>OEIV010000505.1_pt1 | contig 21130 bp, 21 predicted proteins | sample 1539231 | NCBI WGS metagenome assembly OEIV01 (sample SAMN03794762, study PRJEB22550) | activated sludge metagenome | feature: wastewater treatment plant; material: activated sludge; isolation source: Wastewater treatment plant of a petroleum refinery complex | place: Argentina: Buenos Aires ...
GACACCGACGGTGATGGTACACCTAACTACCTAGATGTTGATGACGATGGTGACGCTGTACTAACTATTAACGAAGATGTTAATGGCAATGGTAACCCGATGGATGACGACACCGACGGTGATGGTACACCTAACTACCTAGATGTTGATGACGATGGTGACGGTATCTTAACAGCAAACGAAAAAGGTGATACCAATAATGACGGTATACCGGATTACTTGCAAGCACCTGCTCAAGTTGGGCTAGCCGACACCGGCGACAGTCAAAAACTCATTAGTTTAATTGCGACCATCCTGCTTCTCGGTGGTGGACTTGGCCTAATTGCTTACAAAAAGATCAAAAGTAAGCAGAAATTTGTTGCCTAGAAATACTTAGATTCTAAAAGAATATGGCTAATGAGCAACCTATTACGAATAATAAATATAGTTTCCAATCAAGTATAATTAGACAAACTATAGTACGGAGATATAATGCATAGGCATGGCAGTAAAAAAGCTAAAAAAATCTTTGTCGTAGCTGGCATTGTTGTAGCAATAATCGTATTGGGAGCTTCGGGCTATATCCTCAAAGTAAAAAATACCAACACTGGCTCAAACAATAAAACAACCACAACTGTTGAGCCGGTAACAACCGATGATGTTAAAAGCTTTGCTCCAAATTGCGCCAAAATTGATGCTAAAAAAGCCGCTGAATTGTTTGATCTTAGTAAAGTTGAGTTAGTGGCAAGTACTGTTAGCCGTCAAGAAACTGCCAGACTAGTTCAGGAAAACTGTTCACTAACAGCTAACAGTAAAAATACTCAAACAAAATATCGCCTAAGCATTCTATTTAGTAAAGATAAGAACCCTGAAAGTTCCAAACAAATGCAAGATCAACTAAAAGCCAGTATTAGAGGCAATAATGATCGGTACAATGCGGAAGAGGTACAGGGTTTAGGTGACATTGCTATCTACCAAGAACAAAATGCCGCTTCGAATGAGAAAATAAAGTCTGTATCACTACGGTACTATAATAACGATACTTTGGTTTCGATATCTGTAAGTGGAATTGATAAAAATGCCGGCAATTTAGGCAATAAAGACAAACTGGTTGAGTTTGCCAAAACCCTTCAGTAGATTCAACAATTCAAATTAGACTTTGTTATTAAGTTTAGATTAAATTTCTTTAATGTTCATTATTTACTGTAATAGATGATAGATTTTATAACGTTAGTTTTATAGACTACCGTATGTAATGATTTTCTGTGCACGAAATTGGCGCATCCCCTTAGGCTTATTCCGCTACAAATTTCCCAGATTCCACACCGTTAACTGTAACAATTGGCACGTCCATATCAACTATAGTTGATATGCGTGGCACTATTCCAAATCCAGAATCAAATAATTCAAGCAAAGACATTGATTGACATTTTAAGACCAACAACCTTCACTTTGTCTCGATTGGATGCAACCAAGATAATGGAGATGTTCTTAATCATCGAGTTGGCACATACAAAATACCCTCGATAATTTGGATAACTTGTTTATTGCATTTGCCTTAGTTTCATCTGGCATATTCGGAATATACTGTTTAAACCATGCTTAAATTATATGAATAAGGATATAACCTAGCAGGAGAATAATATGGCAGATCGAGAAACGGCATCATCAAATTCTAATCAAGAAAAAAAAACTAAAAAGTCAGTTAAAAGTAAGTTACTGTGGCTTCTGATTTTACTAATTTTGCTTGCTCTTGCAGGTGGTGTTGCTTTCCTTTACACAAAATATACGGAAACTAGAAAGGAAGTTGAAAAACTATCAACCGTTCAGGGTCAGCAAGAACTCAGTAAGACTCAAACTCATGAGTTACTAGGTGAAATGCGACAAATAATTATTATGCCTACAAATGAAGACCCTGTGGTTGCGACCATTACCGATATAAATCAGCTTAAGGACAAAGATTTTTACAAAGACGCAAATAATGGTGATAGAGTGGTGGTTTTTGCTAATGCAAAAAAAGCCTACATATACAGCCCGGAACGAAAACTTATTGTTAATGTCGGCGCGTTTCAAATAGAAGAAAAACCTCAAAATCAATTTTTGAGTCACCGCTAACAAAGTAACCCGGTTTATCTATCAATTTGCCGTTTACTTTGACTTGACCCAGTTTGATATAACTCTCAGCTTGACTACGAGTTGATACTAGCTTTTGATCAACTAAATATCTATCAAGACGCTGTTTCATTACTGATTTTTCTGTCGCTCACGGTATGCACCTGTTTCGGTGTCGACACTATTAATATCTCTAACCTTAATAAAGGCTGGTACTTTAACAACTAGCCCAGTTTCAGTGGTGGCATTTTTTGTGATCGAGTTGGCCGTGTCACCTTTAACTACATCCTCAGTATAAGTCACTTTAAGGTACACATTTTTTGGTAACTCAATATTAATAATCGTTGAATCAAAAAATTGTAGCCCAACAATGTCACCTTCTTTAATATAGTTTTGTACATCAACACCAACCTCATTATTAACTGTAAATTGATCAAAGGTTGTCGGGCCCATAAAGTGCATCTGCGTATCCGTATAGTGATACTGAGCAGATCGTGTCGATACACTGGCTGGTTCAATCTTGTCAGCACCCTTAAAAGTCTTTGATAATGTTGTGCTGTCAATCAAGTTTTTTAACTTAACGTTCACTATAGATCCACCACGTCCCATAACTTTTTGAGAGTAATCAGTTACACGGAAAGGCTTACCGTCTAGTTGAATAACTGTACCTTTTTTTAGATCGGTTGGACCATACATGGCGTATTAACCGTTAGCTACAAATGGCAGAAGAGCAAGATGTCGAGCTCGCTTTACAGCTGTTGCAAGTGCTCTTTGTTGCTTAGCAGACTTTTAAATAAAAGGGGTTATGAAGCTGAAGTTATTGATTCGCGCGGCTGGACTATGGTTGGAGTTGCTGGCCGCAAAGTAGAATACGCTGCTGACATGGCCGACTACTATGATTTAATTGTGGGTCTTCACCCAGACGAGGCTTTAAGGCCAGTTGTAGAGTCGGCCAAGACAAGGCCAATCATAGTTGTCCCTTGCTGCAACTTTTGGGACAAAAGCAAGAAATTAGGCAGAGATGCGCTGCTGGATGAGATAGAAAATTATTTCAAAAATAACGACATAAAATTCGAGAGAGTAACGTTCGATTTCAAAGGTCCTCAAAACCTGGGATTATTAACTTTTTCCTAAATCATACCTTCTTTCAACCAGTCGGACAAAAAATGTTGTGGGGGCATTTTTTGTCCAAGCAGTTTGCAGCTCATCCAGCCGCCTGATCCCCACCAGGCGGCTGGGCTGCAGCTCGGCAGTTCTCGTATTCTCAGCAGTTTGCTATAAAATAAGTACGAGCGGCTTCGTAGAGTCGTACCATCTACATTCATGGTTTGTAGTAGAAACATTAGGCACAACTGGTATACAATAGTATTTATATGACGAAGAAGACCAAAAAACATCGTGCCAAAAGTCGAGCCTTTGCGGGTCAGCAAGAGGGCGAAGAAGTTATATTAGTTGCTCGCAGATTTCCGATAGTGTTACGCAGGCAACTGATAGTCGGTATGTTGATGATAGTGATATTTATGTTGCCTTGGGCTATAGCTACAGGCAATGATTATGGTTGGCTGATATATGCAAACTGGTTTCTATTGCTCGGAATACTTGTGCTTGGTTTTTATTGGCTAAGAACTTGGGTTAGTTGGTACTACACTGTATATGTACTCACGAGCTATAGGATAATGATTGTAAAGACTACTGGGTTTTTTGGTAGAGAAGTTAGTGAGCTTGCACTTTCAAATATCCAAAATGTCAACTATAAGATCAAGGGGATGCAAGCTTCTGTATTTGGATTTGGAGATGTGGTCGTAGAGACATTATCAGGTGGTGAACCACTTCAGCTCAACTATATACATAAGCCTGTTCAATTTCAGCAGGCAGTACTCGAAGTGGTACGTAGAGAAGGCTTGGACAAATAGCATCTCAGTGTGTATCATATGTATAAGTCTTAATAAATTACGGAGTAAATAAAAAAACTATTATGCCCAAGGATCCAGACATCAAAACGTCAAAAAGTAAATCGAAAACTAAATCCACAAAATCAAATACTAGTAGTAGCCCCAAGAAGACTAGTCATCTTGCTAGGAAAGGTGCTAGCGCCAAAGCCGCTATCTCCCAAAAAAGCCTGTCTTTCAAGCAAAAACTTTCTAAATTGGGCGTAGACCCCAAGAAGAATAAAAAAACCATTCGTAATGTAGGCATAATTGCCCTCATTGCTTTAGTAGTAACTATTACTGTATTTGGTGTACTAATATACAAATATAAGGTCGCAAATAGAGCAGTAAAGATTGCTAGCAAAGTAGTGCCTTATCCAGTATCTAGTGTCAATGGCAACATCATATGGAATACCACTAGCTACAATGACTATTTGTTCGAATTAGCATCAGCGCAAAAATATTTTGCTTCTCAAAATCAAGATTTCAACTCTGAAGAAGGCAAGAAACAACTTCAGCAATTCAAGGAAGAGCTAATAACTCAGCTTGAAAATGAATTGATAGTCAAACAACAAGCTGCCAAATACGGTATCAATGTCTCCGGTAAGGAAGTTAATGAGAAATTTGATCAACTAGTCAAAGATGCAGGCGGGATTGACCAGGTCAAAAGAACTCTCGATAAACTATATGGCTGGTCTACTGACGACTTCAAGAACAAGATTAGAGAGCAACTAGTGCGACAGAAGTTGGCTGACAAGGTCTTAGCCGATCCAGCTCTAACTGAACCTGCCAAAAAACAAGCTGAGTCAATACTTGCCCAGATACAAGCTGGTGGAGATTTTGCTACTCTAGCCAAGCAGTATAGTACCGATGGAAGTGCCGCCAATGGTGGTGATCTAGGATTGTTTGGCAAGGGTCAATTGGTGCCGGAATTTGAAGCTGCTGCGTATGAATTGGAGCCAGGTCAAGTAAGTGGAGTAGTGAAGACTCAATATGGCTACCACATCATAAAAGTTACTGAGAAGAATGGAGATCAGGTGCGAGCCTCTCATATTCTTATCAAAGGTGTAGATTTTGAAAGTTGGTTGCGTGACCAACGTAACCAAGCCAAGATAGTCCAGTACTTCCAGCCCTAGACTGACAATAGATTTATTCAAAATCACTCGCTTATCAGCGAGTGATTTTGTATTGGCTTAATACTTATGCTAAACTACAATTATTAAGAGGCTGCAAAATGTTGATAAACAACAAACACACTACATGGTCATCATTCCAAAAAAGCCTAGAAACTGCGCAGGAAGGTAGTTTTTAAGCTCATTTATTATAATTTGTATATTAAACCTCAAAGACTGCCTTCTCGGGCAGTATTTTTTGATTGCAGCCTGAGAGTACCTATATATCAAACAAAGGAGCAAATCATGCAGTATCTTCCTTATGAAGGTAGATGCCCATACGACAATACAACAGTTGATTGTACTGAAGAGGGTTGGGCTGGACAGGTATGGTTTTGTCAAAATGGCCATGAGTGGAAGGACTATCGTGACATTTTAGAGCCAGATAGGTGCGAGGGCAGCTTGAAATATGGTATCAATCAAGACCTACGGCACTCAATATGCCAATGGTGTGGTCAAGTAGTGGAGCACATACCATTTTTTCACTTCGAATACGCTGGGCTTATGAAATATCACGAGATGAGCCAACTATCCACTAATGCCCTTGAGATAGGTGAGTGGTTTTACGTCAGTGAGCACCCTGAATTGGTGGGGGTAGAGTGTGACGGTTGCCACAATCCGTTTGAGCAGGGTCAGGTAGTAGATACAGTAGTAGATAGGCTCAGTCGTCTGGGATACATTATACATCGAGGCTGTTGGAATAACTTGGTCGAATCTATCGAGAGGAGGGGTGGATAATGGAGATATTCTTGTCAGCGTTCGATCCTGAGAGCATGGTCAAAGATACCGTCAAGCTTGGGTATAGCTTTAACTCTCAAGTCCTTACCAGGTCATTCTATTTGGAATTGGCTCAAGAAGTATTTAGAGGTCCATTTGAAGAATTCTTGGACGTATCGTTGGGTGTATACCAGAAGTTTGCTGTTTTTTCACCAGACTATTTTAGCCCTGATACTCGCAATAGGTTTCCGCTACTTAGGGAGCTGGGAGATGCTATTGGTGCTATTGTACGCTCAAATGCAGGTCACAATGTGTCTCTTCGCACTTGGCAACCCAATGATGTTGCAGTGCAGAAGTACTCCGGTAGATATGACGGTATAGGCAGGCACCGTGATTTCGCTAGTGATATACACCTCGTAGCATCTTTTACGGTGATGGGGACTGGTGAGATAGGTATTCATACCAAACGGGAAGATCCTATAGCTAGCAAATTTCTTCAGACTTCTCCCGGAAGCTTACTGCTTCTGAGGGCACCCGGACTGGTGGAGCCAGATGAAGATCTGCGTATTACTCACTCTGTAAGACCCCCGTATTCTTCACCTAGAATATCAGTTACTTATCGTCTTGCGACGCTTCTGGGACTGAAGGGAGCATAAAAAGAATAAATAATGTATTCAGTATTTACGATTTAGAATATGCTTCTAATAAAGCAAATATTGCATTATTGGTTTCTCAGTTCTCAATTACAGACTCTAGATATCTACTAGGGTCTGTTTTCTTGTATATTTATCAATATTTTGCTAAGATTATCTGGTTAGCGCATGGGCTCGTGGTGTAGAGGCCTAACACGCCTCCCTGTCACGGAGGAGATCGCCGGTTCAAATCCGGTCGGGCCCGCCATAAAAAATGCTGTCACTTCTGTGACGGCATTTTTTATTGTGTCCTAACAGCATTTGGTCGGCGAAGCCGGTTAGGCAGATGCGAAGCAATATGCCGCTATCCGGTTCGAGCCAGCAATTATTCAAAAGACTCGCATCTGTATTTTTGCTATATTATTGATAATATGAGTTCAAAAACTAGCAATAAACAAGAGTTCTTTTTAAGTATGGTTATAGGCGTATTGCTCTATAGTGTAGTACTGGGATTCTTCAATGACTATACAGATATCTTGCATACATCTTCGTATTCTTTGACATTCTTGCTTGCTATAGTGATGCAAGTACTCACATACTTGACGTTTGAAGTGAAGAAGATGGCACAGAAGTGGTTTAGCGATAAGAACGGATATTGGTATAAATTCGGTCTTATTTTTACAGTGTGGCTTATATTGTTTTTATCCAAGTTTGTTTTCTATGGGTGATAAGCATAGTTTTTCGTCAGGCAGTAGAAATCAGCGGATTTATAGGCCTACTCCTGATAGTTGCTATCCTGACGGTATTACAGCAGTCATTTGAAAAAATTTATTATTTACTTTCAGATTAATTTGTTATGCTTTTATATTCTAGTATTTAGTGGTTAAATATAAGCTGTTAAAGCACCTTTAGGAGGCGTGATGAAGGTAAAACCAGCAGTTCCGACCTGGATGGTTTCAGAGGCGAGTAGGATCCCATTCGAAGCGCTCTGGAACCATGGATACAGAGGTATCCTTTGGGACCTCGAACGGACTCTGATACCACTTGGGTGTCGTAGTATGACTGACTACGCAGTAGAGGTTGTAGAGATGGCTAAAGCTGCAGGATTTGTACGACAGACTTGTTGTACCAACTCCACACATCTGTATGGTAATGATGTTCTGAGGCACTTTGGGCACCATCTAGCCCAGCCAAATCCACATGCCGGAATACTGAAGAAGCCAGACCCAACCATTTTCCAAGATGGATGTTCACTCCTAGAATTGCCGGCTGAAAAGGTAGTAATGGTGGGTGACAAGCTCCTCTTCGACACTAGCCCAGCAGCTGCGCTCGGTATGGGCACCGTCTTGGTAAATCCACTGCCTGGGCATGATGTGTGGGCCGAGTATATAGCCTTTCGTCGTACTAGAGAGAAGCTGGCACTCAGACGTCTTGGTATCAGGCGACCTTAATACAAATATTGCTCTATTGAGCCCTAGATAAGCTAAGTCTATCTGGGGCTATAATTTTTCACAAACACAAGCATATTATTGACAACCATGCATTATTTTGCTAATATAAGGCTAACTTCTAGAGATGGAGTTCAGAAGTATGTAAACTTCCTACAAGGAGTGTGCAGCTTGGAGGGTGTTTATATCTTTTTGTAGTCAATACAAAAAGAAAAACTAAAATTTAATAAAAATAAAAACAAAAGGAGGGCAACCATGCAAGTTGCAATGTTAACATATTATCAAGTCACCAGACCACGCAAGGTAAAGGTGAGGGTGGTAAAGGCTCATGAACATGTGCCTTATTTGGGTAGTGAAAACGTAATAGATATAAGAGCTTTGTCTCAACAAGGCAAGTCTAGATTCGGTAGATCATTCTTTTTGAGTCCAAATGAGAAAAAAATCACCGAATACGAAGCTTGGCAAAAGCTATCCAAGAGACTCAAAAAGCGCATAGTTTAAGTATATAACAGGTAGTACATGTTAAAATAAAAGTGGTCACAATGGGCCGCTTTTGTTTTATTAAATTGTAGTTAATAAGTAAATACAAGCTCCATTATGATAATACCGACGATTTGCCACCTTAGCTCAGTCGGCAGAGCGATGCTTTCGTAAAGCATAGGTCATCGGTTCGATCCCGGTAGGTGGCTCCAAAAATGGACTTTTCCCAGAAATTGAGCGCGAATGCGCTCTTTTTTCTAGGGTTTTGCACAGCAAAACCCAGATGTTTTCTTGAGGGGAATGGGCTTCAGGGCGCGGCGAGAGCCGCGCTTTTTTGTTTGATAAAAACAGGTTCAATCCGTCAATTTCAGCAAAAGCGGCTTTTATGGCACCTGACTCGCCATTTTCGGCTATTTTCTTGAGGGAAACAGCCGTTTTGAGCCACTGGCGCATGGGTTCAACCCAAGCATTACTGGCAAGCGTCAGCTTGCCGATTTGTTCCTCAAGCGACTTCTTTTTGCTCATTAGTTCGGCTTGCTTGGCTTTGTAGGTTAGCTGGTCTATGTCTTGGTCTAAATAACTGTCAAGAAGTCGCTGTAACTTGCTCTGCAAGTTACTTATTTTACTTTGAGCGTTAGCGATAAATACGCCAGTGGTTTTCTCTGTTGTTGCCTCGTCTTTGGCAAGCATTGTTTCTAACTGCGTTGCCCACGCGCTCGGCAGGGCTACGCCCTGCAAAGTGCTTATGAGCTGCGCCGCTAAATCTGGCTCGGTTACTGCTGGCTCGGTACAGTGCACCGCTTTATTTTTTCTTGTGCAACGGTAGTAAACGTATTCGTGAACATTACCGTTCTTTTGGTGTTTCACTTTCTTTTCGGCGGTTATCGCCATGTTGCAAGTTGCACAAGTCAGCAAACTACAAAATATCTGCGGCGCAGTTTCATTTTTGCGCGGGTGGCAACGCTTGGTTATGACGGCTTGCACCTCGTCAAACAGTTTTTTGCTAACAATCGGCGTATGCTTGCCCTCGTGAACCTCGCCGCCATAGCGGAAATGTCCGTAATAAATGGGGTTGGTTAGCAGATATTTGGCTTGGTCTTTTTTGAGAGGCAAGCCGCCACTTGTTTTTATGCCTTTGTCAGCCAGAAAGTCCACTATGTTTTGTAAACGCTGGTCGCCTTTGGCATACAGCTCGTATGCCTCAACTACGACAGGGGCGCGGCGTTTATCTACGACTATGGTTCTACTACGCACATCATTTAAGTAGCCAAGCGGTGCAAGTCCAGGAAACTCGCCGCGCCTGACTTTTTGGCGAAGTCCACGCTTGGTATTCTCGGACAAATTGTCTACATAGTATTTGCTCTGTCCAAAGGCTATGGACAGCATAAACTTGCCTTGAGATGTGTTCTCAAACCAAAATGTTGGGAACTTGAGCGTGCCAAGATTACCACCGTCCAGCAAATAGACAATTTGTCCGCCGTCAATGCTGTTTCTTGCCAAGCGATCAGGATGCCACGCCAGTATATTGCCGCCGTTTTTCTCAATCTCTGCCAGCAACTTGCCAAATATTGGTCGTCCTAGCGTTTTGGCTGACCGCTTTTCAATAAACTCGGCGGCAATATGCAAGCCCTCACGCTTGGCATATTCGCGCAGTTCTACCAACTGCGCCTCAATGGACAAAACCTGTTTGTCCTCTACGTCAGTGGATTTTCTGGCGTATAAGTAATAATTTTGTCTGTCGTTCATAGCTTACCCCCTAAAACTTAAATGACCGTCCTGGTTGTACCCAATTCAAGTTGCCTCAAACTGTCCAAGACGGCCATTTAAGCCGACAAACAAAAAAGACAACTTGTTGAACTGGGTACACTTCCATTGTACCAAATAAAAACCGCCTGCGGCGGTCAAACAAAAAAGCGCGGCTCTCGCCGCGCCCTGAAGCCCATTCCCCTCAAGAAAACATCTGGGTTTTGCTGTGCAAAACCCTAGAAAAAAGAGCGCATTCGCGCTCAATTTCTGGGAAAAGTCCATTTTTGGAGAAGTTTTACAACTCCGCTAGAACCTATTTTATGACAAAAAGCTGAAAAACGAGAAACCAAGCCCTGCCGTCTAGCACGCGCTGGACGTGTGTTGCGCCTCGCCCAGAAAACCCTTTGCATATTTTTTTGAAGCTACCCCGCCGAGATTTTTTAGAAAAGGAAAAGGGTATTTCTGGTCGGGTCGCTGTTGCTACGCAACATCGGCGGTTAGTATCTGTCGCTTGCCCTCGTGGTCAAAAACAGGCAAGTCAGAAAAATGTTGGCTTAACGCTGATGTAACTTCCGGTTTTTCTAGCAATCTACTGTCAACGACTATGCCAGCTATCGCGCCTCGTGGAACACCCCCAAGAATTGCCGCCGTATCTTCGGCAGTTCTGCCGCTAGGCGGTCTGACAAAATCAGCCACAGCACCATTTTGGTAGCCATCGTTCTCTAGCAGTTTGTCTACACCCTCTGCCTGAGAGTCAACAATAAATGCCACACCTCGCGTCAGCAATCGTTCGCCTCTTTGTCTTCGTATGTTTCCTGAAACAACAGGTTCTCTCGCCCAAGCAAAGTATTGACTTACGGTCATTTCTTCTGGTACACGAAAGAAATCGGCGCAGCCGTGTGTTTCAGAATCTTCAGAAATACCTACAAGTTCGCCGCTTACTATGCCTTTTTCTGCCACGCTTTTAACTGCGTCTGCACTGAATCCGTACATACCCATTCCGTGTAAGAGCGTACCTTCTGGAAGCGTTGTATCACCACTCTCAAGAGCGTTTTTAAGTGGACTTTCAAGTGGGCGGTTACTTAACTCGGCTAATGTTGCAAGTTGGCGTTGGAGTAAAGCCATTCCCTCTGCGCCAAGTTTTGCTCGCATTTGTTCAAAAGCGCGGGTATCTTGATTGAATTGCAACGTTTCTAGCTGATCTGCGCCAGCAGTTTCAGTAGCATTTGCCTGACTTTCGGTAATTTCCTGTAATCTTGCGTCTATGGTTTCGCGCACAGTAGCTTCCATAGTTTCACTTATTGGCATACCGTAAACGGCGTGTGCAAAACCCTCTGCAAATGCCTCGTGGTCTTTGTTGTCGGCGTGCCACTCATCGGTTTCACGCCCGTATTTTGTGGGACTTTCACTGGCGGCAACCCGATGATAGGCTTCGCCAGTTTTCGTTTGTCCGTCAAGCACGTGTCCGATTTCGTGGACAAGCGTATACTCCAACGCGCCGCCAGGTCGCTGTTCGTCAGGAAAACCAGCCAGTTCTTCATCGCTGTATGCACCGCTTACTTGTCGCATTTCTGCGACACTTAAAAGCATTTTTCTGCCGTTTAGTAGTACAGCATTTTCTTTGGCGACTGCTTTTGCGCCGCCCTCTGCGACATCTTCGCCTATTTTAATATGCAGACCAGTGAAAATGTCGGCGGCTTTGCCACCGGTATATTGGTCAATGGCTTGTAATGCACCTGTCGTAGAAGCTATAAGTTGCTGTTCTTCTTCTGGTGAATAGCCAGGCATTACTTCAACCAGAACTCTACACTCGCCGCCACTAGACATACACATTAACGCTTCGCCGTTTTCGTGGTGAACTTCAGAGAAATGTTCGGGGTGTTCGGGTCTATTTAATGTTTCAGTCATATAAGACAATTGTAACAGGTTTTCCTCTGTTTCGGACTGCGCGAAGCGCGGGCGGCTATGCCGCCCCAGACCTGCCGCCTGTTTCGGCTTTTGCCGAAACGCGACCCGACCAGAAATACCCTTTTCCTTTTCTAAAAAATCTCGGCGGGGTAGCTTCAAAAAAATATGCAAAGGGTTTTCTGGGCGAGGCGCAACACACGTCCAGCGCGTGCTAGACGGCAGGGCTTGGTTTCTCGTTTTTCAGCTTTTTGTCATAAAATAGGTTCTAGCGGAGTTGTAAAACTTCTCCAGTAAGAAATCTCTAACTATTAAATATATCTAATTCTGAGAGTATAATAGACACAACACTTATGAATATTTTTAAAAAACTTAGCAAAGATTTAAAAGACCAGAATTTCTTCAAAGACAGTTGGTTGGTGGTGCTACTTATTATTACATTGATAGGTAATGCGTTTATCATTATATGGTCAATCACTCATATCAAGAATATCGGCATCGATATACCTGTGAGATTTACTTCTCTTTCAAACTTCGATCAATTAGGTGTATGGTATAGTTTGTACGAAATCACAATCATTACTGTGATTGTTACAATTATCAACTTATTTTTGGCAATTATTCTACACAAGAAGAACAGAATACTTAGCATCTTTTTGACCATTACGACACTTATGATAGTGATACTTGCGATTGCTATATTACTAGGCTTTACGGTGATAAAATATGGCGCAAACTAATACTGAAACAATAAATACAGCTACGAGCTATGTTGATTCAAGATGGTTTTATAGACTATTAGAGATTATTCCAGGCTCTATTACTTGGCTACTCTTATTATCTCCTATCATTTTGAGCTTTTTCTATCCAGTTGCGGTAGCCTACTTTATAATAGCTTTTGATATTTTTTGGTTGCTCAAATCAATCAGGATGAGCTTCTCTCTGGTACGCGGTCACCAGAAGAGTCAAGAGACAGAATCCATCAATTGGAGCAATAGACTACTGGAGCTTTCCAACGTCGAGAATTCACTAAAAAGTGCTAATAAGCATCTAGAACTAGCAATTGGTCGTAAAGCACCAAGGTCATATATCAAAAGCCTCAAGAAAGAAGTAGATAGGCTGCAGTTACTTGTTGATCACCAAGCTATATTGTTTGACCCCAAAAAGATCACTCATTGTATCATCATGCCATTGTACAATGAGTCAATTGAAGTCATAAGGCCTGCTATAGATGCTTTAGCCAAATCAGATTATGATCCTAAGAAAATACTTTTCGTATTTTCTTATGAACAGCGAGGAGGTGCCTCTTCACGGGATACTGCAATACAGTTGGAAAAAGAATTTAAGCATAGCTTTGGTGAGTACGTTACCTATATGCACCCGGATGGAATAGTCGGTGAACTGAAAGGTAAAGGAGCCAATATTAGTTTTGCTGGCAAAAAAATACTTCAAAACATCAAGAAAAGAGGTATACCAACTCAAGATGTCATTGTCACTACACTGGACTGTGATCACAGGGTACACCCCGAATATCTAAGCCGTCTGACATATGCGTATTGCACCAATCCCAATCGTAGACATAGCTCATTCCAGCCACTTGCGCTGTTTAACAACAATATCTGGGACGTACCTGCACCTATGCGAGTAATAGCTACTAGTAACTCATTTTGGGTCATGATAGAAAGCGTGAGACAGGGTAGGTTGCGAAATTTCGCATCACACGCTCAAAGTCTGGATGCATTGGAGGATACTGATTTCTGGTCTATAACCAGCCCAGTAGAAGATGGACACCAGTTCTATCGAAGTTATTTTGCCTTTAATGGAGATTATATGGTGGATCCTTTATTTATCCCGATATATCAAGATGCTGTATTGGCAGGATCTTATCCTAGGACATTTACGGCTCAGTTCAAACAACTTCAACGTTGGGCATATGGAATAAGTGATTTTCCTTATGTGGTTAAAAATTCAATCAAGAACAAGGAGATACCTTTGGGCAATAAGTTGATTCAGATCGGGCGATTGCTAGAAGGCCATATTAGTTGGTCTACTGCACCTTTGATACTAACTTTTGCTGCTTGGGCTCCTTTGTATCTCAATGTTTCTTTCAATAAACAAGCTTTAGCTCATCAGCTTCCAATAGTTGCATCTAACATATTAACGTTGGCTACTATTGGATTGTTTGTAACTATATGGATTAGTTTTATCATGCTACCAAAGCGACCCCCTCATCATGGAAGATATAAGATAATATTTATGATTTTACAATGGGTGCTTGTTCCAATTACAGCTATAGTTTTTGGAGCATTTGCGGCAATAAGTGCACAGACTAGGCTAATGCTTGGTAAGTACCTCGGATTTACAGTCACCGAAAAGGCTGTCAAAAAATGAAATATATTATACCAGCATTGATGAGCTTCGTGATTGCAGTATTGTTGGTGCCTGTAGTCAAGAAATTTGCTTTTAAAGTTGGTGCTGTAGACAAAAAGCCCGAGAAGAATAGTCGTAAGATTCATACTAAAAATATGGCTAGAGGAGGCGGTATAGCAATATATCTAGCTTTTCTGATTACTACTCTCATTTTTCTGCCTGAGCACAATCTGAGCTATTGGGGTCTTGTAGTGTCTTCTACCATAGTCTTGGTAGTTGGATTTTTTGATGATATCTCGTCTCTGAACCCATGGTTGAAGCTTTCTGTACAAATATTTGCAGCTATTTTGGCTTATAGCTTTTTTGGTATCAGGGTAGAGGCTATATCCAACCCCGTAGGTCAAGCCATATTGTTCGTAGACCCTGATCTTATAATCAATGTTTTTAGTTATTCTATTCAGATAAACATTCTAGGACTATTACTTACAACTATATGGCTTGTAGGTATGACTAATACGATGAACTTCGTAGACGGGATAGACGGTCTTTCAGGGGGTATTGCAGCAATTGCATCTATAATAATGTTCTTTTTGGCCTTAAGGCTAGATGTATCTCAGACTCAAACAGCTCTAATAAGTATTATATTATTCGGAGGATGCGTGGGGTATCTGCTGTACAATTTTCACCCCGCCAAGATATTCAATGGCGATTCTGGTGCATATTTCTTAGGCATGAGTTTAGGTATTATAGCTATTTTCTCTGGTGCTAAGCTAGCTACTGCCGCACTTGTACTTGGAGTGCCTATTATAGATGCCGTCTGGTCTGCCATTAGAAGAATATTATCTGGCAAATCGCCATTTACAGCAGATAGGGGACATCTGCACTTTCTTTTACTTGATGCTGGATTTACTCAACGACAAGCAGCATTATTGATATATGCCATCTGTCTAATCTTCGGCATTATTGCTTTGGTTGCTTCTCCAGAGCAAAAAGTAATAGCCATCTTTTGTCTTGTGCTCATAATATTGCTGCTTTTGGTATTACTTTCAAGTGTGATCAAAAACAAACGTAGTAGTAGCTAATTGACCCTGTTGGATTACTATGCTATGATTTGTTGTAAGAGGGTATATAAGAAATGAATGGTAAGAACCTTCAAGAGTTGATTAGTAATCTCCAAATATTTTACAAATGTCCATCGTGTGGTTCTAGATATAAGCACGATGATATAACTTTTCTAGGGAGAGTCGACGAACATTGTTTTATGCAACTTAGCTGCAATGAGTGTTCGCTACCTATCTTAGCAACAGTGCTTTTAGGGAGTCAATTGACCAAAAAGTCCAAGGGAAAAGTTAGTAAGAGTTTCGGAGGAAAAATTCAAAAGAATGATTTGAGTGGTAAGGAGAAAAGGCATTTTTCTCAATTGTCACCCATTTCAGCTGATGAGATAGCTAATCTACACCTGTATCTTACGGAAAATCAAACAGATCTTGATACTCGATTTTAAATAAATTATGGATAAAATAGTAATAACAGCTCGCACACGCGATATATTCGGCAAGAAATTAGCTTCATCTCGTAAATCTGGAGATTTGCCTGCTATTGTGTATGGCCAAGAAAAAGATAATGAACCAGTTTTTTTAAACGCTCATGAATTTACTCGTGTATACTCTCAAGCTGGTCAAAATACTATAGTTGAACTCAAGATAGATCAAGATAAGTCTTCCAATGTACTTATACAAGATGTTTCAAGACATCCAGTTACTAGCGATATAACACACGCTGATTTATTGAGAATCAATATGAGCCATTCAATCAAAACAAACGTTCCTTTGAGCTTTGTAGGGGAGGCTCCTGCGGTTTATCAATCAGAAGGTACTCTTCTGACTAATATTGAAGAAGTAGAGGTAGAAACACTTCCTGCCAAGCTTCCTTCAAGCATAGAAGTGGATATCAGTGATCTTGATGATTTCGAAAAGTCTATACATATAAAGGACTTGGTAGTGCCGGAGGGAGTAGAAATATTAGTTGACCCCGATGAGCTAATATGTAAAGTTGAACCACCAAGATCTCAGGAAGAAATTGATGCTTTAGACGAAGAAGTAGTTGAAGAAATTCCTGCAGAAGAAGGAGAAGAATCTGCTGAAGAGTCAGATGGCGATGAAAGTAAAGAAGGTGAGAGTAAACAGTCTGCAAACGACAACAAAGACTCAGACAAGTAGACTCAACTAATATGTATTAAAATAGCCCTAAATAGGGCTTTTTTAATAGATATAATCAAAGAATAACTATACATAACATCTAGGTATGACGTATAGTTTATGCTTTACAATAAGTAAAATAAAGATTTTATAAAAAATTCTAGATTGAATAATAAAATAGTACAGTAAATACATATAAGTACAAATGTGTATTTATGATTCCTAACAAATATTTACTCTAATACAAATTAACATTGTATTAATGATGACAATGATCGATATACCAATCGTACTTAGTATTTTATAAAACATGAAAACGACAAATAGGGTAGATAATTGTTCTTTATAGGTGTGAGAATATAGTCCTTATCTAGCTATTATTTCATATGTTGTGTTATTTAGTTCAAATTAATGTATGTAATATTTGAGTAAATATTATGAATATTACGACTGATAAGAAGTCCAAATACTTAATTTAACAGGTGTAATTAATTAATATTAAGCAAGCATTACAACAATAAAATAATAAAACAATACGCTACTGAATAATATCCAGATTTATAACAATTAATTTAATGTCTTGGGTTATAAAATAATGATATAAATTACAATACTACAGAAAGAGAAACGATTACAAATAAAAAAAGATAGAAATAAAAAAAGTTGTAAATAATACATAACTATTATAGCTCTATATATAAATCGTGATTATAAAATTTCATGCAAAGTTAGTATGATTGTAAACCAGTGCAGGTTAGACTATAATTTTAGAAGTTCTTTTAGGTTGTGGTGTGCGGGCAATTAGCTCAGCTGGCTAGAGCGTTTCCTTGACGTGGAAGAGGTCACAGGTTCGAGTCCTGTATTGCCCACCATATATAGATAATTGTAAATACTTTTATAGTTGTTATAATATTAGTTAGTTAAATAAGACAATACATAGGCCCAACCATCTTATGTGTCTCGCTCTAGCAAGCGTTATTGTTAGGACAAAGTGATCCACCAAGGATAAGCCCGGTGGAACCTCCCGCGATAGTGGGACCGGGCATGAGATGGTGGTTTTATTATTAAATAGGAAATATTATGGAACACGATAACATGCACAAAATAAGACACAGCTTAGCACATATACTTGCCGCTGTGGTTCAAAATAAGCACCCAGAAGCTAAGTTAGGGGTAGGACCTGTGGTTGAGAATGGTTTCTACTACGATATGCTCTTAAACGAGCCGCTAAAGCTTGATGAGTTAAAGAGCATTGAAAGTGGTATGCGCAAAATTATATCTAGTGGTACAGATTTCGTAAGAGAAGAATGGGCTATAGATGATGCAATAGAATACTTTAGTAAGAAAGGCCAAGTATATAAGGTAGAATTACTAAAAGATCTCAAGCAAAAAGGTACCACTTCTCTTAAGGATGCAGGGGACAGTGACCTTGTAGAGGGTAATGGTGATATAGAAAAGGTTACTGTTTATAAGACTGGGGAATTTGTAGATCTATGCAAGGGACCCCATGTATCAAATACCGCCGAGCTAGCCAAAATAGGTTTTAAATTGACCAAAATCGCAGGTGCATATTGGAGAGGAAATGAAGAAAACGACCAGTTGCAACGTATATATGGTGTAGCTTTTACAACAGAATCAGAATTATCTAAATTCTTGAGTATGTTGGAAGAAGCGGAGAAACGAGATCATCGAAAGCTTGGCAAAGAACTTGATTTGTTTACATTCTCTGATCTGGTAGGGCCGGGTTTACCAATGTATACCCCTCGTGGAACTGTACTTATCGAAGAGCTTAAGGCTGTACTCAAGGATTTAGGAACAAAGTACAATATGCAGCAAGTTTCAATACCGCATCTTGCCAAAATTGAGCTTTATAATACATCTGGTCATGCTGAAAAATTCGAAGATGAATTATTCATGGTCCAAAGTCACTACAAGCAAGAATTTGTATTAAAACCCGTAAACTGTCCACATCACACCCAGATATATGCTTCAAGACCAAGAAGCTATCGTGACTTACCTATAAGGTATGTAGAACAGACTATGCAGTATAGGGATGAAAAGCCGGGAGAACTTGGTGGCTTGCAACGTACTAGAGGGTTTACAGTAGATGACGGGCATACATTCTGTACTCTGGATCAGATAGAGCAAGAAGTAGAAATGATAATAGAGATAATATCAGGTTTTTACCAATCTCTAGGTCTTTGGGGAAATCACTGGGTTTCTCTGTCGGTGCGGGATTCAAAAACCCCAGACAAGTATATCGGAGATGATAAAGACTGGGAGCAATCTGAATTTATTTTGGATAAATTAGCTAAGAGCAAGGGATTGAATGCAAAACGTATGGATGGTGAGGCTGCACTATATGGTCCAAAGCTGGACTTTATGTTCAAGGACGCTCTTGGTAGAGAAACACAGCTGGCTACAGTACAGTTAGACTTTGCCACACCCAAACGCTTCGAACTAGTTTATACAGATCAAGAAGGTAGTGAGGTAAATCCAATTATGATACATAGAGCAATCTTTGGTTCATTTGAGCGCTTTATTATGATACTTATAGAGCATTTTGCTGGAGCATTTCCACTCTGGCTTGCACCAGAACAGGTTCGCGTAATCCCAGTTTCGGAAAAATATTCAGATTATGCTAACGGAGTGGGTTTTAAACTAAAAGAATCAAACATCAGAGTAGTGATAGATAATAGCCCAGAGTCTCTTGGTAAGCGTATACGGAATGCAGAGGTCATGAAGGTGCCATATATACTGGTGGTAGGTGAAAAAGAGGCATCATCCAATACTGTAGCTGTAAGAAAATATCAAAAAGGCGACCTAGGATCTAGTTCAATAGATGACTTTTTGACAACATTATTAGAAAATATCAAAAATCGCTCTCTATAATGAATAACAGTGCTAAGTTTATAACTATACTCGGGCCTACAGCATCCGGTAAAACTACTATGGCTATTGAACTGGCTCAAAAGTACAATGGCGAAATTGTTTGTGCTGATTCAAGAACAGTTTATAGGGGTATGGATATTGGTACAGCAAAGCCTACAGAGGAAGAGCAGAAAATCGTTAAGCATCATATGTTAGATATTTGCGAACCCAATAGAGTATTTAGTTCAGCAGAATTCAAGGTGATGGCACAAAAAACTATCTCAGACATCCAAAAAAGAGGTAAAACAGCATTTTTGGTTGGGGGGAGCGGTATGTATATAGACGCCGTATTGTTTGATTATAAGTTCCGAAACGAAATATCTAGTGTTTCTGTTGATAAATTGTCTCAGTATTCAATAGAAAAACTTCAATCCGCTGCTCAAAGAAAATATCCAAAAGAGTATGAAAAGATTGATAATAAAAACAGACGTAGATTGATCCAGTTGATTGCTAAAGGTCCAAGTAAAGACTACGATAGAAACAATGAAATATCTAATACTTTGGTGATTGGAATAGAGCAAAATAAGCTTATACTGAAGCAAAATATCGAGCAAAGAACTAAAAAAATATTGAAACAAAATTTTATCCAGGAAGTCAAGACTTTGCTCAGTAAATATGGTGAGTTAGACATTCTAAAGCAGACAACTGGATATTTTGAAGTTCTGGATTATCTCAATGGTGAAATAACGGATACGGATGATTTATATACTGCTATTGTCAACTCCACATGGCAACTGTCTCGTAAACAAATGACTTGGTTTAGAAGAAATAACTACATTAAATGGGCTGCTGGTATAGAAGAGATTGATAACTACATAAAGAAGTATCTTTAAAGACACTTCTAATCACCTCTGATACAATATACTTATGAAGAAAAAGATTGCAATATATTCTGCAAAGTTAGCAAAAGCTGCCTCAAAGATTTCAGGAAAAGGTGGTACAGCACTTCCTGGGTTGTTAGCTGATAAGGTTGACCCAAACCTGTTGTATAAGCTAGTAGAAGGCAATTTTAGTAAAGGGATAATAGTCGTTACTGGCACAAATGGCAAGACTACAGTTAGTATGATGATATCTGATATCTTAACTCAAAATAATATATCTCATATCAGGAACTCAGCTGGCTCAAATATGAAAAGAGGTATTTTATCTACATTACTGGAAAATTGTGATAATAAAGGCAAATGCAGTGAAGAAATGGCTGTCTTAGAGGTGGACGAAGCTTATATACCTGTAGTTTGTCCTATTATCAAGCCAAGTATGGTAGTTGTAACAAATCTATTTAGAGATCAGCTTGATAGATATGGTGAGTTGGATAAAATAGCAAATAGTTTTCGGCAAGTATTCGAAGATTTGGACGCTAAAATCATACTCAATGCAGATGATCCTCTGGTAGCTAGTCTTTCTACGGGTAAAAATACTTCATTTTTTGGTATTTCTCACTACATTGGTGACAAAATAGAAAATGACCATACATCTGATAGTATATTTAATGTAAAAAATGGAGAAAAGTTG
>OEIV010000506.1_pt1 | contig 21127 bp, 21 predicted proteins | sample 1539231 | NCBI WGS metagenome assembly OEIV01 (sample SAMN03794762, study PRJEB22550) | activated sludge metagenome | feature: wastewater treatment plant; material: activated sludge; isolation source: Wastewater treatment plant of a petroleum refinery complex | place: Argentina: Buenos Aires ...
GGGCCCAGCGTGACACGAGCCCGGCCCGAACCAAGCCCGGCCGGGCCGGCCCCAACCCACAAGCGAACCGGTGTAGCCCGACCCCGTCGGGCACATCGACGCGCCCGCACCCACACGCGCCCTGACTCGGGCGCACCGACCCGAGCGCCCTGACTCGGGCGCACCGACCCGGGCGCACCCACGCGTCGACGCGCCCGCACCACTCGCTCCCGCGCAGGCGCACCGACTCCGACAACCCCAGGTCAGGCGGGCGGGTTCCGGCGCAGGTGCTGGATCAGCCGTGCACCATCGTCGAAGGACTCCTCGCGGATGGTGAAGTGGGCGAGGCCCCACCGTCGTCGCCACGCTTGGAGCTGGGCGGCGATCTCCGTGCAGGTCCCCATCAGCAGGAAGGGGGTGGCGAGCAGGTCATCGACCGACGGCAGGGCCTGTGGGTCGAGCACCTCCGCCAGCCGGTCGCGGTAGGCCGCGGCAGCGCCCTGGCGGTCATCGGTGAGTTGCAGCGTCTGCACGAGCACGCCGACATCGAGCCCTGCCGAGGCGGCGATCCGCATGCGGCGATCGACGTTGACCTCATCCCACAACGGCTCGTGCGCATGTCCGTCGGGAAGGGTCCGGCCCAGCCCCGTGAGTTCGACCCGACCTGCGCAGGCCGTCGCGAGCTGAACCAGCGCGACTGCGTTTCCCCCGACCGTCACCGGAATCCCTGGGCGCACCCACGGCGGTTCCAGCTGTGCCCCGCGCAGGTGCACGCCCGAACGATCGACGGTGACTCGCTCGCCGGCGAGGAGCCGCCGGACCGCATCGATGACGACGCCAACCCGTTCGATGCGTGCGCCCGGCGACGGACGGGCAGCTCCGACGTGGTGCCATTCTCCCGGCGTGTGTCCGGCGCCGATTCCGAGCGTGGCCCGCCCGTCCGAGACCACGTCCAAGGTCGCAATCTCCCGTGCCAGCGTCAGCGGCTCCCAGAGCCCAGCATTGACGACGGCAGGAGCGAGGCGGATGCGAGTCGTCACGGCCGCCGCCGCGGCGAGCGCGACGAACGGCGCGGCGGTCGACCCGGGATGGTCGGCGATGCTCAAGCACGCGAATCCTGCGTCCTCCGCGGCGCGGGCGCGTGCACGCCACGATGCAGCGTCGCTGAGCGAGGCCTGGATCGAGAACGAGGCGATCACCTCAGCACCCGCCGCTGGTCGTGCTCCCGACGTTGGTCGTGCAGGCTCAGTCGCACGCAGCGCACACACCGACCACATCGAGCCGGTGTCCGGTGGGTCGGAACCCGGCCGACGCGAGAGCGTCGGACAGGGCCGACTCGAGCGTGTGCTCGGTCGCCGGAGGAACCACGAAGTCGTCGACCTTCCCGCAGTGCACGCAGATCGAGTGGTGGTGGTGACCGATGAGCGCTTCGGCGAGTTCGTAGCGAGTCCGGTCGTCGGTGCCGATGACCTTCTGCACGATGCCCGCGGCTTCCAGGTCGGTCATGTTGCGGTACATCGAGCTCTGCGTGAGCTTTGGGCGCAGCTCGATCAGCTCGGGCATCGTCGCCGGCCGTGCGAGTCCGCTCAGCAGCTCCACGAGCTCGCGTCGACCCCCGGTGTAGATCAGTCCCTGGTCGCGGAGGCGGCGTTCCGCCTCGTGATGGACCTCGCCGGGCTCAGCGGTCATGCGCCCGATCGTATCGGCCAGGACTCGGGGCGCCCGCGGGTGCCTCAGCTCAAGGGGTGGGCATCGAACCAGTCGAGGGCCAGTCCGGTGGCATCGACGGTGCGCGTGACGGCGCCGAGACGATCAACATCGACCGGGGAGCCGGGCCACGTGTGTCCGCCGCCCTTGACGCTGTAGAACTCGACCGAGATCCCGGGGTCGCAGTCGGCGAAGACCCAGTGCTCCACGTCGGGGGCGAGCTGTTCGACGGCCGGCGGCGTGGTGCAGCCACCATTCTCGGCCCAGTTGGCCATGTTCGCCTTGGCGCCGGGCAGTCCGGCGTTCGCCCCGGTCACGACGACACCGGCATCGGCGCCCTCGCCGTAGGGGACGACGCGATCGGCGGTGCCGTGGAACGCGACGACCGGTCTGGCGCAGTTGCGGGGCGGCACCTCTTCCGCGACGAGGGCGAGCGAGGCGATGCGGTCGGGGTGTGTGCACGCGGTGATGGTCGCCTTCCAGGACCCGAGCGAGATCCCGGCGGCGTGAACCCGCTTCAGGTCGATGCAGTACGACGATCCGAGCAGGTCGATGACGGATGTCAGGAAGGCGTCGTCCTCGCCGACGCCCGCCATCTGCCACTGGCCGCCGACGCTGTCGGGCGTGGCGACGATGTAGCCCCGCGCCACGCCCTGCACGGGAAGCTGCGAGTAGGCGCTCTGTTGGATGGCGTTCGATCCGGAACCGTGGAGGTTGAGGATCAGGCCGGCGGGATGCTCGGCATCGACGGTCGCCGGCACGGCCAGCCGATACGAGCGCTCCGTGCCACCGACGTCGAGCGTGACGACCGATTCGGGCGCACCCGGCGTGGCGTCGTCGGGGTTCGGAGCGGCACATCCGTCGCTGAGCCGCGCCTGCGCCGCGGACCCGGCCGGCTCGGACGTCGAGCCGGCGGCCGAGACGTTCGGGATCGACGACGGCGCTGCCGCGTCGGCCGATGTCGTGGTTGTGGTCGCGGTTGTAGTCGATGGCCGGCTCGCCACCTGCGGCGCGCGCGTCGAGCACGACGCGAGGACGGCGGCCGTCGCGAGAGCCGCGAGGGCGAACGCAACGGTCGTCGTGATGCCACGGCGGCGGTCCGCCAGCGAACCTCTTCGAGCGGTCACCTCAGCCGAGCCCGCGCGAGTCCTGCTTGAGCGCCGTGTCGATCGACAACGCCGAGGCAACAACGAGCGAGAGTAGCGGCTGGGGCAGGTCGGGCCGATGGACGCGCAGCACGTAGTTGTCGGCGGTGGTGAACATCGTCTTCGCGAGCCCCTCCCACGTCTTGGTGACGCGGGCGATCTCGGTTTCGGTCTCGTCGTGGATCGCGAAATCCCACGCCCGCCAGTTCTGGGCGTTGATCGAACCGATCCGCTGGCCATCGACGATGAAGCCGAACCGGATCTTGCCGAACATGTTCTCCTGGACGATCCGCCCCACTTCCCGGTCCGACGGGTCCGACACGACGACCGTCGACTTGAACACCTTGCCCGGGCGGGTGAGCCGCAGCACCAGTTGACCAGTCGCATCGGTGATGTCGAGGCGGTGCGTCATGAACTGATCGAGCGAGGTCAGGACTCGCAGCGCCTTCTTGACCGCGCTCTGGCCGACCTGGTTGACCGCCGCGATCTGCTGACCGTGCTGGTCGAATACGGCGTACTGACTGTTGACCTCGATCAGCTTCGCCTTCTGGTTGACGACGAGGACCGGCTCACCGAACAGCCCGCCCGGACCGGTCCATCCGGCGCCGGCCGCTCCGGACCGCTGGTCCGACTTGGCGACCTGCGCGCGGATGCGGTCGGGGTTCGGCGCGGCGTCGACGGTGAGCGCTCGATCGATCGAATCGCTGAGCGATCGCTGCATGGCGTCGGTCGACTGGACGCCGTTGCTCGACACGTGGTCGGTCCATGTGGTGCCGTCGAAGTATCGCTGCTCGTGACGGGCGGTGGGGTCGGCATACCAGCCGGGCGCTGTGTCATTCATCGCCCTCACGCTAGCGACTTGCAGGGGCGGCACCTCGTAGGCTCGCGGTCATGGCGACGTGGGGAGAGTTCGAGTCGGATGCTCCGGAATTGGCGCTGCGGGTGCGGCGATTGTTCGACGCCGGGCGGCACAAGACGATCGCGACACTGCGGACCGACGGATCGCCGCGGATATCGGGGATCGAGTGTGCGTTCGTCGATGGCGAGCTGCAATTCGGCTCGATGACCGGGTCGCGCAAGGGCGCCGACCTGCAGGCCGATCCTCGGTTCGCGCTGCACGGACCGACGGTGCACCCAGTGGACGGGAGCGAATCGGAATGGCCCGGCGAGGCCAAGGTGTCGGGACGAGCACGATTCGTCGGCCCGCTCCCCGGTCCTGCCGATGCCGACGGCGATGCCGATACCGAGGCCGATGCTCCCGCGCCCGAGGGCGACCTGTTCGTGGCCGACATCGACTCGGTGGTTCTCACGTCGCTCGACCCGAGCGCCACCAAGCTCGTGATCGAATCGTGGTCGCCGGCCGGCGGGCTGCGGCGCGTCGAGCGGACCTGAGCGCCGGACATGACGGGGCCCGGCGGCGGCCGTGACGCACGCGAGGCCAGGACGCTTGACGACCTGGCGCTGTTGCGCCGAGTGCGCGACCGGATCGACCGCGACTACGACCAGCCCCTTGATGTCGAGGCGCTCGCCAGGGCGGTGAACATGTCGGCCGGACACCTGAGCCGGCAGTTCCGCCGCGCCTACGGCGAGCCGCCGTACAGCTATCTGATGACCCGCCGGATCGAGCGCGCGATGACGCTGCTCCGGCGCGGCGACATGAGCGTGACCGACGTGTGTTTCGCCGTGGGCTGTTCGTCGCTCGGCACGTTCAGCAGCCGGTTCACCGAGCTGGTCGGCGTCTCGCCGAGTGCGTATCGCCGCGCTCACGCGTCGGCGACCGAGGGGATGCCCGCCTGTGTCGCGCGGCAGATCACGCGGCCGGTCAGGAATCGAGAAGCATCGGAGCCCACCCATTCGTAGGGTCGTTCACATGAACCTCTCCATTCACACCACCTTCCTTCCGCACCTCGATCCGGAGGCCTCGCTGGCCTTCTATCGCGACATCCTCGGCTTCGAGGTCCGCAACGACGTGGGCTACGAGGGGATGCGCTGGATCACGCTCGGTTCGGCGACACAGCCGGACGTGTCGCTCGTGATCGAGCCGCCCGCTGCGGACCCGGGAATCACCGACGACGAGCGGCGCCAGATCACCGAGATGGTCGCGAAGGGCACGTTCGCCCGGATCCTGCTCGCGACCCCCGATGTCGACGCGACGTTTGCCGATCTGGTCGCCGCCGGTGTCGAGGTCGTGCAGGAACCCATGGACATGCCGTACGGGGTTCGTGACTGCGCGGTGCGCGACCCGGCGGGCAACCTGTTGCGCATTCAGCAGCACCCGGCCGCCTGATCGGCGCCGAGCCGCACCATCCGAACCCGAACGCCGGGCACCCCCAGGAGATTCGATGAGCCACCCCGCCGACCGCCACGACGTGATCAGCGTCCACGGCGCCCGCGTCAACAACCTTCGCGACGTGAGCGTGGTGTTGCCGAAGCGACGGCTCACGGCCTTCACGGGGGTGTCCGGCTCGGGCAAGAGCTCGCTCGTCTTCGGAACGATCGCAGCCGAGTCGCAGCGGTTGATCAATGAGACCTACAGCGCGTTCGTCCAGGGGTTCATGCCGACGATCGGCCGACCCGACGTGGACGTGCTCGACGGGCTGACCACGGCGATCATCGTCGACCAGGAACGCATGGGCGCGAACGTGCGCTCGACGGTCGGCACCGCCACCGACGCCAACGCCATGCTGCGGATCCTGTTCAGCCGACTGGGGGCTCCCTACATCGGCCCGCCCAACGCCTTCTCGTTCAACGTGGCGTCTGTCCGCGGCGCGGGTGCCATCACCATGGAGACCCGCTCCGGCAAGAAGGTCGAGAAGCGGACCTTCGAGCGGGCCGGCGGCATGTGCCCCAACTGCGAGGGGATGGGACGTGTCTCCGACTTCGACCTCGCCGCACTCATCGACGACACGAAGTCGCTCAACGAGGGTGCGGTGACGGTGCCCGGCTACTCGATGGAGGGCTGGTCGGGCCGGATCTTTCGCGGCTGCGGGTTCTTCGACCCCGACAAGAGGGTCGGGGAGTTCACCGAACGCGAACTCGACGACCTGCTCTACAAGGAGGCCACCAAGGTCAAGATCGACGGCATCAACCTGACCTACCTCGGCCTGATTCCGTCGATTCAGAAGTCGATGCTGTCGAAGGACCGCGACGCGATGCAGCCGCACATCCGGGCCTTCGTCGACCGGGCGATCGCGTTCGCCCCCTGCCCCGAATGCCACGGGACCCGGCTGAGCGCCGCCGCTCGCTCGTCGACGATCGGCGGGGTCAGCATCGCCGACGCGTGTGCGATGCAGATCACCGACCTGGCCGACTGGGTCGCCTCGCTCGACGAGCCGTCGGTTGCGCCGCTGCTCGCCGGGCTGCGCCACACCCTCGACTCGTTCGTGGCGATCGGCCTCGGCTACCTGAGCCTCGACCGCCCCTCCGGCACCCTGTCGGGCGGCGAGGCGCAGCGCACCAAGATGATCCGCCACCTCGGCTCGTCGCTCACCGACGTGACCTACGTCTTCGACGAGCCGACGGTCGGCCTGCACCCCCACGACATCGAGAGGATGAACGAACTGCTGCTCGCGTTGCGCGACAAGGGCAACACGGTGCTCGTGGTCGAGCACAAACCCGAGACCATCGCGATCGCCGACCATGTGGTCGACATCGGTCCCGGCGCCGGCTCGGCGGGCGGCGAGATCGTGTTCGAAGGGTCGGTCGCCCAGCTCCGGTCGAGCGGCACGCTCACCGGTCGACACCTCGACGACCGCGCGTCGTTGAAGACGTCGGTGCGCGCCCCGAGCGGGGCGATCGAGGTGCGGGGCGCGTCGGCGCACAACCTCCGCGACGTCGACGTCGACATTCCGCTCGGCGTGCTGGTGGTCGTCACCGGTGTCGCCGGGTCGGGCAAGAGCTCGCTGATCCACGGTTCGGTCGCCGGTCGCGCCGGCATCGTCGCGGTCGACCAGGCGGCGATCAAGGGCTCGCGGCGCAGCAACCCCGCCACCTACACCGGGCTGCTCGAGCCGATCCGGAAGGCTTTCGCGAAGGCGAACGGCGTCAAGCCGGCCCTGTTCAGCCCGAACTCCGAAGGCGCGTGCCCGACCTGCAACGGCGCCGGTGTGATCTACACCGACCTGGCGATGATGGCGGGCGTCGCAACCACGTGCGACGACTGCGAGGGTCGCCGATTCGACGCCTCGGTGCTCGACTACCACCTCGGCGGCCGAGACATCAGCCAGGTGCTCTCGATGCCGGTTGCCGAGGCCGAAGCGTTCTTCGCCGACGGCGAGTCGAGGGTGCCGGCGGCGCACAGGATCCTGCAGCGGTTGCTCGACGTCGGCCTGGGCTACCTCCGCATCGGCCAGCCGCTCACCACGCTGTCGGGCGGCGAACGCCAGCGCCTCAAGCTCGCGGTCCACATGGCGGAGGATGGCGGCGTGTACGTGCTCGACGAACCGACGAGCGGCCTGCACCTCGCCGATGTGGAGCAGTTGCTCGGCCTGCTCGACCGGTTGGTCGAGGCCGGCAAGTCGGTGATCGTGATCGAACACCATCAGGCCGTCATGGCCCACGCCGACTGGATCATCGACCTCGGCCCCGGGGCAGGTCACGACGGCGGGCGCATCGTGTTCGAGGGCACGCCCGCCGACCTGGTGGCCGACGGCTCCACGCTCACCGGGCGGCACCTCGCGGACTACGTGGCGCCGTGAGCCAGACTGCGCCCATGACCGACTTGGGAATGATCGGATTGGGCCGGATGGGCGCCGCGATGGTGGGGCGACTGCGCAGCGCGCAGCACCGCTGCGTCGTGTACGACGTCGACCGCAGCACAACGCAGCGGGTCGCGGACGCCACGGGATCGGTCGCAGCCGCCGGCATCGCCGACCTCGTGCGATCGCTCGAGGCGCCCCGTGCCGTGTGGATCATGGTGCCCTCGGCCTTCGTCGACTCGGTCATCGCGGAGCTCGCGACCGAGCTCGAGCCGGGTGACACGGTGATCGACGGTGGCAACAGTCACTACCCCGACGACATCCGTCGATCCGAGGCGCTGTCTTCGGCGGGGCTGCACTACGTGGACGTGGGCACCAGCGGCGGGGGGTTCGGGGGGGAGCGTGGCTACTGCCTGATGGTGGGTGGCGAGCACGAGCCCGTGGAGCGGCTGGCGCCGGTCTTCGAGTGCCTCGCCCCCGGGCTCGATGCGGCGCCGCGCACACCGGGACGTTCGGGCGATCCGACGCCCGAGGAGCGCGGCTGGTTGCACTGCGGACCGGCCGGAGCCGGGCACTTCGTGAAGATGGTCCACAACGGCATCGAGTACGGGCTGATGGCGGCGTACGCCGAGGGTCTCAACATCCTCCGTCACGCCGGGGTCGGCGATGCCGACCACGCGAAGGATGCCGAGACGAGCCCGCTCGAACACCCCGAGCTCTACCGGTACCGGCTCGATCTGCCGGCGATCACCGAGCTGTGGCGTCGAGGTTCGGTTGTGTCGTCGTGGTTGCTCGACCTGACGGCAGTCGGTTTTGCGGCGGACGGTGCCGACCTCAGCGGCTACAGCGGACGCGTCTCGGACTCGGGCGAGGGGCGCTGGACGGTGCACGCCGCGATCGACGAGGGCGTCCCCGCCCACGTGCTGTCGGCCGCGCTGTACAGCCGCTTCGCTTCACGCGGCGAGGCCGATTTCGGCGATCGGGTGCTGTCGATGATGCGCAAGCAGTTCGGCGGACACGCCGAGGTGCACCCCGAGGCGGCGTCATGAGCGATGTCGCCGCCGTGGAACGCCCCGCCGATTCGACCAGCGCCGACGCGCTCGTGCTCTTCGGCGCGACCGGCGACCTGGCGAAGCGGAAGCTGTTCCCGGCGCTGGCGAAGCTCGCCGCCGCCGGTCGCCTCGAGTGCCCGGTGATCGGGGTGGCTCGCAGCGAATGGCACGACCAGGAGTTCCGCGATCACGCACGCGGCGCGGTGTTGGCCGCGTGGCCCGACGTTCCGGCCGAGGTACTCGACCGGCTCTGCGGCCGACTCCACCTCGTGACGGGCGACTACGGGCAGCTGTCGACCTTCGACGCCCTCGCGACCACGCTGGCCGAGCACGGCGCCCGACTCCCGGTCCACTACCTCGCCATCCCTCCGGCGCTGTTCCCCACCGTGGTCGAGTCGCTCTCCCTCGCCGGGCTCACCGTCTCGTCTCGGCTCGTGGTCGAGAAGCCGTTCGGCCGCGACCTCGCGTCGGCCCGGGAGCTCAATCGCGTGCTGCACGCTCACCTCGACGAGTCGCAGGTGTTCCGTATCGACCACTACCTGGGCAAGGAGTCGGTCGAGGATCTGCTCGTGTTCCGCTTCACCAACTCGATGTTCGAGCCGCTGTGGAACCGCAACCACGTCGAGTCGGTGCAGATCACGATGGCGGAGTCGATCGGGGTCGAGGGTCGCGGCTCGTTCTACGACTCGGTCGGAGCGCTGCGCGACGTGGTCCAGAATCACCTGCTCCAGGTGGTCGCGTTGCTGGCGATGGAACCGCCGGTCGGCCCCGAGCCGAAACACCTGGCCGACGAGAAGGTCAAGGTGTTCGCCGCGATGAGGCCGCTCGACTGCGCGTCGCTGGTCCGCGGGCAGTACGCCGGCTACCTCGACGAACCAGGGGTAGCGCCGGGGTCGACCACCGAGACCTACGTGGCGGCCCGCTTCGAGATCGATTCCTGGCGCTGGGCCGGCGTGCCGTTCTTCGTGCGTGCGGGCAAGGGTCTCGCCGCGTCGGCAACCGAGGCCGTCGTCGTGCTGCGCGAACCTCCACAGCAGCTCTTCAACGAGTCGGGCCCGCCGGGACCGGCGCGGAATCTGTTGCGGTTCGTGCTGGGCCGAAACGATGGAGTGACGTTCACGCTCAACGCCAAGGCTCCGGGGCCCGAGCTCGATTCGCAGCCGGTCGACATCTCGGTCGACTTCGCGTCCGCGCTCGGCCGTCGCGCCGAGGCGTACGAGCGGCTACTCGGCGACGCGATCGATGGCAACCCCCGCCGGTTCGGCCGCGAGGACATGGTTGAGGAGACGTGGCGAGTCCTGCAGCCGGCCCTCGACCGCCCCGGCCCGGTGTACCCGTACGCCATGGGTTCATGGGGACCGGCCGAGGCCGATGCGGTGCCGAGCGGTCCGGGTTGGCTGCTGCCCAAGGCAGCGCCATCGGGTGGCGTGGCGCCCGGGTCGGGCCTCTAGCGTGTTCGGGTTCACATCCCGCCGACGCTGATCGAGGCCGACATGAGCAAGACCAACCCGGGCAACTTCTTCGAGGACTTCGAACTCGGACAGACGATCGACCACGCGACGCCCCGCACGATCACCGAGGGCGACCGTGCCCTGTACGGCTCGCTGTATCCCACCCGCTTCTCGCTCCCGTCGTCGGCGCCGTTCGCCGCCCAGTGCGGCCTCGTCGGTGCGCCGGTCGAGGAGCTCATCGGGTTCCACATCGCGTTCGGCAAGACGGTGCCCGACATCTCGCTCAACGCCGTCGCCAACCTCGGCTACGCCGAGTGCCGGTTCCATCGGCCGCTCACGCCGGGCGACACGCTGCGCACCAGCTCCGAGGTCATCGGCCTCAAGGAGAACTCGAACGGCAAGTCGGGCGTGGTGTACGTGCGGTCGACCGCGGTCGATCAGCACGGCGCGGTGGCGATCGACTGGGCGCGGTGGGTCATGGTGCACAAGCGCGATCACTCGGCCCCGGCGCCCGCGACGGTGGTGCCCGACCTGGCGGCGGCCGTCGCGGCGTCCGACCTGATCGTGCCCGACGGGCTCGACTTCACCGGGTACGACTTCGCCGCGGCGGGTGAACCGCATCGCTTCGACGACTACGAGGTCGGCGAGAAGATCGACCACGTCGACGGCGTCACCCTCACCGACGCCGAGCACATGATGGCGACCCGCCTGTGGCAGAACACGGCGAAGGTCCACTTCAACACCGAGGCGCGGTCCGACGGATCACGGCTGATCTACGGCGGCCACATCATCTCGATGGCCCGGGCGCTGTCGTTCAACGGCCTCGCGAACGCACAGGTCGTCGCGGCGATCAACGCGGGGGCACACACCGCCCCGGCGTTCGCCGGAGACACGGTGTACGCGTGGTCCGAGGTGCTCGACAAGGCTGATACCGCCGCGCCGGGTGTGGGGGCGCTTCGCCTTCGACTCGTCGCGACCAAGGGCCGCGACGAGTCGATGACGTTGCGAGGAGAGGACGGCAAGTACGCGTCGGGCGTGCTGCTCGACCTCGACATCTGGGCGCTCTGCCCGCGCTGAGCGCGTCGGTCAGCCCTCGAACGCCGAGCCGGTCTCGAGCAGCGTCTTGAGGTCGCTGAGGATCCACGGCCAACCGCCGCCGCCCTGAGCGAGGGGAACCTCCGACCCGCCGACCTGTGCGCCGTGGGTGGGCGCGCCCGTCACGTCGTGCGTGACGGTCAGCGCGCACATGCCGGGGTGCTCCTCGTGGATCTCCCAGGTGAGCGTCGTGTAGGGCTCGGCCAGGAGTTCCGGCGAGAAGTGCATCTTCCACGTCTGCACGAGCTTGTTCGGCGGGTCGCACTCGACGACCTCGCCGTCGACGACGATGTCGGGTGCGCCGAAGCCACGCATCTCCTTGGTCGACTCGGCCTCGTAGCGCCCGCCGGCCGTGAGCTCGTAGTGGGCCGGGCCTCGGTAGCCGTAACGCGCCGTCCATTCGGGGGTGGTGATCGCCTCCCAGATCTTCTCGGCGGTCGCCCGGATGTAGATGCGGTGTACCTGGGTCGTGGTCATGGCTGCTCCAGTTGGTGTTTGAGATCCGCGAGCGCGCGTGCCTGCGGTTCGGTGAACTTGTCGATCCAGCGGTCGTGAATCAGCCGAATGGGCACGACGTTGAGGAAGTGGTGCTTCTCGCGCCCGACCTTTCGGGTCGTCACGAGTCCCGCCTCTTCGAGGGCCTTCAGATGCTTCATGACCCCGAAGCGCGTCATCTCGGCGCCCTCCTCCAGCGCGGTGAGCGTCTGCCCATCGCGTTCGAAGAGGCGATCGAGGAGCCGCCGCCGGGTTGGATCAGCGAGCGCCTTGAACACGAGATCGTCGTCGCCGCTCACGCATCGACAATAGGTGACCAACAGGTCACATGTCAACGGACTCCGTTGCCCGCGTGCGGTACGTTCTGCGAGCACGCGGCCGACGACGGCCGCGCCGATCGCGAGGAGTCGCAGTGGAGACACAGGCAGCGGTGCTGTGGGAGCAGGGTAAGCCGTGGAGCGTCGAGACGATCACGCTCGATCCGCCCAAGGCCGGCGAGGTCCTCGTGGAGATGACCGCCTCGGGCATGTGCCACTCCGACGACCACGCGCGCACCGGCGACCTGCCTGCGATCACCCCGCTCATCGGCGGGCACGAGGGTGCCGGCATCGTGATGGAGGTCGGTGAGGGCGTGACGCGCGTCGCCCCGGGCGACCACGTCGTGTTCAGCTTCGTGCCGGCCTGTGGCCACTGCCAGAGCTGCGCCGATGGACACTCCAACCTGTGCGACAACGGCGCCGCGCTGCTCGTGGGCGCCCAGCTCGACGGCACGACCCGTCATCACGCAGCCGACGGCACCGACCTGTGGACGATGGTCTGCCTCGGTACGTTCTCCAAGCACACCGTCGTGAACGAGATGTCGTGCGTGAAGATCGAGGACGACATCCCGCTGGAGCTGGCATGCCTCGTCGGCTGCGGCGTCACCACCGGCTGGGGGTCGTCGGTGTACGCGGCCGAGATCAAGCCGGGCGACAACGTGGCGGTGATCGGTGTCGGTGGTATCGGTGCCGCAGCGGTGCAGGGTGCCCGACTCGCCGGCGCACGCACCATCGTCGCCATCGACCCCGTCGAGTTCAAGCGCGAGCAGGCCACCAAGTTCGGCGCGACGCACACGGCGTCGAACCTGGGCGAGGCGTTCGGGCTGATCCAAGAGCTCACCTGGGGCCGCATGTGCGACAAGATCGTGTGCGCCGTCGGCGTCGGCCAGGGCGACCAGATGGCCCCGATCATGCAGCTCTGCGCCAAGCGCGGCCGCGTCGTCGTCACCAACATCCACTCCGCCAACGAGGGCCAGATCAGCATTTCGTTGTGTGACCTCACGCTCATGGAGAAGCAGATCGTCGGCACCATCTTCGGATCGGCAAACCCCAACTCCGACATCCCGCGCCTGATGCATCTCTACCGCAGCGGCCAGCTCGACCTGGCCGGCATGGTCACCCGCGAGTACGCCCTCGAGGACATCAACCAGGGCTTCGACGACATGCTCAACGGCCGCAACATCCGCGGGGTGCTTCGCTACCGCTGAGCAGGGCGGCGACCGCGAGTTCTTACACACTTCTCGCGGTCGCCGCGCACGGTCGCGGCGACCGGTGCGCCACAGTGATCGATGCCAGACCTGCCGATCACGCACGAGGAGCACACCTGATGAACAAGAAGCTCGCGACGCTGGGGGCGGCCGCCGGACTCACACTGGGAGCCACGGCGATCGTCGTCGGAGCAGGAGCCGGGGCCGAAGATTCCGTGACGGTCCGCGCCGGCGCGCCTGCCGTGGCCGGAGCGACGGGCAGCACGGGCGCGACCGGTGCGACGGGTGAGCGCGGTCGTGGCTCCGATCGATCCGATCGGCCCGATCCGGCGTCCCGCCTCGGCGAGATCCTGGCGCCGCTCGTGAAGGACAAGACCATCAACCAGAGCCAGGCCGACGCTGTCGTGAAGGCGATCACCGACGCAGGCCCCGGCCCCGGTGGTCAAGGCCCCGGCGGTGATCGGATGCGCGGTCAGGGGATGGGCGGCGGACACGGGCGCCCCGGGCTCGATGCGGCGGCCACGGCGCTCGGAATGACCGTCGACGAGCTTCGCACGCAGCTCGAGTCCGGCACGTCGATCGCGGAGATCGCGACGACCAAATCGATCGATGTGAACACGATCATCGATGCGCTGGTGGCCGAAGCGAAGACCCACCTCGATCAGGCCGTCGCGGATGGCAAGGTCACCCAGGACGAGGCGACGAAACGACTCGACGACATGCGCACTCGGATCACCGCCATGGTCAACGGCGAGGCTCCGGCTCGTCCCACGCGGTAGGTCCCGAACCTACAGGGTGAAGGTCGTGAAGGTCCCCGAGCCCGTGGCGATCAGCCGATCGTCGGCGTCGCGGACCTGCCCGTCGAGGTGGATGACGTGACGGCCGGCCTTCACCACATCGACGGTCGCGGTGAGCGATCCGGCGACCGCGGGGCGGATGAAGCGGGTCTGTAGGTCGACCGAGGTGCAATAGGTGCCGTCGGGGAGCACCGACATGGCGGCGCTTCCCATCGCTGTGTCGAGGAGTGCGAACAGCACGGCGCCGTGCACCACGCCGTTCGGGTTCAGGTGGGCGGAGCCGACCGCGATCGTCGCCGATGCGGCGCCGGCGCCCGGCGACGACACGTCCATCGCCAGGAACCGCCGAAGCGGGAAGTCGCCGTAGGCGGTGTCGGGCTCGGCGTCGGCGTCGGTCATGCCGCATTTTCGCTCAAGGGCGGTGACGCGCGTGTCGATGTTGGCCCATGCCCGAAGCGGCCGCGCCTGGAAGCGATCCCCGAGCGACGATGGAGGAGCGAACGTGGCGCGCCCGTCCGGCGGTCGCGTTCGCCGTACGCGCCGCAGTGCTGGTGGCCCCGCTCTCGCTGGGGTGCGTCGCGTCGGTGCTCGCGAACCGGTGGCTCCCACTGCCGGGCTCCGCGTGGAGTGCGGTGTTGCGCACGATCGCGATCGTCGCGACGTCCACGCTCGTGGTGGTCGCGATCGATCGCTTCGCACGTCGGCTCCTGCCGCTCGCAGCGTTGATGCGGCTGTCGCTCGTCTTCCCCGACCACGCGCCGTCACGGTTCCGCGCCGCGCTTCGAGCCGGGAGCAGCCGCCGGCTCGAGCGCATGGTCGAACAGGCTCGCACCGACGGGCTGCCGAGCGACCCGGGGACCGCAGCGCGTCACGTGGTGGAGATGATCGGGGCGATCGGCGACCACGACCGTCGAACCCGGGGCCATTCCGAGCGCGTCCGCCTCTACGCCGACCTGCTCGGCGAGGAGCTGCACCTCACGAGCGACGATCGACAGAAGCTGCAGTGGGGAGCGTTGCTCCACGACCTCGGCAAGCTGATGGTGCCCGGCGAGATCCTCAACAAGAAGGGCCGTCCCGACCCGGCCGAGTGGAAGGTGATCGAGGCGCATCCCGCCGCAGGAATGCGCCTGATAGAGCCGCTGCGCGAGTACCTGGGTGAGTGGGTCTATGCGATCGGTGGACATCATGAGAAGTGGGACGGATCCGGGTATCCGCTGGGTCTGCGCGGCAGCTCGATTCCGCGTGCCGCCGCGATCGTTGCCGTCGCGGACTCGTTCGAAGTGATGACCTCGGTGCGCTCCTACAAGAAGTCGATGCCGCTGGCCGAGGCCCGCGCCGAGCTCACCCGTTGCGCCGGCCGGCACTTCGACCCCGACGTGGTCCGCGCGTTCCTGAACATCTCGCTCGGCCACCTCCGCCTGGTGAGCGGGCCGATCGCCGCGTTGGCGCACCTGCCGTTCATCGGGCAGCTCACGCAGCTCCCGACGGCGGTTGAAGCAGTGCGGGCCGCCGGCGGTGCCGTGCTGGTGCCCGCCGCCGCGGTCGTCACCGCGACGGCCATGACCGTCGCGCCAGTGCCCGCGCCGAGCACCGACTCGACGATCGCGTCCGGAACGGTGCCGATGGAACTGGCGGCGACCGACCCGCCGGAATCGGCCGCCGTGGTGTCGGGCGCGACCGAGGGTGGCCGTGGCGGTCTCGCCGAGCCGGTGCCGTCGACGACGCCCGATGGGGTGCCGACCGGAGGCACGCCCACAGACGAGCCCGTTCCCGGTGCGGCGTCCGAGACGACGACCACCTCGATCGCTGCGGGGGCGCAAGAGTCGCCCGCGGTCACCGCGGCGTCGCCGGCCCTGCCTCCCACAACGGCGGCGCGAACCGCACCGGAGCCGCCGGCTCCGATGGCATCCCCGGCGGTGACTGCGCCACCACCGTCGACGGCCGCGCCAACGGCCACCTCGCCGCCCTCGTCCGCGCCGCCGGTCACGACGATCCCGCCGTCGGGTTCGAGCTTCACCATGCGGGTCTCGACCAACTCGTGGCGCCTGTCGTCGAGCAATCTCAACGGCGCCGGCTTCGCCCCGGGCACCAAGGTCTACATCTTCTCGCCGTCTGCATTCACCGAGGTCACCTACACCTACCCGGGGGGAACCCGCCGGGTAACGAGCTTCCCCTTCGACATGGTCGGCGGATCGTGGAGCGGCGCGACGGCGTACACCGTGCCTTCCACGCCCGGGACGTACACCGTCACGGCGACCGCCAAGGGCTGGTCGAAGAACTACAGCGCGACGGCGACGTTTACCGTCACCTGAGCGGTCAGCCGCTTGAGCGATCGGCCACCTGAGCGGTCAACCGCCTGATCGGTCAGCCGAAACCGACCACCTGCTGGAACGTCGGCCGGTTCACCCAACGCATCGAGTCGGCGTTCGGGAGGAACGGGATGAAGCGGATCCGCTCGAGGAGCGCCATTTTCGGTGCGCCGCCGGTGGATCGGCGGGCTGCGTCGAGTGTCGCCCACAGCACCGCTCGGCACCGGTCGAGCGACCCGCCCCCACACGCGATCGGCACGCCGGGCGGCGTGGGCCGATCGCCGAGGACGCGGTGCAGGTCGCGCGCGAGTTGGCCGTGCCATCCGTAGCCGTAGGCGCTCCCCGTGAGCGAGGGCGCATGGTCGACCGTCTTCGGCCGCCGAACCGGGGGGTCGAACGCAGGCCCAAGCGTCGGTGCGAACACTGCCTCGACGAGGCTCGGAAACCACGCGTCCATCACTGCGACGGTCGGATCGTCGTACCACCCGTCGCCGTCGACGTCGCGTCGGTGCGCCCCAGCGCCCTGCCAGCGGCGCAACGCGGCAACGGTCGAGGCCAGCTCGGCCGACGGCGCCGGGCCGCTGTCGAGCACGTCGAGCACCGGGCCGAGCACGGCAGCGCCGCGGAGATCGACCGTGGCCGCGTCCTGCGCGACCCGTACCACGTCGGCCGGGGTGGCATCGTGCAACTCCGCGGCGCGCGTCGCCAGCAGATCGACCCGCTGTACCTCGCCCGACGACCAGTCGTTGTCGGATTCACGCCAGCCGGGGGCGACCCGGTTGTTCCAGCTCACCGCGACCTCGCCGTCGTTCAACACCCGCTGGGGCTGGCGACTCCAGTCGAGTCGGCCGCGCCACTCCCACTCACCGGTGCCCCACGACGGCAGGTCGGGGTCGACGCCGGCGGCGCGGATCGGATACCAGCCGCTGTGGAAGTACGCGACATCGGCGGCGTCCACGTAGAGCCAGTTGAAGCTCATCGGCACCGCCGACATGGTCGCCGCGAACGAGGCGGCCGAGGCGACGCCGTTGCGGTTGAGTGCCCAGAAGGCAGTCGTCGCGGCGGCCGTCTGGAAGCGGCTCATTCGTTGTCGGCTGATCGCAACGGGCTGCCCGGCCACGGTGCCCGTCCCCGCCACCGGGCCGTGCACGGTTCGCCAGGCCGTCATCGTCGCGGTGTCGGGCCGCGTCATGGCGACGCAGCGGCCCTCGAACAGGTAGGACCGCGAGGTCGTGCTCGGCGGCGAGCCGTCGGGTTCGCACAGCCGCTCGACGCGGGCATCGGAGAGATCCGAACCGCCCGCCGTGGCGGTCCACGCGTAGGAGCGGCCCCGGCCGATCACGACCCAGGGGCCGAGGCCCGGGAACGTCACGCCGCGGCTGTCGTAGCCGCCGCCCTGGAGTCCCATCTCGAGCAGGAGCTGCGGTGCGAAGTACGACGACTGCGGGCCGCCGACGAGGATCGGGTGCCCGGAGGCGGAGCGGGCCCCGGTGACCGCGACGTAGTTCGACATGAGCGCGTCGCGAACCGGCGGCGTGGCGATGGGCGAATCTGGGATCGCGACCGCGGCCGGATCGATGGCTGCGTCGTGGGAACGCGTGCCATCGGCGGCCTCCATGATCGGTCCGTCGAACCGGTCGTTCACGTGCGTGGTGGAGCGGTCGTCGTGTGCGGTGCGCAGATCGTCGAAGGTCGCTCGTCCCGCCGTGGCGCCGAGGCGTCGTTCGAGCGCCGTGAGCATCGTGGCGTTGCCGACCTCGTCGCCGCCGCCCGCGCCGAAGATGTCGTCGACGACGACCCCGACGGCCAACACGTCGGCGCGGGTCCAGTGTCGCCAGTGCAGCCCAGCGTCCACGACCTCCTGCGGGAAGGTGTTGGTGTCCAGCCAGAAGTTGATCCCGTCGACGAACGCGTCGATCGCGGCCAGCATCCGCTGACCCTCCGGGCCGTGGTCGGCGACGGTGCGGTCGAGCGCTGCCTCCAACTCGGCGTCGGTGTAGTTGACCTGCGGGAGCGAGCCGATCTGGGCAAGCGCTCCGATGATGTCGGAGCCGCCCATCTCGATGGTCCCCGCACGCCCCAGAACCCGGCCGGCCTCGGCGATGAGGAGTCGGGTCTCGGCGACGACCCATCCGGCGCCCCAGGCCACCTGCTCGGCGGTGTCGCCATGCACGGTCGGGACGCCCCAGCGGTCCCAGCGCACCGACACGCCGGGCGTCGGTGTGTCGGTGCGAACCGAGGCGGCCGACGCGTCGAGTCGAGCATCCTTGTAGTAGGCGGGCAGCGACTCGTCGGTGACCGTGCCGGTCGCCTGCGCCACCTCCAACCGGTCGTAGGCGGCGCGCTGATCGTCGAGGTGCGCCGTGGTGAACCCCGAGATGTTGCCGTTGCCCGGGGGCATGATCGAGCGGGAGACGAGCGCCGGATCATCGGCGGGCGGGGCGGGTTCGGGGTGGTCCGTTGAGGGTGGCCGCCCGGCGGGCGGCGCACCGCCGACACACCCCACCGCAGTCATGGCGACGGCGACAATGATCGCCGCTCCCGTGCATCGCAAACCGTGCGTTCGCCGCATCGACCGTTCCCCCATCCACCCCATCGGACGCGGGCACGGTAGCGGATCAGTCGGGGAGCGCCTCGATCGCAGCGATGAGCTTGGCGGCAGCACCGTCCGCGAGCTCGGAGAAGGATGGATCGCTCATCATCGTCCGCGGGTCGGCGATGCTGACCCGGGTGCCGCTGTCGGTTGCGGCGAGCACCACGTTGCAGGGCAGCAGCAGCGCGACCGAGGGCTCGAGCCGGAGCGCCTGATCGGCGAAACCGGGGTTGCATGCGCCGAGGATCTTGAGTGGCGCCCGCTCGACGCCGATCTTGGCCTTGAGGGTCGCGGCGATGTCGATCTCGGTCAGGACCCCGAATCCCTGGTCGGCGAGCGCGGCGCGGATGGCCTGCTCGGCGTCGGCCATGGAGAGGGAAACGGTTCGTTCGATTGCTGGTGTCGCGGTCATCGCGGACCTCCTCGTTCACCCAACCATACCCCGTGGGGTATGCCACGAGCCGGCGATCGGCCTCGACCCGCCTAGCGTGGTCGGTCGATCGCATCGACCGCATCGACATGAGGAGTGGACATGGCTGGTGGCCTCGTTGGCCTGCTCGACGACATCGCGGCGCTGGCGAAGTTGGCGGCGGCCTCGATCGACGATGTCGGCGCCGCCGCCGGCCGTGCCAGCGTGAAGGCGGCGGGCGTCGTGGTCGACGACACGGCCGTCACGCCCGCGTACGTTCACGGCCTCGCCGCAGAGCGGGAGCTCCCGATCATCAAGCGGATCGCCAAGGGATCGTTGCGGAACAAGATCCTGATCATCCTGCCGATCGCGCTCGTGCTCAGCGCGATCGCACCGGTGCTGGTGGAGATCATCCTGATGTGCGGCGGCACGTACCTGGCCTTCGAGGGTGCCGAGAAGCTGCATCATCGGTTCTTCGCACACGACCCGGCCGACGACGACGAGGTGTCGGTGGCGGAGGCCGAGCAGACGTTCGGCCCCGAGCACGAGGAGCGCACGATCGCGGGTGCCATCCGCACCGACCTGATCCTGTCGGCCGAGATCATGGTGATCTCGCTCAAGGAGGTGCTCGACGAGGGAATCGTCTCGCGGGCGATCATCCTGGCCATCGTGGCGGTCGTCATCACCGTCATCGTCTACGGCGTGGTCGCGTTGATCGTGAAGATGGACGACGCGGGGCTCCGGCTGGTGGAACGCGGGGGAGCTACCTCCGCTCGCCTCGGCCGCGGGTTGGTGACCTCCATGCCCAAGGTGCTCGCGACCCTGTCGAGCGTCGGAACGGTCGCGATGCTGTGGGTCGGCGGTCACATCCTGGTCGTGGGTACTGCGGAGCTCGGATGGGAGGGGCCCGAGCATCTGGTGCACTCGCTCGAGCACGGTGTCGACGACGTCGCGGGCGTGGGTGGGGTGCTGGGCTGGTGTGTGAACACGCTCGCCTCGGCGATCGTCGGTCTCGTCGTCGGGGTGGTCGTGGTCGCGGTCGCGACGGCGATCCGGGGCCGCCGCGGGGCGGCACCAGCGCACTGACCGCCGGGGTCGGCAACCGGGGCTGCGCTCGGCCCGTTCAGCCCCGGGGCGGATGGAGCGCGAAGAACGCGTCGAGCGCGGCGTGCGCGACCTCGTGTGCCCGGTCGCTCTGGCGAATGAGCGCGCACATCATGATCGGGCCCACGAGGGTGGTCATCATGAGCGTGGGGTCGTAGCCGGGGGCGATCCGGCCCTCGGCGACGCCCAGGTCGAGGATGGTGCGCACGCTGGCCATCTTCTCCTCGCGGTCGCACTCCTCGAGGTCCGCCACCTCGGGGAACTGCTGGGTGAGCGCGAACAGCGCGGGCAGGATGCGTCCCCATTCGGGGTCGCTCAATTGGGTTGCGAGGTGGTCGATCTGTTGGCGCAGCGCCGCCTCGAACCCGAGGTCGAGGCGAGGTTCGCTCACCTCGGGGCGGTGCGTGCGCAGCACGTCGACGAGGAGCGCGGAGCGCGACTCCCAGTGGCGATACAGCGTGGACTTCGCGACGCCCGAGCGTTCGGCGACCGCGTCGACGGTCACGCTGCTCGGCCCCGTCTCGATGAGAATCTCCGTGGCGGCGGCCAGCAGCTTCGCTCGGCTGCGGGCGACGCGCGGGTCGCAGGGCGGGGCCGGTGTCGGCGAAGTTCCCATCAACGATACGATACAGCATCGTTCTACATCCGGTGGGACGGTTGGCGCGTTCTCGCGGCATCGGTCCCCCCCCCCCCCCCCCCCCCCCCCCCCCCCCTACCACCCCCCCACACCCCCCCCCCCCCGCCTGCCCCGCCCCCCCGGCCCCGCCCC
>OEIV010000507.1_pt1 | contig 21108 bp, 19 predicted proteins | sample 1539231 | NCBI WGS metagenome assembly OEIV01 (sample SAMN03794762, study PRJEB22550) | activated sludge metagenome | feature: wastewater treatment plant; material: activated sludge; isolation source: Wastewater treatment plant of a petroleum refinery complex | place: Argentina: Buenos Aires ...
GCCGCGCGCGCCCATCGCCGTCAGGAAATAGCCCTGCGCGGCGTCCAGGGCTTGCCACGCCAGCATCACCGAATCCTTGGCGTCGCCCGCGGCGGACATCTCGATCCTCGGCATGAAGTCGTGCCCCTCGCGCACGGCGAAACGCAGGCTGGCCGGCACACCCTCGCCGCCGACGGCATGGTCGCCGACCAGCGATGCCTGCTTCGGCACGCGCTGGCGATCCCGCTCGTTGGGCCAGACCGAGCGGCCGGGCACGGCCTTGGCGCCGCGATCGGGCGCGAAACGGCCGGTCATGAAGCGCCCCCACTCGTCTGGCGCCGCCTTGGCAAAATCGAGCACGCGCGGCTGGCCGGGCCGTACTTTCTCGCCACATCCCCAATAGAACAGCAGCCTGCCCTTGGGCTTTTCCCATTCGTCCGGTTCGCCTTCCTTGCGCGGACCGCCAGTGCGCTCGACCGGAATCAGCGGCAGGCTCGTGCCCATGGCCATCGCCGGCGGAATGGCATGCGTGCCCTCGGTACCGGCGGGCTTGTTGCGCGTGTGCAGCGCCGAATCCAGCCACTTGCCCGGGGTGCCGAAGCCGAGCTTGGTGGTGCCGAACACGCCGCCCAGCATGCCACCCAGGCCGCCCAGGCCCGCGTCCTCCATGTCGGCCATGCCGGGCACGGACATGTTCACCGTCGCCACGTCCATCCAGAACTGCGCGACCGGCGGCTTCACCTGCGCCTGCACGGACAGCCCGGGCAGGGCCAAAGCGACGGCCATGACGGAACGGTTGATCACGGGCTTGATGATTTCGCGCATGATGGACTCCTCCTGGGTGGCGATGGCCAGATTCTAGTGCCGTACCGGCCGGCCTACAGCAGCGGAATCTCGCCGGCGCGGTGTTTGAGTTCGGCGCGGGCTTCGCGCCAGTCCGGGCAGAGTCCGGCCACCACGTCCCAGAAGCGGCGGCCGTGGTTCATTTCGACCAGATGAGCCAGTTCATGCGCCACCACGTAATCGGCGCACCGAGGCGGCAGGTGCACCAGCCGCCAGTTGAGGCGGATGCCGCTCTTGGTCGAACAGCTGCCCCAGCGCGTGCGCGCCGACGACAGGCGCAGCGGCGGCGCGTCCCGGCCCATCCGCACGGCATAGTGGCCGAGCCGCAGCGCGAAGTGATCGAGCGCCTTGCGTTGCAGCCCCCGCCGCGCCAGCGCCTCGAGGTCGGCATCGGCCCGCGCCGCGATGACCAGCGCGTCGCCCCGCCAGAGCACGCGATTGCCGCCGGCGACCACCCGCACCTCGACATCCTCGCCGAGCACCGGCAGACGCATGCCGTTGCGGATGCTCAGGTGTCGCCGGGCCGGCCGGCTGGCGAACTCGTCGAGCTTGCGCACCACCCACTCGCCGTGGCCGCGAACGAACGCCTCGATCTCGCCGAGAGTCAGCCGTGGCGGCGCGCCGACACGCACGCCGCTGTCGTCGATGGTGATGGCCAGGCGCCGGCCGGCGGCCTGCCGCAACTGGTAGGCGACGAGACGCCCGCCGACCAGCAGGTGCCGCATCCTGCCGACCGGCGCCGACGAGGGCGGTGCAGCGGGACGGAACAGCGGCAACTGCTCGAAGAGGCTCATGCCGCCGCGAACAGGTCCGGGGTCGCCTCGCGCGCGGGCAACGCCGCCACCGCCTTGGCCGCCACGTCCGCAATCACTTCGATCGGCTGCTCGATCAGCCGCCAGTGGCAGCGCAGGCCGCCCTTGCCATCCGCCTCCAGCCAGCCGGCGCGCGCGGCGAAACATAGCGCCACCGTCGGCGCCGCGGGGCCAAGGTGGCGCGCCGCCATCGTCACTTGCGCGCCGACGACGCGCAGGGCATTGGCGCGCAGCCAGCTTTCCGCCGCGTCCTGAATCTGCCGGGGCGCGGCGCCCGGCGGCAGCGGCAGGTGCAATTGATCGCCTTCGAGCCGGGCCTGTTCATGCGCGGTATCGACCCGCAGCGTCACCGTGCCACCAAGGTAACGCAACACCCGGCCGTCGCGCCAGCCGTCGAGCGCATCGGGCCCGTCGGCGTCAAGCCGCAGCGCCAGCTGAGGATTGCGTCGTTTCATGCTTGCGGTACAGATCGGGGCTGATTCTTTGCATTTCGCTTTCGATCCACGCCTCGGCGCGACGGTTGATATCTTCCGCCGACAGCCCGTCCGGCGCAATGGGCGGGCCGATGCTGACCGTGACGGTGCCGGGCCGCTTCATGAACGCCTTGCGCCGCCAGAATTCACCCGAATTGAGCGCAACGGGGACCGCCGGCGCCCCGGCCTTGGCGGCGAGATAGGCGCCGCCGACCTTGTAGCGGCCCTTGCTGCCCGGCGCCATGCGCGTTCCCTCGGGGAAAATGATCACCGAGTAACCTTCGTCGAGACGCTGCTTGCCGCGCGTGGCCAATCGGTTAAGCGCATCCTTGCCGGCGGCGCGGTCGATGGCGACGAACGGCATCAGGTACAGCCCCCAGCCGAAGAATGGCAGCCAATGCAGCTCCCGCTTGTAGACGAACGAGGTCCACGCGAAGATGCGCTGCAGAACGATGGTTTCCCAGGCCGACTGGTGCTTGCTGAGGATGACGCAGGCCGTTTTCGGCATGTGCTCGGCGCCGATCAGGCGGTAATCGATGCCAAGCAGATGCCGGATCAGCCAGCTCGCCGTATCCACCCAGATCATGGAAAGGCGTCGCAGCTGGCGCTTGGGCAGCCAGGCCAGCAGCAGCAGGACGACGATGAAGGGCGGCGTCATTGCAATCAGCGACGCCATGAACAGCAGGGAGCGCAGGAATGTCATGACGCCAGGTGCGCGGCCGCCGCGGCCAAGTCGGCAAAGACCAGCGTGCCGGCGGGCACCCCGGCTTCGGTCCGCGTCTTCTTGCCCTTGCCGGTGAGCACGAGGATGGGCTGGGCCCCGACCGCCGCCGCCGCTTCGAGATCGCGCAGCGAATCGCCGATCGCCGGCACGCGCTCGAGTGCCGCGTTGTAGCGGACGGCGATCTCCTCGAGCATGCCGGGCCTGGGCTTGCGGCAATGGCAGTTGTCGGCATTGGTGTGCGGGCAGAAAAACACCGCGTCGATGCGCCCACCCGCTTGCGCGACGGCACGCATCATCTTGTCGTGGATGGCATTGAGCGTGTCCATCACGAACAGGCCGCGGCCGATGCCCGACTGGTTGGTCGCCACCACCACGCGATAGCCCCACTGCGTGAGGCGGGCGATGGCATCGATACTGCCGGGGATCGGCTTCCACTCGTCCGGCGACTTGATGTAGAGGTCGGAATCGTGGTTGATGACGCCGTCGCGATCGAGGATGACAAGCTTCATGTCGACAGTTTGGCGAGGTCGGCGACGCGGTTCATGGCCTGGTGCAGGATCGCCAGCAGGCCGAGGCGGTTGTTGCGTAGCGCGGCATCCTCGGCGTTGACCATCACGCCGTCGAAGAATGCATCGACCGGGCCGCGCAGCGCCGCCAGCGATTGCAGCGCAGCCGTGTAGTCGCCCTTGTCGAAGGCGGCATCGGCCTTGGGCTTCACTTCGCCCAGCGCCGCGTTGAGCGCGATCTCGGCCGGTTCCTTGAGCAGCGCGGCCGCCACGCTTGGCGTCACGCCATCACTGACTTTCTTCAGGATGTTGCCGACCCGCTTGTTCGCCGCGGCGAGGCTCGCCGCTTCGGGCAGCGCCGCGAAGGCGCGCACCGCGGCGAGGCGCTTCGGAATGTCGCCGAGCCGTTGCGGCCGCAGGCCGACCACCGCGTCGACTTCCAGCGCCGAGTAGCCCTGATCGCGCAGCGTGCCAGCCAGGCGTTCGTAGATGAAGTCGGCGAGTTGCCCCGCCACCTTGTCGTCGGTGACTTGCGCGGCCTGGAACAGCCACGACAGGTCGAGCGGCAGATCCTGCTCGATCAGCATGCGGATCACGCCCAGCGCATGGCGACGCAGCGCGAACGGGTCCTTGTCGCCGGTGGGTAGCTGGCCAATGCCGAACATGCCGGCCAGCGTCTCCAACTTGTCGGCCAGCGCGACGCAAACGCCGACCTGGCCGCGCGGCAGCGTATCGCCGGCGAACTTCGGCTTGTAGTGGTCCTCGATGGCGTCGGCGATGTCGACCGGCAGGCCGTCGTGCAGCGCGTAGTAGCGGCCCATGATGCCCTGCAGTTCCGGGAACTCGCCAACCATGTCGGTAAGCAGGTCCGCCTTCGACAACAATGCTGCCTGGTCGGCCTGTTGCGCCAATTTCTCGCCGCCGAGCTGCTGGCCGATGGCCGAGGCAATCGCCGCGACGCGCTGGGCGCGCTCGCCTTGCGTGCCGAGCTTGTTGTGATAGACGACCTTGGCCAGTCCGGGCACGCGGTCGGCCAATGACTTCTTGCGGTCCTGGTCGAAGAAGAACTTGGCGTCGGCCAGACGCGGACGCACCACGCGCTCGTTGCCGCCGATCACGGCGCTGGCATCGGCCGGACTGATGTTGCTGACGACCAGGAACTTGTTGGTGAGCTTGCCCGAGCTATCCAGCAGCGGGAAATACTTCTGGTTCGCCTTCATCGTCAGGATCAGGCATTCCTGCGGCACATCCAGAAACTCCTTTTCGAACTGGCAGGTCAGCACGTTCGGCCGCTCGACCAGCGCGGTCACCTCGTCGAGCAGCGCTTCGTCCTCAATGGGCGTCAAACCTTCCTGGGTGGCGTTCCGCCGCAACTGACTTTCGATCTCGGCGCGGCGCTCGGCGAAGCTGGCGATCACCGCGCCTTCGTTCTTCAACTGCTCGGCGTAGCTGTCGGCATCGCGGGTGACGACGATCGGATTCTTGGCTTCGAAGCGGTGGCCCCGCGTCTCGCGGCCGGCGGTGAGGCCGAGCACCGAAATCGGCACCACGTCGGCACCATGCAGCGCGACCAGCTTGTGGGCAGGGCGAACGAAGTTCACGCTGCTCCAGCCATCGGCGAGCTGGTAGGTCATCACCTTCGGGATCGGCAGCGCGGCGAGTGCGGCTTCGAGCGCGATTTGCAAGCCGGCCGCGAGCGTCGCGCCGGCCACGACGCTGTCGAGGAACAGCGCTTCCGCCTTGCCGTCGATGGCGCGCTTCAGCGTCGGCACGACCGACGCATCCTGCCCGAGCGCGGACAGTTTTTTCAGCAGCGCGGGCGTCGACTGGCCGTTGGCGTCGAGCGCGACGGCGACCGGCATCAGCTTTTGCTGTACCGCCTTGTCGGCGGCCTTGGCGGCGACGTTCGTTACATGCACGGCGAGGCGGCGCGGCGAGGCAAAGGAAGTGACGACGGACTGATTCGCCAGCCCTTGCGACTTCAGGCCCGCCGCCAGCGTGGCGGCGAAGGATTCGCCGAGCTTCTTCAACGCCTTGGGCGGCAGTTCTTCAACAAAGAGTTCGACCAACAAGTTCTTCATGCCGCCTTCTCCAGTTTCGCCAGCACCTCGGCGGCATGCTCTTTCGGCGCCATCGGGAAACCCAGCCGCGCGCGGCTGTCGAGATAGGCTTGCGCGACGCTGCGCGCGAGATTGCGAATTCTTCCGATATACGCGGCGCGTTCAGTGACGGAGATGGCGCCACGCGCATCGAGCAGGTTGAAGGTGTGCGCGGCCTTCAAGACCTGCTCGTAGGCCGGCAGCGCGAGCCGCTGCTCCATCAGGTGCTTCGCCTGCTTCTCATGCGCAGAAAAGGCGTGCAGCAGAAACTCGACGTCGCTATGTTCAAAGTTGTAGGTGCTCTGCTCCACTTCGTTCTGGTGAAAGACATCACCGTATTTCAGGCCCGGCGCATACTGAAGGTCGAAGACGTTCTCGACGCCTTGCAGGTACATGGCCAGCCGCTCCAGGCCGTAGGTGATCTCGCCGGTGATCGGCTTGCAGTCGATGCCGCCGACCTGCTGGAAATAGGTGAACTGCGTCACTTCCATGCCGTTGAGCCACACTTCCCAGCCGAGGCCCCAGGCGCCCAGCGTCGGGTTTTCCCAGTCGTCCTCGACGAAGCGCACATCGTTCTTCTTCAGGTCGAAGCCGAGCGCTTCCAGCGAGCCGAGATAGAGTTCGAGGATGTTGGCCGGCGCGGGCTTCAGCACCACCTGGTACTGGTAGTAGTGCTGCATGCGATTGGGATTCTCGCCGTAGCGGCCGTCCTTGGGCCGGCGCGAGGGCTGGACGTAGGCGGCCCGCCACGGCTCGGGACCGAGGGCGCGCAGGAAGGTGGCGGTGTGGCTGGTGCCGGCGCCGACTTCCATGTCGTAGGGTTGCAGCAGCGCGCAACCCTGCTGGTTCCAGAACTCCTGCAAGCGCAGGATGATTTGTTGGAACGTCGGTTGTTCAGCCATCGAGGAATCCGCGCATGTCGCAAAACGCGGATTTTACCGGGGTTCCCGTTATTTCATGAGCTCCACACGCTCGCCCTTCGCCCGCCGGGCCGCCGCGCGCGCCTCGACGAAGCGCTGGAACTGGGGCTGTTCCTTGTACGCCCCGGAGGCGATGTACTCCAGCGAGGAGCCGAGATGGAAGGGCCGCAGATAGCCCTCGACGCGGAAGGTTTCCGTGCCGACCCTGTCGAAGAACACGAAGCTCGGCGTATAGAAGACGCCGATGCCGCGCGCCCAGTCGCGGCCCGCCAGGGTCTTGCCGTCGGGGGTCTGCACCGGTTCGCGCGAAGCCATGTCGACGCGGGCGACATCGAACTTGCCGAGCAGTTCCTTCACCTCGGGGCGCGGGAAGGCTTCGAGGTGCATTTCGTCACAGGCGGCGCATTCCTTCTGCTCGAACAACACGATCATCGGTCTGCCACGGCGCTTGAGTGTGTCGGCGAGTTTGAGCGGCGCCGGCAGCAGCCAGGGGGCCTCGTTGAGCGTGGCGGCGGCCGGCTCGCGCGCGTGCTTCGCCAAGTAGTCGGCGAAATTCTGCTTCTTCTCCAGCCGCTGGCCGACATAGTCGACCGCGGCCTCGAACTTGTGTGGCGGCAGGTAGCCGTTGAGGCGCAGCGCCACTTCGCCCTGCTCGTCGAACATCACCAGCGTCGGTGTGAACTGCACCTTCGTTGCCCTGGCGAACTCCTTCTCGGGCATCGTCTTGCCGGCGAGGTCGGTCACCTCGCGGTCGCCCCAGAGGTTGAGGGCAATGACGTCGAAGTGCTTGCGAGTCTTGTCGGCAATCGCCTTCTGGCCGAAGTTGTCGCGGATCAGCTTGGCGCAGTAGGGGCAGCCGTCCTGGTGGAAGTAGAGCATCAGCCGGCGGTTGGCCTTCTTCGCCTCGGCGATGTCCTCCCGGATGTCGAGGAAGGATTCCTTGAACCAGGGCATGCCCTCGTCGCCATCGGCGGCATGCGCGGGCACGGCCAGCAGCAGGAAAAACACGGAAATCAGGAATCGTCGCATCTCGCCCCCCGGGGTCATCGGCCCGGCCACGAGCATAGCGCAAAAGTCGGCCGTGACGGCACGCCGCGCGGTTTCAGGCGGCCGACCAGAAGACGTGGCGGTTGCCGCCGGCTTGCTTGGCCTGATACATCGCGGTATCGGCGCAGCGGATCAGCGCATCCATGGAGTCGCCGTGCTCGGGGTACATGGCGATGCCGATCGACGGCAAGGCAGTGACCAGCTGTCGCTTGAGCAGCACCGGCGGCTGCATGGCGGCAAGCACGCTGTTGGCGATCCGCTCCGTGTCGCGCTCCGACTCGATGTTGGTGAGCACGACGAGAAACTCGTCGCCGCCCAGGCGCGCCACCAGATCGGATTCGCGCACCGCCGCGCGCAGTCGCTGTGCGGTCTCGCGCAGGACCTCGTCTCCGGCCTGGTGACCGAGCGTGTCGTTGATCTGCTTGAAATCGTCGAGGTCGATGAAGAACAGGGCGACGGCATTGTGCTGACGCCGCGCCAGCGCCAGGGTTCTTTCCATGTACTCGTCGAGATACAAGCGGTTCGGCAGTTGCGTCAGTGCGTCGTGCAGGGCCAGGAATTCCATGCGCTCCCGTGCCTGCTTGCGGAAGGTGATGTCGCGAACGATGACCATGCGATGGTTCTCGCCGTCGTAGGGCATGGCCTTGCCCGCCAGTTCGACCGGCAGTCGCTCGCCGCGCTTGAGCAGCATTTCCGCCTCGTAGGGCTCCTCGGACTGGCCGCGGATCCGGTCGATGATGGTCGGACGCCATTCCGCCGGCACGAACTCGAGCACGGAACGACCAGTCATGTCCGCCATGTCGTAGCCGCCCATGCGCAGCAGCGCCTCGTTGACGTCGGTGATGAGGCCATCGCGATGAAAGACGATGCCCTCGTTCGAGGCCTGCACGAACTTGCGCATGCGCGTTTCGCTCTCGCGCAGCGCCCGCTCGGCCCGCCACTGCCGGGTGATTTCGTTGATGAGCACGAAAGCGCCGGTCTGCTCGCCGGTGTCGGAAAAATGCGGAATGAGGTTCACCTCGATAGCGCCGGTTTCACCGCCCGGCATCACCTGCTCGCGCACGTAGCGCACGGCCTGCCCGGCCTGTACCCGCATGACGTGCGGCTCGATGTGCCGCCAGGCTTCCTCGCCGATCACCTGGCGCACGGTCAGGCCGAGAATGGTGTCCACCGTGAAGCCATTGGCTTCGGCGTAACGACGATTGGCGAACCGGCATTTCAGGTCGAGGGCGTAGTAGGCCATCATCGCCGGCACGGAATCGGCGACCAGTCGCAGCAACGAGTCTGCGTCGTCGTGGGCGACGGGAAGCGTCGGGCAAGCGTCTGACATGGGCATCCTTGTTCTTGACGACTTCGGACGGAACGGAAAGTCAGTCGCGGCGGCGCGGCGGGAAGAAACGGCCGCCCGGCTGGCCGGGGGCGTCCGCGCCGGGGGTGGGCGGGCCCGGCGGACGAAACACCGAACCCCGTGCCGCCTGTCCTTCATCACGCCCGAAATCATCATCAACCCGTCGCTCGAACGGCCGCTCACGATGTTGATCGCGCCGAAACCGGTCATCGCCCCGCCGCTCGGCCGGCGCTCCACTTTGCGGCAGTGCCTGCTGGGGCACTGGTGTCGGCGGTATCGCGGCGGGCGGAACCGGTTCTGGCCTGTGCTGCGGCAGCCGCCGGATGTATTCCCCCGCCGGCGCCTCGAATCTCGGCACGCCGACGCCGGGCACATCGGGTCTTGGCGCCTCGGCGCCGGGCGCGCCGCCTCGCGCAGGCGGCGGCAGCGGCGCCGGTCGTGATGGCGGCGTCGCTGCTTTCGGCGGAGCGATGGTTCCGGGAACCGATCGCACCGGATGGTCGCCACGGATGTCGCGAAGATCCCGCGCCGACGGCGGTGGCAGGCGGCCATCGCGAACATGGTCGCGACCGAAGCGGTCATCGGGCAGTGTCACGACGGCATGCGGCACTTGGCGATTACGATGGATGATCCGGTCCATGTCCCTGACATGACGCGGACCGCCCCAGCCACCCCACCAGAGCGAGCCGCGAAAGCCCGGGGCGCCCCACCAGGGCACCAGCGGCTCGTCCCAGCCGAGCGGAACCCAAGCGACACCGGCGCCGGCACCGTAGAAAGCCACCAGGGCCGGCGCATAGAGCGCCCGGGCCACCCGCGGCCCGGGCGCCCATGCCCAATAGCCATCGAGGTGTACCCAGCGGCCGTAATGGCTGGTCGACCAACCCCAGGGCGCATCGTCTACCCATGTCCAGCCGTAGAAGGGATCCCACTGCCAGCGGCCGGCGCTATAGGGCACCCAGTCGGAGGCAACGACGGGCACCCACACCGATCCATAGGGCTCGACGCCGCGCCAGCTGCCGTAACGATCGAGATCGGCCGCGCCGTAAATGTCCGCGGGCAGTTGCTGTCCGCTCGGCGATTGCGCGTGGAAATCGGCACGCGCATCATTCCAGCGATCCCAGGCATCCGCCGCCGCCGCCGCGCGCCGTTCGACCAGCGGCCGGGCCGCGTCCGGCACGACGACTTCCTCGTTGGTGGCAACGCCGATGCTGGCGCCATCGGCCAGCGTCAGGGTTGCCGCCCCGCCGCGCCGCACGGTCAGCCGCATCGCGCCGCCGCGCGTATCCAGTCGATAGTAGCCGCTGGCATTGACGAGAATGGCGACATGGGCGGTGTCGATCGCGACGGTGCGATCCATCGTCGCGCCACGCAGGTCGAAGGAAGCCAGCCCCGAGGCCACGCGAAATCTGGCCGCGTGCGCGTCGAAAACGACGAAATCGAGCCGCGCGTCCGCCGCCAGCCGTATGAAGTCGCGGCTGCCGATCTGTATTTCCGCGGTGCCATCGGCGCCGGCATGGATGGCATCGCCCGCCGCCAGCGCGGTGTTGATCCGCGCCGGTTCCCATTTTTCGGCCGCCGGCCGCCAGAACGATATCTGTCCCTCGGCGACGCCGAGCCGAGCCGGCGCCACCATCTCGCCGTCGAAGCCGCCTTCGGTGCGCGACGTCGCGCTGGCGCAGGCGCCGAGCAAGATCACCAACAAGCCACTCAATAGTTGCCGCATGGAATTCCTCACCGGAACGATATCTGGCACTTCCCGTCAGTTAACGTTCGCGCCGCCACGTCCGTTGACCCGGCGACGCGCGACGGCGATGGCCACGGCCAGACACGCCAGCGACACCGCCAGGGCATTGCCGACGCGGGCGAAAGGTGTCAAGCCGGAAAACCCCTGCGCCGAAACCTTCAGCGCGCCAGTGGTGAAGGGCGGCAAGACCGCGGTCACGCGGCCGTCGGGCGCGATCGCCGCCGTCATGCCGGTGTTGGTGGCGCGCAGGATCGTCCGCCCGGTCTCCAGCGCGCGCAGGCGGGCAATCTGCAAGTGCTGCGGCTGGGCCAGCGAATCGCCGAACCACGCGGTGTTCGACAGGTTCACCAGCAACGTGGCCCGCGGCAGCGCCGGCAGTAGTGCCTCGCCGAACAAGTCTTCGTAGCAGATGTTGGGCATCAGCCGCTGGCCAGCGACGACCAGCGGCGGCTGGTTGGGCGCCCCGGCCGAAAAATCGGACATCGGAATGTTCACGAGTCCGAAGAACCAGGCGAAGCCCGGCGGCACGAACTCGCCGAACGGCACCAGATGCACCTTCGCGTAGGTCTGCACGATGCCGTCCGGCGACAGCGTCAGCGCCGCATTGTTGTAACCGACGCCATGGCGCGTTACGCCGCCCAGCATCGCGTCGCCATGTCGCGTCAGCCGGCGCAGGAAGTCGCGCGGAATCTGGTCGTAGAACAGCGGTACCGCCGTTTCCGGCAGCACCGTCAGTTGCGCGGGGTGCTCGTCAGCCAGGCGCGCGTAGGTTTCCAGCGACAGTTGCAAGTGTTCGGGCACCCACTTGAGGCTCTGCGGGATGTTGCCCTGGAGCAGGCTGACGCTCAGCGGCGCGCCGGCCGGTTGCGTCCACGCCACGTCGCGCAGCCCCAGGCCGACGAGGGCCACGCCGACCACAACGATCCAGCCGCGGCAGCGGTGGAAGACCAGCGCGGCGGCCAGAAAGGCGACGATCAAGCCCAGGCCATGGACGCCGAAAATCGGCGCGAAGCCGGCCAGCGGGCTGGGCGGCGCCTGCGAGTAGCCGATCGCCAGCCACGGAAAGCCGGTCAGCAGCCAGCCGCGCAGCCATTCCGTCAGCGTCCACAGGCCGGCGGCAAGGGGTAAATCGGCAAAGTCAGCCGTGGCGGCACGCCGGAACAGGTAGCCCGCCAGCGCCGGAAACAGCGCCAGCCAGACGCAGAACAGCAGGGTCGCGGCGGCCGCCAGCGGCATCGCCATGCCGCCGACGTCGTGCAGGCTGACGTAGACCCAGGAGACACCGGCGAGGAAACAGCCCATGCCCCAGGCGAAGCCCTGCCACGCGGCCTGCCGGGGGCTTCCGGCGCGGCGCCAAAGGTGGAACAGCAGCCCCAGCGTCAGGAGCGGCAGCGGAAACAGCTCGAAAGGCGCGAAGCCGAACACCGTCGCCGCGCCAGTGAGGAACGCGACGAGCGGCGTCTTCCTCATTCGGCGGAATTCAGCGCCAGGCTGCGCTGCTGGTCGACCAGCAGGGTATGGACGCGGCGGCTGTCGGCGCGCAGCACTTGCAGGCGCAGGCCGTCGAGCACGACGACCTCGTTGCGCTTGGGCAAACGGCCCAGCTGGTGAATGACCAGACCGCCGACCGTGTCGTAGTCCTCGTCGGAGAAGGCGGTGGCGAAGGCCGTGTTGAAGTCGGCGATCTCGGTGGTGGCCTTGACGCGATAGCGGCCCGCGTTGTCGAGCACGATGTTGCCGATCGATTCGTCAAAGTCGTATTCGTCCTCGATGTCGCCGACAATCTGTTCGAGCACGTCCTCGATGGTGACGAGGCCCGAGACGCCGCCGTATTCGTCGACGACGATGGCCATGTGGTTGCGGGAGGCCCTGAATTCACGCAACAACACGTTCAACCGCTTCGACTCGGGAATGAATACCGCCGGCCGCAGCGTGTCGCGCAGGTCGAACTCCTTGCCGGCGTGGTAGCTCAGCAGTTCCTTGGCCAGCAGGATGCCGATCACGTCGTCGCGGTTCTCGCCCACCACCGGGTAGCGTGAGTGCGTCGCCTCGATCACGAATCCGGTGATCTTCGCCATCGAGTCGGCAACGCTGAGCACGTCCATCTGGGCGCGCGGCACCATGACGTCGCGCACCTGCATGTCCGACACCGACAGCGCGCCCTCGATCATGGACAGCGCATCGCCGTCGAGCAGGTTGCGCTCGAAAGCGCCATGCAGCAGTTCAAGGAGCTGTTCGCGGTCTTCCGGCTCGCGCATCAGGAAGGACGAGAGCCGTTCGAGCAGCGTCGGTTTGTGACTGTCTGGATCCATTGATCAGGCGTAGGGATCGGCGTAACCGAGAGCGGCGAGGATTTCGCGCTCCCTTGCCTCCATGCGGGCGGCATCCCGCTTGCCGGTCTCGTGGTCGTAACCCATCAAGTGCAGCATACCATGCACGATCAGGTGGGCGAAGTGCGCCGCGGGGGTCTTGCCCTGCTCGGTCGCCTCGCGCAACACGACGGGTACGCAGACGACCAGGTCGCCGGCGACGCTCGGCTCCGATTCATAAACGAAGGACAGCACGTTGGTCGCGGAATCCTTGTGACGATAGTCGCGGTTCAGCGCCCGGCCCTCTTCGGCATCGACGAAACGAATGGCAACTTCCGCCGGACGATCGCAGCTAGCGCGCACGTACCGCCGCACCAGCGACCGCGTCGGCAACATCGCGTCCTTGCAGCGGAATTGAATGCCGAGAGAGAGCTCAGGCAGTTTTCTTGGCATGAGCTTCGTAGGCCTCGACGATGCGCGCCACCAGCGGATGGCGCACGACATCGCGCGCCGTGAAGTCGCTGAAGGCCAGGCCGCGCACGTCGGCGAGAATGCGGCGCGCTTCCACCAACCCCGACTTGTGGCCTCTGGGCAGGTCCATCTGCGTCACGTCACCGGTGATGACCGCCTTGGCGCCGATACCGATGCGGGTGAGGAACATTTTCATCTGCTCGGGCGTGGTGTTCTGCGCCTCGTCGAGGATGATGAAGGCATGGTTGAGCGTGCGGCCGCGCATGTAGGCGAGCGGCGCCACTTCGATGTGGCCCTTCTCGAACAGGCGGCCCACCTTGTCGAAACCCATCAGGTCGTAGAGCGCGTCATAGAGCGGCCGCAGATAGGGATCGACTTTCTGCGCCAGATCGCCGGGCAGGAAGCCGAGCCGTTCGCCGGCCTCGACCGCCGGGCGCGTCAGCACGATGCGCTGCACCTGGTCGCGCTCGAAAGCGTCGACCGCGGACGCGACGGCCAGATAGGTCTTGCCGGTGCCGGCCGGGCCGATGCCGAAAGTGATGTCGTGCTCCTGAATCTGCCGGAGGTACTGCACCTGGTTGGGCGTACGGCCGTGCAGGTCGCTCTTCCTGGTCAGCAGCGCCGGCGCCGGCGGCTGCGCCTGACTGCGGTTGCGCAGTTCGACCAGGCCAAGCTGGATGTCGTCGATCGACAGCGGCTGCTTCGCGGCTTCGTAGAAGTGCTCGAGCGCCTGCGCCGCGAGGCGCGCGCGCGCGGGGTCGCCGGCGAGCCGGCAATGCTCGCCGCGCCGGCCGATGGTGATGTCGAAAGCGGTCTCGATCTGGCGCAGGTTCTCGTCCAGCGGTCCGCACAGGTTGGCGAGCCGGTCGTTGTCCACCGGCTCCAGCGAGATTTCGTAGGCTTTGGTTCTCATCGCTCGCGGGTCACCACTTCGCCGCGCAGGCTGTGCGGCAACGCCGCCGTGATCTTCACCTCGGCGAAAGTGCCGATCAATCGGGGCGAGCCGGCGAAATTGACGATGCGGTTGTTGTCGCTGCGGCCGGCCAGTTCGTGTTCGTTCTTCTTCGAGGTGCCTTCGACCAGCACGCGCTGGACACTGCCGACCATGCGTTCCGACACCGCGAAGGCCAGCTCATCGATGCGCTTCTGTAGCCGCATCAAGCGCTGCGTCTTGAGCTCGGCCGGGGTGTCGTCGGTCATCTCCGCGGCCGGCGTGCCGGGACGCGGGCTGAAGATGAAGGAAAAGCTGGCGTCGAAGCCGACCTCGTCGATCAGTTTCATGGTCTTCTCGAAATCCTCCTCCGTTTCGCCGGGGAAGCCGACGATGAAGTCGGTGGACAGCGAGATGTCCGGCCGCGCCGCGCGCAATTTGCGTACCAGCGACTTGTATTCGAGCACGGTGTAGCCGCGCTTCATGGCCGCCAGCACGCGGTCGGCACCTGACTGCACGGGCAGGTGCAGATGCGAGACGAGTTTGGGCACCGTACGGTAGAGGTCGATCAGCCGCTGCGTCATTTCGCGCGGATGCGAGGTCGTGTAGCGGATGCGCTCGATGGTAGGCATTGCGGCGATGGTCTCGATCAAGAGGGCCAGGTCGGCCACTTCTCCGCCGGCCGCTTCGCCGCCGAAATTGCCCCGGTACGCGTTCACGTTCTGACCGAGCAGATTGACTTCCCTCACGCCCCGCAAAGTCAGCCGCGACACCTCGCCGAGCACGTCGGCCAGTGGCCGCGAGACCTCATCGCCGCGCGTGTAGGGCACGATGCAGTAGGTGCAGAACTTCGAGCAGCCTTCCATCACCGAGACGAAAGCCGACGCCCCCTGCACAGTGGCTTCGGGCAGGGCGTCGAACTTCTCGATTTCCGGGAACGAAACATCGACGGCGGCGCGGCCGCTCTCGCGTCGCCGGGCAATCAGCTCCGGCAGACGATGCAGCGTCTGCGGACCGAAAACGATGTCCACGTAAGGCGCGCGGGCGACGATGGCCTCGCCTTCCTGGCTGGCAACGCAGCCGCCGACGCCGATGACGAGATTTGGATTCAGCTGCTTGAGTTGGCGCACCCGGCCGAGTTCGTGGAAGACCTTCTCTTGCGCCTTCTCGCGCACCGAGCAGGTGTTGAACAGGATGATGTCCGCCTCCTCCGCCTTGTCGGTCTTCACGACGCCGCAGGCGGAACCGAGCACGTCGGCCATCTTGTCCGAGTCGTACTCGTTCATCTGGCACCCGAAGGTGCGGATGAACAGCTTCTGGGACATCAGGGCCGTGCCGCCGCTTCCTGCTGGGAGAGTATCCAGACCTTGGCGATGGCGCCCGAGACGTCCATCTGGTAGCGCACCGGCACCGCCCGCTGGATCATGCCGGGCAGCACCAGCATGTTGAAGGGATCGCGAATCTGCACCCCCGGCGCCAGCGCCACCGGCTGCCCATCGATCGAACCGCTGGTCGGACTGGCGACCATCAACTCGCCCTTCTTCGTATCGTCGGGAAGGATGCGCGGAATCCCGGCGACGGGCACGGGAGAACTCGGCCCGGGCGCATTGGCGATTTCCTGCACGGCGCTGCCGATGACGGAACTGACGATCGCGGACGTAATGGGATCGAGCGGCATGTGACCATTATAGACGGGCCCCGGGCGGCACGATACTGCTAACATCGAGCCATGAAACCCGCGGTAATCCTCTTGTCCGGTGGCCTCGACTCCGCCACCACGCTCGTTATCGCGCGCGCCCAAGGTTTCGATGCCCATTGCCTCTCGGTCGACTATGGCCAGCGCCACGGCGCGGAACTCTCGGCCGCCGCGCGCGTCGCCGTGTCGCTGGGCGCGCGCGAGCATCGCACCGTCCATCTCGACATGAACCAGTTCGGCGGCTCGGCGCTGACCGATCCCGCCATCGCGGTGCCGACCGGCGGCCTCGCCCCCGGCATTCCCGTCACTTACGTGCCGGCGCGCAACACCATCATGCTGTCGCTGGCACTCGCCTGGGCGGAAGTGCTGGACAGCCAGGACATCTTTGTCGGCGTCAATGCCGTTGACTACTCGGGCTACCCGGATTGCCGGCCGGAATTCATCCGCGCCTTCGAAACGCTCGCCAACCTGGCGACAAAGTCAGCCATGGAGGGACGCCGGCTCGCCGTGCACGCGCCGTTGATCGATCTGTCCAAAGCGGAAATCATCCGGCGCGGCTCCAAGCTTGGCGTCGATTACGGCCTCACGGTTTCGTGCTATCAGGCCGATGCGGAGGGCCGCGCCTGTGGCCTCTGCGATGCCTGTCGGCTGCGCCGCGAAGGCTTCGCCGCCGCCGGGATGGCCGATCCCACGCGCTACGCAAGTCCCTGACCACGCCCCGTTCCGGAGGATCGGGTACCCCGCCATAGAAAGGGGTTATCACCAGACAAGTACGATTGCCTTGCCTAGCGGGGCGCGCTTCCGGGAGAATCGTGCCCCTTCGGGCGATAGCGACAATTTTGCAGGGGAGAGGACTTCGATGCCGGATGTCGGTTCCATCACGAACACGGTCGTTTGGGCGGGCTTCGGCCTTGGCATGATCTTCGGCTTCTTCGCCAACAAGACCAATTTCTGCACGATGGGCGCCATTTCCGATGTCGTCAACATGGGCGATTGGGGGCGGATGCGGGCCTGGCTGATGGCCATCGGCATTGCCATCCTCGGCACCAATATCCTCGCCTATACCGGCACGATCAATCTGACCAAGACTATCTACACAGGCCAGAATTTCACCTGGCTCGCCTATGTCGTCGGCGGCATCTGCTTCGGCGTCGGCATGACGCTGGCCTCGGGCTGCGGCAACAAGACGCTGGTGCGGGTCGGTGGTGGCAACCTCAAGGCGGTCGTGGTGTTCATGTACATGGGCTACGCCGCTTTCGTCACGCTCAAGGGGATTTTCGCGGTATTCCGCGTCAATGTCCTGCAGGCGCCGGCGGTGACCATGCAGTTGCCGACGCACCAGACCCTGCCGCACCTGCTGCAAGGCTCGACCGGCATGGAACTGGCGACCTTGCAGATTACGCTGGCGTTGGTCATTTCCCTGGTGCTGATCGGGTTCGCCGTGTTCAACCGGAGCTTCTGGGAGAACAAGGACAACTTCATCGCCGGCCTGGTCATCGGCGGCGTGGTGGTCGCCGGCTGGTACGTCACCGGCAAGATCGGCTGGGCGGAAAACCCCGATTCGCTGGAGGAAATGGCCTTCGGCACCAATTCGAAGCTGCTCGAATCGATGTCCTTCATCGCGCCGACCGCCTACACGCTCGAACTGTGGTCCTACTGGACCGATACCAGCACCGTCGTCACCTGGGGCATCGCCACGGTGTTCGGCGTCGGCATCGGTTCCTTTCTCTACGCGGTGGCCACCAAGTCGTTTCGCTGGGAACACTTCATCTCGGCCCAGGACATGTTCCGCCACATCATCGGTGCGGTACTGATGGGCTTCGGTGGCGTTACCGCCATGGGCTGCACGATCGGCCAGGGCATCACGGGTTTTTCGACCTTGTCGCTCGGCTCGATCCTGGCGTTCATTTCCATCGTCATCGGCGCCACCGCGACCATGAAGTACGAGTACATGCGCATGATGCGCGAAGCCGGCTGATCGCCCGGCCCGGTGCCTGCGATCGAGTTTCTTGTTTTCAAACCTGGGGGAAGAGAAATGAAATATCGCAAGAGCCTTCTGGCCGTCGTCATGGCGGCCGCCATGCAGCTTCCGATGACCGCCGGCGCCGCCGACGCGCCGGCCATGCCGGCGATGGACGGCTGGGCCAAGGGCATGGGCGACTGGATGACCGCCATGACGAATCCGCAGATGATGAACTCGATGATGGGCATGGTCGATCCCAAGGTGTGGACACCCTGGGTCACGGCGATGACCGACCCGAAGATGATGGCGGCCATGATGCAGATGGCCGACCCCAAGGTCTGGACGCCGTGGATCAACAGCATGACCGATCCCAAGATGATCAATTCCATGATGGCGATGGCTGATCCCAAGGTGTGGACGCCCTGGATCAATACCATGACCGATCCCAAGATGATCAATTCGATGATCGCGATGGGCGACCCGAAAGTCTGGACGCCATTCATCACGGCCATGACCGATCCCAAGATGATCAACTCGATGATGTCGGTGGTCGACCCGAAGGTATGGACGCCCTGGCTGACCACCATGACCGACCCGAAGTTCATGAACTCGATGATGGGCATCGTCGATCCCAAGGTGTGGACGCCGTGGATCACGGCCATGACCGATCCCAAGCTGATGAACAGCATGATGGCCATGGTCGATCCGAAGATGTGGACACCGTGGATCAACGCCATGACCGATCCGAAGATGATCGACGGCATGATGAAAATGGCCGACCCGAAGGTCTGGACGCCATGGATGAACGCCATGGTCGATCCGAAGATGATGGAAGCCATGTTCAAGATGGCCGACCCGGCGATCTGGACACCATGGATGAACGCCATGACCGATCCCAAACTGATCAACGGCATGATGCAGTTCATGTCGCCCGAGGTGATGAACCAGTGGGTCGGCGCCATGACCAGCCCGCAGATGATGGACGCCATGATGAAGATGATGAACCCGGCCATCATGGTGCAAATGATGAATGCCATGGCCGTGGCCATGTCCGGCATGCCCAAAGCCGCCGAAGACATGAACAAATCCATGACCGGCGCCGCGGCCGGTACGGCGCAAGCCGGCGCCAAGGCAGCGACCAGCGGTGCCAAGGCTGGCGCCAAGGCGGGCACCGATGCCGCCAAGGCCGGCGCAGGCGCCGCTTCGGGCAAGAAGTAAGCAGGCCAGCGAGTCTGCCGTTCCCCGGCGCGGGAAGGGCCTATGCCCTTCCCGTTTGCTCCCATGAATTTCCGGAGGATGCTTTCCATGCTGCGGAACATCGCTAGAACAATTCCCGCGCTGCTGCTCGCGGCGGGACTGGCGTCGGCTCAGGCCGAAACCAAGGCCCCGGCCAAACCCACGACCGAATCCAGGCCGGCGGCCACGATGCCGTTCAACATCCAGTTGCCGCCTACGCGCCCCAAGGAAGAGGCCGCGCCGAACACCATGCGCGAATCGATCAGCCCCGAGGCGCGCGCCAACTTCGTCACCAGCATGATGGCGATCAACCCGTTCTCCATGCAGGAAATGATCGCGATGATGGCGGTCAAGTATCCCGCCAAGGAGGGGCTGAAATTCGACGACGTCGTCGAGGCGATGAAGTCGAAAGCCAACGAAATCAACTTCAAGTTCGTCGGCCACAACCCGCTCTGGAAGGACATCGTCGCCATCACCGGCAAGACCGACACGCCGCGCGTCGAGTTCTTCTCGTTCTGCGACGCCGTGATTGCCCGGGATCTGCTCGATCTCAGCCTGGAATTCGCGGTCTTCCTGCCCTGCCGCGTCGCGGTGGTCGAAGACGCCCACAAGAAGATCTGGTTGCTGACCCTCGACTGGGATGTGCGCTGGCTCGACACCAGCAAGAATCCCAACCAGATTTCCGACAAGTTGCGCGAAGGCGCCATCAAGATCCGCGAAGCCATCGACAAGATCATGCGCGCGGGCGCCAGCGGCGAGTTCTGAGCAAAGACCGGCCGAAATCGGTTTGACACCTTTTCGGCCGGTTACCTATAATGCGCGGCTTCCCGAAAGGGAAGGGGGTGGTTAGCTCAGTCGGTAGAGCAGCTGGCTTTTAACCAGTTGGTCACAGGTTCAAATCCTGTACCACCCACCAAGAGCTCGATAAGGTCTCGGGGGTCGTTAGCTCAGTTGGTAGAGCAGCGGACTCTTAATCCGTAGGTCGAAGGTTCGAATCCTTCACGACCCACCACCCAGAGAACCGTTCTCACTCCCCGTGGCCGCGAACCTTGAGCGGCAAGAAGCCGACGATGGCGACCAGGATGGCGCCGGCGAGTACGAGGAAGGCGGCCGTATAGCTGCCGGTCCGATCGAACAGGTAGCCGGTCATCGGCATGGTCACCATGACCATGATGATGGTGACAGGTTGCATGCGTCCCATGATGCGACCGAATACCAGCGGACCATAGATTTTCGCCAGTATCGCCCCCCACGCCGGCAGGAAGGCGCCCGATGCCAATCCGACTGAAACGGCCGCGAGGACCATCATCCAGTAACCGTGGAACTGCACAAGCAGCAACATCGGCAATCCGGCCATCATCAACGCGGCCAACAGCGCCCACTTCAGATTGATCCGGTCGGCAAACACGCTGAACAGCAGCTTGCCACTAACCCCTGCCACCGAGATTGCCGACACCAGGAAAGCCGCCTGCTTCGGAGCCACGCCGTGACCCACCGCAAATGGCACGAGATTCGCCAGCACGGCCGTGAAGGCGGCCATGAGCACTCCGACAGCCAGGGATATCCGCCAGAAAGGCCCGTCCCTGAAGAGGTTTGGAAACTCGGCGCTCGCCGCCGCGGCATGCGCGCCCTGGCCCTGCGAAACCCCGGTTTCGCCATCGGGCAGGAGGCCGATATCCTCCGGACGATTGCGCACGATCCAGAGCACCACCGGCAGGAGCATCACGAGGATGATGCCGGCCAGCCACAGACAGGCCTGGCGCCATCCATAGGCGTCGATCAGTGCCTGGAACAGCAGGGGCACCGCCAATCCGCCGAGGGAGGTACCGACCGCGGTAATGCCCAGCGCGCGCCCGCGATACCGGGAAAACCAGCGCGTGACCAAGGTGTTGGCTCCCAGGGGGCCCAGCAGCGTGCTCGCGACCGACATCACGGTGCCAAACACCAGCACGAATTCCCAGACATTGCGCGACAGCGCCAACAGCGCCAGCGCTCCGGCGAGGCAGA
>OEIV010000508.1_pt1 | contig 21101 bp, 15 predicted proteins | sample 1539231 | NCBI WGS metagenome assembly OEIV01 (sample SAMN03794762, study PRJEB22550) | activated sludge metagenome | feature: wastewater treatment plant; material: activated sludge; isolation source: Wastewater treatment plant of a petroleum refinery complex | place: Argentina: Buenos Aires ...
AAGGTGCGGCTCGCGTCGAGCGAGACGGCACCGGCCATGGCCGCGCAGAAAGCAAGGCCCGCGCTGGTGCGCTCGGTGCTGCCGGGACGCTGATCCCGGGAACGAAGCACCAGCGTGTTTTCTAACGTCGAAAGAGGCGTCAATCGTAGACCGGGCGGTTCAGACGCGCGCGCTGGACGTTCGTCGACCAGCCTGCCGGATAGCCGAGGTCGAGCGGTTTCGTCCGCGTCGCATGCTTCGGCTTGCCCGCTGCTTCCTTCGCCGGTTCGATCTTGCGCTCGCGCGGCTGCGGCGCGACCTGCTCGACTTCGAGGTCCAGAGCCGCGACCTTCTCGCCTTCACCCATGTTCTTGGCTGAGACCGGGCCGAGCGCTCCGTAGAACGGCAGCATCGCTGCACGCTCGGCACCGGGGCCGCGCGGCGGGTCGTTCTTGACGAGGAGCGGCTGCAACTCGTCGGCGAGTTCGGGCAGCGGCTTCAGCAGCTCCTTCGATCGCATATGGACGACCTTGTAGCCGCGCTTCTTCAGCTCCGCGAGAATCGTCGGCAGGGCCTTCGCCGTGGCGGTCTTGATGTCATGGAACAGCAGGATACCGCCGCGGCGGGCTTCGACGCGGTCGATGGTCACGCGGGCAAGCCGCGCCGGGTCGGCGATGTAGCTGTCGTCGGAGACCACGTCGACGCTGAATGCGGCAATGCCCCGCTTCTGCAGCGCCGCCAGCATGGCGCCGTTGTCGCTGAGGCCGGGGAAGCGGAAGAACGGAGAGGTGCGGCCGCCGCTGGCGATCGAGATGGCGGCGAAACCGCGCTCGATCTCGTCGATGGCCTTCTCGGGCTTCAAGCGCTTCAGGTTGAGCGGGTGCGACCAGGTATGTCCGCCGAGTGTGTGGCCGCGCGCCAGCACGTCGCGCAGCGTCTGGGGATAGGCCAGCGCCATGCGGCCGACGGAGAAGAACGTCGCCTTGCTGCAGAACTTGTCGAGGGTGTCGAGGATCGAGCGCGTGACCCACGGCATCGGGCCGTCGTCGAAAGTCAGCACGACTTCTTTCGGCTTCAGGAAGGTCGCTTCCTTGTCTTGCCGCGTGATGTCGCCGAACAGCGGACCGCCGGCGGTATCGATCTCGACGATGCGCTCGGTGCCGAGACCGCCGTCCTTGGCGAGGCAGCCAGGGGCCGCGGCGACGCCCTGCGCTTGCGGCGCTTCATTGGCGGCGGCCGTCGCGAATGTCGCGAGCGCGGCCAGTGCGGTAATGGCGATGCGGCGCATTTTGACGACGGCTCCAAGCGAGAACTCTGGCGACTCGGAGGATTCTCCGGCCAGGGTTTCAGTCTTGCTAATACGCCGATGGAGGCAAGGGTGTCGATCAGTGCGGCGGTGATATTCGCCACGCCTGTGGCGGCGGGACCAGACCGAGGTCAGGGAGCGGATGGCGGCGCATTCACCCGCGCGGCGGCCGGCGAGGTTCGACTCGGCGCAATTCCGGTTTCGATTTCAATTGGTTGAAGGACCGCCTCAGCGCAGATGCTGGAACATCTGCTCCTGCCACGGCAATTCCTCGCGCTTCCAGCTCGGCTTCGGGCGAGGACTATCCGTCGCAGTGGCCTGATCGAGCGGCGGCGGCTTCACCGTCGCGGCCGGAGGTGCGCCAACGGTCGCGGCGGGCGGCGGGACGGCTGCCGGCTGGCGCGGACGGCGGACCGACGTGGTGGGCGGCGCGTCGCCCTGCGTCACCGGCCACACCATCGAGCGATTCGCGAGCGGCGCGGCGGTTGCGAGCGCATTGCGGCGCTCAAGCTCCTTGCGCGCAGCGGCGTCGAATTCAGCGAGCGTGGTGGCCGTGCCCTTCGGCACCATGTGGACGATCTTGTAGCCGCGCTTCTTCAGCTCATCGAGAACGCTGGCGATGCCGGTAGCCGTCGAGTGCTGGATGTCGTGGAACAGGATGATGCCCTTGCCGCGGCTTTGCAGCTCACGGAACAGGCGCTGCTGCATGACGCTGGCGCTGCGCGTCTGGAAGTCCTTGGTATCGACGTCGATGGAGAAGATGCCCTGGTCGCGCTGCTCGAGATAGCGGATGGCGCCCTTGGGATCGCTGAGATAGGGGAAGCGGAAGAACGGGGCCGTGGGCCGGCCGAGCGCCGCGGAGACGGCGGAAATGCCAAGTTCGATCTCGCGCTTGGAGCGGTCGGCGCCGAGCGAAGCCTGATTGGCGTGGGACCAACTGTGTGTGCCGACCGTGTGGCCGAGCGAATCGACCTTGCGCACCATGTCGGGCTCGGCGACGGCCATGCGGCCGACCATGAAGAACGTGGCGCGTGTGCAGTGGGTGGCGAGCGCATCGAGGACGCGGTTGGTGCTCTGGCGAGAAGGGCCGTCGTCGAATGTCAGCACGACCTCGCCGGGCTTCAGGAAATCGATCTCTTTGTACTGGAGATTTCCGAGCAGCGGGCCGCCCTTGGTGTCGATCTCGACAATGCGCTCGACGCCGAGCGCGCCGGGGTTGGCACAGGCATTCTCCGGCGGCGGGGCCGCGAGGGCGCGCGTCAACACGCCACCGGATACGGCCGTGAGCGCACCAACGCCGAGGGCCAGCGCCGAAAGCACGGCTACCCTGCCGCGCGATCCACCGCGCGAAAGCCAACCCGCTCCATTCATCGCCGTCATCGTGCCCTCACCCGCCTGCCCAGACCGCCGCGCCACCATGCGGTCCGGTCCTCAGATCGGCGCCAAACTATCACAGCGCCTATCTGATGCGAGGCGGCGTGACAACTGTCGCCGCTTATTGCGACAATTTTGGCACCCGCCTGCTCTCGATCAGGAAGCGTAATGCTCGTAAAAATTGGCCGGCATTGGGGCTGGTGTTCCTGCGTCGCAAGCAGCGGTGCGCCGCGGTAGAGGACGATGCGCGTTCTCCACAGGCATCGCTTTTTCATGTGGCGAGGCCATCTTGATAAAAGTGCGCCGTCGCCGCGGGCGCGCGAATCGGACATCTGGCGATGCAGTCGGCGTCGCCTCGCCGCCCCGATCGACCGCGCACTCGCTGCGCGCCCGCACAGTTCGCCCCGTCCACGAGGCCCCATTCGAGGAATCCGGCATGACGAACCCGATGGAGCAGGACCCCACGCCCGAGCGTGATGCGCTGCCGGTCGCGGAGCTGGTGCGCGCCGTTACGGACGCGCTCGAGGCCGGAGACAAGCACCGGGTTGGTGAGCTTGCGGGATCGCTGCGCGCGCCCGATCTCGCCGACCTCGTCGAGTTGCTGCCGGCCGAGCAGCGCTCCGAGCTTATCGAGGCCCTCGGCCCGCGGTTCGACGTCGAGGCGTTCTCCGAGCTCGATGCGACCGTTCGCGACCAGTTGTCGGAAGCCCTGCCCAACTCGTTCCTCGCCCAGGCCGTCAAGGTGCTGGAGACCGACGACGCGGCCTACCTGCTCGAAAGCCTCGAGGAGCCGGACCGCCAGGAAATTCTTGCCGAACTCGACGCGACCGAGCGCGCGGCGCTGGAACGCAACCTCGAATATCCCGAGGAGACGGCCGGCCGCCTCATGCAGTCGGAGTTCGTCGCCGTCGCTCCGTATTGGACGGTCGGCCGCGTCATCGACTACATGCGCGATACGGAAGACCTGCCGGAGGCGTTTTCCGAGATTTTCGTGGTCGATCCGAGCTTCCGCGTGCTCGGCGCTGTGGAGCTGAGCCGCTTGTTGCGTTCGAAGCGCGACGTGCGGGTCGAGGCGCTGATGGACCCCGACCGTCACGTCGTGCTCGCCACCGCGGACCAGGAGACGGTTGCCCGCCAGTTCAGCCGCTATGACCTGATGTCGGCGCCCGTCGTCGACGAGAACCAGCGCCTCGTCGGCGTCGTCACCGTCGACGACGTGGTCGAGGTCATTCAGGAAGAAGCCGAGGAAGACATGAAGGCGCTGGCCGGCGTCGGCGACGAAACGCTGGCCGACAGTGTCTACTGGACGGCGCGCTCGCGCGTGCCCTGGCTGATCGTCAATCTCGGCACGGCGATCCTGGCCTCGTTCGTCATCCAGCAGTTCGACGTGACCATCCAGGAGATGGTCGCGCTCGCCATCCTCATGCCGATCGTCGCCTCGCTCGGCGGCAATGCCGGCACCCAGACCATGACCGTTACCGTGCGCGCCCTCGCCACCAGCAAGCTCGGACGAACCAACGCGCCGCGCATCATCACGCGCGAGTTCTTCGTCGGTATCGTCAACGGCGCGGTGCTCTCGCTCATCATGGCGGGGATCGCATGGTTGTGGTTCGGCTCGGGCCTGCTCGGATCGGTCATCGCGGCGGCCATCGTCATCAATCTCGTCGCCGCCGCGCTCGCCGGTATTCTCATTCCCTTGGTGCTCAACCACCTGGAGCTGGACCCTGCGCCGGCGTCCGGCGTGTTCGTCACGATGGTCACCGACGTCGTCGGGTTTTTCGCCTTCCTCGGGCTCGCGTCGCTGGTGCTCATGAAGTAAGCGGAAGGTTTGTGGCGGCCAGCACCAAGGCGGTGGCTACAACTCGATCAGATGGTGTGTTGCCTCCAGGCGACATTTTCTCCGCCGCAGAACGGTTCTCTCCCCAATTGTCCGAGTGCGGGTTGGTGCGGGGCGCGCGAATCACATACCCCGGGTAACCAGACGATTCATGTTCGTTTTGGGCGGCCCGCCAATTTGCGGGCGGAGGGGGAATTGATGAAGTCCAATATCTGCATCGCCGCGCTGGCCGCCGTTACGCTGCTCGGCGGCCTTTCCTCGGCCAGCGCTGCGGACCTCGGCGGTGATTGCTGCGCCGATCTCGAAGAGCGCATTGCCGAACTCGAGGCGACGACGGCGCGCAAGGGCAACCGCAAGGTTTCGCTGACGGTTTACGGCCAGGTCAATCAGGCCGTGATGTTCTGGGACGACTCGACCGAGCGCAACGCCTACGTCGTCAACAACAAGACCTCGACGACCTATTTCGGCTTCGAGGGCGCCGCGACCATCTCGCCTGAGTGGCGCGCGGGTTACCTCATCGAAATCGAGGTCGGCTCCGCCAACTCGGACTTCGTCGATCAGCGCTTCGTTCCCGGTCCGGCCGGCGGCTTCAACTTCAGCGGCAGCGGCGACGACTCTTCGCGCATCGTCGTTCGCCATTCCAACTGGTGGCTGGAGAGCAAGCGCCTTGGCCGCGTGACGGTCGGTCAGCAGTCGAATGCGACCGACAATATCGCCGAAATGGACTTGTCGCGCACCTCGGCCATTTCGCTGTCGAGCGTCGAAACGTGGAACGAGGGCTTCTTCCTTCGTAGCGCCAATGACGGCCTCTCGGTGTTCATGCCGGGCCTGCTGTTCTTCGGCGGCGCCAATTTCTCGATCGTCGGCGATCTGTGGCGCGGCAACTTCGACGGTGGTCGCGGCAACCTGATCCGCTACGACTCGCCGGTGATCGGTGGCTTCATCTTCTCGGCGGCCTGGGGTGAGGACGACGACTGGGATGTAGCGCTGCGCTACGCAGGGTCGTTCAACGGCGTCTCGATCAAGGCCGGTATCGGCTATCACGATGGCCAGATCATCGACAGCGACTCGCTGCTGCAGGCCTTCGGCACCGGCGGCGGCAACCCCATCACGGGCGGCAACTCCGTGTTGCCGGATCACCAGGAGCTGGTCGGCTCGTTCTCGTTGCTGCATGAGCCGACGGGCCTGTTCATCACCGCCGCAGGCGGCAAGCGCGAGTGGGACTCGAACTTCCTGCTCAACGAGAAGTATGCCTACGTGAAGGGCGGCTTGCTGCGGAAGTGGTTCCCCATCGGCCAGACGTCGATCTACGGTGAGTACTATCGGATCTGGGATGTGGGCATCACCGGCACCGGCCTGACCGTTGACATCAACGGCACGCCGACGGCGCTCGATCCGCTGCTCAGCGAAAAGGCCAACACTGTCGGCTTCGGCGTCGTGCAGCACGTCGATGCCGCCGCTATGGAGCTCTACCTCGCGTATCGCCACTACTGGGCGAACGACATCACCGACGTGCAGGGCCTGTTGGGAGCCAACACCTCGGCGGTCTCTGATCACGACATCAAGTACGACGTGATCATGACCGGCGCGCGCATCAAGTTCTGATCCCGCCGCGAGGACGTGAAACAAGAAGCCCCGGCCGCATCAGCGGCCGGGGCTTCTTCGTTTGCGGAAGGGGCTGGCGGCGCGAGAACGACCGCCGCGCGGCAAGCAGGATTGCTTCATCCCTGCCCGCGGCGCGGCATCCGAAGCATAGGAGGTCGCTCGAGGCACGGCCGGTTCGTCCGGAACGAAAGACCGGGCCGCCCGAAGTTGGAGCGGCCCGATGGGAGGTGGGCGGCCGGAGTCAGCGTCTTTCGCCGCTACGTAGTTTGCCCGTTCATTCGCCAGGCGCCGCGACAGGCTCGCTGCGCGCCGCGCCCCGGTTTCCTTCGAGGCGCCGGCTGACGATGTAGAACGCGGGCGTGAAGATCAGGCCGAACAGCGTCACGCCGATCATGCCGGCGAACACCGTGGTGCCGAGCACTTGGCGCAACTCCGCGCCGGCGCCCGTCGCCCAGACCAGCGGCACCACGCCGAGGATGAAGGCGAGAGACGTCATCAGGATCGGCCGCAGACGCAGGCGTGCCGCCTCGATGGCCGCCTGATAGCGGTCGCGCCCCTCTTCCTCGAGCTGGCTCGCGAACTCGACGATGAGGATCGCGTTCTTTGCTGCAAGACCGATAAGAACGATGAATCCGACCTGCGTGAGGATGTTGTTGTCCTGCCCGCGCAGGATGACTCCGACGATCGCGGCGATGAGGCACATCGGCACGATCATGATGACGGACAGCGGCAGCGTGAGGCTCTCGTACTGCGCCGCCAGCACCAGGAACACGAACACCACGGCCAGCGCGAACACGAAGACGGCCGTATTGCCGGCCCGCATCTGCTGGAACGCCAGCGTGGTCCATTCGTAGGTGATGCCGTCTGGTAGGACCTCGGCGGCGAGCTTCTCCATGACCTTGAGCGCCTCGCCCTGGGAAACGCCGGGGGCAGGTGCGCCGTCGAGCTCGGCCGCGGGGTACAGATTGTAACGCGGCACGCGGTAGGGGCCGGAGATGTTGCTCACCGGACCGTCTCGCCCACGTCGTTGCGGACGCGGATCTTCAGCACGTCCTCGGGCTGCAGACGATGATCGGCGTCGGCCTGCGCGGTCACGCGGAAGGTGCGGCCCAGCAAGTTGAAGTCGTTGACGTAGGTCGAGCCGAGGTACGTCTGCAAGGCGCTGAACACGTCGGGCACGCGGATGCCGAGCAGTTGCGCCTTGGTGCGATCGATGTCGAGGTAGACCTGCGGGGTCGAGGTTTCGAACAGCGAGAACACGCGCTGCACGCCGGGCGTCTGCGCGGCGCGCCCCATCATCGCGAAGACGGCGCGCTGCAACTCGTTCGATCCCAATCCGCGGCGGTCCTCGATCATCATGCGGAAACCGCCGGCGGTGCCGATACCGCGAACCGGCGGCGGCTTGACGACGACGATGAGGCCCTCCTGAAGGCCGCCGAGCTTCTGCTGGAGCGCCATTTGAATGGCATCGGCGGACTTGCCGGGATCACGTGCGCGCTTCTCGAAGTCCTCGAGCACGACGAAGATGGCGCCGGAGTTCGGCGCGGTGGTGAAGGTGGCGCCGGAGAATCCGACGATATTGACGGCATGAGCGACGCCGGGGACCGAGAGCGCGATGTCTGCGGCGGCACGATTGACGGCGTCGGTGCGCGCCAGCGCGGCACCGCCGGGAAGCTGCGTCGCGATGATGAGATAGCCGGCGTCGAGCTGCGGAATGAAGCCTTGCGGTGTCTTGCGGAACTCGTCGAGACCGAAACCGATCACGGCCGCGTAGGCGAGCAGCATGATGCCGGAAATGCGCACCAGCCGCGAGGTGAGCCAGCCGTAGCCGGCGCCGAGCTTGTCGAACAACCAGTTGAAGCCGGCGAAGAACCCGGTGATGGGGCGCATCAGCAGGCCTGGCTTGTGATCCTTGGTGTGCGGCTTCAGCAGCATGGCGCAGAGCGCGGGGGAGAGCGTCAGCGAAACGATCAGCGAGATGATCGTGGCACCGGCGATGGTGAGCGCGAACTGGCGGTAGAACTGGCCGGAGATGCCGGTGATGAACGCGGTCGGCACGAACACGGCGCAGAGCACCAGCGAGATGGCGATCAGCGCCGAGCCCACCTCGTCCATGGAGAGGCGCGCGGCGTCGCGCGGGGAAAGTCCGCGCGCGATGTTGCGCTCGACGTTCTCGACCACGACGATGGCGTCGTCGACGACGATGCCGATGGCAAGAACGAGGCCGAACAGCGAGAGGTTGTTCAGCGAGAACCCGAACAGCGCCATGAAGAAGAACGTGCCGACCAGCGAGATCGGAATGGCGAGGATGGGGATGATGGCGGCGCGCCACGTCTGCAGGAACACAACGACGACGAGAACGACGAGCACCACGGCTTCGCCGATCGTCGCGATCACCGCGTCGACGGACTGGCGGATGAAGTCCGTGGGATTGTAGATGATCGTGTACTTGAGGCCCTGGGGAAAGCCCTTCGCCAGTTCGTCCATCTGCGCCTTGATCGTGTCGGCGGTGGCGAGGGCGTTGGAGCCGGGGCGCTGGAAGATGCCGAGGCCGATGGCGGGATCGCGGTCGAGGTAGGAGTTGCGTCCGTAGTCCTGCGCGGCAAGCTCGACGCGCGCCACATCCTTGAGACGCACGACCGAGTTGTCGGCCTGCTTCACGACGATATCGCCGAATTCCTCGGGCTTGTGCAGCCGGCCGAGCGTCCGCACGGAGAGCTGGAAGGCACCGGGCTGTGGTACCGGGGGCTGGTTGAGGACGCCGGATGCCACCTGGAGGTTCTGGCCCTGCAGCGCCGATACGACGTCGCTGGCGGTGAGGTTGAGCGACTGGAGGCGATCGGGGTCGAGCCACACGCGCATCGCATAGTCGCGCGAGCCGAACACGGTGATCGAGCCGACGCCGTCGATGCGGCTCAGCACGTCGGTCACCTGAACGTTGGCGTAGTTCGAGATGAAGAGCGTGTCGCGTGACTGATCGGGCGAATAGAGATGCACGACCATCATGAGGTCGGGCGACGCCTTGGCAACGGTGACGCCGAGGCTGCGCACTTCGGCCGGAAGGCGCGGCTGGGCGATGGCGACGCGGTTCTGCACCTGGACCTGCGCGACGTCGAGATTGGTGCCGAGCTCGAAGGTCACGGCAATCGAGAAGCTGCCGTCGCCGGTCGAGTTCGACGTCATGTAGATCATGTTCTCGACGCCGTTGATCTGCTGCTCCAGTGGCGCGACCACGGTGGCGGCGACGACGTCGGCGCTGGCGCCCGGGTACTGACCGGTGACGTTGATCGTCGGCGGTGCGATCTCGGGATATTGCGCGACGGGGAGGCGCCCGTATGCGACGGCGCCGAGGATGATGAACACGATCGACACGACGCTGGCGAAGATCGGCCGGTCGATGAAGAAATGAGAGATGCGCATGCTGGCTGGCGCTCCGCTTGGCCGCTCTGGGATGTTCCGACGTGAGGCACCACGGCGGCCGGGACGAAGCGCCCCGGACCGCCTTTCGGCCTGCTATCAGTTGCCCGCTGCGGGCGTCGTTTCGTTCTGGGCGGTGGCGATGGTGCCGTCCTTGGGATCGACGGGGCTTCCCGGGCGTACGCGCATCAGGCCCTTGATGACGACACGGTCGTTGGCCTCGATGCCCTTTACGACACGCAGGCCCTCGATCAGCGCGCCGAGTTGCACGTATTTGGGCTTTGCGACCTTCGTCTCGTCGACGACCATCACGAACTTGTTGGCCTGCTCGGTGCCAATCGCCTCATCCGGTACGAGCAGGGCCTCCGCCGGAGGCGTCAGGTCCAGCCGGATGCGGCCGAACATGCCGGGCGTCAGCTTGCCGCTGGCGTTGGCAAACTCCGCGCGCATGCGGATCACGCCAGCGGTGCGGCTGAACGAATTGTCGATGAAGTCGACATGCCCCTGATGTGGAAAGCCCTCCTCGTCGAGCAGCTTGAGGCGCACGGGCACGTTCGGCGCGGTCAGCGCCTTTTCGCCGTGCAGGCGGATGAAGCTGAGGTAGGACCCTTCGTCGATGGTGAACTCGAAGCGGATCGGATCAGTGGACTGGATCGAGGCGAGCAGCGTCGTCGAGCCGCCGCTGCCGCCGGTGACGAGGTTGCCGGGCGAGACGCGGCGGTCACCGATGCGGCCGGCAACGGGCGCGGTGAGGCGGGTGTACTGGAAATCGAGCTCGGCCTGACGCACCGCCGCTTCCGGCGCCGAGACGGAGGCGCGCGCGACGCGCTCGGCCTGGACGCGCTCGTCGAGTGTCTGCTCGGATATGACCGTGCCCCGCTTCAACCCTTCGGCGCGCTCGAGGTTGCTCAGCGCGAACGCGAGGTTTGCCTTCGCCTGCTCCAGCGTGGCCTTCGCTTGCTCGAGCGCGGTCTCGAACGGCCGGCGGTCGATGGTGAACAGGAGCTGGCCCTTTTCCACCACCTGGCCGTCGCGGAAGTTGACCGTATCGAGGTAGCCGGAGACGCGCGCGCGCACCTCGACGGAGTCGATCGCGATAAAGCGCCCGACGATCTCCGTCTCTTCGGCGACGATCTTGCGGACCGGCTGGGCCACCGTCACCTGCGGCGGTGGCGGCGCCTGCTGCGCGGTCTGGGTTTGCGAACTGGGCTTGTCGCAGGCGGCGAGGAGCAGCGCGAACACGCTCAGCGTGGCCGTGCGAATTTTGGACTGGAACGTCATCGACGGCCTCAATCGGATTGCTTGGAGCGATCTGCTCGAAACAGGGCTTGTCCTTGGGTCCACTCCCGCACCATGGCCGAACGGCCACGCCAACGGCGGGTGATGCCGACAGCGCTTCGCAAGGGCACGATGGAGTGCTCTAATGTCGGATCGGGATCGAATCGTCGCGTCCAGCGGCACTTTTGCCCGTGGGCGCCTCGGTTCGGCATGATATTGCGGTTCGGCGTGACATTGCGGGCCGTACCCGGTATGTTACCGACCAGTAACATCACCATAGCCGGGGTAACTTCCCCCGTCAACTTTGTCCATTCAAACTTTACCCACTCGACTTGGTATGAAGAAAGCCGTTCCTCACGCACCGCAGACGGATGCCGCGGGCCCGCCGCGCCAGCGGATACTCGCGGCTGCGTGCGAGCTCTTCTACAAGCACGGCATCCGCAGCGTCGGTGTCGAGGCCGTCGCCGAGGCGGCATCGACCAACAAGATGACGCTCTACCGCCACTTCGGCTCGAAGGACGAACTGATCGTCGCGTATCTCCAGCAGGTCGCGGAGGAGAGCGATGGCCGCTGGCAGAATATGATGCGCGCGCACGCGGGCGATTTTGCCGCGCAAGTCGAGGCATGGCTCGGCTATGTCGAGCAGGTCGTTTCCGATTTCGGCGAGCGCGGCTGCCCGATGGCGAACGCCGCCGTCGAGCTCCAGGGCACGGAGCACCCGGCACTGCGCATCATCGAGGACTACAAGGCCCGCAAGCGCCGCCAGCTCGTCGCGATGCTCGGTGGCGCAGGCTACGCCGACCCGGAGCGCGTCGCCGACGAGGTGTTTCTGTTGTTCGAGGGCGCGCGCATATCGAGGCAATGCTACAGCGGGCGCGAATGCCCCTCGACCCGCCTCGTCGAGATGTTGCGGTCGCTTCTGGCCTCGCACAAGTCGCGTTGAGGCGACCGGCCATTGGCATGGCTACCACGCGCTCGTGATCCCAAGCCCATTGCTGTCCGCGCGCCGCATTAGCCGGGACCGAGGTGCGACCGCCCGAGGGATCGCGAAGCGGGCGCGGAAATCTTCCGTTGCCCGGCGAATTCTGGCACTTCTTTCCTATGACCGTGCGATACGACATCACCGCTTCCATCAGGGCGCTCTACGAGGGTGATTCCCGCCGCGCGCGGCTTTTCACCTACGGCCTTCTGTTCTTCGACATCAGTACGATCGTCTTCATCGTCGTGTCGTCCTTTCTGCCGCGGACGACGTTCGTCGAGGTCATAGACCTGATAGTCGGCGCGGCTCTGCTGGCCGATTTCGCGGCGCGCATGGTGATCTCGCGCTCGCGCATCAAGGAACTCGGACATCCCGCCACCTGGGCGGATATCGTCGCGATCGGCTCGTTCCTCGCGCCGATCGCTGGCGAGGGTGGCGGCTTCCTGCGCGTATTGCGAACGCTGCGGTTGCTCCACACGTATCGGCTGCTCGAACGGCTGCGGAAGGACGTGCGTCTCTTCCGCCGGCACGAGGACGTCATCATCGCCTCGACCCACCTGCTCATCTTCATCTTCGTGATGACCGCGGTCGTCTACGAGACGCAGCATTGGTCGAACCCGCACATTACCAACTACGTGGATGCGCTCTATTTCACCGTCACGGCGCTGACGACGACGGGGTTCGGCGACATCACGCTGCCGGGAAGCTCGGGACGGCTCATTTCCGTGGTCATTATGATTTTTGGCGTGACGCTGTTCCTGCGCTTGGCGCAGGTCCTTTTCAGGCCGACCAAGGTGCGTTTCCGCTGCCCCGTCTGCGGCCTCCAGCGTCACGATCCCGACGCCGTCCACTGCAAGGCGTGCGGTACCGGCCTCAATATCCCGAACGAAGGCGATTGAGAGCGTGCTCGGGGTTCCGCTGGCCAGGGCCTGCGCTCGACGCGCAGGCCCACGCGGAAGGCGCGCGGGGTAGGGAAGGCGGCGCGGACGAGCACGCTGTGGTGTGTATTTCGGTGGCGCTCGCGTTCACGGGCCTCGGCGCCGCGTCCCCTTGCCTGTCGGGCGGGCTGGTGTATGAACCAGGGCGAGCCGCGTTAGCACAGTTGGTAGTGCACCTGATTTGTAATCAGGGGGTCGGGGGTTCAAGTCCCTCACGCGGCACCATGATCGCAACCGTTATCGTCACTGAGGCCGCCTCGAGCGCGGCTGTTCGCGGCGTGATGCCATGCCTGCGGGCGTTCGTTCGTGGCGGAGCGCAAGGTCTTGCTGAGACCTGTAGTGCGACAGCATTCACCGTTGGTCGCCCGAGCCCAGGTGGTCAGCATGGTTTCGAGGCGAACGTTCTCAGGTGACGTTCCAAATGACATTCCGGTGTCTGTTGCTCGACAATTAAGCGCCGAAAACACGAGCAAACGCCGTGGTGCAATGCACAAATCCTGATCGCGACCGCTTTTCAATCCGACCTCTGAAATCAAAATATCATTCCAGGACGGTAGCTTAGTTCCTGTCGCAATCTTGGCATGAGGATTGCGATTGTTGATGCGTTGCAAATGCGCGGTTCCAACCGCGCTGATCCAGCGCCGGGTCGGCAACAAGCAGGCAACGTCGCCTCAAATCCGAATTGTTTTTCGGAACTCGGGATTCTCGAGCTGTTGCGCCATGGGCGCGGCTCTCACCGGAGGCGGGCGGCATGCATCGAATCTCCACGTCATTGCGGGCTTGTTCTACGTCGTCGGTCCCGTCGCCGAGGCGAGACGCGGCGTGTGATCCGCTGTCCTCACCGTTTCAGGCGTGAGGCCGTCGCCATGAACAAGCACGTCATGCTCGAGAGCGAACCTGCAATAGACGATCTCGCAACAGGCCCAACGACCGGGCAGCGACAGACGCAGGCCGGTGCGCCGGTCGTAATCATCGGCGGTGGTCCTGTCGGTATTCGCACCGCTCAGGAGCTTTCGCGCGCGGGCATCGATTGCGTCTTGCTCAATGCAGAGCGCTGGCTGCCCTACAACAGAGTCAAACTGTCGACGTTGCTCGCGGGCGACGCGCAGATCGGCCAAGTGATGCAGCCGCTGGGCTTCCAGGGGCCGGGGCGCGTGCTGCTCTACTCCGATCAGAGTGTCGTCGACGTCGATCGCGATGCCCACACCGTCACCGTCAGCTCGGGGCGCAAATTCAACTACAGCAAGCTCGTGTTCTGCACCGGCTCGCGCGCGCACGTGCCGCCGATTCCGGGGCACCAGCGCGCCGGCGTCTTCACGTTCCGCAGCGTCGACGATGTTGAAAAGCTGATCGCGCGAGCGCTGCGGTCGCGTCGCACAGTGGTGATCGGCGGCGGTCTGCTGGGGCTCGAGGCCGCGCGCGGCATGTCGAACCGCGGCATCGAGACCTGGGTCGTCGAACATAGCCCCTATCTCATGCCGCGCCAGCTCGACGAGCGCGCCGGCCGACTGCTCGCGAGCAGCATCGAGAAGCTCGGCGTCAAGATCCGCACCTTTTCCAGCGTCGCGTCGATCGATGGTGAGGATCGCGTCACCGGCTTGAGCTTCCAGGACGGCACCCGGCTCGAATGCGATACGGTGATCGTCTGCACCGGCATTCGCGCGAACATCGAACTTGCGCGCGAGATCGGCCTGCCGGTCGGCCGCGGCATCAAGGTCGATGCGCAGATGCGCACCGCCGACCCGGACATCTATGCCGCGGGTGAATGCATCGAGTTCGACGATACCGTATATGGCCTGATCGGCCCGGGGTTCGAACAGGCGCTTGTCGTCGCTGGCCAGATCGCGGGAACGCCGCGCACCTACGGTGGCACCATCGCGTCCACCAAGCTCAAGGTCATCGGCGTCGACGTGTTCAGCATGGGTGACGTCGGGCAGATTGCGCAGCGGACCGATGTCAGAACCGTCAGATTCGAGGATGCGGAGGCCGGCATCTACCGCTGCCTCGTGCTGACGCGATCGCGGCTCGTCGGTGCGATGGCCATCGGCGATTGGCCAGAGATCAATCTCGTACAAGAGGCCATCGGCTCAGGGCGCACGCTTTATCCGTGGGACTTGTTCCGCTTCCGCCGCAGCGGACGCATCTGGCGTGAGCAGGCTCCGAAGAGTGTCAGGGAGTGGCCGCGCACGGCGACCGTCTGCAATTGCACGGGCGTTACGCGTGGACAGATCGGCGATGCGATCTCGCTCGGCGCAGCGACATTCGACGACGTCAAGCGCGACACCGGCGCATCGACGGTCTGCGGTTCGTGCCGGGTCCACATCGACGAGTTGCTCGGCGCCCCCGCCGCCGCTCGCGAACCGGTCGCGGGACGCAAGCCGATGCTCGTTGCGGCCGGCGTCGCTGGCGTGCTCGCCGCGGCGACCATGCTTCTGCCTCGCATCCCTCTCTCGCCGTCCATCGCCAACGTCGGCCTGGTCGAGATGCTCTGGCTCGACGGCTTCTGGAAGCAGGTGAGTGGATACACGCTGCTTGCTCTTGCGACGCTCGCCGCCGTGCTTTCACTGCGTAAGCGCGTGCGGCCCTTACGTCTCGGCAGCTACGACGTCTGGCGCATCGTCCATGTGCTGATCGGCGCTTTAGCCGTCATCGCCCTCATCGCTCACTCCGGCTTCCGCCTCGGCAGCAATCTCAATTTCTGGCTGATGGCGAGCTTCCTCGCAACGCTGCTCGGCGGCGCGGCGGTAGCGCTCGCGACCGCCAACGAGCACAAGCTCGCCGGGGGTGCGGGCAAGGCCGCAAGCGTCAAAACGGCGAGCTTCTGGGTGCACCTCGTCGCCGTCTGGCCGCTGCCGCTGCTGCTCGCGATGCACGTGCTCAGCGTCTACTTCTACTGAAGGGGCGACAGTGGGCCGAACAGCGACGCTCTGGACAATCTGGGCATTGGCGACCTTCGCGGGCGCGGGGATCCTCGTCGCGGGAATGTTCCACGGCGGAGCTTCCCGCGCCAATCTCCTCATCGGTAAGACGACGAGCGGCCACTATCAGATCGAGCTCGCCTGCAACGCCTGTCACACCAAGCCCTTCGCCAGCAAAGATGCGATGCAGGAGGCCTGCGTCGGATGCCACGGCGACGACCTCAAGGCTTCGAAGGACAGCCACCCGAAGAAGAAGTTCACTGACCCACGCAACGCCGACCGCCTCAAGAGGCTGGCGGCGACCGAATGCGTCACCTGCCATACCGAGCACAAGCCGGAAGTGACCCATGCCATGGGCGTGACACTGCCGACGGACTACTGTGCACTGTGTCACGAGAAGATCGGCACGGAGCGTCCGTCGCACAAGGGCCTGGCGTTCTCGACGTGCGCGGACGCGGGCTGCCACAACTACCACGACAATCGCGCTCTCTATGAAGACTTCCTGGAGAAGCACGCCCACGAGAAGGATACCGCCGAAAAGGCCGTGATCCCGCTCCGTGCCGAACCGCCGGCTGCGGCATCCGACAAGAAGCCGATCACGTCCGCTTCTGCCGCCGATGCTCCGAGCGGCCATGCCGGTGACGGCGCGGTCACCGCCGACTGGCTGGCCACATCGCACGCCAAGGCGGGAGTGAACTGCTCGGGCTGTCATGCCTCCGGGGCCAAGACCGCAGATGCGATTGCCGCGCGGTGGGTCGAGAAGCCAGACCACAACGCCTGCAAGTCATGTCACGCGATGGAGGTGAAGACCTTCACGCAGGGGCGTCACGGCATGCGCCTCGCCGACGGACTCCTGTCGGAGTCGAAAGGCCTGTTCGGCCTCTTCAAGGACAAGCCGTTGACGCCGATGCGGCCCGAGCTCGCCCGTCTGCCGATGCAGTCGAAGGCGGCCAGCAAGGAGCTCACCTGCACTACGTGCCATGGCGCGCACGCCTTCGATACGCGCAAGGCCGAGGTGACGGCGTGCATGTCCTGCCACGACGACAAGCACACCAAGGCCTACATCGGCTCGCCGCATCACAAGTTGTTCGAGGCGGAGCAAGCGGGGACGGCCGGCAAGGGCACCGGCGTCTCGTGCGCGACATGCCACATGCCGCGCGAGACGACCGAGAACCCCGATACCTACGAGGAGCACCTTCTCGTCAATCACAATCAGAACGCCAACCTCAGACCGAACGAAAAGATGATCCGTTCCGTCTGCATGAACTGCCACGGGCTCGGCCTCGCCATCGATGCGCTGGCCGACAGAAAGCTCGTCGACAGCAATTTCACCGGACGCCTCTCCGTCCGCGTCGAAAGCATCCAGTGGGTCATGAACCGCCTCAAGGAGCGAGAGGGGAAGGGAGCAAGCGGTGAGAAGGCGGCCGAGTGATCCACACCAAGATCAGGCAACAAGAGGAGAAGTCATGAAGATCTCTGCACCCGTCAAGATCGCCAGCATTTCGAGCCTCGGCATCCTGCTCGTCGGCGCGGCCGCGACGGCCAAGGGCCTCGAATACAAAGACGTCGCCGACATGTTGCACTCGGTGATGGAGTCGGACCGTACCGTCTACACGCGCAAGGTCGTCAATCGTCTCGCCGTCAAAGAGAAGGTCATCAAGGCGAGCGAGCACCACGAGGACGAGAAGACGCTGCCGCTGCCGGCACAGATGTTCCGCTTCGGCGCGGAAATGGTCGCCGAGAAGACCGACAAGTTCTCCTACTCGCTGCTTTCCACCTGGCCGATCAACAAGCAGAACGCCCCGCGCACGGATGTGGAGAAGAAGGGGCTCGAGTTCGTCGCCGCCAACAAGGGGCAGAATTTCTACGGGGAAGAGTCGCTCGGCGGGAAGAAGTACTTCACCGCCGTCTACGCCGACACGGCCATCGCACCGGCCTGCGTGAGCTGCCACAACGAGCACAAGGACACGCCCCGCACCGACTTCAAGATGGGTGACGTGATGGGTGGCGTCGTCATTCGCATTCCCATGCCCGAGTGATCGCAACCGGACGTCAAGAACGCGCATACAAGGAGACGATTCTCATGACACCAGATCAAGTCAAACTGGTTCAGGACAGCTTCAAGCTGGTCGAGCCGATCGCACCGCAGGCAGCCGAACTCTTCTACGGTCGCCTCTTCGAAATCGCGCCGCAGGTGCGCTCGCTGTTCCCGAGTGACCTGTCGCAGCAGAAGATGAAGCTGATGAGCATGATCGGGACAGCGGTCAACAATCTGCACCAGGTCGAGAAGATCATTCCGGCGGTGCAGGACCTCGGGCGCAAGCACGTCGGCTACGGCGTAACGGCCGCGCATTACAAGCCGGTCGGCGAGGCACTCATCTGGACGCTCGAGAAAGGGCTGGGCGATGCCTTCACGCCGGATGTCAAGGCAGCGTGGGTCACCACCTACGTGACGCTCGAGAAGGTCATGACGGATGCCGCGAGCCAGGTGGCGCCGCCGCCCGCGGTGACGCAGAAGAAAGGCTTCTTCGCCCGCATGTTCGGTTGACGGCTACAAAGGCGGGCAGAGGAACGCGGCTCTCCCGCCTTTACAAATTGCTATGGACGCAGAGAGCGACTTCGACGTTATCGACGGCGCTCTATCGCGCCGCTGCCGGAGCCGCGGGAGCCGTGGCCGGCGTCGAATTGGGACGCCCCTTGCTGCCGATGCTGACGGCGAGGATCTTCACCGGCACATCTCCCCGGTTGCTGCCGTTGTGCGGCCAATTCACCGCCTCCAGCAGTGCTTCTCCCGCCCTGAAGACCCGGATACCCTTTTCGCCATAGTCGACCGTCAGCGTGCCTTCGAGCACGTGGCCGTAGAGCGGAACGGGATGGGAATGCCAGCCCGTTTCGGCGCCCGGCGCGAGCGTGATGACGACGGAGGAGATGCGCGCTTGCCCCTCGGGGTAGACGATCGGTTGACCGAGCACGTCAGTACTCTGCTCGAGGATCGGAAGCGCCAGCGGCAACCGCCTCTCGGCGACAGCGGCCGACGAGATCAGCAGGCAGGCGGCGAGTGCGAGCAGGCGATGCGGCGTCATGGGGCACTCCCGGTCGGGTCATGGGGCGATGCGAGGGCAGTCTTCGCATAGCGTTCGTGCCCGGTTGCGGCAACCGCCGCCGTTCAGGCCGCCCGGGCGATCGCCGGCCGAGACCGCGATGAACGCTCAGGATTTCGCGTGCACCCGAAAGGAACGTGGCGCAAACAGGTCGACGACCTCGATCCCGCTGGTGTGATTGATCGTGTGTGGGCCGGAGGTGCTTGGTGCGGAACCGAAGCGGTACGTTTCAACGATCTCTTGCGCGAACCGCGTCGGCGACAGTTCGGTGACGCGGCAGAGCGAAAGCGCTGCGCCGTAGCCGTCGCGGCAATCCTGCGCCAGGCGCCACAGCACGCCGTCGCTGACATATGGAACTCCGGCGGGCCGCGCGGCGCGTGCATCGACCAGTACCGGATTCGCCGGATGCGGCGACCATGGCCCTTCGAGCTGTTCCGCCGACCAGATTGACAGCGTATCCCACGACGAAGCCGTGCCGATCACCGTCGCGGTGGTGATCCACAGCCGGCCGTCATGCTCGAACAGTGTGGCGTCGTGAAGGGGCTCTGAGATCAGCGTGGCATGGGGAACCCACCGAGACGGAAAGGGGGCCGCGCGATAGAGCGTGAGCCGCCCGGACTGAGCGGCTTCGGGCAGCATCCAAATCTGGCCGTCGCGCGCGAAGACCTGCGGGTAGGAAAGGTGATGGGGTTCGGTCAGAACTGGGGTCAGCGATCCGTGTGGGCCGTCGCTGCCGAATGCTACGTGGGAGATGATGCCGCGGCCGTTCGACGAGGGTAGCTCCTCGACGAACAGGTGCAGGGAACCTTGATGCTCGAAAAGGAACGGATCGGCATAGTAGCGCCGGCCGTCGTCTCGAATGCGCCGATAGACGCTCGCATCGAGCGGTTGCGGGGCGTCGAGGCGCGTTGGCGCGTAACGCCACGCGACCTGCCAGACAGGGTCCTGTTTCAACAGCCTCTGGCCGCGAACAGTGATCGCGGCAGCGATCCGCGCGGCGAGGAAGCTCGCCGTCGAAGCCAAGGACATCGCGCCTGGAGCGGCAACGTGTGATGGCGACGGCGTGGAGGCGAAGCGCGGCAGCATTCCCGTCGAAGTAACGGCGAGCGCCGCGTCGGCAAGGCAGCGGACGAGGTGGGAGAGGACCGCGTCTGCGCTTTCGAGAAGGCGATGCGGCGCTTGGAGCGCGGGTAGCGCAAGGGTGAGGATCTCGCCATTCGCGCTATCATGAACGCTGATTGCCGGTGCGCGTCGCGAGAGAAGCGCAGGCCAGAGACCGGCCGCGAGGGGCACGCCATCGAGTAGCGGAGTCAAGGTGCGAACGCTAGGCGGAGTGCCCAGCCTGGTGTTCTCGCCACTTAGGTCGAGCAGCAGGCCCAGAGGGGGACCGTTCGGGAGATGCGGAAGTGATGCGATGGCCGCGCGCTTCCCCATGTCGTCGATGAGCCAGTTTCGATGGCGCCCCGCGCGCATGCGCTCCAGTGCCAAGAGACGGTCGAGCGCGGCGGATGCTGCCTCCTTCGCTGGCGCTACCTGGTGGGGCGAGGGGACCAAGCCGACCTCGTGCCGCCCGCTCGCGGCGATGCGGTCGAGCAGTTCCCCGATCCAACGGGGAACCTTGGCCAAGGCGACGATCAAGCCAATGCGCATCGAAGGTGCCCGGTGAGGGGGGAGTGGGACAGCATTGTCCCCTGCGAGCGCGCTATCGTCGTGGGGCGCGGGAACAGGGCAAGCGCCATATTACCCCTCCTGACGGCAAGTTCGCAGCACCAGGCTGCAAGACGTTAACGTCGAGCCACCAGCGCCACGGCCTGGGTGCTATCGAATTCGGCGGAGAGGCGCTGTCGATCCAAGGATGCCCTGGAATGCCCCCGCAACCGGGCGCCGCCTCGGGGCCGCACCGGCCGCGTTAACCGAATGCCGACAAAGACCGGTGGAATGCGGCGCTGGCCGGTGGTCCGCGGGCGCAGTGCTTGCTAGTGCGCTATTTGTAGAGAGAAAGCCGTGAGCGTGTCCGCCATTCGCAGGCAGGCGCTCTCGGCTCGCAATTCGAGGGTATCTCGATCCCCGCACTTGTCGCCTCACTCGATTGCGCGCGGCCGGATGATGCTCTAGCGGGATAGTGGTGGCGTTTCACGCCGCGCGGTTTGCGGTTCCGAGAGGGCCTCGAGGCAATGCTCCTTCGACAGACCCTGCTCTACCTGCCTGCTCAGGTCATCGGCCCGGTCTTCCAGTTCGTATCGATTCTGGTGTGGACGCATTTCCTGTCGCCTGCGAGCCTTGGCGTGTTCGCACTCGTCATGGCGGCGCAGGAGCTCGCATTTACCGCCACCCTCTTCTGGTTCTCCCTCTACACGATGCGCTACCAC
>OEIV010000509.1_pt1 | contig 21088 bp, 21 predicted proteins | sample 1539231 | NCBI WGS metagenome assembly OEIV01 (sample SAMN03794762, study PRJEB22550) | activated sludge metagenome | feature: wastewater treatment plant; material: activated sludge; isolation source: Wastewater treatment plant of a petroleum refinery complex | place: Argentina: Buenos Aires ...
CGGCGGGGAGCAGGTAAACGTCGATGTCCGCATCATCGTGGCGACGCACCGCGATCTGCCCGCGATGGTCGATCAGCGGGCGTTCCGCGAGGACCTGTGGTACCGCATCGCGACGTTCCCGATCCGCCTTCCGCCGCTGCGCGAACGCGTGGGGGATATTGCCATGCTCGCGCGGCACTTCATCCACAAGGCGGCGGTGCGGTTCGGGCTCACGGAGCCCGAGCTCGACGCGTTGACGCGCGAGATGCTCGAGCGATACCCGTGGCCCGGCAACATCCGCGAACTGGGCGCGGTGATCGATCGCGCGATGATCCTGGGCGACGGTCGCTCGCTGATGGTGGCGGCGGCGCTGGGCCTGAACCCGCGCGAGGATGGGGCGAAGGTCGAGCACCCGGACCGATCAAAGCCGGGGAAATCGGGACACGAACGAGTTGGGCACGAGCGATTTGGGCCGGCGCGCGGCGCGGGGATGGCGCCGTATCCGCAGGAGCGCTGGGTGGAGGATGAGCCCGAAGAGACAATCCCGGCGCCAGCGCGGGGCGCGGCGTCCAGCGTTGCATCGTCGCAACCGTCATCCATCGACGGCGAGACGCTGGACGGGGCGCAACGGAGGCACATCGAACGGGCGCTGGAGGCGAGCCTTGGGCGGGTCGAAGGGCCGTTCGGCGCCGCGAGGCTGCTGGCGATCAACCCGAACACGCTCCGCTCGCGGATGCGGAAGCTCGGCGTTGATTGGAAGAAGTTCCGCAAGGGGAGCGGGCCGAACGAGGATTAGTCTTCCGGGCGCGAGCGGCGATTGCCCTTGATCTCCGAGCGGGCTTTCTTGCCCGCGAGGCGTCGTTCCTTGGAGCCCCGGCTCGGCTTGGTTTTCTTGCGGACCTTGGGCACGACGATCGCGCGGGTGACCAGTTCGCGGAGTCGGTCGAGACACTCGCTCTTGTTCTGAAGCTGCGAGCGGTGCTCGCCGCTGTCGAGGATGAGCACGCCCTCGGGCGTGACGCGCCAGCCGGCGGCGTCGGCGAGACGGTGGCGGGCGGCGGGGTGGATGGGGAGGTCGGCGAGCCTGACGCGAAGTTCCGCGCGGGTGGCGCGCTTATTGACGTTCTGCCCGCCCGGGCCGGAGCTTGTCGTGAAGGAGAACTCGAGCATGCTCTCATGAACGCGCACCCCCGGCGCGATCTCGATGGTGGAGCTGGATGGCGTGTCGGGCATGGATGGGCTCTGGGGGCGTTGCTCGCTCGCGCTCCTTCATCATCGGCTATTCTCCGGGCGGCCGCGAGCGAGGTTCGATCATGATTCGCGGCCGGAGATTTGTCGTCCAGACAGGAGGAGTTCATGCACGCCGATCGCGCGAAGGTTCGACTCACGCTCGCCGCCCTCTTGACAACGCTTCCGGCGATCGGGCTCGCGCAGTCGGGCGCGGCCAAGGCCGAGTCCGCCGCGCCGGCCGCGGGCGGGAACACGACACCCGCCTCGCCCCAGATCGGTGACACGGCGTTTCCGACCTACACGCTGGAGATCGAGCCCTCGGCGTGGTACGTCGCGCCGGGCGGAAAAGGACGCCTCCCGGGTTCTTCCTCTCGCCAGCGCTTCGAAGACCTCAACCTCGACTCGCCGCGCTTCAGCCCGCAGATCGAGGCCCGGTTCCGCGCCGGGAAATGGGGGGTCGAGGCGTCGGGGATGCACTTTGAGATCTCGGATCGCAACGCGACGCAGTCCTCGGGCGGCACGCTGGGCGATGTCTCGTTCAGCGCCGGCGATTCGCTCTCCTCGGACTTCGAGTTCACCTCGATCCAGCTCGCGGCCTCGTACCAGTTCTTCGGCGAGACGCTCTCGTTCCGCGAGGACGGCAAACGCAAGTTCGCGTATTCGGTCCAGGGCCTCCTCGGCGGGCGCTTCTATGACGTCGAGCAAAAGGTGTCCTCGGCGACCGCTTCCGATTCCGGCGACGGCACATGGATCGAGCCCGTCGCCGGCGCACGCCTCGAACTGGAGTTCCACGAGGCCTTCACACTCGATGTTCGCACCGACTTCGGCTATCTGCCCACGGGCAGCAAGGAATCGTTCTCGTGGGACATCGCGGTGGGCGGAACCTACCGACCCTTCGAGAACTTCGGCGTGCAGATCGGCTATCGCCAGCTCCTGGTGCGCCTGCAGGACGGCGACGGCGCGGGGCAATACGAGTTCGACGGCGCCATGGCGGGCCTCTTCGTGGGCGCCTCCCTCCGGTTCTAAACACTGATTCCACAGGCGCTAACCGGAGAATCCCTCGTTGACCCGGGACCGGGAATATGCGATACTCCGGCCTGTCGCTCGACGGTTCCCGACTCGTGGGGGCCCGAAAGCGGGGTTTCTCGCAGGCGATGGGCGCGGCCAGGAGGCCCGCCCCTTGAGGGTGTTTCGGACGGATCCGATCGGAGGATTCCAGGGCGGCCCGCGTTGCAATCGATCGCGTCGCCGCGTTCCGCGTCGGCTTTCGGAACCACAACACGACTTGGATCGCGCCCGAGCGAGGGCGCTGAGGCTGCCATGGCGACCGTCACCAAGAAAGACCTGATCGACCGCATCACCACCCGCACCAAGCTCAAGCGCCTGGACGTGAAGAACGCCGTCCAGGAAATGCTCGAGCAGATCATCGTCGAATTGCAGCGAGGCAACCGCCTTGAGCTGCGCGATTTCGGCGTGTTCGAGGTGAAGCAGCGCAAGCCGCGGGTGGCGCAGAACCCCAAGACGCTGGAGCGCGTGGAGGTTCCGGCGCGGAAGACGGTGAAGTTCAAGGTCGGGCGGTTGATGCGTGAGGGGCTGGGTTCGGCCGCACGCCAGAAGGCCCGCGCTGCGGCGGCCGCGGCGGCAAAGAACGAAGGATAAGAGACCCGCCCCAGGTGTGCGGCTCCGGCTCTCTTCCTCAATGCGTCAGCGGAAACTCTCGGCAGATCGCGCGGATTTCTTCGCGGACGGTCGCGGTCACCTTGGCCAGTTCGGTCTCGCCCGCCAGGCCGGCGGAGAGGACACGGTCGATCCACGAGGCGACCTTGGCCATGTGGGGTTCGCGCAGGCCGCGCGTCGTGACCGCCGGCGTGCCCAGGCGAAGCCCGCTGGTGAGTTTCGGAGGCCGCGGATCCTCGGGGATGCCGTTCTTGTTGCAGACCATGCCGGCGTTTTCGAGCCATCGTTCGGCGTCGGAGCCGGTGAGCGCGTCGGAGCGCCCGCGCAGGTCGACGAGCATGAGGTGGTTGTCGGTCCCGCCGCTGGTGATGCGGTACTTGAGCTTGGTGAGTTCGGCCGCAAGCGCCGCGGCGTTCTTCACGACCTGGGCCGCGTAGGTCTTGAACTCGGGGCGAAGGCACTCGCCGAACGCGACGGCCTTGGCGGCGATGACGTGCATGAGCGGTCCGCCCTGGCTTCCGGGGAAGACGGCCTTGTCGATCTTCTTGGCGAGCTCTTCGTCGTTGCAGAGGATGAGCCCACCGCGCGGGCCGCGGAGGGTTTTGTGGGTGGTGGTCGTGGTGATGTGGGCGTATGGGAACGGCGAGGGGTGGGCGCCGCCGACGATCAGGCCGGCGATGTGCGAGACGTCGGCCATGAGGAGCGCGCCGCATTCGTCCGCCGCCTCGCGGAACTTCTTGAAGTCGATCGTGCGCGGGTAGGCCGAATAGCCGCACATCAGGAGCTTTGGCTTGTGCTCGCGGCAGACGGCCTTGACGGCGTCGTAATCGATCCGCTCGAACTCGGGGTGGTCCTTGCTGTAGTGGAGCGGGTAGTGGACGGGCTTGAAGAACTTGCCGGAGAAGTTGAGCTTCATGCCGTGCGACAGGTGCCCGCCGTCCTTGAGTACCAGCGAGGCGAAGGTGTCGCCGGGCTCCATGACGGCGTGCATGACGGCCTGGTTGGCCTGCGCGCCGGAGTGGGGCTGCACATTGGCGAACTTGCAGCCGAACATCTGCTTGGCCCGCTCCCGCGCGATGGTCTCGATCTGATCGTGGAAGATGCACCCGCCGTAGTAGCGCCCGCCCCAGGGCAGGTTGGGCGGGTATCCCTCGGCGTACTTGTTCGTCAGGCACGTCCCCATCGCGTGCATCACCGCGGGCGAGACGTGATTCTCGCTGGCGATCAACTCGAGCGTTGTGTCCTGACGGTCGGATTCCTTGGCGATCAAGTCCGCGATCGCGGGGTCGTGGGACTTCAGCAGCGACATGACGGCATCGGTGGCGGTCGACATAGGAACCGATCGTAGTCGTGCGGCACGCTGAAATGCCGGATTTGCGGCGCTCCCCGTGAATCGGCGGGATTCAACGGAGGGGCGAGGGGGATTCAGGCGCTCCACGCGCCCTGCGCGGCCAGCACCACGATCGCGCCGACGATCGGAACCAGGATCATCGCGGCCACGATCGGCCATGTGCGATTGAACAGGCCGGTGTCGCGCACATGGCGTGTCCACGTTATGAACAAAACCAGCACGGGTAGCGCAAGGAGCAGGAGCGAGGCGGCGATTTCCCCGATGCTCGGCGGGCCCTGGGTCGGTGCCGTGCTCGGCGACACTCGGCTTTCGATGGTGCTGACGATGACCCATTCGGCGCACATCACGAGCGTTAGCAGCCCGATCGCGGGGATGCTCCGCACCATCGCCCGCGCCCAGAGCAGGCCGCAGTTGGGCTTTGGTCGTCCGGCAATCACCACGCCAAGAAGCACGACACCAACAAGCCAGCACACGCTCACCATCGCGAGGGGGTCGAGCATGCCGCTGGCGCCCATTGTCGTGATGGTCAACGGGCCGTTCTTCGCGCCCGAGATGATGCGACCCCACTCCGCGCTCCAGGGCACGGCGAAGATGAGCCGGAGCGGGCGATCGAAGGGAACGCCCCACGGCGAGAGCCAGCCGCTCTGCATGAGCATGACCCACGCCGCGGCCAGCGCGTGCCACGCCGCGCAGGCGACCGCGGTGACGAGCCACGTTCGGCGCAATCGAAACCGCGCCGCGCTCTCGACCTTGCTCGATGTCCAGGGGAAGAGCGCGACGAGGAGCGAGCGCCCGAAACCGCTCCAGAGGTCGGCGCGGGGCAGGTCGTCGAAGTAGTTGTTGCGGGTGCGGTAGGCGTCGGTCCAGTCAAACTCCTGGCCGCATTCGCTGCATCGCCCGCGCCCGGAAGGTCGGGGTAATACGGATGCCTGGTCTGCGCGCGACGGATCAGTTGAAGGAATGGCGAGCGGCTCAAGCGATGGATCGCGCGGTGGCGCATCGCGCGACGGTGCGCGCAGGGCCGCCTCAGCGCCGGAGAGGTCGTAGCGGCAGAAGGGGCAGGCGGGCGTGATGGGCCGGGCGACACGGGCCATTTCAAACCAGCCTTGCCGGGGACTTGCACCCCTTGAACCGCCACGCGCCTTCCGGTTTCAGAACGGCGCGCCGAAGAAGACCACGCCCACCCGCCGCCCCAGCAGCGAGCCCAGCGGCGACAACCACACCAGCGTCGCCGCTGCCAGAAACGAAAGCGTCATCATCACCAGCGCCACGCCGATCTCGTTGGGCAATCGCAGATAGCCCCCAACGAACCGCCGGACATAGTTGAGCTGCCACACTCCGACCAGCGCCAGCGGCATGACCTCGACCAACCAGCGAACCTGCCGCCAATCCCAGATCGAGTAGCCTCCCGCAAGATGTTCCCACGCGGCGCACCCCAGGGGCACGACCAGCGTGAGCGAGAGGAGCATCCACATCGGCGCGACGCCGTACGCCACGCCCCGTAGAAGATGCACCCGCCGAACCCGGTAGCGGCGCAGCGTCTGCCCGAGCAGCACGAAGGTCAGCGGCGTGAGCAGCAGCCAGAGCACGCACAACAATGTCCATGGCGTGGCGACCCAGATGCTGCTCCAGGATTGCCCGCCAGCCATCGCGTACGGCAGCAGCGACGACAAGACCTCGTATCTCACGCCGCTCCAGCCGACCCGCCCGCGCATGGCGGCGTCGAGGATGATGATGTACTCATCAAAGAGCGCCAGTACCTGGGCGACCGACGCCAGCAACTGCCACGCGACGAGCGACGCGAGCGTGAGCGCGACGAGTCTCCCGGCGCGAACGGGGATTTCGAGGCGAATCTCGGCGAAAACCCTTCCGGGCGTGAGCGAGCGGAACATCGTGAGTATGAGGCGCGACACGCGCCGCATTTCCGCGTGCTCGAACGACCATGCGGGCGGTCGGAAGACGGGACTAAGAAGGTCCCCCCACGCGAACTCAAGCCCGCACTCGCTGCAGGTGCCGCGCATGGGGCACGAGATTGAATCGGCGTGGTTCCACGCGGCGGCCGCGCCCGAGAGGTCGTAGCCGCAGCGCGGGCACTCGCAGGGCTCGGCGGCCAGGCCGCGGGGTGTGTCGGGCGGGGCGCCGGCGGCGGTGGGCGGCGACACGCCCGGCGCACTCGCGGGCGTGTCGACCCCGGATTGTGCGCGAGCGTCGTTCATGCCTGTCCCAGGATGCGGATACAACAGCGTACCGGCGTGCGAGGGATAAGGTTGCGGCACGCGCCGCCAACAGGTTGTCCACGCCACCCAGGGGCGAGCGACGAATCACGCAATCTCGGATGGACATCGCAGAGCGCCGGCCCACCCGAAGGCGCCGCACGACGCCCGCGAGGCCGTGGCGCTTCCGGAGTATGCTGCCCGCATGAGCACCCCGAACGCGCCCGACGATTCGAAGGCTCACCCACACGCCGAGGGCGCGCCCCGCGCCGGCGAGCATCGAGTCGCGGCCCCGACCTCGGAAACTCGATCCTTCTCGCCCGTGTGCCTCTCCTGCGGCTTTCCACGCAAGGGCCTCGGCGACGCGATCGTGAATTGCCCGGAGTGCGGCCTTGCGTGGGCACGCGCTCGGGACCGGCACCCCTGGGCGTCGGAACTTGACTGGGGCCTAAAACTCATCTTCTGCGGGGTCGGTGCCGGGTTGCTCGCCGAAGCGCTGGAGGTTGCGTTCGGGCAGTCGGGCGGCTTCGGCGGCACCCGAGTTCTGAGCGCGAGAGGGTCCCCTTGGATCGTGCTCCCGATCGTCGCGTGCATCTGGCTCGGTTCCCGTGCGCTGCGCCGAGCCCTCGCCGGGCGAGCCGCGGCCGTGGCGGCGCTCGTGCTCGGCGCGATGCTCGCGTTGCTGTGCCTTACGACAACCAGCGTCACCGACAGTATCGAGAGTCTTGTGTACCTGCTCGCCGAGGCCAAGCAGTTGGACAGCGGAAGGGTTCTCTATCCGATCTCGGACGGCGCGGGCGCGGTCGCGCCCGCGGCACTTCTGGCCGCGATGGCCGCGGGAGCACAGCGCCTCGGCTTTGGCGATCGCGCGCGGCGTGCCGCCGTCCTGGCGTGGTGGGGGGCGGGCCTGGCGCTCCTGGCAATCGCGGCGACCTCCGCGTTCGAGCTGTTGTTCGGAAGCAAGGTGTGGACGGATGACGAGCGTCGGCTCATGGACTTCTACTACCGGGCGCTGAACTCGCTCCACACGCTGAAGAACACCTCGCTGGCGCTCCTCTGGCTGGGCGTGTGGCTGGGCGCGCTGGTGCTCCGGCGCCAACTCGCTTCGGCGCGAGATGCCTGATCCGAGCGAAGGGCGGCTTTTTCTCCGGTCGGGTCGTGCGGTACGCACCCGTCACGCCGCTTGTTCCCGCGGCGTTCGGGCCAGCGCGGGGCCTGCGTGCGGCGGTGGTTGGATCCGGGGGCGGGGATTCCGTGCCGGCTCGCATTGGCGAAGTGCTCGCGTCGGTATCATCCCCCATGGCACACCCCGCAAGTAACTTCATGGCTCTCGCGACTGCTGCCGCGGCCGCCTTGCTCTTTGGGGTTCCCCCGCCCCTCGCGACGGCGCAATCTCCTCAGCCACCCGTGGCGCCAACTCGCCCCGACGCGCCCGCGCAGCCCGCCGTCACGGAGTTCTTCCTTCCCGCCATCGCGGCCTTTGCCAAGCCCGACGAACGCGGCCTACAGCGCGACGATTCCGGCCTCCGCCGCTGGCAATCCCGCGATCTCGTGTGGTACGTCAATCTCGCCCACGCCGGCGAACTCTCCGTCCGCGTCGATCTCGGCCCGCCCGACTCCGCCGCGCCGGATTCCGCCAAGCCCGATCTTTCCAAGCTCTCGGGCACGCTCTCGGTTCTCGCGCTCGATGCCGCGGGCAACCAGTCCAGCGCCACGCTCAAGCTCGAAGACGCGGCGAGCGCGAACGACCGCATCAAGCCGAACGGCCTCACGCTCTGCCCGCTCACCGTCTCGCGCGCCGGCTATGTGCGCCTCACGCTCCACGCCGATGGGCTCGAGGGTGCTGGCACGCTCCGCGGCCTTACGCTGATCGGCGACGCGGCTAAGGATGCCCGCGCCAGCACCGTTGAGCGACGCAACGCCGCCAGCGTGCATCTGAACTATCCGCTCGAGCGCGGCGAAGAGGTCGAGTGGTTCTATGGCGAGGTGCGGGCGATCACCGATCCGCTCCACTCGTACTACGAGGTGCTGGGCTTCCATCGCGGCTACTTCGGGATTCAGGTCAACAGCCCCACGGAGCGGCGCATCATCTTCTCGGTGTGGGACGCGGGCGGCGAAAAGAACGATCGCAACAGGGTCGCCGATGACAACCGCGTGAAGTTGCTCGCCAAGGGCGACGCCGTCGTCGCGGGCGATTTCGGCAACGAGGGCACCGGCGGGCACTCGCACCTGGTCTATCCCTGGAAGACCGGCGAGACCTACAGGCTTCTCCTCGGCGCCCGCGTCGAGGGCGACGCGACTACCTACTCGGCGTACTTCTTCTTCCCCGAGCGCAACGACTGGGGGCTCATCGCGTCGTTCCGAGCCCCCCGCGACGGCAAGCGACCGCACGGCCTGTACGCGTTCAACGAGAACTTCTGGGGGACCAACGGCGACGCGCGGCGGCTCTGCGAGTTTTCCAACACATGGGTGCGGCGTGTCGACGGCTCGTGGCGCGAGCTGGTCGAGGCCAAGTTCACCCACGACGGGCACGGCAAGGAACAGCGTCGCGACTACGCCGCCTGGGCCAAGGGCGCGGGCTTCATCCTCTCCAACGGGGGGTTCATCGACCGCCCGACACTGGTCGGCGACCTCTCCCTTGGCATCCCCGCCGGCCCGGAGGAGGCGAAGGAGTTCGCGGGTAAGTACGGCGAGATGGTGAAGCGCGAAGCCGGCGCCAAACCACCCGAGCTGAACCTCGAAGCAATCCGCGCGCTGGCCGCGCCCGCTACCCCTCAACCTCCAGCCCGCCGCTGACGTGATCCTTCCACCTGGTCTTGAGCGCGTGCGGCACCTTGAGCAGGTCCAGCACCTTCCCCACCACGAAATCGATGATGTCGCCAATGCCCCGCGGCCCGAGATAGAACCCCGGGTTCGGCGAGCACAGCACAGCCCCCGCCAGCGAGAGCTGTTCCATGTTCCGGATGTCGATCAGGCTCAGCGGCATCTCGCGATGACACACCACGAGCGTTCGACGCTCCTTCAGCGTCACCATCGCGGCCCGGCACAGGAGATTGCTCCCGCTCCCCGTCGCCAACTGCCCCAACGACGCCGACGAGCACGGCAGCACCACCATCCCGTCGTGAATGAAACTGCCCGAGGCGATCACCGCGCCCACGTCCTTGTTCGGATGGATGATGAGGCGTGATTCCATGGCGCGGCGTTCGCCGGCACGCGGGCCGTCGGGGCTCAGGCGGTTCGCGACGTGCGGCAGGAGGTTCTCGAAATCCAACACGCGCACGTCGGCCTCGTCGAACAGCAGCCGCCGCCCGTAATCAGACACGACCAGGTGAACCTCGTGCCCCAAGCCGAGCAGGAGCTCGATCAGGCGAATGGAGTACCACGCGCCCGACGCGCCGGAAATCCCGACGACGAACCGGCGCGGGTTCGGGTCCAGGATCATCTCGTGCGGGTTGAAAACCGGCGGTGTCATGCTTTGGTGGCTTCGCCTTTGGGAATGCTAGGGATGCGGCAACTCCCGCCGTGCCCCGTGTTTGTTGGCGATCGGCGCTTTCGGCCGATATCCAAGTTCTCGGCCTGTGGCCGCGGGGTCGCCCTATGCGCCCCGAGCGCTCCGCACGCCGCCATGCCGGGCCGCGACAGGGAATAATGTCGCGCGGCCCAAGGAGTCTTGTACATGAACGCCACGCTCAACCTCGCCACCCGACGCACGCTGGTCGCGCCTCTGGCCGCCGGCCTGCTTGTCTCGGCCGCCCTCTTCGCCCAGGGCTGCACCGGCTATCACTCCTACCCGCCCATCAAGGGGTCGATGGCCTCCACCAACCCCAACTCGCCGCCCGTCGACGAGATCATGATCGTGTCGCTGGACTGGGTGACCACCCGCTACCCGGTCGGGGGTACGGTGATCAGCGGCGAGACGCCGGAGTTCGCCATCAACCTCCCCCGCGGCGTTCGCAAGAGCGTCTACGAGTATGTGGCTGAGAAGGTCAGCGACCGCGCCCGCCCGCTTACCCCCGACAACGCCGACACGATTCCCGTCTATCACATCGCGGAGTTGTGGGTTCGCGACGGCCTGGCGAAGGTGACGGTTCTCCGCCCCGCCTATGAGCTCGGACCCGCGCCCGACGGCAAGCCGGTCTACCAGGGCATCACACTGCGGATCGAGGGCGGCCTGCACCCCTGGCGCGTCGTCCGCCATCAGGTCTGGGAGGTCGGGACGGTTCAACTCCCCGAGCTTTACTATTGCCCCGGCTCGGAGCCGCCGCCCCCGCCACCCGAGCCCCCGGCCGACGCGGCGTATGAGCCCGTCAAGCCGCCGGAGCCGCCGACCCCCAGCGCCGTGGCGCCGGAATAGAACTAACCCCGGCCTTGCGCGCCCCGCCCCGGTAGAATGCCCGCGTGACCGCCATTCACTCCGGCAACCCCGCCAGCAAACCGGCCTCATCGCCCCAGCCCGCCCCGTCGTGGCGCGGGCGCGATCTCGTTGGCCTGCAGGGGCTCTCCCGCGTCGAACTCGTCTCGCTGCTTTCGGCCTCGCGCGACGCGGCCCACAAGCTCCGGCACAGCACGCTCGAGCCCTCGCTCCGCGGGCGCATCGTCGCGACCATGTTCTTCGAGGACTCCACACGCACACGCTCGAGCTTCACGGTCGCCGCCCAGCGCACCGGCGCCAGCGTCGTCGATCTCTCGGGCGGCTCGTCGAGCGTGAACAAGGGCGAAACTCTTATCGACACCGCGCGCAACATCGAGGCCATGGGCGTGGATGCCATCATCGTCCGCGCCAAGCAGTCCGGGGCGGCCCAGATCGTCGCCGCCGCCGTCGCCTGCCCCATCATTAACGCCGGCGACGGACGCCACGAGCACCCGACCCAGGGCCTGCTCGACACCCTCACCATCGCCTCGCGCTTCGACCGCGATTCGTCCTTCGATCTCTCGGGCCTCAACGTCGTCATCGTCGGAGATATCGCCAGCTCGCGCGTGGCGCGTTCCGGCATCGCCGCCCTCACCACCCTCGGCGCTTCGGTCACCTGCGTCGGCCCGTCGTCGATGGCGCCATCGTCTCTTTCGGCCCTGGGCTGCGCGGTGGCGCACGAGCTCGACCCGCTCCTCTCCACCGCTCACGCGGTCATGATGCTCCGCATCCAGTTCGAGCGCGCCGACGGCGAGACCAAGCCGGAGCAGGCCAAGAAATCCGTGATCGCGTCGGTCCGCGAGTACCGGCGCTTCTATGCCCTTTCCGCCGAGCGGGCCGGGCGGATGAGGCAGGGCGCGATCGTGATGCACCCCGGCCCGATCAACCGCGGCATCGAGCTGGACGCCGATGTCGCGGACGGCCCGCGCTCCGTCATCATGCAACAAGTCGCCAGCGGCGTCGCGGTCCGCGCCGCCGTGCTCTCACTTCTCGTCGGAGGCCCGCGCCCGTGACCGACACGCACCGCCTCGCCACCGACACCGACGACGGCCTGGTCCTCATCATCAGCGGGCCCTCGGGCGTGGGAAAGACCACGATCACGCGCGGCGTGGAACGCACGATTCCCGACGCCGTCTTCAGCGTCTCGGCCACCACGCGCCCCAAGACCTCCGCCGACGTCGAGGGCGTCGACTATCACTTCGTCGACGACGCGACCTTCGAGGCCATGAAGCAAAACGACGAGTTCCTCGAGACCGCCGACATCTACGGCAAGAAATACGGCACACCCCGCGCCTGGGTCGAGGAACAGCAGCGCCGCGGCCGCCTCGTCATCCTCGAGATCGACGTCGAGGGCGCCAAGCAGGTCAAGTCCAAACTGCCCGAGGCGTTCTCGCTCTTCATCCTGCCGCCGACCGAGGACGTGCTGCTGGAGCGCCTGCGCGGGCGCAAGCGCGACGACGCCGCCTCCATCGAGAAGCGGTTCGCCGCCGCCCGCGAGGAAATCGCCACCGCGCGTGCGTGCGGCGTGTACGACGTTTTCCTCGTCAACAACAAGCTGGACGAATCGATCGCCCGCGCCGTCGAACTGGTCAAGAGCGAACGAGCCCGCCGCCGGGCCAAGCGCGGTTGAATTCAGCGAGACCCGGCGCGGACGAGGACGAGCGACTGGTCGTCGATCTGCGTGCCGTGGGCCCCGGCGGCGGCGAGGATCGCGTCGCGGATTTCCGCGAGCGGGCGTGTGGCGTTGTTCTTGAAGAGTTCACGGAGCGATGCCAGGCCGAACTCGCGGCCCGCGGCGTCCTGGACTTCCATCAGGCCGTCGGTGATGAGCAGGAGCGTGTCGCCGCGCGCGAGCGTTGACGCGCCGACCTCGAAGCGTTCGTCGGGTTCGATGCCCAGGGGCAGGCTCTGGTTGGGGAGATCGACCACGTCGTTGGAATTCGCGCGGAAATGGAAGATCGGCAGGTGCCCGGCGAGCCCGAACTCGAACGCGCCGCCCGGGTGCAGCCGCACGACGGCCATGGTCGCGAACATGTTGGGCTTGGTGAGGTCGGACAGCACGACGTTGAGGTCGGTGAGGAGTTGCTCGACCGAGGGCGAGGAGCGGAGGAGTGTCCGCGCGGAGCTCTTGAGCATTCCCATGACGATGCCCGCGCCCACGCCGTGCCCGGAGACATCGGCGAGGATGACGTCGGTGCGGTCGCCGGCGACGCCGGCGTCGATGAGGTCGCCGCCCATGTCGCTGGAGGGGCGCGAGGTGCCGAGGATCTCGACGCCCGCGCGGTCGAGCGCGATGTCGGGCACGAGCGACTTGTGTATCGAGGACGCGATGTCGAGCTCGGCCCGCGAGCGGGCGCCGTCGCTCTCCAGGCGCCGCGCCAGGCGGACGACGAGGATGTAGCCGATGATCATGGACGCGACGGCGAGGATCATGAGAACGAGGCGCGTGCCGGTCGGTCGCAGGCCGGTCGTTCCGTCGAACCAGCCGAGGCGCCCCAGCCACGGGAAGACATAGAACGGGACGACGAGTTGGAGGGGTGCGACGAGCGCGAGGATCCAGCGCCGCCCGAGCACGAAGGCCGAGGCCCATCCGACGGCGATCAGGCCGCAGAAGAGCGCGATGGTGAAGATGCCGCGCCAGCTCCCCGGACGATCGGGGATCATCATGGCGATCAGGCCCATCGGGAAGAACGTGAAGAAGACGCCCGCGAGGATGAGTGGGTGGTAATTCGCGTCGGCCCAGCGGCGCGGGCGCGTGCCGGCGAGAACCGAGCGGAGTTTGGAGAGGAGCGCCATCGCCGGGAGGATACCGGAGCGTGGCGCGTCACGCGAGGCGTCTACGCGTGCCGCGACTGAACGCTCTTGAGATCGGAGAGTTGCCCGTAGTCGGGCATCGGGCGCGTGTCGTTGTAATACTCGAGGATCCAGCCCAGGGAGCCTGTTCGATAGAGATCGGCGAAGGCCTTGACCGCCTCGGCGTCGTAACGCGTGCCCATGCCCGCTTCGAGCTCGATGATCGCGAGACGCGCCGCTTCCGGGCCGACGAGCTTGCGATATGGGCGCACGCTCGTCATCGCGTCGAAGCTGTCGACCACGGCGAAGAACCGCGCGACGCGCGGGATGCCCTCACCCGAAAGTCCGTCGGGATAGCCCTTGCCATCCCAGCGCTCGTGGTGACTTCGGACGAGCGTGAGTGCGACCTCGTCGTCCTCACCCATGCGCAGCAGACGTTCGTGTCCGAGCGTCGTGTGCGCCTTCATCACACGGAACTCGTCGTCGGTGAGCGGGCCGGGCTTGAGCAGCACGGCCTCTGGGATGTCGATCTTGCCCACGTCGTGCAACGCCGCGGCGAACGAGAGGCGATCGATGCTGTGCGGGTCGAGGTTGAACACCTCGGCCAGGGCGCGGGTGTACAGAACCACGCGCCAGGTGTGGGCCGCGGTGGAGATGTCCTTGGCCTCGAGCACGCCGACCAGGGCCGCGACGATGTCGGGCGACGTACGCATGAACGAAGGATACGGACGTCGCCGGCCTGACGATGGCTACTTCGTCGCGCGCTTTTCAATCGCTTCCTTCGCCAGCGCCTGCGCCCGTTCCAGCGCGTCGCTCGCGGGGACCTTCACGTCGGGATCGACCCCGGTTCCTTCCCAGTTGGTCTTGCTGATCGGGTTGTTTGCACGCATGAACGGCACGCGCACGACGAAGCGATCGGAGACGCGCTCGCCGCGGACCGGGTGCGCCCCGCCGCCAGTCGTCTCACCGACGAGCGTGGCCCGCTTCAGGTTCTTCAGGTTGTAGCTGAACTCCTCGGCGCCCGAGAAGGTGCGCGAGCTGGTGAGCACGAATACGGGCAGGTCGGGCGCGAGTCGCTTGCCCGGCACGCTGTCGAGCGTCCAATATTCCTCGACGACCTTGACCTCGCGGTCGACCATGTCGTTGAGGTGCGTGCGCGTGTCGACGAGGTACGTCGTGATGTAGCGGATCATGTCCGGGCTGCCGCCGCCGTTGGCGCGCAGGTCGATGATGAGCGCATCGCAGTTGGAGAGGAACGCCAGCGCCGCGCTAGCGGCCTCCTTGGCGCCGTCCTCTTCCATGAAGAGGTCGAAGCGCAGATAACCGATGTTGCCGGGGAGATATTCCGCCTTGCGGAACATGTAGTTCTCGCGGCGCATCTCTTCGCCCGACGGCATGACGCTCGGGCGATCGGCGCTGGGCGAGCTGGGCGCGAACACCACGCCCAGGTGCTTGTCGCGGCTGATCGCTCGCAAGTCGTCGGTCAATCGGCGCGCCATCGAGAACTCGTCGGCGATCGCGTCGTATTCGCCGGCCGCGAGTTTCTTCTCGACGCGGGCCGCCATCTCGTCGCCGACCTTCGGGAAGACATACCCATCGCGCAGCGCCTTGGCGACGCCCGCCACCAGCTCCTTGCGGGCCTCGGGCGTGATGGGCTTTGAGCTCTTGGCGGCATCATCGGACGAGATCGCGATCGAATCGAGCTTGCCCACGTCCTTGGCGTCGAACGCGAACTCGAACAGCATCGGCCCGGCGTGGTCAGACCGGACCATCACCGAGAGCGAGCGATCCGAGGATTCCAGCACCTTCTCGAGCGTGAGCCTGCCCCACTGCTGACGAAGCTCGTTGGTCCGTGCCGCGCGCTCTTCCATCGACGAGCGCGACAGGCGCGCCTTGGAGGCGAATCGAGTCTCAAAGTCGCGCACGGCGTCGATGCCGGGGCCGGCGCTGTTCATGAACTCGAGATACGCGGCCGCGCAGTCGCCCGCGGGCGTCTTGGGCAGGGTGACGGGGGGCTCGGTCGGTCGCGATGCTTGGCTTTGGGCCGGGCTTTGGGCCGGGGTGCTCGGCGGGGCGACGGGCCGGGCGTACGCCGTGGGCACGAGCGAAGCCGCCAGGGCGAGTGCCGTGGTCGAGACGCCCAGGCGTGCGGCGTCGAGGAGGAGGCGGCGAACAAGGCGGGAGCGGGCGGCGGGGTTCATGCGGGTCTCCTGTGGGCGGCCGCGGCGTGGGGTGCTGGCCACATAGTCCGATTCGTACTATCATACGGGATCACGGGGCTCGGGTTGCGGCCCGCGCGGATTTCGGGCGTGCTACGCTGAAATCCCACCCGGAGGTGCCGTTGCCCGCCAAGCGTCGCAGTGAACTGGAGTGCTTCGTGCTCGGGCTGGTCTGGCAGCTCGGGGCGGCGAGCCCGTACGACATCCGGCGGCACATGCAGAACTCGCCCTCCACGCAATGGAGCGCCAGCGCCGGGGCGATCTACCCGCTGGTGCGGCGCCTGCAGCGCGCGGGGCTGCTGTCGTCGGAGGCCAAGCGCGAGGGCAAGCGGCGGCGTCGCGAGTATCGCATCACGAGCAAGGGGCTGGGCGTGCTGCGGGCGTGGATCGGGCCGCCGATCGGCGAAGAGGCGGTGACCGTGGCGCACGACCCGCTGCGCTCGCGGGCCCGGTTTCTCGAAGCGCTCTCTGAGGCGGATCGGCGCGCGTGGTTTGTGGCGGCGAGGGCAGCGCTCGATGAAGTGGAGAAGCGCGTGAACGCGTGGGCGGCGGAGGCGGGCGCGTCGCGCTCGGCCCGCGTGATGAACAAGAGCGGTGAGCTTGATGTGAAGTCACGCCGAGCGTGGCTGGATGAGGCGGCCAAGATCGTTGGAGGTTGACCGTAGGCGAGAGCGCAAAAAACAAGGGCCGCCCTTGCGGAAGGCCCTTGGCTCCCCTGCATACCCGTTACGCCCGTGCGATCTGAAGTGCGGCGAATCGGAAGAAGTCCGACAATCCCTTGAACCCGCGATTCTTGGCCGCGTTCTCGACCACGAATCGTTCCTCCGCCGTGAGCTTGACATTCACCTGTGCGTCTCGTTTGCCCTCGGTCATCGGGGCGGGGACGGGACGCTCGGCCTCTAGCAATGTCGCGATCACGACCGTGAGTGGCTCCTGAATCTTCTTCATCGCCGCTTCGGGAGTCTTGCCGAACACAAACACGGTCGGCAACTCCACGCACTTCGCCATCCACTCGCCGTCAGCGCGACTCAACACAACGCTGTACAGCCCAGACATCGCCGCCGCCCGCGTCCAAATGTCCCGCGCGAACTCGCCGTCCGCGACTGCATCGGAAGCGGTCTTTTTCATCGTTTTCCTTCCGGTAACCCCTTCTGAGGTCAGCCTCTGGCCGACAGCATCGGATCAGTCGGCGATCTTCTTGATCTGCTCCCAGGCCTTCCGATCGACCCTTCCGTTATTGACCTCAATCAGGATGGGCAGTTCGTCCCGCCCGCGCAGGAAAACCCGATAGGGTTTCCAGATTCTCTGAAGCCTCCAGCCACGCACTTCGAGGTGCGACAGGATCTGTTTGAATGGGATCGACATCAAGACCTCCCGCTGCCGTTAGGCAGGTTTCATATGAGGATCGCGATTATTCATGTGATACTCCTTATTCAATAAGTGTGAAGCCTGAAACGCTTGCCGACTGCCGACAACACCGAGTCGTCGGGGAGGTGTGGCTTTTCGCGCCACCCCCAAACGCAACAGTATACCCAAGAGTATACTGGCGGCTGGGCGCAACTGATCGGTGTTTTCGCAAAAAGCCGGGAAATTTCTACCCGCGCTTGGCCCGCTCGTCCTCGATCGTGCTGAGAACGTCGGCCTGGTGGTCGGCGTGGTAGGAGCTGCGGACCAGCGGCCCGGATTCGACGACCTTGAAGCCGCGGGCGAGGCCCTCCTGCTTGAAGAACGCGAATTGCTCGGGCGTCACCCAGCGATCGATCGGCAGGTGGTTGCGTGTGGGCTGGAGGTATTGGCCGATGGTCAGGATGTCACAGGTGTCGGCATTCGGCATTCGTGATTCGGCATTCGGCAGAGCAGGGTCGGATGTCCGTGGATGGACGGTCGATTGCCCAATGCCGATTGGCGAATGCCGCGCGGCCTTCGTCGCTTCCTGCACTTCCTGAATGAGCTCGATCACTTCCTCGTCGCGTTCGCCGATGCCGACCATGATGCCGGTCTTGGCGACGCCGCCCTGTTCTTTCACGCGCCGGAGGAGTTCCAGCGATCGATCAAACTTGGCGCTCGGGCGCACCGCGGGGTACATGCGCCGGACGGTTTCGAGGTTGTGGTTGATGATGTGCGGCCTGGCGTCGATCACCATCTGGAGCGCCGCCTGATTGCCCTCGAAATCGGGGATCAGCACCTCGATTGAGAGGCCCGGGCAGGCTTCCTTGGTGCGGATGATGGTCTCGGCCCAGATGCCCGCCCCGCCGTCGGAGAGTTCGTCGCGGTTAACGCTGGTGATGACGATGTGCTTGAGCTTGGCGTGCTCGAACATGAGGCGCATCGATTCGGCGACGCGGCGGGGCTCGTCCTTTTCGAGCGAGGGGGGGCGACCGGTCTTGACGTTGCAGAAGCCGCACGCTCGGGGGCAGGTGTCGCCCAGGATCATGATGGTGGAGATACCGCGTGACCAGCACTCGCCCATGTTGGGGCAGTTGGCCTCTTCGCAGACGGTGTGGAGCTTGTGCTGGGAGAGGACGCCCTTGAGACGCTGGTATTCCGCGCCGCCGGGGACCTTGGCCCGGAGCCAGGCGGGCTTCTTCTTGATGAGGAGCTGGTCGGGGGTGCCGGACTGGTTATTGAGGACCATGCCGGAGAGGGAGACGAGGGGCTTATCGACGCGCCGCAGGGGGTCGCCGCCGAGGGGTCGGGGGTGACGTGCGAGGGTGCGGGCAAGGCCCGCGTCGATCTCGGCGGGAGCGGGCGGGGAGGACGAAGGCGCCTGGTTGGGGTTGTTGGGCGGGTTGGACACAAAGAAGGATAGGGTGGAAGTGGGCAAACTCCGCGCCAACGTATGGGGTGGGGCGAACTTATGCCGGTCGGTCCCGTAAAAAGGCGGTCGCCCGCTCAACCGGTGGGTCTGGAACGGTCGATTCTGCTGAACCTTCGCGCGCCAGTTGGTGCGAAGGGGTGTTGACTGCGCCCCCGCCGTGGTTAGCGTTCCGCCCCACGGTCGTTGTGCTATCGTTCCGGTTCGGATTTTGTGGGGCAGGGCTGGTTTGGAGCGATCGGGAAGGCTGAAGGAACTACCCATGGCGAGCTCGAGCAATTCCGGGGCGGCGCGTCGCGTGCGAGTGATTGTGGCGGCGTGCGGGCTGGCGACCGGCTCTTTTGTGATGTCCGGGTGCGAAATGGACTCGTTCATCGATCCCAGCACCATCGGGCGTTGGGAGAAGACGCCCACGAGCGTGCCCATCCTCGAGCGGCTGACCAGCATCGAGGAGGACTCGGGCGAGTTCGTCGAGTACTCCGACCCCGCGGCGCAGGACCTCATCCCCGAGCCCAGCGACTATCGCCTGAGCCCGGGCGACCAGGTGCGGATCACGGCGTTTGACGACGTGCGCTCGAACGCGGCGGCGAGCGAGTACGACCGCGAGGTCGACATCCGCGGGCGGATCAACATGCCGCAGATCGGCCAGGTGGAGCTGACCGGTCTGACGCTGGACCAGGCGCGTGACCTGATCACCGAGCGCCTCAAGAAGTTTGTGAACGATCCGCTGGTGGAAGTGGTCATCATCCAGAAGCGTCAGCAGACGTTCACGGTGGTGGGCGCGGTGCAGCAGCCCGGGCCGTATTTTATCCCGAAGCCCGACTATCGCCTGTACGAGGCGATCACGGCGGCGGGGCAGTTCAACGAGACGATTGAGTACGTCTATGTGGTGCGCCAGGTGCCGCTGAGCGATCTCATCAAGGGCAACATGGCCCGTCCGGCGGCGAGTTTGGGGTCGAGTTCGGGGATGGGCCAGCCCGCCCAGCCCAGTACCCAGCCGAGTACGCAACCGAGCACGCAGCCCGCGGAAAACCTGATCGATCTCATCGACGAGCTGAGCAAGCCCAAGGAGGGCGAGGCGGCCAAGGACCCGGCGTCGGGCGGCGGCTCGCCCGGCGTGTTGCGCCCCGCGGGGCGTCAGCCGGCGATCGAGCCCCCGGAGCACACGCCCGCCGCGGCGCAGGAGCCCGTGATCGACCTGGTCGACAGCGGGCTGAGCGCGCCGGCGGCGACGGCGCCCGCCGCCAATGGCGAGGGAGCTTCGTCGTGGGTGTTCCTGGAGGGTCGTTGGGTGCAGGTGAAGCCGGCGCTGGCGGCGGCGGACGTGGCGGCGCAGGGCGGCGAGCTGACGGCGGACCAGCTGATGACGCAGCGGGTCATCCGCATCCCGCTCAAGGCGCTGCTGGACGGTTCGGCCCAGTACAACGTGGTGATCCGTCCGGGCGACATCATCCGGATTCCGACCGCGCCGGTGGGCGTGTTCTATATGGAAGGCCAGGTGCAGCGTCCCGGCCCGTACTCGATCCCGGACGTGGGTCGGATGACGCTGACGCGCGCGGTGGTTTCGGCGGGCGGGCTGTCGTCGCTGGCGGTGCCGGAGCGCGTGGACCTGACGCGGATGGTGGGCAAGGACCGGCAGGCGACGATCCGCCTGGACCTGCGTGCCGTCAAGGAAGGCACGATGCCGGACATCTATCTGAAGCGTGACGACGTGGTGAACGTGGGCACGAACTTCTGGGCGTATCCGTTGGCGGTGGTGAGGAACGGCTTCCGCGCGACGTACGGCTTCGGCTTCGTGCTGGACCGCAACTTCGCGGACGATGTCTTCGGGCCGCAGAACTGATGACACCCGCGGCGGAGGCCGCGTGATCTTGGGCTGGAGCAACGCGGACGCCGGATGCGAACGCGGGGCGGAGAGGGTGCGTTCGGAGGCGGCGTGAGCACGACGGCGACGAGCATGTCGGGTGTGGGCGGGCTGGGCGCGGCCCGAGCGCGCACGCTGCGCGAGCTGTTCACCGCTCCGGCGATGATCGTGGGCGTGTCGATCCTGGGCGTGGGGTTGCTGGCGTTCTTTCACGAGTTTTTGACGCGCCAGGCGAAGTTCAGCATTGAGAGGCCGCAGGACTGGGGGCATTCGTTCCTGGTGCCGGTGATCAGCGGGTACCTGCTGTGGCGTGAGCGCGAGGCGCTGATGTCGTCGCGGGCGCGGGTCTTCTGGCCGGGGCTCATGCCGCTGGTTCTGGGGCTGGTGTGCTATCCCTTCATGCTGCTTGGGATCAAGAACCACATGTTCGCCGGGGCGTCGATGCTCCTGGCGATCTTCGGGACGGTGCTGCTCCTGGCGGAGATCGGAAGAGCGTAGGGAAAGAGTGTAGATCTCGGTGGTCGCCGTATCATTAA
>OEIV010000511.1_pt1 | contig 21044 bp, 17 predicted proteins | sample 1539231 | NCBI WGS metagenome assembly OEIV01 (sample SAMN03794762, study PRJEB22550) | activated sludge metagenome | feature: wastewater treatment plant; material: activated sludge; isolation source: Wastewater treatment plant of a petroleum refinery complex | place: Argentina: Buenos Aires ...
ATGAAATATCAAATAATATGAGTCTGCACTTTAAACAGGAAAATTTCTGCAAAGGAATATTAAATGCAGTTGAGCAAGCAGGAAAAATTCTTTCCACTCACTTCCCCATCCAGTCAGGTGATGTTAATGAACTTTCTAATGAAGTGAGAGTTAAATAGTTAATTAATTTCTTGTCCCTTTGATAATTATTGCTTTACTACCTCTAAGTCCAACAGTTACTACAATATTATTTTTCGTTGCAATAGAAAACAATATTCCTTGCATATAATGCTCGTTATATGTTAACCAGCTTGAACCATTGAAATGCGAAAGAAGTCCGAAGTCTCCACAAACAAATATATCATTTAAACCATTGCCTCTAATGTTGTTTGAATAATAAGGTGGCAAATCTATCAATTGATTCCAATAACCTCTTTTATTTTCAAAGACACCATCACCCGCTGTAAAAAAGAATTTATTATTGGAGGTCCAAATAGAATTAATCCTTTTATCATCAAACCAGTTTAATGAATCAACAATATTGTTTTTTATTCGTAAAATTTTTCTATCGCCAGATTGAAATAGAAAACTTACGGCACAATAAACATCTGCTTCATCAGAAATAGGGTCAACAAAACCAAAAACGTCATTAATATTAGTTGTTGTTCCGCTCACAATCTTTGTCCATCTGCTGCCATTTTGGTAGTGAGCTATATTGCCATTGTTACCAACCGCGTATAAATCAGAACTCGAACTGCCCCACATTTTATTGACCTGCCAACCGTCTCCATTTGGCATTAATGGCCACCCATTCTTGTGTACGGTATAGTTTGAACCATCCCAATGAATTGTTCCTTCAAACCAAATATCATTAGTAAAAAATGCAAAAACTGTATGGCAAGCCCAACCACCTATTCCACCAATTTTCTTTAATTCCCAACTTTGTCCATTCCAATGCACAGCGTTATAAGCAATGGGGTCAGGATTGCCAAGCGAGTCATTCATATAAATCTCACCAACTGCCCAAATATCATTTTCATTTATTATAGCAACATCGTAAAGCACACTGCTGCTGTGTTGCCCAAAAGTAAAAGTTTGCCAGGTAAAGTTGTGGCTGGTGGTGTCTAAGGTTGTAAATGTAACGGGATTGCTTTTTACTTCTTTGCCGTCTTCGTATGTAACAGCATCAAACTTGTATGCGGTATTTGGCTGCAGGTCATCAAAATAGAATAGTGAATCTGATTGACCAAGTCTTATTGTTTGTACTATTTCATCGTTCTTTTTTATGTAGATATTTGCAGTTTTATCGTTGCTGCCAATCTGCACTTCAATCCAGGCTTCCGTGCAGGAAAAATCCCTTAATCCCAAACCCAAAGCAGCTTGTGAATAATCATAACCTTCATTGCAGGACAATGAAAGAAACAAAACAACTAATACCAGAACCGAAACTAATACTGATTTCATAAAAACCCCTAACTATAAAAATTACACTGCAAGTTTAATAAAAGATTCTGAGTTTTGAACCCCACCTAACCTCTCCTTTCGCAAATGGAAGGAATCTAAACTCCCTCCCTTTCAGAAAGGGAGGGACGGGGAGGGTTCCCTTTTTGCAATTCTTTAACCTTATCAGTTATAACACTAATCGCGAAATCATTTGATTGATTTACTTCTTCGTTTCTAAATCTTAAAAATTCAATTCCAAGATTTTCAATATAGGCTTCTCTTTCTTTATCATAATCAATTGCATTCTGATTTATAAAGTGTGAATCGCCATCTATTTCAATTGCAAGTCGTAATCTTGGACAGTAAAAATCTAACACATAAAAATCTATACTGAATTGCCTTAAGAAGCGCTCACCTAAAATCTGCTTTCGCCGAAGGTACGTCCACACAATTTTTTCAGAGCCACTAGTTTTCTTTCTTAGTCTGCGTCGTTTTTCTTTTTCAGAAAACTTATTAAAGATTTGTGTCATTAATTTTGTCTCCTTAATTCGAACCCCTCCTAGCCTCCCCTTTCGTAAAGGGGAGGAATTTCAACCTCCCTCCCTTTTTGAAAGGGAGGGACGGGGAGGGTTAAACTCACTCATCCTGCATTTCAAGTTCATAACTTTCGCGGTATTTTTTTATTCCGCTAAAAACATACTCTGCAAATTTGTGCTGCCCGGTAGAAGTGCTTAAATGCTTTGCATCGTTTGTGTTGGAAAGGAATCCGCTTTCAATAAGCACGCTTGGCATTGATGCACCAACAAGTACATAGAATCCAGCCTGCTTAACTCCGCGCGAAGAAAGTGTTGGGTGATTACTAAACTCTTTGTGGAGATACTCGGCAAAACGTTCAGAATATTTCATATAAGATGAATGAGCCATACTAACCAGAATAAAATTTTCATCTGTTAATTTTTCATAACGATTGGGGTTTTCTTCATACTGGATCACACTGTTTTCAAACTCAGCAATAGAAATTGCTTCTTTAGTTCTGCCCGGACGAAGAAGATAAACCTCAAATCCGTTTGCAGTGCTTGGCTTTTTAGGTGTGGAGTTACAATGAATTGAAATAAAAAGCTTGCCGTTATTTTCGTTTGCAATTTTGCCGCGTTTGTAAAGATCAATAAACTTATCAGTCTTGCGTGTGTAAACAACTTTTACATCTTTCATATTTTCTTCGATAAGCTTGCCAAGTTTTAAAGCAATAGAAAGATTAATATCTTTTTCCTTAACTCCGTTTACACCAATTGCACCTGCATCCTGTCCTCCGTGACCCGCATCAATAACAATTACATCAAACTCCCATTTATCCTTTAACTTGTTTGATGAACTAGTTTGATTAAATAACTTATTATGTATTGTAATCTGGATATCGTTACTGTTTTCGATATTCATAACTTCATTGGTGGTGTATTCTTTTCCGACAGTAATATTTATAATTGCATCAGCACCAACATTTTTTGCTTCAATCTTTTTAACAACGCCTTCGGAGCCAATATGCTTAACCCTTTCAACATCAACGTTAACTTTTCTAAATGTAAGAGGAAGCACTCCGTTTTTAAATGCACTTAAATAAGATGGAATACGCTTATTGGATTTGACGGTTATTAAAGTGCCGTTTGCTTTTTCGTTTAGAATGATTCCCATTATATTAAATTTGGCGGAGGTTACTTCTGTTGTTTCAGTTGTTACTTCTTTGGGCTTACCGATTACAATTTTATTCGGGGCCTCGTATTTAAGCTCTTTGCCGTATGCTTGTCCGATTGCGTTCAAACTATAGATAAGCGGAACGTAAACTTTTTTGCTGATCAAGTAAGTGGATGTGGGAAGCTGAATTACTAATTGTTTTTCACCTTTCTTTTCATTCAAAACTAAAAAAGGGTTTCTTGCCGAGGCTTTAATTGAATATTCATCAAATTTAACTTCAATCTTTTGGGCATCCTCGTTATAGTAATAGTTAACACCAACTGCATCGGCAAAATCTTTTAGTGAAAAGTAAACCGTTCCTTCACGTATATAAGCAGGAATATTTTTCATTCCATCTTTTGAAACAACAAGCACATTATTACCATCCTGAGCAAAAGCATTGAATATAAGCATCGATACGAAAAAGGTAATAAGATATGATTTCATAATTATAACTTAACTAACCAATAAACGGAAAAATCATTCCGGTTTTCTTTTTGTATGATCTAAAATTCTCACCAAAATGTTTTTCAAGAAGTTTATCTTCCATAGAAGCGCGCATAAATAAAAACGGAATTTGAATCAGAGTTAAAGGTGCAAGTATAAAACTTAGTGTTGCTGCCGCTCCGCCAATATCCATTAAAAACTGAGAAAGATATTGGGGATGACGGATAAATTTAAAAGGTCCATTCGTAACAAGATGATGATCTCTTTTGATTGCAATATCCTGAGAAAAATTGTCGTCTAGAACTTTTGTAGACCAAATCTGCACCCAGGAAAAGATGATATAGAAGACCAACCCGATAACTCTCAAAGTTTGATGTTCGGTTTTATATTCTAAAGTTCCAACTTGAAATAAACTTACTATTAATACAACAAGAGCTATTGTTGATAGAATAAGCGGTAAAGTTTGAAGATAAGTTTTTGGTTTATCCTTAAATATTCCAACTTTATCTTTGATTCCTTTTTTAGCTGCTCCAACATTTGCCCCGAATGTTGCAATAATATTTAGTCCGATGATGATATTTATTGGATCCATAGTAGTTTCGATTCCGGATAAATTTGGTAAAGTAAAATATTTCAGAATCTGCTAAACAGATTTGCCATGCTTTTTCATAATTGAAGTCCATTCCTCAACGCTTAACTGTTCAGATTCTTCAATAAGCATTATTGGAATATCATCTTCAATCCTGTAACGTCTTCTGGTATTTTTATCAACTGAAACAAGTGTGTTGCCGTCTAAAACAAGATCTGCTTTTGTTTCCGGGCAGCATAAAATATCTAATAATTCCTGACTGATCATAAAGACACCTTTAGTGATTAAGTTATAAATGTTGAATGTTAATTTAATAAAGCATAACCAAATCATAAACAAGATTTAGCAAGTTAATTGTTGATGTATGTGAAATGAAAAAGTTAAATAGCAACTCTTGTGATGCAAATGTATTTTTCTTAGTTTTCAATCGCTCAATCCGATAACTAAATAGCCAACATCAATCTGGGTGAAAATAAATTAATAATTAAGGAGTTTGTATGACAAATAAATTATTAGTGCTTGCCCTCTTATCTTTCACTTTTTTCTTGTACAACTGCGGAGATAAATCAGACAAACCTCAAGATGAATCATCAAACAAAAGTGATCTTGAAAATTTTGCTGATAAAATGAAGGATGTTTCTGAAAACTTAAACGAGGGTAAGAAAGTAAATCCCGTTGATTTTAGAGAACTAAAAGCTCTTTTTCCTGAAACTGTTGGCAATCTGAAAAGAAGCAATTTAGAAGGTGAAAAAGTTGCCGCAATGGGTATGAATATATCCAACGCAAACGCCAATTACAGTGATGCTGAAAATAACACTTCTATCGATCTAAAAATTACTGATCTTGGAAGTGTCTCAGGTTTATCTGGAATGGCTGCCTATGGTTGGTATATGGTGGATATAGATAAAGAAGATGATAATGGCTATGAAAAAACGATTACTTACAAAGGCAACAAAGGTTATGAAAAATATGATACGCAGGGAAAATACGGTGAGCTTTCTATACTTGTAGCAAAAAGATTTATTGTTGAAGTAAACGGTAATAATGTTTCAATGGATCAGTTGAAAACAGCTGTTGATATGATTGATTTTGGTAAGCTGGAAAGCTGGAAAGACGTTGGAGTTGAAAAATAGTTTTCTTATAAATATTTACGCGCATTAATCATTAATTATAGGAGTACAATATGAATCTTGTTGACCGTGCTAAAAATATTTTAGTTACACCAAAAACCGAATGGGAAGTAATTAAGAATGAACAAACTACTACTTCAGATCTATTCACTAAATACGTGATGATACTTGCAATAATTCCAGTTATTGCAACTTTTATTGGTCAATCCCTAATTGGTATTTCCTTAGGACCATTTGGTTCTTACAAAGTGCCTGTAACAAATGGACTTATTTATGCTGTAGTTTACTACATTCTAAGTATTGCCGGTGTTTATCTTGTAGCGTTTATAATTGATGCTTTAGCACCATCGTTCGGTTCTACAAAAAACATGGAGGCATCATTAAAAGTAGCTGTTTATTCTTATACTGCAGCTTGGATTGCAGGAATATTTGGAGTGATTCCTATCCTCGGAATTTTAGGAATTCTTGGATTGTATTCACTTTATCTAATGTATTTAGGATTAAAGATTGTAAAAGATACACCACCAGATAAACTTGTCGGTTATCTTGTAGTTGTAATAATTATTGCAATTGTTGTTTATTTTGTAATTGGAATGATAGTTACCGCAATTGCACTACCAAGCTTTGGAAGTTTAGACAGTTTAAAAGGATTTGATTTAGGTAACTAAATTTTGCGAGTTGGAAATTAATAAATGCTTGCTCAATAGGGCAAGCATTTTTTATTTAGATGCTATAAGAATTTCAAGATGTGAAATATCAGGTTCAGAATTTATTTTCTTAAAGTACTCTAGAGCAAGTTTAAAATTTTCTTTACTTTGCTGAAGTTTACCCATCTCTTTATAAAGAACTCCAAGTTCCTGATAGGTTTCTGCTCTGTTTAATTGATTACCTGCCTCAATATTTAAACGTAAACTAGTTTCAAAATAATTTTCAGAGAGGATGTAATTCTGCACACTTCTTTGAATAATGCCTTTGATCTTATAAACCTCAGCGATGGTTAATTTATCGTTAAGCTTATGAGCAACTTCCATTGATTTATCAGCAAAAGCATTTGCTAAAGAAAAATCATTCATTTTAGAATAAGCAAAAGCTTTGTTTAGATATACAATACCAATGTTCTGCAGATAATTAGTTTCAATTGAATAAGAAAGGCTTTCATCAAACTCGTTTATTGCATATGAAAAGTCACCTTTTTTAGAATACACCATTCCAATATTCTGATGTATTTCTGCCATTCTTTTTTTATCACCAACTTTGGTGTAATTGATCAGCGCACGTTTAAAGTAAACCAAAGCTTCATCAAACAATCCCTTAATGTTGCTTATGATTCCTAAATTAATTTCAATCTTTCCTTTTTCAATGTAGTTGGATTCATCATTTGATTTCTCAAGTGCCGATTCAAAATTTTCTATAGCTGATTTGATATCTCCAAGATCACCGTGAATAGTACCAAGAAGATTTTCACACTTTGCAATTCCTTTCAAATCATTTACTGAAGTAAAAACATCTAAAGCCTTATTTACATAATTAAAACTATCTCTCCAGTTAGCCTGCCTGCTATAAATTTCACCAACCAAAAGGTGCGCATTAGCATATAGATCAATCATATTTTTATCCTCAGCAGTAAGCAGAATTATTTTCTGATTTATATCTATCGCAGCTAGAAACTCTCCATTTGTAATAGATGCCTGACTAATATATAGTAATAGAGAGAGGAATTTTTCCTTAGCCAGTCGGTTTCCTGAAAAGGTGGTAAGCAAATCAATCTGCGAACGATAATCCAGTCCATCTTGAATTTTATATTCAAGCTGCTTGATTTCCTGAAAAGATTCAATATCAGACTTACCAACTACAGAGGATTGGTAAAGCGAAATAAACTCATCTAATTGATTTTTACTGAAAAAATCCGGTAGAACTTCGGAAATGCTTTTATTTATTTGTTCTGTCACTTTGTAATTAGAATCGCAAAATATTAGAAATTACTTAAGTTTAACCGTTAACTTTTGGCAACAGTTATGCCAAGTTTTTTAGTGCATAGGGTGGATTGGAAAATCTAAATAATTAACACTTTTAGAAATATTTACCCGACAATCAAGGTAATTATTGCTTTAGTAAAAAATTTTTAACGTCTCATAATCAAACAAGAAGATAATGATAGGTTGAATTTTCATTTTAATTATCGAACAATAATGAAGGTTTGTTAAGGGCTGATTTAGATTTTTCTAAAATATTTTTATTTCTTGAATGGTATTAAATATTCTATTTAGACTTTAAAATAATCCTTTTATACTTTCCGGTGGTCTCGCCAGAATAGCCTTATTTCCCTTTTCAACAATTGGTCTTTGAACCAAATCTGGATTTACTATCATTAAATCTAAAATCTCATCCTCGCTAAATTCTCCAATTTTTGATTTTAATTCCTTAAAGGCTTCATCCTTTTTTCTCAGAAGTTCTGATGGCTTCATACCCATTTTTTTAAGTAATGATTTCAACAAAGATTTAGAAAATGGTTTAGTGTAATAATTAACCTTTTCGAAATCTATGCCTTGTTCTGAGAGAGCTTTTGTAACTTTTCTGCAAGTAGTACAAGTTGGCTTTTCATAAACTGTTATTTTATTCATAAAACTAACCTTTTATTCGTTTAGTTATGCACAATATTTGAGGAAACATTAGACTCTTTGATATGTGGGATATACAATTAAAATTAATTTAGCTTGCAAGTAATTTAAATAAAACTTGTAATTTGAACTCATTAAAAAACATTATTTTCTACAAAGGTCCTATATGAAATATTTTTTATCTCTTTTGCTTGCCATTACATTTTCAATAACTCTTAATGCACAGAATTATAAACAAGTAAAAATTTATATTCAAAGTCTGCAGGATGTTGATGAATTACAAAACGCCGGATTAGAATTTGATCATCCCAATGTCACCAAGGATAACGCAATAATCGTTTTAATTGATGATGATGATTTTCAAAAACTTCAAATGACTAATTTTAGTTATGAGGTACAAATTGCTGACTGGTTTGATTATTACTCAAAACAGCCAAAACTTACTGAATCTGAAAAAGCTTCTTTTATACAACAAAGTAAAGACAATTATGGTGTAGAGGGATTTGGTTTCGGTTCAATGGGTGGGTTTTATACGCTTGCCGAAGTTGTGACAAAACTCGATAGTATGCGATTGCTCTATCCAAACCTTATAACTACTAAAGTATCAATTGGTAATTCTGTTGAAAGTAGACCAATATATATGGTTAAGATATCTGATAATGCTGACATAGATGAAAACGAACCTGAATTACTCTATACTGCACTTCATCACGCACGAGAACCTCAGAGTATGATGCAGATGATTTATTTTATGTATTACCTTTTAGAAAATTATAACACAAACCCATCTGTACAATATATTGTGAACAATAGGGAAATGTATTTTATTCCAGTTCTAAACCCAGATGGATATGAATATAACCGCACAACAAATCCAGGCGGCGGCGGAATGTGGAGAAAAAATCGCAAGAACAATGGCAGCAGTTATGGTGTAGATCTTAACAGAAATTACGGACCGACTGCATACTGGAATGCACCAAACGGCGGTTCAAGCACAGATCCATCAAGCGACACGTACAGAGGAACAGCTCCTTTTTCTGAACCTGAAACAACTAATCTTAAAAACTTTCTTACTACAAGATATTTTAAGAATGCACTTAATTATCACACCTATAGTAATTTGTTAATATATCCATACGGCGCACTTGAGCAGGAAACTCCTGACTCTGCAATCTTCCGCGAGTTTGCTCGTGATATGACGGCTTATAACGGATATACTTATGGAACTGATCAGCAGACTGTTGGTTATAGTACCCGCGGTAACAGCGATGATTATTTTTATGATGGTGATACAGTGCTAAATCATGGAAAAATATTTGCTATGACGCCTGAGGTTGGAAGTACAGGATTTTGGCCAAGCCAGCCGGAAATTTTTCCTTTGGCAATTGAAAATGTTTTACCAAATCTCTACTACGCGTATGTTGCAGGTGATTATGTATCAGCAATAAACCCATATTTTTCACAACAGTTTTTTAATCCTGGGGATAATGTTGATTTAGTAATTCCGCAATTGAAAAATAAAGGATTAAGTGATGCATCAAATATTTCACTTTCCCTTAGTTCAGATAATCCATTAATTACCATTACATCAGGCTCAGTAAATGTTGGTAATATTCCTGCTCGAACTACTGTTAACAATAATCAGAATTTATCTTTTACAATCGGCAGTACTATGCCGGCTGACGTAAATGTAAAAATGCTCCTGACCATCTCTACATCCGGAACACCAATGTTCACTGATACACTGAGTTTTATTACGGGTACACCGATAATGGTTTTTGCAGATACTACAAATGATCCATTATTACTATGGAATATTACTTCAACGCCTGTTTTACCAAAATGGGAAGCAACCAATTTAAGCTTTCATTCATCACCAACTTCATTTACAGATAGTAAAACTGGAAACTATTCCAGTAATGCAACCGTAACAATGTCATTAAAAAATGCAATTGATTTAAGTGTAAATGAACATCCAAGATTATCTTTCTGGACAAAGTTTGATATTGAAAGCGGATGGGATTATGGTCAGGTTGAAGTTTCTACTAATAATGGAGCCTCATTTATTCCGCTAGCAGGATCTTATACGACTCTTGGTAGCGGTTCTTTTCAACCTAACGGCGAGCCGCTTTACGATGGTATACAAACGAGCTGGGTAAATGAAATAATGGATTTAACAAATTACAACACCAGCCAGGTTAAGTTTAAGTTTGAACTTAAGACTGATGGTTCTCTGGTTCAGGACGGTTGGTTTGTTGATGATATTAGTGTGGTTGTATATGGAATTGTACCAGTTGAGTTAAGTTCATTTAATGCGATAGCACTAGAAGAAAATGTAATGCTAAGTTGGATTACTTCTACAGAAACCAATAACATGGGATTTGATATTGAAAGAAGAGAGATTAAATCAAATTCAAGCTGGCAGAAATTGGCATTTGTAAATGGTAATGGAACAACAACTGAAAAATCATCATACTCTTATATCGATAAAAATCCATTCGATGGAAAATCATATTACAGATTAAAACAAATTGATTTTGATGGTTCATCAAAAATTTACAATGCTGTTGAAGTGGATTTTGAAATTGTTAAAGAATATTCACTCTCACAGAATTATCCGAATCCATTTAATCCAAGTACTGAAATAATTTACACTCTTGCAAAATCTGGAAATATAACTTTAAAGGTTTACAACCTTCTTGGGTCGGAAGTTGCAACTCTTGTTAATGGTTTTATGGAATCCGGAAAGCATTCTGCAAAATTTAACGCAAAAGATTTTACTTCTGGAGTCTATTTCTACACAATAAAAGCTGATAACTTTACATCAACACGCAAAATGATGTTGATGAAATAATATGATTATTATTATCACTGAATTTTAGTGGATGATAAAAAGTAAAATTTAAAAGGCACGAGTAATCGTGCCTTTTTTGTTGAATTATTAGGCATTTATAAACTATTATGAGATGCTTTGGTAGAATACAGCAATTTGTAAAACTGATTAATCAACCATTGTTTTGAGGTATCTGAATTTTAAATGTTGAGCCTCTTCCCTCTTTACTTCGAACTGAAATTTCTCCGTTATGTTTTTTCACAATGTCATTGCACAGGATCAATCCCATGCCTGATCCTTGCTCTCCATCGGTACCAACTGTAGATACGCTTTCATCAAGCCTAAATAATTTTGGAATAATATCTTCCGATATTCCAACACCATAATCTGTAATAGAAATCTTTATTTGATCAATTTCAAGTAGAGCAGTTACTAATATTTTGCCGCCGACCGTAGAAAACTTTACAGCATTTGAGATTAAATTTCGTAGAACTATGGAGATCATTTCTCTATCCAAAACTGCCGTTAATAATTCATCACAAACTATTTCCACGGATATTTTTTTCTTTGCTGCTGTTTCGGAAATCAGCGATACTGTTTGAATGAGTAATTCTCTAACAATCGTTGATTCATAATTTAGTTTAACTGCGTTCTTTTGAACTCGGCCCCATAAAAGCAATTCTTCAAGGAATGAATAAAGTTTCTCAACAGAACTATTTACTTGTGATATGTAAAGCCTTTTTTCAGTATCGCTAAAAGAATCATAATCTGAATCTAAAATTTTTGTTATTCCAAGCAAACCTTGAAATGGACTTCTTAAATCGTGTGAAAGGACAGTTATAAATCTGTCCTTTGCAGAATTAAGCTCTTTTACATGGTTTAATGATTGTTCGAGTTTTGCATTAGTATCGTTTTGTTTTGCAATTAACAAATTTAACTGATCATTCTGAATGTTTATTTTTTTTCGATCTTCTTCATAGTTCTTTATGATCGTATTCTGGATTACATATGCAAGGATCAAGTAAAAAAAGTATCCTACGGCGAGATCTATAAAACGATGATGTTCGAATTCATAAAGTGTTATAAATTCAGGTTTGAAGTATTGAATTGTAACCAAAGCAACTATCATCAAAGAGTAAACTACAAAGCCCCAAAATCTGTATTTAGATGGCAGAATTGTAATAAAAACAACAAAATAGACAAAAATTAGTACTCCATTGTTTCCATCATATCCAGCATTATAAAACCAAAGCAATGAAAACACAACCACTGATGCTAAAAAAAATGTGATCGAATGTTTAGATTCAAGCTGAGTATTTCTGACATTTATGTGGAAATAAAGTAAAACAAAAAGAGCTAACGCAGTTACAAGAGTTAATAATATCCCAAGATCTAACAAAATGTTTACTGCTAAACCAACAGATCCAATTATAATCGAAATATGCGTAATTAAGAGAAATATCCTTTTTTGAACATTAAAAGTATCCTCTTTGCCAAAAACAATCGTTTTATATCGATCAATTAATTTTTTCATTTATGAATTCAATCAGATTCTAATTCATTTACAAGTAAACAATAAGCCTAATTATTATCGAATAAATCCAAATATTTTAAAGGGGTAAATTTAAATTATTTATTTTTTTTACTCACAAAAAAAAAGCGATTCCATTGAATCGCCTTAAAAAAATAACTAAGAAAAAAACTTATTTTGTTAACAGATAATCGGCAATTTTTCCTAAATCTTTTACATCCTTATTGCCAAATGCCGGCATAATCTGGTTAGGATATTTACTCCTGTATTCTTTAAATCTATCTTTGTCCATAAACGAATTTGGATTTCGCAGATAGTTTATAAGATTGTCTCTGCTGCTCCAAAACTCTTTTATTCCTTTTAACGAAGGGCCCATATTTGTTCCTGCAAGATCAGCACCGTGACAATTGATACATCCAAATGTCTGAATAAGTTTATCCCCGGTAAGTTCTGAAGTTGTTTGTTCTCCCATAGATGAATTATTCATCCCTGATAAATCCTTCATTACTTCTTCTTCTTTAGTTAAACGACCTATCATAAAAAGAACAATAAATAAAAGCAAAAATACTGCTACCCATATCTGTGGTTTTGTCATATTCCTATAAATAATTTGTTAACGAAAATCTATTTTAGTCTATTCTATTTCAAACGAAGCGTTTACAACTCCGATAATTTCTTTTTCAATTGAACTAAGATCATTTATGCCGTAATCAGAAATTGCATTAGAAAACTTTGGAGTAATTTGAAGAACACCCATTCTTGCACTTCTCATCGGCCCGAGATCTCTATCCGTTGCCTCAGCTATTTTTTGTGCCCTTATCATTGCATCTTTTGCTGCTGCTGCCTGAATTTCAATTTTCAAATCTGCCATTTTCGTATAATGATATTCAGGCTGCTCAACATTAAAGCTAACTCCTTTTTCAATTAGTGAAGTTATATCAAGTGATAGCTCTTTGATTTTATTGACATCGGTTGATTGAATTTCAATTCTTTGGCTATATATATATCCGTTTATGCGTCCTGTTTGATATCCTTGTTCACTCATTTCATAAACCGGATAACTGTTTATTGTATTAAATTCTATTTTATCTTTAGGGAACCCTTTTCGTTCAAGATATGAAATAAGAATTGGTTTTTGTCTATTTAATTCAGCAAAAGCACTTTCAGAAGTTGATGATTGTACAGAGATCGTTCCACGAAGAAAACCAAGATCAGATACTATTTCTTTCTTTGCTGATCCTGTTACACTTATTGTTTGATTAGCACTTTGGCTTGATTTCCAGGCATTAGTAAAAAAAACAACACCGATGATAAAACTTATACCCAATATTGCTGACGGAAGAAACAGACTGTTCTTATTTTCCATATTATTTATGAATTTTTTAGTTACTAAATGTGTTAAAATGTGTAGCAACTTATCAAAAAAGAGTAATTTTAACAACAGAATTTGATTGGTATCTTATAGTAATAATTTAACTTTATACGGATTTTATGAATAAACCAAATAAACTTATAACCGAAAAAAGCCCTTATTTGCTCCAGCATGCTTATAACCCGGTTAATTGGTTTCCGTGGGGCGATGAAGCTTTTGAAAGAGCCAATAGTGAAGATAAACCTATCTTTCTTTCAATCGGTTATTCAACCTGTCATTGGTGCCACGTAATGGAAAAAGAATCTTTTGAAGATGATGTGGTTGCTAAGTTGATGAACGATGCTTTTGTTTCAATCAAAGTTGATCGCGAAGAGAGACCTGATATTGATGGAATATATATGTCTGTTTGCCAGATGATTACCGGAAGTGGCGGTTGGCCCTTAACGATAGTGATGACTCCTTATAAGAAAACATTTTTTACCGGGACATACTTTCCAAAACAAAATCGTTTTAATAGAATCGGGATGATGGAGTTGATTCCAAGATTAAAAGAAATTTGGATAACTAAGAAAGATGAAGTTATTAAATCCGCAAATGAAATTGCCTCATCACTTAACAATCAAAATTTAATCTCAGATACAACTGAGATTGATAAATCAGTTTTAGATAAAGCTTACGAAGAGTTGAGTAAAAGATACGATGAAACAAATGGCGGATTTGGCAGCGCTCCTAAATTTCCGTCACCACATAATTTATTATTCCTCCTTCGATACTGGAAAAGCAGGAATAAACCAAAAGCACTTGAGATGGTTGAAAAGACCTTAACTGAAATGCGGCACGGTGGAATTTATGATCATATAGGATTTGGATTTGCTCGTTATTCAACTGATCAGAATTGGCTTGTACCGCACTTTGAAAAAATGTTGTATGATCAGGCAATGCTGGTTATTGCTTATACTGAAACTTACCTGGTTACAAAAAATGAATTCTACAAAGAAACATCAAAAGAAATATTAGAATATGTTTTAAGAGATATGACTCATCCCGAAGGAGGTTTTTATTCTGCTGAAGATGCTGATAGCGAAGGTGAGGAGGGAAAATTTTATTTATGGGATGCTGATGAATTAAGAAATGTTTTGGATAAAAAAGAATCAGATTTTGCAATTAAAGTTTTTAGCATCGCTGATGATGGAAACTGGATCGATGAATCAAAAGGGATGATGCCCGGTACAAATATTTTACATCTAAATAAATCCACCACCGAGCTGGCCAATGAATTTAATCTAAGCGAAGATGATTTTAAGAAGAAATTAGAATCAGTTCGCAAAAAAATATTTTTATACAGAGAAAAAAGAATTCATCCGCACAAAGATGACAAGGTCTTAACTGACTGGAATGGGTTGATGATATCCGCATTGGCTAAAGCTGCTCAAGCCTTTGATGATGAAAGTTACACGGCGGCAGCAATCAAATCATATTCATTCATCGAAAAATATTTAACAGAAAAAGACTGCCGGTTAATTCATCGCTTCCGTGATGGCGAATCGGGTTTGCCAGCCCACATTGATGACTATGCTTTTATGATTAATGCTTCAATAGATCTATATGAAACCACCTTTGAAATTGATTACCTAAAACGAGCAATTAAACTAAATGATATTTTGATGAAAGAGTTTTGGGATGAACAAAATGGAGGATTTTATTTTACTTCATCAACAAGTGAAGAGCTTATTGCAAGACAAAAAGATGTATACGATGGCGCCGTTCCTTCCGGGAATTCAGTTGCATTATTAAATCTTATAAGATTATCTCGATTTACTTCAAACATCTATTTTGAAAAGAAAGCTTATGTAATGGTTAAGTACTTTTCGGGTTATGTTTCAAAATCACCATCGGCTTTTTGTATGTTTATGTGCGGTCTGGATTTTCTATTTTCTGCATCCACAGAGGTTGTAATCGTTTCAGATCATAAAGATAATCATGCCATTAAAGGTATAAATCTTATAAGGAGTGTGTTTAACCCAAATAAAGTTGTTATTCTAAAATCCGATAATACTACTACAGATTATTCAGAGTTGCTATCATTTACAAATTTTATGAAAATGAAAGATAATAACACGACATTTTATGTTTGTCGTGATTATACCTGTAATCAGCCAGTAAACTCATTAATTGAATTAGAAAAATTACTTTTATGCTAACTAATTGTTGGTACTTAAGTAGATATTTAACTATAGTTAAACTAATTTTGCTGTACTTCCTTAAATAAAGCCGGAGAAACTCGTGAGCTCAGATAATAAATTTGTTAGATCGCTAATTGAAAATGCCAAACAAGGCAACAATGCTGCTATCGAACAGTTGTTCCAGATGAACCTTGGAAAGATCTATGCATTTGCATTACGTCTTACCGCTAGCAAATCTCTGGCTGAATCCATCACAAAAGAAACTTTTATAGAAGCATGGAAAAAAATCAATCTTGTAAGAAGTGATGCATCATTCCTGAAGTGGCTAAGTGCAATAACTGTTTATCAAACAATTGATTCTCTTCGTTCTAAAAAACAAAAGACAAAAACGGATCACAATGAACTGCGTGAACTCGAATCCAAAGATGAATTAGATAAGTACATTCTTGATTTGCCCGATCAGGAAAGAATGATATTCGTTCTTAACAGAATTGAAGGATATACGATTGAAGAAATCTCTGATATGATGGGAATAAAAAAAGATCAGGTTTCTGTTCATTTGGATATTGCTATTACGAAACTAGTAAACAGCGAATCATCCCTTTCTGATGAATCTGTAATGAAAGAAAAAATTTCTAAGGTTATTCCGGAACTCCAACCATCAGTAGAAGTGCGTAATGGTATTTTTTCTTACATAATGGATGAAAAAATCCGCGAACAGAAAGAACTTGAAAAAATTTCCGCATCAATAGCTGAAAAAGAAAAGCTTGAAAAAGGTGCAGAAGAAATCCCCGAAGAAAAAGAGAGTTATCTTGATGAAGAAACAGCAAAACCTAAAAAGCAGTTTAAGTTTAATCCTGAACTATTTAAAAAAATCACATATGCTATTCTTGGTTTAACTCTAATTATCATTGCTTACATTTTTATTACCTCACCAAGCAGCGGTTGGGAGGTTATTCAGGTTTCCGGACAACCAAAATATGATAATAGTGTAATGGTTAAAGGTGATGGATTTTCTTCTGAAAGTAATATTGAAACAGATGCAAATTCGTCAGTAACGGTTGCTATTCCTGAAATGGGAAGATTATTAATTGATAATTCTTCTGTCATATCAAGAACTAAAAACGATAATGAAATAAAATTGGATAAAGGACAAATCAGAAAATTTGAAGGGGATGCTTCATATCTATTAACAGTACTTACACCATTAGCAAAGTTTACAGAGTTATACAAAGGTGGTGCATTCCGATTGCATGTTGATGATAATGGAATGTGTAAACTTACTGTAGAAAGCGGCTGGGTAATTGTTAACATAAAAGAATTTGATTCATATGTACCAAAAAACTTTGGCTGTTTGATCACAAGAGGCAAGTATGCAATCCCTTATCCTTCAGATTCTTCTCCGCAGTTAATTAGTTTGTTGGAAAACTTTAGTGGAATAAACGATCCTTCTGTTGGAACTATTTTATCGTTAATGACAACAAAGGAAACCCTTTCACTTTGGCATATAATTCAACTTATTAGCACAGAAAATAGAAGCATTGCATTTGATCGTTTAAATGAACTCGTTCCAACTCCGGCAGGAGTTACAAAAGCAGGTATACTTGCACTTAATAAAACAATGCTTTTAGATTGGCGGCAAGAAATTGAATTGAAGATGGATTAAATTTTTTAAAAATGATTAATAAAAAACCCCAATTCAAAATTGAATTGGGTTTTTAATTTTAAATAATGTTGTTTTGTTATCTTTTGGATTTATAAAAATGAGAGCTCTGTCCAAAGAAAACTTCTGCTGCATCCATAATTGTTTCTGATAAAGTTGGATGAGGATGAATTGTTAATTTTAAATCTGTAACATTGGCTCCCATTTCAATTGCAAGAACACCTTCTGCAATTAACTCTCCAGCATTCGGTCCACAGATTCCAACTCCAAGTATTCTCTGTGTATCTGGATCAACAATCAATTTTGTTACGCCATCATTTCTATCAAGTGTAACTGCTCTGCCGCTTGCAGCCCAGGGAAATTTTGCAACTTCGTGCTTTATTCCATCTTTTTTTGCCTGCTCTTCAGTAATTCCTGCCCACGCAATTTCAGGATCAGTAAATACAACTGCAGGAATTGCAAGCGGCTCAAATGTAACTTTGTGCCCTGCAATAACTTCAACAGCAACTCTTCCTTCGTGTGAAGCTTTATGTGCAAGCATTGGCTCACCGGCAATATCACCAATTGCAAAAATATTCGGATCAGTTGTTCTAAGCTGTTTATCTACTTTTATCCAGCCACGATCGGTTACTGTTACTTTAGTATTCTCTAATCCAAGTCCTCGCGTTTCTGGTTTTCTTCCGATAGACATTAAGACATAATCATAAACTTTCTCTGCAACTTCGCCTTTATCATCTTCAATCCTAACACTTATTCCATCTTTAACTTCTTTCATCTCTAAAACTTTGCTTTTAGTCATCACTTCAGCAAAAGATTTTTTAATACGCATAGAAAGATAATTCACAAGATCACGATCAGCTCCGGGCAAAAGTCCCGGCATCATTTCAACAACAGAAACTTTTGTGCCGAGTGCTTGATAAACAGATCCAAGTTCAAGTCCAATATATCCGCCGCCAACAACTAAAAGTGATTTTGGAATTTCGGGAAGATCAAGTGCAGATGTTGAGTTAAGTAATCTTTTGGATTTAATATCCAAAGAAGGAATTGTTGCGATAACAGATCCGGTTGCAATAATAGCTTTTTCAAAAGTATGTTCGATAGTTTGTCCATCAACTTTTTCAATCTTTAAAGTTGATGAGTTGATAAAACTTGCTCTGCCTTGTATGAAATTTATTTTTCTTTGTTTTGATATTTGTCCAAGTCCGCCGGTAAGTTTGTCTACAACTTTATTTTTAAAGTCACGAAGTTTGTTTATATCAATCTTTGGTGCACCGAATTCAATTCCCCAATTCTTTGCTTCCTCCGCTTCGTGAATTAGTTTTGCAACATGCAGCAAAGCTTTTGATGGAATACATCCGCGGTAAAGACAAACTCCGCCGGGATTTTTATCAAGATCAATAAGTGTTACATCCATTCCAAGATCAGCAGCAAGAAAAGCAGCGGCATATCCACCTGGTCCACCACCGATAACTGTAAGTTTTATTTTTTCACTCATTTTAAATTCCTTTAAGAGAATACAACGCGGATGACACGGATTTAACGGATTAACACTGATCAGCGAAAACCCACGTGATCTGAGTTATCCGTGTTCTATTGGTTTATAATAATCTAAGAGGCTGCTCAAGTGCTTCAACAACAAACCTTAAAAATCTTATTGCATCAGCACCATCAATAATTCTATGATCATACGACAATGATAATGGCAACATTAATCTTGGTTCAAAAACTCCGTAACCATTCCAAACTGGTTCAAAATTTCCTCGTGATACTCCAAGGATTGCAACTTCTGGTGAGTTAACAATTGGAGTAAAATATGTTCCACCGATTCCACCAAGATTTGATATTGTAAAACTTCCGCCTTGCAAATCATCCAGCCCGATTTTTTTACTGCGGGCTTTTTCTGCAAGTGCATTCATATCAACAGAAATTTCCGTTAAAGATTTTTTATCAGAATTTTTAATTACAGGGACGATCAATCCAAATTCGGTATCAACTGCAACACCGATGTTAAAATAATTCTTATAAATAATTTCCTTCTTTTCCATATCAATACTGGAATTGAATTGAGGAAATTTTTTCAATCCTTCAACAATTACTTTAACAAGAATCGCGGTAACGGTTAACTTTACTTCTGAGTTTTTATTCAACTCTTTTCTTGTTTTCTCAAGCAAAGTAATATCAGCTTTATCAAACTGTGTAACATGAGGAATTGTTGCCCACGCATAGCTAAGATGATCTGCTGTCTTCTTACGGATGTTTGTCATCTCAACTTTATTAACTGAACCAAACTTTGTGAAATCAGGAAGAGATTCGGATTTTATATTTAATCCTGTTCCGCCACTTGATGAATAAGACTCGTGTAATTTCTTGGAGAACGCTTTAACATCATCCATAGAAATTCTGCCGTTTGGTCCTGTACCGGGAACTTTATTTATATCAACGCCAATTTCTCTTGCAATTCTTCTTACTGATGGAGCTGCAGGTGCTGCACCTTTTAAAATTGGCGGCTGATTATCAAGCTCAGATGCCTGTATACTCGGTCGTTCACCTGTTGGAATTGTTTCTTTTTTTGCTTCAACTTTTTGGGATTCTGTAATTTCTTCTTTCTTAACTTCAACTTGCTTTGATTCTTCTGCAACCACACCTGTCTCAACCTTAATTACAACATCACCGACTTTTGCTTTACTTCCTGCTTTAACTAAAACTTCAACAACTTTTCCAGCAATTGTAGTTGGGACTTCTATTGTAGCCTTATCAGTTTCGATCTCAAGTATTGCCTGGTCGGATTCAATAATATCACCAACTTTAACCAAAACATTTACAACATCTGCAGAAGGTATATTCTCTCCCAAATCGGGCAAATGAAAATCAACTATTTCTTTCCTCCCTGATGTCTTTGCTTGTGCATTTGCCTTGTATTCAACTTCAGGTTCAGTTTTTACCTCTGAAGTCTTAGATTCAATTTTCTTATCACTCTTATTCTTATCTTTAATCTCAGCAGCTTTCCCGCCTTCATCAACAATCATTACAACCGAACCAACTTTTACTTTATCACCAGACTTAACAAATAATTTTGTGATTGTTCCCTCAATAGTAGAAGGAACTTCTATTGTTGCTTTATCAGTTTCAATTTCAATAATTGCCTGATCTACTTTTACATGATCACCTTCTTTAACAAGAACATTTGCTATATCAGCAGATTCTATGTTCTCGCCAAGTTCCGGTAATTTAAATTCTGTTGCCATTATAAATTCCTGGTTTTCTTTCCGGGTTTCTTCACTCAAAAAGTTCTTACACAGAGAACCTCAGAGATTTCACAGAGAACCACGGAGTTATAAAATGTATCTTTTTATTCCGTCTTTTAATCTTAAAACATTAAAGTTGATTAGTAGTCCTAGTTTTTTATCAGCAAACTTTAAATATGTAAGAATCTGCGCTTCATGAACTGGATTAAATTCATCCACTGTTTTTAATTCAATTACAATTTTGTCTTCAACTATTAAATCAGCTCGATAACCACAATCAAGT
>OEIV010000512.1_pt1 | contig 21026 bp, 16 predicted proteins | sample 1539231 | NCBI WGS metagenome assembly OEIV01 (sample SAMN03794762, study PRJEB22550) | activated sludge metagenome | feature: wastewater treatment plant; material: activated sludge; isolation source: Wastewater treatment plant of a petroleum refinery complex | place: Argentina: Buenos Aires ...
CCACAAGCCCCTGAATCAGCCCCGCCTCCACCACGCCGCGCCCGGATTTCGGGTCGCGAATGCGGTTGAGCACCTGGGAAAGCTGTTCGCGTGTGGGTGTGGTCATGGCGCGCCTGAATATCACGTCTCTGCCCGTTCAGCTTGATTTCGCACGTTTGGCGTCGGATATAGCCCGGCGCCCTTGTTCCCGGCGGCCAGACGCTTACATGACCGCTCAGGTGGAGGAAACGATTGCATGCCTTGGCAGAATAACTCGGGCGGCCCGTGGGGCGGCGGCGGCGGCAAGGACGGCGGCCGCGGTCCCTGGGGCCAGGGTGGCGGCAATCGCGGCGGCGGGGGAGACCGTCCGCCCAATCTGGAGGATCTGATCCGCCGCGGCCAGGAGCGGGTCAAGCAGGTCCTGCCGGGCGGGCCGATCGGTTCGCGCGGCCTCGCGCTCATCGCGCTGGTCGTGGCGCTCGCCTGGCTGGCGACCGGCATCTACACGGTCGAGCCCGACGAGCAGGGGATCGTGAAGACGTTCGGCGCCTATAGCCGGCAGACCGGCCCCGGCATCAGCTACCACCTGCCATGGCCGATCGAGAGCGTCGAGACTCCCAAGGTCACGCGCGAGAACCAGATCAATGTCGGCATCCGCTACGACGGCAACCGCCAGACGGACGTGCTCGAAGAGAGCCTGATGCTGACGGGCGACGAGAATATCGTGGACGTCGACTTCACGGTCTTCTGGGTGATCCGCGATGCGCCGGAATTCCTGTTCAATGTCGAGGACGTCGACGCCACCATCAAGGCCGTCGCCGAGTCGGCGATGCGCGAAGTGGTCGGCCGCAACAACCAGCAGCGAATCCTCACCGAGGACCGCGAAAAGATCCAGCGCGAGGTCCAGCAGCTGATGCAGACGACGCTGGACGCCTACAAGGCCGGCGTCACCATCCAGCGGGTTCAGCTGCAGCGGGTCGATCCGCCGCAAGATGGCATCGCAGCCTTCCGCGACGTCCAGGCGGCGCGAGCCGACGCCGAGCGTCTGCGCAACGAGGCGGAGACCTACCGCAACCAGAAGGTCCCGCAGGCCCAGGGCCGGGCGGCCCAGATCAAGCAGGACGCCGAAGCCTACAAGTCGCAGACCGTGGCCCAGGCGCAGGGCGAGGCCCAGCGCTTCCTCTCGGTCTACGAGCAATACAAGCTGGCGCCCGACGTGACGCGCGAGCGCCTCTATCTGGAAACCATGGAGCGCATTCTGGGCGGCACCAACAAGATCATCGTCGACGGGGCGGGCGAAGGCGTCGTGCCCTACCTGCCGCTGGACCAGTTGAGAGCCAAGCCGGCCGCACCGGCCGAGGCGGAGGCGCCGGCGAGCGCCGACGGCTCGACATCGCCGTTCGGAGGCCGCTGATGCGCACGCTTCTCATCGTCTTCGCCGCGATCTTCGGCGTCCTCTTCTTCGTCTGGAACTTCGTGTTCTTCACCGTCGACCAGACCGAGCAGGCTCTGGTCATCCAGCTCGGCCAGCCGCAGCGCGTGGTCACCGAGCCCGGCCTTAACGTCAAGATTCCGCTGGTCCAGAACGTCATCTATTTCGAGAAGCGGGTGCTCGCTCTCGACGCGCCTTCCGAGGAAGTCACGTCGATCGACCAGAAGCGCCTGGTGGTCGATGCCTTCGCGCGATACCGCATCGTCGATCCGCTGAAATTCTATCAGACGGTCAACAATATCGCGCAGGCCGAGCAGCGGCTCAGCGCCATCCTCAACTCGAATATCCGCGTGATCCTGGCCGGACGCACCTTCCAGGCGGTGTTGTCGGGACAGCGCGCCGAACTCATGCGGATCATCCGCAAGCAGACCAACGACGAAGCCGAGACGCTGGGCATCGAGATCGTCGACGTGCGTATCCGGCGCGCCGACCTGCCCGAGGCGAACAGCACCGCGATCTTCAATCGCATGCGCACCGATCGCCAGCGCGAAGCCGCCGATATCCGCGCCAAAGGCGGCCAGGGGGCACAAGAGATCAGGGCCGAGGCCGACAAGCAGGTGACGATCATCCTCGCCGAGGCGCAGAAGGCCGCCGACATCATGCGCGGCGAAGGCGAGGGCGAGCGCAACCGGATCTTCGCGGAGGCCTTCTCGCAGGACCCCGCGTTCTTCCAGTTCTACCGGTCGATGCAGGCCTACAGCGCCTCGATGGGCGGAGGCGACACGACCATGGTCCTGTCGCCGGACAGCGCCTTTTTCCGCTATTTCCGCGGCGGGGCCAGCGGCGCGACGGGCGCACCGCAGTAACCAAGGCGCAAGCCGGGCGGACCCAGACCGGTCCGCCCGGCGCCCGGACGCCAGATACCGGCGTCGCCGCAATGTGATCACGATCCGATGGTTCGGTCGTGCAGTGTGGCGCCGGGTGAATCGGCGTCCCTTCGGCAGGAGTATGCACCTTGGCTTCCCTTCGCATTCTCTCGACGGCCTGCTTCATGGCTGCGGCCTCGCTGGCGGCCCAGCCCTCCGGCGCCCTGGCGCGTTCGGCGCCCGACAGCTTCGCCGACCTGGCGGCCCGCCTGTCGCCGGCCGTCGTGAACATTTCGACCAGCCAGAAGGTCGACCGGCCGAATCTCGACGAGATGCCGCAGTTCCCGCCGGGCTCTCCCTATGAGGAGATGTTCAAGGACTATTACGAGCAGCAGCAGTCCAGCCAGGTGACCTCGCTCGGCTCCGGCTTCGTCATCGACGCCGGCGGCGTGATCGTCACCAACAATCACGTCATCGAGGGCGCCGACGAGATCACGGTCAACTTCCCCGACGGCCGGAGCTTCACGGCCGAACTGGTCGGCAAGGACGAGAAGACGGACCTCGCGGTGCTGCGCGGGAAGGCAGAAGAGCCTCTTCCCGCCGTGGTGTTCGGCGATTCGGACGGCGTGCGGGTCGGCGACTGGGTCATGGCGATCGGCAATCCCTTCGGCCTCGGCGGGACCGTGACGGCCGGCATCGTCTCGGCGCGCAATCGCGACATCGCCTCCGGCCCCTATGACGACTTCATCCAGACGGATGCCGCCATCAATCGCGGCAATTCGGGCGGCCCCCTGTTCGACATGGACGGCAACGTCGTGGGCGTGAATTCCGCGATCATCTCGCCGTCGGGCGGCTCGATCGGTATCGGCTTCGCCATCCCGGCGTCCATCGTGAAGAGAACGGTCGACCAGCTCATCCAGTTCGGCGAGACGCAGCGCGGATGGATCGGCGTGCGAATCCAGTCGGTCACGGCGGAACTGGCCGAGGGGCTCGGTCTCGACAAGCCGCGCGGCGCGCTTGTCGCGGAGACGACGCCCGGCGGTCCCGCCGAGGCAGGCGGCATCCAGCCCCAGGATGTGATCCTGACCTTCAACGGCCAGGAGGTCCGCGACAGCCGGGCCCTGCCGCGCGTGGTCGCCGAGACGGAAATCGGCAAGGCCGTCCCGGTCGAGGTCTGGCGGGACCGCCAGGCGACGACCCTGACGGTCACGCTCGGCCGGCTTGAGGACTTCGAGAAGAGCGAAACCGCTGCGGCGACCCCGCCCGAGCCGGAGGCCTTACCGCCCGCCGAGGAGGGCGCCGTTCGCATCGATGCGCTGGGCATGACCGTCGCCGAGATGAGCGATGCACTGCGGGAGCGTTTCAAGATCGGGCCGGACATCACCGGCGTCGTGATCACCGAGATCGCGCCGGACAGCCCCGCCGGCGCCGCTGCGGCAGAAAACCGCATCCGCACCGGCGACGTCATCGTCGAGGTCGCGCAGGCCGAGGTCGCCACGGCGCAGGCCGTGGCGGACAAGGTCAACGAGGCCGTAGCGGCGCAGACGCGGGTCATCCTGCTTCTGCTCAACCGGGGCGGCGATCTGAGCTTTGCGGCCATCAGATTGGGTGAATAGTCCTTTCGCCTCTGGCATGAGCGGCGAAGACTGATAGGTTCACGGCGCAACCGTATCGTGAGCGTCGTTTCGTGGCCGACGTCTTTATCAGTTTTGCGCCTGAAGACAGGGGCTGGGCCAGTTCGCTCGGCGCTGCGCTGACGGCTGCCGGCTTCGACGTGCTGTGGGATCTCGCGCCGAGTTTCGGCCAGTCGATCCAGCGCGACCTCGAAGCCGAGATGGAGAACGCCAAGGCCATCATCGCGGTCTGGTCGAACGCCTCGCGCAATTCGAACTGGGTCCGCGATGTCGCGGAGGAGGCTTTCGGCCGCGGCGTTCTGCTGCCTGTGCTGAAGGACATCGACCGGCCGCCGCTGGGGTTCAGGCAATTGCGCTGCGCCGACCTCAGGAGCTGGACCGGCGGCGCCGACGGCCTCGACGAGGTGCTGCAGCAATTGCGCGCGCGGGTCGGCGGCGAGGCGGCCGGGCCGGTCGCACCGCTTCTCCCGCCCGACGAATTCGACTTCGAGCGTTCCACCATCATTCTGAAGAGCCGTGTCGAGGACCCCTCGGGCGGGCAACGCTCCGGCGGTCCCAGCGGCGCCCTGTCGGGCGGACAGCCGACCGCGCCGTCGGTCAGCGCCAAGGTGGTCAGCGCGCCGCAAGGGCGGAACGGGCCGGCCGATCTGAGGCCCGGCGACGAAATCGGCCAGTACCGGGTGGTGCGGCGGCTCGGCGCCGGCGGTTTCGGCGCCGTCTACGAGGCCGCCAACATCCACAACGAGGACGAGCGCGTCGCCCTCAAGCTGCTGCTGGCCGATATCGCCGAGAGCGAGCGATTCGCGCAGCTGCTGAGGCTGGAGGCGAACGCGCTGCTGCGCCTGAAACATCCGGCCGTCGTCCAGTACCGCGTGTTCGGCCGCATCGCCGACACCGACCAGTTCTATCTCGTCACGGAGTTCGTGCCGGGGCCGACGCTGCGCGACTGGCGGCGGGCGCACACGCCCGATCTGGACCAGGGGCGCACGCTCGCCCGGCGGCTGGCCCAGGGGCCGGCCGCCGCGCCCCGGCGCCGCACCCTCCCCCCCGATCCCGCCCCCGACAACGTGATCGTCATGAGCGACGATCTGTCCGAAGCGACGCTGATCGACTTCGGAATTGCGCGGCTGGCGGAAGGCGACACGCTGGGCGGCGCCTTCGCCGGCAAGTTCAGCTATGCGGCGCCCGAGCAGTTCGAGTTCGAGGGCGGCAAGCTGGGCCCGTCGATCGATATCTATGCCTTCGGCCTCCTGATCGCCGCGTTCGTGCGCGGCAAGCCCATCGACATGGGCCGCGACATGGAATCGGCGCGGGCCAAGCGCCTGATGGTGCCGCCGCTGGAGGACATTCCCGAGCGGCTGCGGCCGATCCTCACCGCCATCCTCCAGCCCGACCCGGCCGACCGGCCGCAGTCGATGGACGAGGTGGCGCAGATCTTCGCCGGCCTTTCGAACGGCCCGGATACGGCGGCGCCGCCGCCGGCGCCGCCCGAGGACGCGCGGGCCGAGCCCGAGACGGTCCCTGAAGCGTCGTCGTCGATCGCGCTGTCGGTCCCGTCGCTGGTGGTCGCCAACGCCGTCCTTATGGAGGAGGCCGCAGAACCCGTTGCGGCGCCGGCTTCGAGCGAGGCGGAGGCGGCGCCTCCGGCAGAGGCCGCGCCCGCCGCAGAAATCGTGCCCGACGGCGTGGCCGAGGAACCGCCGCTTCCCTACGAGGCGCCCTATCTGCCTGAGCCGCCGGTCGACGAAACGCCGCCGGACGCCGGGCCGGCCGAGCGGCGGCGATTCGGGTCGACCCTGCAACTGACCGGCATCGCCGTGTTGGCGGCGGTGGCGACCTTCCTGCTGTGGCCGCGCGACCAGGGGCCGGGCGATATCGCCGAGCTGACGCCGACGCCGACGATCGCGGCTACCCCGACGCCGGTACCGACCGCCGCGCCGACGCCGGTCGTGACACCGCCGGTCGCGACGCCGACGCCTGGGCCGACACCGCTGCCGAGTCCGATGCCAAGCCTCGCGCCGACCCCGCCGCCGCAGGCGACGCCGACACCCCAGGCCACGCCCGAGCCGACGCCGACCCCGCAAGCGACGCCCGAGCCGACGCCTCAAGCGACGCCCGCGCCGACACCGGAGCCGACGCCTCAGGCGACGCCTGCCGAAGCGCCGCTGGCGAGCGGGGCGATCGAGCCGGCGCCGGCCGGTACCAAGCCGCAAGCCCAGAACGGCGCCTCCTACGGCAAGGCCAACGCCGATGCCCGCATCGTCTACATCGCCCGGCGCGACACCGAACTGAAGGTCGCGTTCGGCCGCAATCGCGAAACCATCGGCATCGAGCGGCCGGTCAAGAAGGGCGACAGCTACCGGTTGCCGAACCGCACCGATATCGCCGTCTCGACGCCCGACGCCGGCGCGCTCGACGTGCTGCTGGACGGCAAGTTCATCGGCCGCGCCGGCAAGGACGGTCATCGCCTGGTCGACTTCCAGGCGACGCCCACCGCCTATGGCGGTCCGGAGATCCTGCCGACGCCGACCCCGACCCCGACCCCTGCGCCCCCCCCGACCCCGACCCCCGCGCCGACCCCGACGCCCGCCGTCACCCCGACGCCGGCGCCCACGCCGCCGCCGGCCGACTCGGGCGATCTGGCCGGTGCGCAGGCGAGGGCGCTGACCATCCTCAACGGGTTGCGGCGGGATGCCGGGATGCGGCCGGTCGAGGCCAATGGCGACCTGAACGGGGTCGCGCTGCAGCTCGCCGCCGCCAATGCCGCCGCAGGACGCTTCGTGCCGCCGAGCTCCAACGAAGTGCTGCGGATGATCATCGCCTCCGGCTACGGCAACGCGCGGGCCTCGCAGAGCCACGCGCGGCGGCAGAAGAACGTGGCGGCGGTGTTCGAGTTCTGGAAGGGCCAGGCCGGCATCTATGCGCTGCTGACCGATCCCAACGTGGTCGCCATGGGCTTCGCCGCTGCGAAGGCCGGCGACGGGACGATCTACTGGAGCATCGTGCTGGCGGGATCGCCGCAGTGATCAGGCTCTGAACTCGGCCTCGCGATAGCCCTGGAAGTAGAGCAGCGCCGTCAGATCGGCGTGGTCGATCCGGGCCCGCGCCGCCGCCCCGACCACCGGCCTGGCGCGATAGGCGACGCCGAGCCCGGCCGCGCCGATCATCGCCAGGTCGTTGGCGCCGTCGCCGACCGCAAGCGTCGCGGCGGGCGCAATGGCGTTCTGGGCGGCGAGATCGGTGAGGGCGGCCAGTTTCGCCTCGCGGCCGAGAATGGGCTCGTCCACCTCGCCGGTGAGGACGCCGTCCGCTGCGCGCAGCGTATTGGCGCGGTTGAAGGCGAAGCCGGCGGCGGCGGCGACCAGCGCGGTGAAGAACGTGAAGCCGCCCGAGATCAGCGCCGTCACCGCGCCGTCGGCGCGCATGGTCTGCACCACGGTCCGGGCGCCGGGGTTGAGACGGACGCGCTCGTCATAGGCGCGCTGCAACGCGCCGAGCGGCAGGCCCTTGAGCAGCGAGACGCGGTGGCGCAGGGCCTCCGGGAAGTCGAGCTCGCCGCGCATCGCGCGCTCGGTGATCGCCGCGACCTCGTCCTTGACGCCGGCGAAGTCGGCCAGTTCGTCGATGCATTCGCAGCCGATGATGGTGGAATCCATGTCGGCGATCAGGAGGCGCTTTCGCCGGCCCTCGGCAGGGAGCACGGCGACGTCGACCGGCGCATCCTCCAGCGCGGCGCGGATGGCGGCTTCGGGTCCGGCATGATCGCCGGCGTCGAGGTCGAACTCGGCGGCGAGGCCGTCGGCGAGCCAGCGCAGGTCGCGGCCGGAGGCAGCGGCCGCGGCGGTTGACGCGAGGCTCGCCGCGAGGCCCGCAGATGTGCGATTGCCGACGAGGACGGCGGTGTATTTCATGGCCGGATTCGGAGTGCGGATGTGATCGACACGGTGCTTATTGCAGGGCCGACGGCCAGCGGCAAATCGGCCGCGGCGATCGCCGTGGCGCGGGCGACCGGCGGGGTCATCGTCAACGCCGACTCCATGCAGGTCTATCGCGAGCTGCCGATCCTGTCGGCGCGGCCCTCGGCGGCCGACGAGGCGGCGGCGGAGCACCGCCTGTTCGGCATGGTAAGCGTGCGGGAGCACTTTTCGGTGGCGCGCTGGCTGGAAGCGGCGCGCGCGGCGCTGGCCGACATCCACGCCGCCGGGCGGCTCGCCATCGTGACGGGCGGGACGGGGCTCTATTTCAAGGCGCTGGAAGAGGGGCTTTCCGACGCCCCGTCGAGCGAGCCGGCGGGGCGCGCCGCCGCCCAGGCGCGCCGCGCCGCGCTGGGGCCGGAGGCCTTCCACGCCGAGCTGGTGCGGCTCGATCCCGCCTCGGCGCGGCTCAATCCGGGCGACACGCAGCGGACGCTGCGCGCCTGGGAGGTGGTGACGGCCTCGGGCCGCGGCCTCGCCGATCATGCCGCCGAGCCTGCCGTTCCGGCGCTCGATCCTGGGCGCACGCTGGGCGTCGTCATCGATGTCGAGCGACCGGTGCTCTATGCCCGGGTCGATGCGCGGTTCGACGCGATGATCAAGGCCGGGGCGCTGGAGGAGGCGCGGGCGTTCTGGGCGCTGAAGCCCGATCCGATGAGCCCGGCGGCGAAGGCGCTGGGCCTGCCGCAGTTCCGGCTTGTGCTGGAGGGGACCCAGACGCTGGAGGCGGCGGCCGCCGAGGCCAAGATGCTGACCCGGCGCTTCGCCAAGCGGCAGGGCACCTGGTTCCGCAACCAGACGCCGCACTGGGCGCGGATCGACGCGAGCGATGGCGATGCCGGGCGGGTCGCCGGTTCGATCCTGGCCCGGCTGGAGCCGGTGCCGCGCTAGGGATCGCCGGTTCGGCCGCGCATGGCGGCGTCGAGGGCGGCGAGGCGGCTGGTGAGGTCGGGCTGCCGGGGGCCAAAGCCGGGGTCGGCCATGGCCGCCGCGAGCGAGCGGCGGGCCTCGGCGTAGTAGGGCAGAGCCGCATTGCCGGGCGTGTGGCGGGCGCGCTCCTCCAGCACGACATAGCGGTTATAAGCGGCGATCGGGTGGACGTGGCCGTCCTCACGTCCGCGCCCGGCGATGGCGTCGAAGCTGTGGGCGGCCTCGTCCAGCCAGCCGAGGCCTTCTCCGCCGCCCTTGAGCTGGGCAAGGCCCTGGAATGCCGCGCCGCGATAGAAACCGGCCTCGACCCAGAGCGCGCGCGAGGTCTCGGGCGTCACGAGTTCCCAGACGGCGGTGAAGTCGTTGGCGGCCGCCGCCAGCGCCTCGCCCTTGCGGTCGCCCTCCAGCCGCCAGGCGCGGCGCAGCGCGGCGAGGCCGCGCAGATTGACGATCGAGGCCCGGAAGGCGGCGTTGTCGTCCGCCGTCGTAACGGCGAGCGCATCGGCGAGGGCGTCGCCGGCTTCGGCAAGGGTGACGATCGCCGAGGGGCCGGGCAGCGTCTCGGCATAGGCAATGAGTTCGCTGCCGAGCACCTGCTGGGCCACCGCCCAGTCGAGCCGGTCGTTGCGCCGGCTGAGCGCATCGACGGCACGGCGGGCGGCCAGGACGCCGGCGCGGGCGTCGGGCACGTTGTTGGCCTGCGGGGCAGGGGCCGCTGGCGGCGCGCCGAACAGCCGCTTCATGAAGGATCCGATCGCCATGCGCGTCTCCTCAAGGGGCCTCGCCGCGAGTGTCTGCCGGGTGCGCCCGCCCGTCCAGCCCGGATCGGCAAGGCGGCGTTAACGCAAGCTATTCAGGCTGTATTCAAGGCCAGCCGCTATCCTTCCGTGCAACTGGGCGGCGCTTGAGGAGAAGTCCATGTCCGTGGGTATCAAATCCCTGTTCGCGGCGGCGCTGGTTTCGGCCGGCGCATTGATGACGGTCGCACAGGCCGACTCGCCGAGCTATCAGCTGACCTGCACGACGGGCGGCACGATGCAGGCGCGTCTCAACCACTCGACCGACCGGGCCGGGCAGATCAACGTCACGTCGCTGTCGATCTGGTTCACGCCGTCGGGGGGGGCGGCCCCGGCCGTCCAGCCGCCGCGGTGCACGTGCGCCTGGTCCGACCGCATGCTGCGCCCCGGCGAGCCGACCCAGCTGTGGCTGGTGGCGCCGGGCGCGGCGGTCGATTTCAACATCGGCCCAAGCGGCCCGGACGCCGCGGTCGGAGTCGGGCCGGAGCCCTACAAGTCGCGCCTGCAGTTCCTGACCCAGGCGCTGACCCGCGAGGGCACGACCTTCACGGTCATGGCGCGCAGCAATGGCGGCGTGCTGGAAATCACCGACATCGCGCCCTGAGCGCGGCCGGCTGTGCGGCGGGCGGCAACGCCCGCCGCCGGAGGCCGCCGGTCATCCTCTTCAGCCTTCCTTTTCGCTTGACAGGCGCGTCGCGGTGCAGCATCTACGCGACACGAAATTTCAAGGCAGGCACCTCGTGCGCAACAATTCGCAGGTACTTATTCGGAGCGCCGCCCGGCCGGGGTCCTGAAGGATCCACGGACACGGCGGCGCGCGCACAGGCCCACGGGGGCCTTTTTTGTTGCCCGACAGGACGCAAACGGAATGAAGACGATGGACCGGGAAAGCACCACCACCACCGAGACCGAAGCCGAGGAACTGACCGGCGCGGAAATCGTCGTGCGGGCGATGCGCGACCAGGGGGTCGCCCACATCTTCGGCTATCCCGGCGGCGCCGTGCTGCCGATCTACGACGCGCTGTTCCAGCAGGAGGATGTGGAGCACATCCTGGTGCGCCACGAGCAGGGCGCGGCGCACGCGGCCGAAGGCTATGCCCGCTCGACCGGCAAGCCGGGCGTGCTGCTGGTGACGAGCGGCCCCGGCGCCACCAACGCGGTCACCGGCCTCACCGACGCGCTGATGGATTCGATCCCGCTCGTCTGCTTCACGGGCCAGGTGCCGACGCACCTGATCGGCGCGGACGCCTTCCAGGAATGCGACACGGTCGGCATCACCCGGCCCTGCACCAAGCACAACTACCTGGTGAAGGACGTCAACGACCTCGCCCGCATCATCCACGAGGCGTTCTACGTGGCGACGCACGGACGCCCCGGCCCGGTCGTCATCGACATCCCCAAGGACGTGCAGTTCAAGAAGGGCCGCTATGTCGGCCCGGCGAACGTCGAGCACCGCACCTATCGTCCCAACACCAAGGGCGACCCGCGCCGCATCGAGCAGGCGCTCGACCTCATCGCCAAGGCGAAGCGCCCGGTCTTCTACACCGGCGGCGGCGTCATCAACGCAGGCCCGGCGGCGAGCCGCACGCTGCGCGAACTGGTGCGCGCGACCGGCATTCCGATCACCTCGACGCTGATGGGCCTCGGCGCCTTTCCGGCCAGCGATCCGCAATGGCTGGGCATGCTGGGCATGCACGGCACCTACGAAGCCAATCTGGCGATGAACCGCTGCGACGTGATGATCAACATCGGCGCGCGTTTCGACGACCGCGTGACCGGGCGGCTCGACGCCTTCTCGCCGCAGTCGAAGAAGATCCATGTCGACATCGACGCCTCGTCGTTCAACAAGACGGTGCGCGTGGACGTGCCGATCCACGGCGACGCGGGCGAGATCCTGACCGAGCTGCTGGCCGGGTGGAAGGCGCGCCAGGCCTCGCTCGACGCCGCCGCGATGAAGACCTGGTGGGACGAGATCGGCGCGTGGCGCGGCCGCAGGAGCCTCGCCTATCGGCACTCCGACACGATCATCAAGCCGCAATACGCGATCGAGCGGCTCTACGAACTGACCAAGGGGCGCAAGACCTACATCACCACCGAGGTCGGCCAGCACCAGATGTGGGCGGCGCAGCACTATCATTTCGAGGAGCCCAATCGCTGGATGACCTCCGGCGGGCTCGGCACGATGGGCTATGGCGTGCCGGCGGCGGTGGGCGTGCAGACCGCGCACCGCGACGCGCTGGTCATCGACATCGCCGGCGAGGCGAGCGTGCAGATGACCATCCAGGAAATCTCGACCGCCGTGCAGTACCGCCTGCCGGTCAAGATCTTCATCCTCAACAACGAGTACATGGGCATGGTGCGCCAGTGGCAGCAATTGCTGCATGGCGGGCGCTACTCGCACTCCTATTCGGAGGCGCTGCCCGATTTCGTGAAGCTGGCCGACGCCTATGGCGCGGTCGGCCTGCGCGCGACGCGGCCGGACGAACTGGACGCCAGGATCATGGAGATGATCTCCATCGACCGGCCGGTCATCTTCGACTGCGTGGTCGACAAGACCGAGAACTGCTTCCCGATGATTCCCTCCGGCGCGGCCCATGACGAGATGATCCTCGGCGATACCGACGATCAGCCCGGCGTGACCGAAGCCGGCCGGCAGATGGTGTGACGATGAGCCCCGATCCTACCCAGCCCAAATCGGCCTATTTCCTGGTCGAGGAGCACGAGGCGGTCATCAAGCGGACGCTGTCGGTGATCGTCGACAACGAGCCGGGCGTTCTCGCCCGCGTGGTCGGGCTGTTCTCCGGCCGCGGCTACAACATCGAGTCGCTGACGGTCGCCGAAACCGACCACCAGAAGCACACCTCGCGCATCACCATCGTCACCTCGGGGACGCCCGAGGTGATCGCCCAGATCAAGGCGCAGCTCGGCCGCCTGGTGCCGGTGCACCGGGTGGTCGACCTTTCCATCGACCGGCCCGGCATCGAGCGCGAAATGGCGCTGATCAAGGTGGCGGGCGAGGGCGACAAGCGCGTGGAGGCGCTGCGCCTGTCGGACGCCTTCCGCGCCCGGGTGATCGACACGACGCACACCAGCTTCGTCTTCGAGCTGACCGGCGCGCCCTCGAAGATCGACGCCTTCGTCGACCTGATGAAGCCGCTCGGCCTCGTCGAGGTCAGCCGCACCGGCGTCGTCGCCATCGCGCGCGGCGCGGAGGCGATGTAGGACACCCCGATTGAAGCATTCCGCCGGGCGGCCTGCCCGGCGCCGATCCAAACGAGTTTTTGCGAAGGAAGCAGCACCATGCGCGTTTACTACGACCGCGACGCGGACGTGAATCTGATCAAGGGCAAGAAGACCGCGATCATCGGTTACGGCAGCCAGGGCCGCGCGCATGCGCTGAACCTGAAGGACTCGGGCGCCAGGGAACTGGCGATCGCCCTGCGTCCCGGCTCGACCACGGCGCTGAAGGCCGAGGCCGACGGCTTCAAGGTGATGAGCGTCGCCGAGGCGGCGCAATGGGCCGACGTCATGATGATGGCGACGCCCGACGAATTGCAGGCCGAGATCTACAAGGCCGACATCGCGCCCCATATCCGCGACGGCGCGGCGATCGCCTTCGCGCACGGCCTCAACGTGCATTTCGGGCTGATCGAGCCGAAGAAGACGGTCGACGTCATCATGATCGCCCCCAAGGGCCCCGGCCACACGGTGCGCGGCGAATACCAGAAGGGCGGCGGCGTGCCGTGCCTCGTCGCGATCGCGCAGGACGCCTCGGGCAACGCGCTCGACATCGCGCTCTCCTATGCTTCCGGCGTCGGCGGCGGCCGCTCGGGCATCATCGAGACGAGCTTCAAGGAAGAGTGCGAGACCGACCTCTTCGGCGAGCAGGCGGTGCTGTGCGGCGGCCTGGTCGAACTGATCCGGGCCGGCTTCGAGACGCTGGTGGAAGCCGGCTACGCGCCCGAGATGGCCTATTTCGAGTGCCTGCACGAGGTGAAGCTGATCGTCGACCTCATCTACGAGGGCGGCATCGCCAACATGAACTACTCGATCTCGAACACCGCCGAGTGGGGCGAATACGTCACCGGACCGCGCATCATCACCGCCGAGACCAAGGCCGAGATGAAGCGGGTGCTGACCGACATCCAGACCGGCAAGTTCACCTCGGAGTGGATGCAGGAGTACCGGGCCGGCGCGGCGCGCTTCAAGGCCATCCGCCGCAACAATGACGGCCACCAGATCGAGGCGGTCGGCGCGAAACTGCGCGAGATGATGCCGTGGATCGGCAAGAACAAGCTGGTCGACAAGGCCCGGAACTGATGCGCCTCGCGCTGCCCGCCTTCCCGGTGGAGGGCGGGTGCGTGTGCGGGGCGGTGCGCTACCGGCTGAGCGGCCGGCCGCGCGCGCTCTATGCCTGCTATTGCCGCGACTGCCAGCGCTTCTCGGGCGGGTCGCACTCGATGTCGATGCCGGTCGCGGCGGCCGACCTGACGCTGCTGTCGGGCGAGACGGCGCGCCACGACAAGATCGCCGACAGCGGCCGCACCGTCGCCGTCCGTTTCTGCGCGCGCTGCGCGACGCGGCTGTGGCACGCGCCGGCCCGCAGTCCGGGCGTGCTGAACCTCAAGCCGGGGACGCTGGACGACACCTCGTGGCTCGTTCCCGTCGCCCATGTCTGGACGGCGCGCCGGCAGGCCGGGACGGCGATCCCGGCGGGGGCGCTGGCCTATGACGGCCAGCCGCCGGATCATGCGGCGATGGAGGCCGCGTTCGCGGCGGCGTGCAGTTGATCTAGCGTAATTCCCGCCCGGGCAAGCGGGTCTAGGCTTTTCCGGTCGCCAAACCGGGAGAACCCCCATGCCCCGATCCGGATCGCTTGCCGCCCGCCGCCTCGCCCGGGCGGGACTGATCCTCGCGCTCGCCGGAAGCGGGCTTTCGGCGGCGCGGGCCGAGGAGGTCCAGCCGACCCTCAACGCGCGGCTCGATGCCGGGCTGGAGGCGCTGAGTGCCGAGGCCGCCGATCCGGACGCCGCCCGCGCGCTGGTCGCGGCGCGGACGGCGCTGGAAGCTTATGAGGGCGTGCAGAAGGGCGCGCGGGGCGCCTATCTCACCGGCGGCGGCAACAGTCTCGATCAGGCGCTGCTGCTGGAGGATCTCATCCGCCGCCGCAGCCCCGAGGCGCGGCTGCGCTTCGCGGCCTGCGAACTGGGCGATGCCGAGGGGCTGGCGGCGTGGAGCGCGGTCGCGGCCCGCGCGGCGTCGCCCGGAGCGGCGGAGCGCGGCGCGGCGCTGGCGGCGGCGATCGCCGATCCCGAATTGCGCGCGGCGGTGACGGCGGCGCTCGGCCTCCATGCCGAGGCGGCGAAGGAGCAAAGCGAGACGGCGGCCTATCTCGCCGGCGGTCTGGCGGCGGCGGACTATGCGCCGCTCGATGCGGCGGCGGCCGGCGTCGCCGCCCTGCGCCATCATGTCTGGCTCCAGGCGGACCAAGGCGGGGCGTGGCAGGACCTCGACACCACGACGGCCGACGGCGCGGCGCCCTGCGCGGCGGCCGAAACCCATGAAGCGCTGCCCGATTCGGCGTTTCGGACGCTGCGCATCCGGCTGATCGTCGAGCGCCGCAGCGACGGGGTGCTGGCCGAGGAGACGCTGCTCGACAGCACGATGAACGTCGCCGACCTGGCGACGGCCCGGGTGGCGTTCGGGTTCGGCGAAGCGATGGGGCTGTTGCCGCCCGGCGAAGCGGACGCGGCGCGCGCCGCCTATACCCCGGTGCTGCGCGTCGACAACGTCTCGGTCGAGGGCGTGCCGCTGGACCTGCCGCCGCCTGTCAAGGACGCCGCTGTGGGGTTAGCCGATGCGATCGACGCCATCGGCGAGGATGAACCTGCCGACGCGGGGGCCGGCGACGGCGTGACCGGCGCGGTTCTCGACTTCACCTTCGGCGGCCCGGGCGCGCCGGTGCGCCTCACCAGCGCCGTTTTCGACCGCCTCGGCCCGGCCGCGCGGCGCGGCGAGGAGGCGGCGACGGCCGTGTTGGCGCCGCTGGAGGTCGCCGGCGGCGACTATGCGGCGATCACCGCGCTGTGGCAGATCGCGGTGACGGCCGGTGCGGCGCGCGGCGAGGCGGCGCTTCCCGAAGGGGAACTGGACCTGACGACGCTGGACGGGCTTTCGGCCGCGTTCGACGGGATGCTGCGTCTCTTCCCGGCGCTGCGCGAGGAGCTCGGCGGCGGCACCGGCAACGGGGCATCGATCCTGATCGGAGGCCTGACGCCGTTCCGCACCGAGGACGGCGCGGCCGGCTTCCGGGTGGTGCTGGATGCGCTGCACGTGCCGGCGTTTGCCGGAGCCGATGCTGCCGCCGCCGCCGCCGACGCGGCGGCCATTCCCGCCGCGGAGCACCTGCTCGCGGCGCTGGCGGGCGAGGCGTTGTCGCGGGCGGACAATGCCGGCTCGGTCCTCGCGGTCGCGCGCGCAGCGCAGAAGGCGCTGGTCAAGCTGGCGGACGGCCAGGCAGAGGTCGGCGGTGCCTCTGCCGACGCCTTGGCGCGCATGGCGGAGGACATCGCCGCCGGCAGAGCCGTCCTCGCACCAGAGAGCGCCGTCATGATGGACGGTCGCGCCGTCCTTGCCTGGTGGACCATTGACCTTCAGACCGGGCTCGTGCGCGACCGGCACGAGAACGGACGCCACAGCGAGACCGTCGAATACGAGACGACCAACACGCCGGGCCTGACCGCCGCCGACCGCTTCCGGCGCTTCGCCTGCACCATCGTCCGGCCGCTGGCGCTGGCCGGCGCGATCATCTTCGCCGCGAGCGGCGGCACGGCAGGCACCGACATCGTCAAGGCCGCTGCCAAGATCGCCACGGCCGCCGACGAGACTCGCAAGAAGGGGCAGGCCGCGACGAAAATCGCGTGCATGGGGCAGGGCGGGCAGGGCGCGCCCTAGAGGGCGTCTTCGCCGAGCAGGCTGACGGCGATGATGCGGTCGACGGTCTCGCCGTCCTCGCCGCAGGGCAGCCAAAGACTCTCCAGGCTGCGATGCTCGCCGCTGGGCAGCGCCACGGCGCGCGGCGCCTTGAGGTGCAGCGGGGCGCGGCTCGCCTCGACGACCCCCAGGAGTCCCGCAATCGCGTCCCGCAGGCGCTCGACCGGAAAGTCCGCGACCGGCCGCCCGGTCATCCCGGCGCCCAGATGCTCGGTCATTCTGGTGCCGATCAGCCGGACCACATAGCGGGGCGGAGCGGAGTGCACATCGTAGATGTGGACATCGGGCAGGACGGCCTTGAGCTGCACCGCGCCGAGCGCCCGGTAGGACGGCAGCACCCGCCCGGCGGCCGCCGCGCGCCAGACCTCGAGCACGCGCTCGAGCTGACGATGGGGATCGGCGAGAAGCCTCCCGCTCGCCCACTGGCCCGGAAAGGCCTTCATCTTCTGCGCGAGTTCGGCGGCATTCATGCCGGGCTACAATCGGCGCGAAAGGCTAAACTTCCCTTACGGCGATTTACCGCGAATTCCTGCGGCGAAGGGGACGAATTTTGCATTGCGAGACTTGCCGCACAGGTTAACGACCGCTACAAACCGCTGGTCCGATCAAGGGTTTTCACGAGTCGTTAAGAACCGGCCGTTAACCTTTGTTCACAAAAGGCAAATTCGTTCGCGCCGGCGAGGGCTAGCGGTGGTCGCAGCAAACGTCGATTCTTGGGGGTTCGTAGCGGCGGCCAGCGGCCTGCCGGTACCGACAGGCGCGTGCGTTCGACTTCGCGAGGGTCTGCTCCTTAGACGCCCCTAGGCGTCGCCATCGCTCTTTGTCCGTTCGAAGAGCCGGCGTCTAGGGGAGGAGACGGCCAGCCGCACGAACGCAGACACATCGAGAAACAGGGCCTCGCAGCCATGAGCATCGCCACAGAACCCAACCGGGTCATCATCTTCGACACCACCTTGCGCGACGGCGAGCAATCGCCGGGCGCCGCCATGAACCTGGAAGAGAAACTGCGCATCGCCGAGGCGCTCGACGCCTTCGGCGTCGACGTCATCGAAGCCGGCTTCCCGATTTCGTCCAACGGCGATTTCGAGGCGGTGAGCGAAATCGCCAGGCTGGTGAAGCGCGCGACCGTGTGCGGTCTCGCCCGCGCCGGCATGAAGGACATCGACCGGGCCGGCGAGGCGGTCAAGCACGCCCGGCGCGGTCGCATCCACACCTTCATCTCCACCAGCCCCGTGCACATGAAGCACAAGCTACAGATGGCGCCCGAGCAGGTGCTGGAAGCGGTCGCCGCCAGCGTGGCGCGGGCCCGCGATCTGGTGGAGGACGTGGAGTGGTCGGCCGAGGACGCGACCCGCACCGAGTTCGACTTCCTGTGCCGCTGCGTCGAAGCGGCGATCAAGGCCGGCGCCTCGACCATCAACCTGCCCGACACGGTCGGCTACGCCACGCCGCAGGAATACGCCGAGCTGTTCCGGAAGGTCATCGCCCGCGTGCCGGGCGCCGATACGGTGCGCTTCTCGACCCACTGCCACAACGACCTCGGCCTCGCGGTCGCCAACTCGCTGGCCGGCGTCATCGGCGGGGCGCGGCAGATCGAGTGCTCGGTCAACGGCATCGGCGAGCGGGCGGGCAACGCGGCCCTGGAGGAGATCGTCATGGCGCTGAAGGTGCGCCACGACGCGATGCCCTACGACACCCGTATCGACACCAGCCAGATCGCCCGGATCTCGAAGCTGGTCTCGTCCACGATCGCCTTCCCGGTCCAGTACAACAAGGCGATCGTCGGCAAGAACGCCTTCGCGCACGAGAGCGGCATCCACCAGGACGGCATGCTGAAGAACGCCGAGACCTACGAGATCATGCGGCCCGAGGACGTCGGCGTCGCCAAGAGCTCGCTGGTGCTGGGCAAGCTCTCGGGCCGCCATGCGTTCCGCGAGAAGCTGGCGGCGATGGGCTACGAGCTGGGCGCCAACGCGCTGCAGGACGCCTTCGAGCGCTTCAAGGCGCTGGCCGACAAGAAGCGCCACGTCTTCGACGAGGACATCGTGGCGCTGGTCGACGACGAACTGGCGCGCGGCCAGGACCGGCTGCGCTTCGAGAACCTGCGCGTCGTCGCCGGCACGTTCGGGCCGCAGAGCGCCGAGCTGGAACTGTCGGTCGACGGCGAGACGCGCGTCGGGCTCGCCCGCGGCGACGGGCCCGTGGACGCGATCTTCAACGCCATCAAGGCGCTCTATCCGCACGAGGTCGACCTGCAGCTTTATCAGGTCCACGCCGTGACCGAGGGCACCGACGCCCAGGCCGAGGTGACCGTGCGGCTGGAGGAGAACGGCAAGACCGTCACCGGCCGCGCCGCCGACACCGACACGCTGGTCGCGTCGGCCAAGGCCTATCTGAACGCGCTGAACAAGCTTTTGGTGAAGCGGCAGAAGACCGCGCCCGAAGCGATGTCGGCAACGCACTGACCGCGCGAGCGGTCCGACACTGAACGCATGATCCGGGGCGGGCCGCCGTCCGCCCCGGAAACCGCCAACAAATGGGTCAAGCGAGTGGGTCTGTTCGGAAATCTGATGGGGGCGCTTTCGGCCGACATGGCCATCGACCTCGGCACGGCCAACACGCTGGTCTATGTGCGCGGCCGCGGCATCGTGCTGAACGAGCCGTCGGTGGTCGCGATCATGTCGCGCGGCGGCAAGAAGCAGGTGCTGGCGGTCGGCAACGACGCCAAGATGATGCTGGGCCGCACGCCCGGCCACATCGAGGCGATCCGCCCGATGCGCGACGGCGTCATCGCCGACTTCGAAGTCGCCGAGGAGATGATCAAGCACTTCATCCGCAAGGTGCATAACCGGCGCAGCTTCGCCAATCCGCTCATCATCGTCTGCGTACCGTCCGGCTCGACGGCGGTCGAGCGCCGCGCCATCCAGGAGTCGGCGCAGTCGGCCGGCGCCCGGCGCGTCTTCCTGATCGAGGAGCCGATGGCCGCGGCGATCGGCGCCGGCCTGCCGGTCACCGATCCGACCGGCTCGATGGTCGTCGACATCGGCGGCGGCACCACCGAGGTCGCGGTGATTTCGCTGGGCGGCATCGTCTATTCGCGCTCGGTGCGGGTCGGCGGCGACAAGATGGACGACAGCATCATCGCCTATGTCCGCCGCCACCATAACCTGCTGATCGGCGAGGCGACGGCCGAGCGGATCAAGAAGACCGTCGGCTCGGCGATGGTGCCGCCGGACGGGGTGGGCCTGACCATCGAGATCAAGGGCCGCGACCTGCTGAACGGCGTGCCGAAGGAGATTACGATCTCGCAGAAGCAGATCGCCGAGAGCCTGTCGGAACCGGTCGGGCAGATCGTCGAGGCGGTGAAGGTGGCGCTGGAGGCGACGCCGCCGGAACTCGCCGCCGACATCGTCGACAAGGGCATCGTACTGACCGGCGGCGGCTCGCTGCTGGCCAATCTGGACCAGGTGTTGCGCGAGCGGACCGGGCTGCCGGTTCTGGTCGCCGACGAACCGCTGAACTGCGTCGCGCTCGGCACCGGGCGCACGCTGGAGCAATTCGCGACCATGAAGAGCATTCTGTCGACGGCGTTCTGACGAGGGGGCGGCGCAGTCCATGGCGCGCGCAAACTTCAAGCGGCAGGGCTGGAAAACGCCCATCGAGCTGCGCGCGCACCGCGGCGGTCTGATCGCGTTCGGATCGCTGGCGACGATCCTGCTTCTGGTCGGGCGGGCCGAACTGCCGCTGATCGACGACGTGCGCATGGTGGCGGCCGACGCCTCGCGGGCGGTGCTGCAGGCCGGCTCGGACGCCGCGGGCTGGGCCTCGGACGGGATCGAGACCGTCTCGCACGCCGCGACGCTCTATGGCGACAACGCCAGATTGCGGGCCGAGAACGAGGAGCTGCTCGCCTGGCGGGCCAAGGCGATGGAATACGAGCGCCGCATCGCCGCGTTCGAGTCCATCCTGGAGATTTCCTATACGCCCATCGCCGGGGTCACCACGGCGAGCGTCATCGCCGATACGGCCGGACCGTTCTCGCGCGCCATCATCGTCAATGCCGGCGCGCAGCAGGGCGTGCGCAAGGGCGATGCGGCGCTGGACCGCTTCGGCCTGGTCGGCCGGGTGATCGCCGTCGGACAGGCCTCGTCGCGCGTGCTGCTGCTGACCGATACGACGAGCCACGTGCCGGTCCTCATCGAGCCGGCCGGGGTGCGCGCCATCCTGTCGGGCGATGCGGACGGGCAGGCGCTGATCCAGTTCGTGCCCGGCGGCGTGACACTGGCGGAGGGTGCGGCGATCGTCACTTCGGGCGACGGCGGGGTGCTGCCGCCCGGCCTGCCGGTCGGGGTCGTGCGGGCCCGCGCCGACGGCAGCGTCGTCGCCGCGCTCTATGCCGACATCGCCCGCGTCGAGGTGGT
>OEIV010000513.1_pt1 | contig 21017 bp, 15 predicted proteins | sample 1539231 | NCBI WGS metagenome assembly OEIV01 (sample SAMN03794762, study PRJEB22550) | activated sludge metagenome | feature: wastewater treatment plant; material: activated sludge; isolation source: Wastewater treatment plant of a petroleum refinery complex | place: Argentina: Buenos Aires ...
ACCACGGGTAGCTGGACACACAACCCGAAGCCTAGGATCAGCGTCATGATGAGCGAGAGGTCCTCGTCGACCTTCGGCAGCAGCGCGATCTCCGCCTGCCCCGGCACGCCGGTCTGCTCGAAACCGACCGAGAACCGCACCAGCAATGGCATGGCGATGAAGTAGACGATCGCCGCACCGAGCACGAACAGCAGTGGCGTGGCGATGAGATAGGGACGGAAGGCGGCGCGCTCGTTCTTGTAGAGCCCCGGCGCGACGAACTTGTAGATCTGCACGGCGACGACGGGGAACGCCAGGAAGGCCGCGCCGAACATCGCCACCTTGATGTCGACGAAGAACTTCTCGAGCAGGTGGGTGTAGATCGTCTTGGCATGCTCGACGCCGACGACGCGGACGAAGGGCTGCAGCAGGATGTTGTAGATGTGCTTGGCGACGGCGAAGCACACGAGGAACATCAGGAAGAACGCCGCCACGGAGTAGATCAGCCGCTGGCGCAGCTCGATCAGATGATCCATCAGCGGCGCCTTCGAGGCGTCGATGTCATGCTGTCCGTCGCGCGGGCCCGTCACGTCACTCACGTCCTAGGCTCCGCTCTTCATGGTGTCGGTCGCGGACGGCTCATGGCGCGACTGCGTATCGTTCGGCACGGCAGGAGACGCTGCCGGAGCATCGGCGGCCGGCGGCGGCACAGCGGCGGCCGGCGGCGGTGAGGCCGCTCGTGGCTTCTGGATCGGCATGCCGTCGGCGTCGTGCGCATCGGGGTCGTCGAGCTCGGGAATCTCGAGCTGGCGCTTGGCGCTGTCGATCTCGTCGGTGAGCGTCTTCGTCGTCGCCTGCACCGTGCTGGTGATGTCGTCCTTGAAGCTCTGCACGTCCTTCTTGATCTGGTCGAGCTCCGCCTCGCGCATCGCCTGATCGAACTGCGCGCGGAACTCCGACGCCTGCTTCTTGAGGAAGCCGGTGTAGCGGCCAATGGTGCGCAGAAGGGCCGGCAGCTCCTTGGGGCCGACGACGATCAGGGCGATGACGCCCAGGACCACCAGCTCGCTCCAACCGATATCGAACATGTGCCGGGAACCGGGTCTAGACTGAGTTGCAGATGCCTTGCAGGCTTGGCGGCAGAACCGCAAGGGCTCTGCCGGGGCCGGACGTGGCGCATATTGTCACGAGCAGGGTGAAGATTGGCCCAATGAGGCCCGACATTCGCGAGCAGGCCTGGCCGGGACACCTTCGGGGGCGCGGGCCGTCTACTCCAGGCAACCACCGGAGGAGCACCGCAGCGCTCCATCCGAGCCTCACGAGAATGAGACGGCCGCGCGACGCGGCCCGCCCAACGCCGGGTGGAACCGGGCTCAACCGATCTTCGACTGCTCCGACGACTTGGACGGCTCGACCGAGCTGCGATGATCGATCGACCGCTGGCTGTCGCCCGCCGTGTCGTCCTCCGCCATGCCCTTCTTGAAGCTCTTGATGCCCTTGGCGACGTCGGTCATCACCTCGGAAATCTTTCCGCGGCCGAAGAGCAGCACCACGATCAAAAGCAGAATGATCCAGTGCCAAATGCTCATTGCGCCCATACGCTTTACTCTCCTCGCCGTTTCGGCGTGCTGTCTCGTCCCGGCGCACTATTGCAGAAACGCCCGGGGGCGGCAAGCGATCCCGGAGCCTTGCGTTGCGTGCGCAACCCTTTGGAAACTACGACTTTTCCGCTGCCTTCTGAGGAAACACGAGAACGTGCTCGGGGCAGATGGAGACGATGATCTCCTGCCCTTTCGACCAGCCCGAACCGATTGCCACGCGGGCCCTGAGCGACGTTTCGAACCCTTGCACCGCGACCTCGACCAGCGCCACGTCGCCGAGGAACTTGACGTGCAGCACGCGGCCCGGAAGGGCCACGCCCGGCTTCGGCCCGGTATTGTCCGCCCGGTCGATGCGGATGCTGCGCTCGCGAATGCAGACCGTCGCGTGCTCACCGTCGCCGATGCCGCGGGCCGGCAGTCGGCCGAGCGGCGTTTCCACCGCGCCCCCCTTTGCGGTCGCCTCGATCTCGTTGATCTCCGAAAACAGGCGGGCGATGAACAGCTCAGCGGGGTGATGGTAGAGGTGCTCGGCGCTGCCCACCTGAACGGCCTTGCCCCGGCGCATGACGACGATGCGGTCGCCGAGCCGCATCGCTTCCTCCGGGTGGTGCGTCACGATCATGCAGGTGGCGCGCGTCTCGCGCAGCAGCGCCAGCGTCTCCTCCTGCATGCTGTCGCGCAACTGCACGTCGAGCCCGGAGAACGGCTCGTCCATCAGCATCACCGAGGGGCGCGGCACGATGGCCCGCGCCAGCGCCACACGCTGCTGCTGTCCGCCCGAAAGAACGTGAGGGTAAGCCTGCGCGTACTGCGCGAGGCCGACGCGGGCCAGCACGCTCATCGCTTCTCGGCTCGCCTCGTCGCGCGGCAGGCCCTTGAGGCCGAACGCCACGTTCTGCAGGATCGTGAGATGCGGGAAGAGCGCGAAATCCTGGAACATCAGGCCGACGCTGCGCTCCTCCGGCGGCACGAAACGCCCAGGTCCCGCCACTTCGCGCTTGTTGATGAGCACACGCCCCGCGGTCGGCCGTTCGATACCGGAGGCGATGCGGAGCAACGTCGTCTTGCCGCAGCCCGATGGCCCGAGCAGGCACACCACCTCTCCCGGCTCGATGACGAGGTCGAAGCCTGCGAGTGCGACCATGTCGCCGAAGCGGCGCTCGACACCCTCGAAGGCGAGCCGGGCGGCGAACGTCGCGGCGGCACGGCGACCGGCAACCGGCGGTATAGCACCGGAACCGGCGGATTCACCGCTGCTTCGCCACGGAAACCAGGATCTCAAATCCAAGCCGCCACCACCTTGCCGATCCCTGCCGCTACCCGCGGGTCCCGAGACGGCCGTCGCCCGCCGCGGAACTCTACGGCGAGAGTATGGAAATTTCACCGCTTCTGCTGGCAATAGCGGTCGCGACCGGCGAGGGCAAGGGGTAGGGCCCGGTTGGGACGATCGGGCGCCCCCAGCGCATCGGTCGATCGTGCCAACCATGGCTTCGACGGATCGCGTTGCCGACTTGATCGACGTCGAAAGCGCTCTCGCATTGGAATTCTAGAGCATCCTTATCCGACCGCTCATCGCCCGAAGCGACGCTGCGCGGCTGGACGATGTTCTAGCGCCCGTCGTCACCAGACGCATTGCCATCGCCGGCGTCTTCCATACTCGGCTCGCCATCGGCGGATTGCTCCTCCTCGTCCGGCGCGAAACCAAGCTCGCCCTGCCGCACCGCCTCGTCTTCGTCGGCGGCATCGAGCGGCAACTCGTCGGGGAGCAGCGCCGCAACATCCGTCGGCTCGGGCACCGTGAAGCCGGGCGGCAACGTCGCATCGAGCAGCCCCGCGCCTTTGAGCTCCGCGAGACCCGGCAGGTCCTTGATCGAGGCAAGGCCGAAATGATTGAGGAAGCTCTCCGTCGTGCCGTAGGTCACCGGCCGTCCCGGCGCACGGCGGCGGCCGCGCGGGCGAATCCAGCCCGTTTCGAGCAGCAGGTCGATGGTGCCGGAGGACGTCGATACGCCGCGAATTTCTTCGATCTCGGCGCGCGTCACGGGTTGGTGGTAGGCGACGATCGACAACGTCTCGAGCGCGGCGCGCGACAGGCGGCGTTCCTCGACCGCATAGCGCTGCAAGAGGAATGAAAGGTCTTCCGCCGTGCGGAAGGCCCATTTGCCCGCGACAGAGATCAGGTTGATTCCACGAGGCGCATAGGCCGCCTGGATCTCGTCGAGAAGGCCCGCAATGTCGTCGCCTTCACCGAGGTGCTGCGCGATGCGGGCGACGTCGATCGGCTCGGGGGCGGCGAACAGAACGGCCTCGACGATGCGCAGCTTCTGCGCGCGCTCGGAGGCGGCGAGCCGAGCAACGGCGTCCTCTGCGCTCGCCGAGGTCATCGGCGCGGCGACACTCACACGATCAGCTCCAGAACGTTCCGGAGCGGCACGTTCCGGCTCCGCGGGCTCGCTATCGTGCAGGCCGCCAGAAACGGCGTCCACCTCGGCGCCGAGCCCAAGCTCGACGTCATCCTCGGTCAGCGCTCCGGTCTTCGGCACGAGCGTCAGTCTCGGCGGTCCCATCGTCTTCTTGTCCCGCGAATTGATGTTCCGTCTCCTACGCTACGCCTCGCACACTGAAACCCTCGACACACGCGATCGTCCAACCCTAGAGCGCTATCCGATCAGACGGAACCGCGAGCGGTTCCCATGATCGGATGAAAGCGCTCTATCCCTTAGATTCTAGAGCATCTTTATCCGACCGCTCATCGCCAACGCGATTCCGTGCGGTCGGATGATGCTCTAGAGCGCTATCCGATCAGACGGAACCGCGAGCGGTTCCCATGATCGGATGAAAGCGCTCTATCCCTTAGATTCTAGAGCATCTTTATCCGACCGCTCATCGCCAACGCGATTCCGTGCGGTCGGATGATGCTCTAGAGCGCTATCCGATCAGACGGAACCGCGAGCGGTTCCCATGATCGGATGAAAGCGCTCTATCCCTTAGATTCTAGAGCATCTTTATCCGACCGCTCATCGCCAACGCGATTCCGTGCGGTCGGATGATGCTCTAGCCGCCGACCGGCTCCCATTCCGCGCCGGGCTCCTTGCGCCGCATATAGATCGGCGCGAACGGCGCATCCTGGCGAAGTTCCACCAGCCCTTCGCGCGCCATCTCCAGCGTCGCGCCGAACGAGCTTGCCCTCACCGTCTTCGCCACTTCGGGCGAAGGAAGATATTGCCCCAGGAAGAAGTCGAGCTGGGTCCAGCGCCCCATGCTCTCGCCGACAAGTTGCTCGAGGCGACCACGCGCCTCCTTGATCGACCAGACCTTGCGCGCCTTGACGACGTGCGTGACCTTCAGCGTGCGGCGCCGCTGATCGGCGTAGGCCTTCAGCAGATCGTAGATCTCGGCGGTATAGTGCGTCTCTCGCACCGTTTCGAAGCGCTCGCGCATGCCGCGCGTGAAAACGTCGCGGCCGAGCCGCTTGCGCGTCATCAGCAGGGCGGCCGCATTGCGCATCGCCTCGAGCCGCTGCAGCCGGAAGGCGAGACGCAGCGCCGCCTCCTCCGCGCTCACCTGCTCCCCGTCGTCGGCTTCGCGCGGCAGCAGCAGACGCGACTTGAGGAAAGCGAGCCACGCCGCCATCACCAGATAGTCGGCCGCGATCTCGAGCCGCAGGCGCGAAGCTTCGCGAATGAAAACCAGATACTGATCGACCAGCTCGAGCAGCGACAGCCGCGAAATGTCGATCTTGTGCGTGCGGGCGAGCGCCAGCAGCAGATCGAGCGGGCCCTCGAAGCCCCCGATGTCGACGACCAGCGCTTCGCCCGGCAGCGGCGCGTCGTCCGGCGACGGCGCCTGCCACGTCTCGAAGCGTTCGCTCTCGCCCGGTGTTTCGCTGCTCGTCATGCGCTCCGGCTCGCGGATGGGGCCCACGTACAGGGCGGACATTGCGACAAGCCCCTCCCGGAGCCGAAAGGCACCCGGGCGGACGCGGCGATCCTACACCGATTCAATCCCCGCGGCATGCTGCGCCAGGACATCCGCCAGCGCGGCCTCCGCCTCCGCCCTGTCGTAGGGCTGGCGACGCTGCCGAACCGCGAGCGCCGACGCGAACCGGCGCATCGCCGCGCCGGCAAGAACGGGCGATCCTGCCGCCGCCTGCTCCATCTCCGCCAGAACGCCGCTGCAATGCAGCGCCACGTCGGAGCCGGCGGCGATCACCGCCTCGGCGCGCGAACGCATCTCACCCTTGAGCGCGTGCATGCCGAGATCGTCGCTCATCAGGAAACCGTCGAAGCCGATGTACTCGCGGATGATGCGCGACGTGACGGTATGCGACGTGCTTGCCGGCCGCTCGGCGTCGATCGCGGTGTAGACGACGTGCGCGGTCATGGCGGCGGGCATATCGGCGAGCGCGCGGAACGGCGCGAAATCGCTCGATTCGAGCTCCGCCATCGGCGTCCCCACCACCGGCAGTTCGAGATGGCTGTCGGCCGTGGCGCGCCCATGCCCAGGGATGTGCTTGATGACCGGCAGCACACCGCCGCCCATCAGTCCTTCGGCAACCGCCCGGCCGAGTTCCGCCACCTGTTCGGGAGACGTGCCGTAGGCACGATCACCGATGATCTCGTGAGCCCCCGCAACCGGTACATCCAGAACAGGGGCGCAATCGGTATCGATGTCGAGGTCGCGCAGATCATCCGCGAGCAGGCGCGCCACCAGCCAAGCCGCGCGCACGGCGCGATCCGGGGCCTCGCGATAGAGCGCTGCATAAGCGGACGCCGGCGGTAGCGCGCGTCCGAGCGGCGGGCGCAAGCGCTGCACGCGCCCGCCTTCCTGATCGATGAGAACCAACGCATCGGCGCCGATCGCATCGCGGGCGGCGGCGACAAGCGCGCGGATCTGCGCCGGCGATTCGAGATTGCGTTTGAACAGGATGATGCCCGCCGGGCGAGCGTCGGCGAGAAACGACCGCTCCTGTGGAAGCAGCTCGATTCCTTCGAGACCGACGATGAGGGCGCTGCGTTCACTCACTCGTGTGGGACCGCTCTGTCGCGGCCGAGGACGGGAGTCTTCGGACCGTGTTTCATGGGCGCAATGCGGTGGTGGAGTAATGCGGCGAAGGCATGCGACTCGAACAGCCTTCGCGGCTCAGTACGCCTTCACCCAGCAGCTTGCATAGCCGACCGTCTTCAGCTCGCTGCACAGTGCGCTCGCCTGCTGGCGAGAGCCCGGCGGCCCGACGATGAGCCGGTGGAAGCTGCCCTTGCCCGCGAGATCTGCGGCCTGCACGTCCGGCGTCTTGTTCTGCAACTGCGACGGGTAGCGCTGCTGAAGGTCGGCGAACTGCTTCAGCGCATCCATGCGGCTGTTCGCCGAAGCCGGCACAGAGGCCAGCACCGCGACATAGCCGGCGCCTGCGGTTCCACCATCGCCGCTGACGCGCGAGGCGTCACCGCGAATGGCGTTGATCTTCGCCACCGGGTCTTTCACCGGCGGCCTCGCGGCGGGCTTCGTCGGCGCAACCTGTGCCGGAGGCGGCGATGCCACCGGTTCGGCCCGCGCGATCACTTGCGGCCTGACCGGCGGGGCCGAGGCTGCAGGCGGCGCGGTGGTGACGACGGGCGCCACCGGCGCGGGGCGCGCGGACGCGCTGGAAGAACCACCGCTCGCGGCAGCAGCTCCGGCGCCGACCGGCGCCATGGCGCCACCGCGACCACCGAACCCATCGACGATGGTGAGGCCGGGCACGCCGGTCGATGCCTGCGGCGCGGGGCGCGGCGGCGTGACGACAACGGGACCGGAAGCGGCCGGAGCTTCAGCCTGCGCTGGCGGCGGCGAGCCGTAGACCGGAACGATGGAGCCGTCCCGCCCAACGACCATCGTGGTGACCTTGCGGGGGCCACCCTCATCGTCGCTTTCACTGGCCGGCGCCGCGCTCGAGCCGTCGTTCAGACGGCCGAGGATCTTGGAATCGGTATGCGCGAATTTCTTGCCGCCAGGATCGAGCGGCTTGATCTTCGATGGCTGCGCCTCCGACTTCACGACTGGCGTCCCCGTCGAGCCGCCCGAGCCGAAGAATGTCGAGTAACCGAAGGCCATGGCCCCGCCGATGCCGAGCACGCCGACCAGGCCAGCGGCGATCATCATCATCTTGCGGCCACCGCGCCCGCGCCCCTCGTCCTCGTACTCGACCTCGTCGGGGTCGTACTCGTGCTCGAGAGCCTGCGACTGCATCGCGGCTGGCGGCGCATAGCCTCCGGGCGCCCCCTCGCCGTAGCCGTTGGGAGCGAACGGGGGCGGTGCGTATCCCGGTGCTGCGTAACCGTCCGGATCGGCAAAGCCCGGCTCCTGATAGCCATGCTGTGGCGAAGGTGCCTGCGGCTGGTAGCCGGACAACTGGCCCTGGTCATAGCCGTTCGAGGATGGCCAATCGGGCTGGGCACCGAAAGATGGTTGCGGCGGCGGCTGATAGCCCCCCTGCTGCGGATAGCCGTAGCCCTGGCCAGCGTCGGCCGCGGCGTCCTGCGGATAGAACTCGGGCTCGGCCGGCCAGTTCGGCTGATGGTCATAGGCCGGGCCACGCAGCTCGGGCGCAGGCGCATACCCCCTTTCGGGGGCGACGATGCGCGGCTCACGCGAATGATGCACCGGCGGCGGCTGTGTCGGCGGCTCAGGCTGCGCATAGGGCGAAAACTGAGGTGGCTGCGTCTGTGCGCGGCCGGGTGGCGCCGTCGGCGGCGAATAGGGCTCGAAGCGCGGCGCATAGGAGGGGGCAGGAGGCTCGCCCCACTGAGGCTGCGCCGGCGGCTGCGGATAACCCTGCTGGCCGCCGTTGCCGAGGGTCGGCTGCGAATAACTGTCTGCGCCGTAACCCGTTTCCGGGTAGTGATAGGCGTCAGCGGGTTGATGCTGAGCGTGCTGCGGATAGCCGGGCTGAGGCGCCGCCGGGGCATATTGCGGCTGCGCCGGTGCGCCGTAGCCCTGGTTGGCGTAGGTATTGGTGGGCTGTGCCCCCTGACCATAGACCGGCTGGCCATAGCCCTGCTGCCCCTGGGCCGCGTCGGTCCAATGGGGTGCGGGAGGCGCTGTTGGTCCGTTGGTCCTTGCCATAAATCGAAATCCCCGGCCGCTCCGGCCTCAACCCCACAGAATCGGATTAGCGCTACAAGTCTAGCGCATTGCCAAGGGGGCCTCGACGCCAAGAATTGCCAAACCTGAGGAAATCACCTGCCGGGTTGCGGCAACCAGCGCGAGACGAGCGGCTGTAACCGCCCTATCCTCTTGTCGGATAAAGCGCAAATGTGGCGATTCATTGCCTCGCGACCACTGCGAGTGGAGCGCCGAGGCGAGGTCGTAAAGGTAGAACGCGACGCGATGTGGCTCGTGCGCCCCGGCCGCGCCGCTGACCAGCCGCGGAAATGCGGCGAGCCGTTTCACGAGGTCGAGCTCACCCTCGTTGTCGAGCAGAGCGAGGTTCGCCTGGCGCACTTCCGCGCTGGCCTCGGTCAAGCCCGGGAACGCCTCCTCGGCATTGCGGAACAGCGACGCCGCGCGGGCATGCGCGTACTGCACGTAGAAGACGGGGTTGTCCTTCGACTGCTCGGTGACCTTGGCGAAATCGAAGTCGAGCGGTGCATCGTTCTTGCGGTAGAGCATCATGAAGCGGACCGGGTCGCGGCCCACCTCGTCGACCACGTCGCGCAGCGTGACGAACGTGCCGGCGCGCTTCGACATCTTGAACGGCTCGCCGTTCTTGAAGAGCTTCACGAGCTGGCAGATCTTGACGTCGAAATCCGCCTCTCCGCCCGAAAGCGCCGCGACGGCCGCCTTCATGCGCGGGATGTAGCCGATGTGGTCGGCACCGAACACGTTGATGAGGTGGCGGAATCCGCGCTCCAGCTTGTCGAAGTGATAGGCGATGTCGGCGGCGAAATAGGTGTAGCTTCCATCGCTCTTCTGTAGCGCGCGATCGACATCGTCGCCGAACGCGGTCGAGCGGAACAGCACCTGATCGCGCTCCTCCCACTCCTCGTCGTCGTGCCCCTTGGGACGCGGTAACTGCCCGGAATAGATGAGCCCCTTGCCATCCAGCGCGGCGATCGCCGCCTTCACCTGGTCGCGATCGCCCGATCTCAGAGACGCCTCGGAGAAGAACACGTCGTGGCGGATGTTGAGGGCGGCGAGATCCTCACGGATCATCGCCATCATCATGTCGATAGCGGTGGCGCGGACAGCGCCGAGCCACTCGGATTCATCCTTGCCCAGCAGCGACTTGCCATAACGCTGCGCGAGCGCCGCGCCGACCGGCTTGAGGTAATCTCCGGGATAGAGGCCGGCGGGAATCTCGCCGATGTCCTCGCCGAGCGCCTCACGGTAGCGCAGGTACGCCGAGCGCCCCAGCACATCCACCTGCGAGCCGGCGTCGTTGATGTAGTATTCGCGCGTCACGTCGTAGCCGGCGAACGCCAGCAGGTTGGCGAGGGCATCACCGAACACGGCACCGCGGCAATGGCCGACGTGCATCGGGCCGGTCGGGTTGGCGGACACATACTCCACGTTGACGCGCTGGCCGTGGCCGGCGCCCGAGCGGCCGTAGCGATCACCTTCGGCAATGATGGCGGCGACGAGCTGCTGCCAGAATGCGGGGTTGAGCTTCAGATTGATGAACCCCGGCCCCGCGACCTCAACCGCATCGAGCACGTCGAGCGTCTCGAGCTTACGCTTCAGGGCCTCGGCGATGTCGCGCGGCTTCATGCGCGCCGGTTTCGCCAGCACCATCGCCACGTTGGTGGCGAGATCGCCGTGCGTCGCATCGCGCGGCGTCTCGACGTCGACCCGGGAATTGGCGAGCTCCGCCGGCAGCGCGCCCTCGGCGACGAGCGCCGCCAGCGCTTCGGCGATCAGCGCCTCGACGTGCTCAAAGGCATTCATGGAATTGGTCCTCGGACAATGTGGGAGTGGCGCTCGGTGGCACCGGCCGCCCTGACGTCGCGGGCAAGCCTCGGGCCGAACGCGGTCGCGGTGCGCCTATCGTAATTCCGGCGTTGCGTCAAACAAGCGGCGGTGCTCGGCCAGCGCATAGCGGTCCGTCATACCGGCCACGTAGTCGGAGACGAGCCGGGCGCGGTTGCGCGGCGCCAGGGTCGCCGCCGCCTGCTGCCAGTTGGGCGGCATCGCCGTCGGGTCGGCGAGGCAACGCCGGAACAGGTCCTGAACGACGCGCTCGGCATCGCGCATCACCCGCATCACGCGCTCGTGCCGGTAGACCGCGGCGAACAGGAACGCCTTGAGGCCCAGGATGTCGCGCGTCATCGCGTCCGAGAAGGCGATCATCGCGGTGCCGGCGTTGCGGATGTCGTCCGGGGAGGCGGGGTCCAGACGCGCCAGGCGCTCGCGCGAGGCGGCGACCAGATCGGCGATCATCGCCGTAATCATGCGCCGCGTCGCCTCATAGATGTGGCGCGCGTCGGCGCTCGATCCCGTGGGCCCTGGCAGCCCGCGAACGACGTCGCCCGCGAGAGGGCGCCCGGCGAGGTCGCCGAGCCGCAGCAGGCCGGCGCGCAGGGCATCGTCGATGTCGTGGGTGACGTAGGCGATGTCGTCGGCGAGCGAGGCCACCTGCGCTTCGGCCGAAGCGTGACCTTCCGGCGCGAGGCTTTTCCATGCGCCGATGCGGGCGACGACCTTCGCCACCGCGTTGTCGGCGGCGGAGAGCGGACCATTGTGTTTGGCGAGCCCCTCGAGCGTTTCCCAGGTGAGGTTCAGGCCGTCGAACGGAATGTACTTGCGTTCGAGCCGGGAGACGATGCGAAGGCTCTGGGCATTGTGATCGAACCCCCCGTGCGCACTCATCGCCGCATCCAGCGCCCGTTCGCCGGCGTGCCCGAACGGGGGGTGGCCAAGATCGTGCGCGAGCGCCAGCGTTTCGGCCAGATCCTCGTCGAGGCGAAGCTGGCGCGCCACCGTGCGGGCGATCTGCGCCACCTCGAGGCTATGCGTCAGCCGCGTCCGGTAATGATCGCCCTCGTGATAGATGAACACCTGCGTCTTGTGGGTCAGGCGGCGGAATGGCGTGGAGTGGAGCACGCGGTCGCGGTCGCGCTGGAACGGCGAGCGCGTCGTGCACTCGGGCTCGGCGTGCATGCGGCCACGGCTCGCGATGGCGCTGGCGGCGTATTCCGCGGGCGCGCGCTCGCCGGGCTTCAGGCCCGCACCGTAATCGGCCGCTCGCGCCGTGTGCTCGGCCGGACGAAGATGTATTGCCATGTCGCGCCGCGCCTCCGGTCCAGCACACCCCGCCGCGGTCCCCGACTGCCCGATTTGACTTGGGGCCGCGCCCTCTTATCTTCCTAGCGAGGTTTCATGTCGACCCGCAACGGCGCCCCGATCCGCGCCAGCCTCGCTCGGACAGAGACGGGCGCGGGCCAGCCAAAGGATGTTCCCTGATGACTACGGATACGATGCCGGTGAACCTCACGGAAAGCGCCGCCCGGCGCATCGTCGAGATCGTCGCCGATGAGCCCGTGAACAAGCTGTTGCGCATCTCGGTGGAGGGCGGCGGGTGCTCGGGCTTCCAGTACAAGTTCGACCTCGTGGCGACCCCTGATTCCGATGACCTCGTCATCGAGCGTTCGGGGGCCCAGGTGCTCATCGACCCCGTCTCCCTCAATTTCCTCTCAGGCTCCGAGATCGATTTCATCGACGACTTGATGGGCTCCCAATTCCGCATCAACAATCCCCATGCCACCGCCTCCTGCGGTTGCGGGACAAGTTTTGCGGTGTGACGCGGAAGCCTTGATTGAGTGACGCCCCCGGGGTTGTACCGGCGGCGCCGTTCCTGCGGCCACACCGTCTCAGGAGAGCCCGTGCACCACGTCAGGCGGCGAAGCCTCGATGGTGCAGACACGCGGCCCCGAAGGAAGCCATGAAAATCGCCACCTGGAACATCAACGGCGTCAAGGCGCGGCTCGAGGCGGCGCTGTCCTGGCTCGCAAGCGCGCGGCCGGACGTCGCCTGCCTGCAGGAGATCAAGAGCGTCGACGATGGTTTCCCGCGCGGCGCCTTCGAGGACCTCGGCTATCAGGTCGCGACGCACGGTCAGAAGGGCTTCAACGGCGTCGCGCTGCTATCCCGCACTGGTTTCGACGAGGTTCGCCGGGGCCTTCCCGGCAACGATGCCGACGAGCAGTCCCGTTACATCGAGGCGGAGGTGGCAGGCGGGCGGGGCCTCGTCACCGTCGCGTCGATCTACCTGCCAAACGGCAACCCCATAGGCACTGAAAAGTTCGCCTACAAGCTGGCCTGGATGGAGCGGCTCGAAGCGCACGCACGCCGCCTGCTGGCGCAGGAGATGCCGCTGGTGCTCGGCGGCGACTACAACGTCATTCCCGAGCCGATCGATGCCCGCCGCCCCGCTGCCTGGACCGGCGACGCGCTGTTCCAGCCAGAGAGCCGCACGGCTTGGCGCAGGCTCGTCGCCCTCGGACTGACCGACGCCGTACGCGCCTGCTACCCGGACGACGACCTCTACACCTTCTGGGACTATCAGGCTGGCGCCTGGCAGAAGAACGACGGCATCCGCATCGATCACCTGCTCCTCTCCCCTCAGGCCGCCGACCGCCTCGTCGCCGCCGGCATCGACCGCGAGGTCCGCGGCGGCGAGAAACCTTCGGACCACGTACCCGTTTGGATCGAGCTCGATATTTGAGCACGGGAATGGCGAATTCGCGATATTTCGCATTTTAAATAAATTTCGGCGGCGCCTTTCCTCATGAAAGGGCGCCGCCGTTTGCCGTCCACCGCAATTCATCGCGGATTTATTTCGAAAGGTAGAGATCCGAAATCTTGAGAGCGATAGCGCGGAAGGCTTGCTTCAACTGCTCACCATTCTCGGCCTCGTAGAACTGGCCGGCATTGCTCGCGCAGGACCTCAGCGTGTCGGTAGCCGTCGCGTTGCCACCGAGCGCGAACCCGACCGTGTAGACGTCGATGCCCTTCGCTTTCATGTTGGTGCAGAGCTTCTTCGCCTGGGCCGCGGCGTTGCCGTTCGGTAGTGTGCAGCTCACGTAGGACGTGCTCACGCCGTTGTCGCAATACTGGGTGTTGTACTCGCCGTCGGTCATGAGCACAGCGATCTTGCGCAGCTTCGGCATGCCCCGCGAGTTGATCTCCGTCAGCATCGAGTAGGACGCCGGCCGGCTGGCGACGGGAACGCGCTGCTCCCAGTTCGGCGACAGCATGTACCACGCCCAGGCCGTGCCGATGTGACCAGCGGTATTGCCGCTCGCAACATAGCCGTCGATCTCCTCTTTCAGCATCTCCTTGTCGCTCGACAGCGGAATGATGCTCGCCGCGCTCGGCAGACATGAGCCGTTCGTATCGTAGAAACGGGGGATCTTGTTCTGGCCGTTCGGCGCGGCGTCGGTCAGGGCTTCCGTACCCTTGCGCTCGACGAAGCACTGCTCGTCAAGGTAATATGTCGTCTTGTTCTTGCCGCTGCCGACCGTGACGGTTTTCGGACCGTTCGACGCGATTTCCGCGCCCCAGTTGCTGTCGATGCGAACGGACTCGGAGAAGGGGATCAGTGCGACGCGCGAGGAGAACTCGCTCTGGTCGTCCCACACCACGATATCGATCAGGTCCTTCGCCGCCTCTTTGAGGTCGGCGATCTTGGTGCCCTTCATCGAGCCCGTGACGTCGAGCATCAGCGACAGCTCGAGATTGGTCTCGCTGTTGCCTCCGACCGCGACGACGGCCTCGGCGAACTCACCTTCGGACACCTTGAGCAGTGGCATCTTGTCGATACCGGCAAAGCCGAGGAACGGTGTCTTGATCTCCGCCGATCCCTGCGCCTTCACCGACGTGTCGTCGTTGGCGGTGACGAACGTGATGCTGTCCTCGACCTGCAGGCGATCACGCGTATTCGCCGCGTAGAAGCTCTGGGCCGCCGCGATGGCAACTTCCGGATGCCCCGGGTTCGTCTGCAACGAACGAGCGCCAGCAAGCACCGCGGCGTCGACCGCATTGAGCGTGTCGGTGCGTGCGCTGAGCCATTTGCTGATATCGACAGCGGCGCCGATGAACATCATCATCAGTGCGGCCATCAGGCCGAACATGATGGCGATCGTCGCCCGGTCGTCGCGGTGGAACCGTGACATGGAGTGGCGAACGAAACGAGCGATCATCCCATGTGTAGGAGCGCCCCAGGAAACGCGTGGCATATGAGCCTCCGGCGATTACGAATAGAACTGACGAACGGTCTAATGCACGCGCCATTGCTCAATTATGAAGACCTCCGACTTCCATGAATGTCGGGAAATGCGATGTATATTGGATCATCTAGTTTTTTGGGTATCGGAGCGATGTTCCGTTAACTCCACCGGGATTTCATTCGGCGTTTATTAGGCATACCCCGCAATTCCCCCGCCACCGCGCCGCATATTTGTGCAAACGCACTCCGAATACGCTCAAACTTGCGTCAGAGCGGGGGGGATGTCGAAGTAGAGGCTGTGATGTCGAAGTAGAGGCGATGCCGGGCAGCGCGTCGCTCGTCCGCAGAAAGCCGCGGGAGTGCCGGATGAACCGACAATTGTCGCTTGTCAGGGGAAATCGGCCAGATGCCATGACCGGGGAAGTACCAACTCCCCGGGGGGCGCGGGCGGCGAACCCGCACCGCGGGAGGGCTTCAATCGGCGCTATCGAAGTAGGCTCGCGGCCATCGCGACACCGGCCCCGTCACGATCAACGGACGCTGCTGTCACCGGCATCGCGCAGGCCGAGACCTGACGGCGGGGCGGCGCGCGAGCCGAACGGGCCAGAACCGCCGATCACGCCAGCCCCCATGATCCCGAGGCTCGCGCCCCATGCTGCGGGCCGGGCCGCGCCCGCGGGCGGAGGCTCAGCGATCAACGGCGTCGCCGCCGGCCTCTGCGCTCCGTTGCCGAAATCGAGCGGCACCAGCTCGCCGTTCTCGCAGGTCCGCGTCGCACGCTGATCGAGAGAAGCAAGACCGTTGTGGTCGTCGGTCTGCGGGCGGCGGCCGTAACGGCTATCCCACTCGGCGACCATGCCTCCGACCTGCTTGCGCACGCCCTGGGGAGCGCCACAGTAGATGTTCTGGTAGATATCCTCGATCCAAACGCGTTCGGCCGTCGGCGCGTTCTTCACCGCGACCGAGATCAGCGCCAGCGCACGCACGGGGTCCTTCTGCATGTGCATGCCGCGCCAGTAGAGATCCGCAAGGAACGCCTGCGCGCCCGCGTGGCCCTTCTGGGACAGGATCGAAAGCCAGTGCTTGCCCTGCGCCACGTCGCTCGGCACGCCCTCACCCTTCAACTGCAGCTTGGCGAGTTCGAACTGCGCGTCCTCGTCGTTGAAGAAGATGGCCGCGTGGTGGAGGTAGTCGGCCGCGCGCTCGGCATTCGGCTCGAGGCCGATTTCCGGTAGACCGCGACGCACGTACCCCGCGAGCGCGGTCAGCGCCCGCGCCACGAACGGCGCCCGGCGATCATCATCCGGGTCGACGTCTGCGAAGTCGTTCGCGATCCTCTGGAAGATCATGTACGCCTTGGGGTGGTCCGTATGCGACCCCTGGTTGTCGGAGTAGATACGGGCCAGATAGTACTGGGCAAAAAACAGGTTCTCGGCCGCGGCAACCTCGAGGGCGGGGATCGCCATCTCGTAGTAGCCGCCGCTGTAGGCGCCGATGCCCTGCTGTAGAGCTTCCTCGGCCGAGCGGAACTTGCCGGCCGCGGCACCGGTGGAAACCGGTGCCGCGGCCAGAAGCGCAGCGAGCGCCAAGCCGAAAGCCTGCCTAAATGTCCGCATAGCAGCTAATTTCAACCTTTCCACCGGCGTGGGTGACGGCGCCAAAGCGGGCCGGGCCGACTTGCTCGGCATATTTCCGCAGCACGCCGCTTCGATAGGGATTATCGGGTGCCTTCCAGACCTTTTTGCGGCGAGCGAGCTCGTCCCGATCAACTTCCAGATCCAGCGTGCCTTTTTCGGCCTCGATGGTGATGATGTCGCCGTTCTGGACGAGGGCGATGGGGCCGCCGACAGCCGCTTCCGGCCCGACATGGCCGATGCAGAAGCCGCGAGTCGCTCCAGAGAACCGTCCGTCCGTGATCAGAGCGACCTTGTCGCCGGCGCCCTGTCCATAGAGGGCGGCGGTCGTCGAGAGCATTTCACGCATGCCGGGGCCGCCGCGCGGTCCCTCGTAGCGGATCACGATGATGTCGCCGTCCTTGTACTGGCGGGGCCCCCCGGGGGCGAAAACGGCCCCCCCCCCAACCAAGCGGAGGGCCCGGCCACCGAACAGCAGCTTCTTCATGCCGGCCACCTTGACGATGCCGCCATCGGGCGCGAGCGAGCCCTTGAGACCAACAACGCCGCCGGTCGGCGAGATCGGGTTGGAGACGGGGTAGACCACCTTCTGATCGGTGTTGAACTTCACCGGGCGGAGGTTCTCCTCCATGGTCTTGCCGGTCACGGTGAGGCAGTCGCCGTGCAGGTAGCCGCCCTCGAGCAGCGCCTTCATGATCTGCGGGATGCCGCCGATGTCGTAGACGTCCTTGGCGACGAACTGGCCGCCGGGCTTGAGGTCGGCGATGTAGGGCGTGCGCTTGAAGATCGCCGCGACGTCGAACAGGTCGAAATCGAGGCCCATTTCGTGCGCCATCGCCGGTAGATGCAGCGCCGCGTTGGTCGAGCCGCCGGTCGCGGCGACGATGGTGGCTGCGTTCTCGAATGCCTTGCGCGAGCAGATCTCGCGCGGGCGGAGGCCGTCAGCGACGAGCTGCATCACCGCGCGGCCGCTCTCGAGACCATAGTGGTCGCGGCTCTCGTAGGGAGCGGGCGCGCCGGCAGAGCCCGGCAGCGCGAGGCCGATCGCCTCGGAAACCATGGCCATCGTGTTGGCCGTGAACTGGCCTCCGCAAGACCCCGCGGACGGGCAAGCGACGCACTCGAGCTCGTGCAGATCCTCGTCCGACATGCGTCCGGCGGAGTGCATGCCGACGCCCTCGAACACGTCGACAACCGTGACGTCGCGGCCCTTGAACCGGCCCGGCAGGATCGAGCCGCCGTACATGAACACGCTCGGCACGTTGAGCCGGATCATCGACATCATGATGCCCGGCAGCGACTTGTCGCAACCGGCGATGCCGACGATGGCGTCGTAGCAATGGCCGCGCATGGTGAGCTCGATCGAATCCGCGATCACTTCACGGCTGATCAGCGACGACTTCATGCCCTGGTGGCCCATGGCGATGCCGTCGGTGACGGTGATGGTGCAGAACTCGCGCGGCGTGCCACCCGCCTCGTCGACACCCTTCTTCACCGACTGCGCCTGGCGCATCAGGGCGATGTTGCAGGGTGCGGCCTCGTTCCAGCACGACACCACGCCGACGAACGGCCGGTTGATCTGCTCTTCGGTGAGGCCCATCGCGTAATAGTAGGAGCGGTGCGGCGAGCGGGCGGGCCCGACCGTGACGTGGCGGCTCGGCAGCTTCGATTTATCGAACGGTTTGCGGGGCTTCGATGGGGCATTCATCGTGGTGTTCCTTTCGGCTGCGTCGAGCTCATGATCTCCCGCCGCGCGGACTTTCGGCGCCCGGACGGCGGGCCCGCGCGCCGCGCGAGCCTTCGATCCGGTCGCCCGTTCCGGGGCTGACGGGGCCGCACTCTATGTTGCAGCGGCGCTTCACTCAACGAGCCTTGCACGACACCGGCCGATCCTGGCACCTTCGACCATTGCCGAGCCCTGCGCCTGAACCCGGCGGAACCAGGACGAGGGCAGTCGAATCGGCGCCGCGTTCGGCGTGTCGCGGGGGAACGTCATGCGGGTTTGTGTCCCAAACGTGGCAACCCATGCCCAGTTCGTTGCCCATGAGATACAGGTTAACAGCGGCCGAAACGATGGACTGACCATTGTCGCTGTTACGTAGGGAATAGCCGTCAACTTCGACCGAGGTTTGAAGTGGACGGGGCAATGGCGCGGCGAGCGATGGACCAAATCGGGCGCCTGCGTGCTACAAGCTCGGACACGGCAAGATGACGGGGCCAGCCCTGTTCGCCGACCGAGGCGGCTCGTCCGCGCCATGCGCTCGTCACGTTGCAACGCGAGGCCGGATTAACCGCGATGGACCGATTTCACTCCGTTCCGATCACGACAGGTGCCGCCCCCGGGCGGGAGGCGCTCGCCGTCTCTTGGCTGAAGCCGATCGGCATCCTCGGATTGTCGCTCTACAATTTCGTAATGCGCATCCTGACGCTCGGGATCTATCACTTCTGGGGCAAGACGGAGGTGCGGCGGCGGGTCTGGTCGGCCATCCGCGTGAACGGCGAACCGCTCGAATACACGGGCACGGGCCGCGAGTTGTTCCTCGGCTTCCTGTTCATTCTCGGGGGCGTGCTCATTCCGGTCATGCTGATTACCTTCGGCATGGCGCTTCTGCTCGGACCGGGCACGACGGCATTCGGCGCGTTCCAGGTGCTGCTCTACGCAGGCTTCATGCTGCTCACCGGTATCGCGATCTATCGCGCCCAGCGCTTCCGCCTGTCCCGCACCCGCTGGCGCGGCATACGTGCCGGCCTCGACGGAAGCTCGTGGACCTACGGCTGGACGTATTTCTGGACACTGCTGACGCTACCGGCGACGCTCGGCTGGTCGGCACCTTGGCGCTCGACGAAACTGCAACGGCTGTTGACCCGCGACATGCGCTTCGGCACGCAGCATTTCACCTTCTCGGCGTCGAGCAAGCCGCTCTACAAGCCGTTCGCGCTCTACTGGGTGGCGATGGCAGCGGCCGCCGTCGGCCTCCTCGCGATCATCGCAGGATCTGGCGCGGCTTATTCGACACTGATGCAGGCGAAGATCGACGAGAACGGCGGCAGCCCGGTCGACCTCGACACCGCCGAGGTCGCTGGGCTGGTGTTGACGATCTATCTCGCCCTGTTCGTCGGCGGCCTGCTCTACGTGGTGCTCAGCGCCTGGTATCGCGCGGCGACCATGCGCCATTTCGCCCGCCACACACACCTCGAAGGCGTCGGCTTCGAGAGCACCGTCACCGCCCGCGGGCTGCTCTGGATCGCGCTGACGAACTACGCCATCCTGATCTTCGGCGCGACGCTGGTGACGCTCGTCGCCGGCGGCGCGGCCTACATGGCCCTGTCCCTCCTCGCCGATCCGGCGATGGCGAGCCTCGGCGAGGCGGGCTTCGGTCACGCGGCGTCCGCTCTCAGCATAATCCTCGGCTTCGTCCTGGTTCTTTCTCTCGGCATGCTCCTGCCGGTCACGCAGGCGCGGTCCACGGGCTACCTCATTCGCAATCTATCGGTCACTGGCAGCCTCGACATGGCCTCCATTGCAGCCGGCGCGGAGCCTACATCGAAGCGCGGAGAGGGGTTGGCGCAAGCCTTCGACATCGATGCCCTATGACACCGAAGGACCGCGCTTCGACGGCCGCTTCAGCGACGGCAAGACGGCGGCGGCACTCAATGTCCGCGTCGCCTTTCACGAGCGTGGTCTCGTCATAGAGCAGGACGATGGGGACGTGTTGATCTGGCCATACGGCGCTCTCGCGACCGCCGAGCCGCTCTCCACGCACGCCGTCGATGCGCTCGTCAGCTACCGCTACCAGCCGGGCGCGAGCCTGTTCGTGCCGAGTGGTGTGTTCGCGCGCCGCCTCGCCGAGTTCGCCCCGCACCTCACCACCTCCGCCGCACGCCGCCGCGCCGCGACGCCCTGGCTGTGGGCCGCGGCCGGTGTCGTCGCGATCGGGTTCGCAATCTCGGCAATGCAGTTGAGCCCCGCGCGCGCGATCGCGGGCATGATGCCCGACAGCGTACGCACTGCGCTCGGCGACCGGACCATTCGGGCCATGACGGAGGGCCGCAAGGTCTGCCAGACGCCGGCTGGCCTGCGTGCCGTCGACGCCTTGAACATTAGGCTCGCCAGCGCCGTGCCCACGGGCAATTGGTTCCAGATCACCGTCGTCGATTGGGGGCTGGTCAACGCCTTCGCCACGCCCGGCAATCGCATCGTGCTGACGCGCGGGTTGATCGCCAAGGCAGGTGGACCGGACGAGGTTGCGGGCGTGCTCGCGCACGAGATGGGACACGGCATCGAGCTGCATCCCGAAACGGGCATCGTGCGTTCCATCGGCCTCGCCGCGGCGGTCGAATTGATGCTCGGCGGCGGCGGCACGGTTGGCAATCTCGGCGCCATGTTGCTCCAGCTCAGCTACTCGCGCCAGGCCGAACGGGAGGCCGACGAGTGGGGCCTCAAGATGTTGCGCGGCGCCGGCATCTCGGCCAACGGCATTGCCGATTTCTTTCGCCGCATCGAGGCACCGGCCGCGGGCAGCGACGAGGGCAAGGGCGGGGGCAACGGCGGTGGGGGGGTGACCCGCATCCCCCCCCCCCCTCCCGCCACGGCCGACC
>OEIV010000514.1_pt1 | contig 21011 bp, 20 predicted proteins | sample 1539231 | NCBI WGS metagenome assembly OEIV01 (sample SAMN03794762, study PRJEB22550) | activated sludge metagenome | feature: wastewater treatment plant; material: activated sludge; isolation source: Wastewater treatment plant of a petroleum refinery complex | place: Argentina: Buenos Aires ...
GCAGCGCCGGCGCGAGCGCCCCCGCCCGCGCGAGCTCGACCGCCTCTTCGGTGCCGCCGGGGACGGGCTCCACCGACCGCGCCCGCCACCACGCCTCGGCCTTGGTGCGGGCGTATCCGGTGTGGTCGAAGCAGACCCACTCGCGGAAGTAGTGGTTGAAGCCGACCCGGTACTCGACGCGCATCGTGAGCGGCGCGGCCGGGTCGTTCCGCTTCATGTGGACGTGATACGTCGTCTCGCTGACATTGTGCTCCTCGCGCGTGGTCTGGCCGCTCAGGATGCCCTCGGTGCTGGCCTGCGCCTCGTGCTTCTGCTTGTTGGGCTCGGGGAACTGATGCCCGCACTGCGGGCACGTCTGGTAGCCCGCCGCGATGAGCGCGTGGCACTGCGGGCATTCCTTTGCCGGGGCCTCACCCTCGCCACGATCGTCTGTCGTGACACGGATGGCGTCCACCGGCCCGTGCCGGAGCACGTTGCCGCCGAAGTCCAGAACGAGGCAGTCGGCCTTGCCGGGATGCAGGCGGAAGCCCCGCCCGACCATCTGGTAGTACAGCCCCGGCGACATGGTCGGGCGCACGAGCGCCACGCAGTCGATGTGCGGCGCGTCGAAACCGGTCGTGAGGACATTCACGTTGCAGAGGTACTTGAGCGAGCCCGAACGGAACCGGTCGAGGATGCCGCTCCGCACGCCCGCGGGCGTGTCGCCGGACACGAACCCGCACTCGACGCCGTGCTTGGCCTTCAGCACTTCCACGATGTGCTGCCCGTGCCGGATGCCCGACGAGAAGATCAGCGTGGCGCGGCGGTCCTTGGTGTGCTCGACGATCTCGGCGCACGCCCCCCCGACCAGCGCGTCCTTGTCCACCAGATCCTCGACCTCGCTGGCCACGAACTCGCCCGCGCGGACATGCAGGTCGTCGGTGCTGACCTTCTGGAGCCCCGCTTTCGTCCGCAGCGGGGAGAGGAAGCCCTGCACGATCAGTTCGCGCACCCCCACCTCGAAGCAGACGTGGTTGAGGATGTTGCCGGGCTCGCATATCGGGCCGGACTTCATGCGGAACGGCGTCGCCGTCAGCCCGATCACCCGCACCAGCGGGTTCACGACCTTGGCATCGGCGATGAACTGGCGGTACATCCCCTCGCCGTCCGGCGGGATCAGGTGCGCCTCGTCCACGATGAGCAGATCCACCGGCCCCAGGTCGCACGCCCTTTGGTAGATCGACTGGATACCCGCGATGGTTACCGCGTACCCCAGGTCCTTGCGCTTCAGCCCCGCCGAGTAGATGCCCACGGGCACGTCCGGCGCGATGTGCCGGAGCTTGTCCGCCGCCTGCTCGAGGAGTTCCTTGACGTGGGCAAGGATGACGACGCGCCCGTTCCACGGCCCGACCGAGTCGCGGCAGATCGTCGCGATCACCGGCGTCTTGCCCCCGCCGGTCGGGATGACCACGCAGGGGTTGTCGTCGCGGGTCCGCAGGTGTTCGTACACCGCGGCCACGGCTTCGGATTGGTAGGGTCGGAGGTTCATGGTTTGATTCGCGTGATCTCCACCAGCACCTTGCCGCCCGGCGTCACCGGGCCTCGCTCCACTTCGAGCCGATCGATCTGCGAGTCATCGCGGTACGCTCCGCCTTTGGCCAGCGCGTCAAGCAGCGCCTTCTGCACGTTGTCCAGGTCGCGCCGGCGGTGATCGGGAGGGCAGACGGTGACGCGCACAGCCAGGCGTCCATCCATCCGCTCCACCCGCATCGCCGCAAGGGCGGCGCACACGTCCGTGCGGTAGCGCCGGCCCTCGCGGCTGATGACGGTCCTGCGCCCCATGCGACGCCAGATGTGGTTCACACTCGGCGGGTACGGGAGCTCGAGGACGCGACCAGATGGGCTTATCGCTTCCAGGGCGGCGTGCTCCCCGGGCCGACGCCCGCGGGGACGCGAGCGCCCGCCGCGCCGCCGCCCCCGTTTCCGCCCTTCTTGGCGTAGCCCTTGATCACGTTCGTGAACTCGCCGTTGTCGTCGCGCTTCTTCAGCCCGACGTTGATCTCCAGCGGGATGTTGTGGAGCTCGACCGAGTCCTTCGGGGCCATGACCCCGACGGCGCGGCAGATCGCGGACAGTTCGCCGCGCGCGATCTTCACCGTCATCTCGCTCTTGTTCTCCAGGTTGAGCCGCGCCCACACGAGGCGGCCCTTGTACTCGCCGTCGAGCACCTGGAACGTGAGCTGGAGGTACTTCCCGCCGCCGGTCTTCGTCGGCTTCATCTCCGTCTCGGTGATGACGGCGATGTACTTGCCCGCGGGGATCGGATCGAGCGCGACGGAGGGGTCCACGTTGTTCGCGTCGAAGTTGTTCAGGTTCGCCATTGGTCAGAGTCCTTTCAGTTGGTTGCGGACGCGCCCTCCCTGGGCGCGGCGTCGGTGTTCTGGGTGATGGGTGCAGTGGGAGCGGTCTCGCCGCGTGACGCGGCAACATGCTCCGCGAAGACGCGATAGTCGAGCGGCAACTCTTCGGGGAGGTTCAGGCGGTTCTTGGCGACGTGCGCCGGGCGCTCGACGGTGCGGATGATCCGCTCGCCCGTTCCGACGCCGTTGTGCTTGGCCTTGTTGAAGGCCTCGTCCACCTTGACGGTGAGCACCTTGTACGTGGCGAAGAGCACCTCGTCGGCCCACTCCTGCACCAGCGCCGAGGCGAGCTTGTGCAGACGCGGCGAGTAGCGGTCGTAGGGAACGGTCTCGGGGTTCTCGAACTTCTCGATCTTCGCGTGGGCGATGACGATGACGGTCATGCCGCGATCGCTGCGGAGCGCATCCAACGCGCCGAGCACGGTCCGCCACTTCTCGATGGCGAAGGCGTATCCCTTCGCGTACCCGATCTTCTCGATGCTCGCCGCCTGCTCGTCCTCGCAGACCTCGTTCCAGATCAACCGTTCGAGCCAGTCGAGGGAATCAATGACGACGGTCCGGTACCCGTGCTCGCCGGAGTACAGCGACTCCAACGCCGCCATGACGTCGCCCAGCGAGTGAGCCACCGGGAACGACTCGCACTCGATGTCCCCGAGCCCGTCCTCGGTAGGGATGAAGATCGGGCTCTCCGCCATCGCGCCGAACGTGCTCTTGCCGATCCCGTGCGTCCCGTACAGCATCACGCGGCGGGGTTTGGGCCTGCGGCCCTTGTTGATCTGGTGCATCAGGGTGGTCGCGGTCATGGGGTCTCCATCAGGGATGAGGTCGTGCGGGAAGATGTCGCGGACGAAGTCGCCTTGGCCGAGGCGGACGAGCGGAATAGCGGGGTGGAGGGACGCTCAGTCACGCACCCGTCTCGCACGGGTGGCGGGCCGCGGCGGACGGCTTCCTCGGCACCGGGCCGTCAGCACGGGCCACGCTAAACGTGTCGTCGCCAAACTCCCGCGTGCAGAAGCCGATAAACACCCGCGCGACCGCGCGGCCCGTCTCGGTGCTCGCATCGATCACGACGACTCGCTCGTCGGCATCGATGGCATACCCCGCGTCGAGCCGGACGGCGGCCTCGCCGAACAGGCAGCCGACTGCCAGAATCGCCAAGAGGAGCGTCTCCTCCACGGCCTCAATGTCCACGGGAATCTGGAACGCGAGCCGGTACACGAACCGGCCCGCTCGGGTGTCAGCGTTGGTCGTGGCAGTTCTCCGGGGTCCATCTACGCGAAACGCGCGCGCCGTGGCGTGCGATTCAGAAGTACTCCTCAAGGCCCGCATCCCGGAAGATGCGGCGGATCTTGACGACGCCGTCGCGCAGTGTGCGGCGCGGGACGCCCATCTCCTTGGCCGCGTGCGCCACAAGGTCGCGCATGAGCTGATCGCAGATGGCACGCTGCTTCGGGCAAAGACGGCGACGCACGGACTCAAGGTCCACCCGCAGGTCAATCAGGCGACGCCAGCGGTCATGTGACCAGGCGGGGTCGCCCGGCTCCTCGCCGAGCGCCCCAAGCGAACGCGACCGGCCACCGCGCTTGCGGCTCCGCCGCTCGCGGAGCACGGACACCAGTCGAGTGGACACGACCTGATTGATGAAGGCCTCGACCGGTCCGCGGCTCGGGTCGTACTGGTTGCAGGCCTCCACGAGCTGCACCATGACGGCGCTGGCGACGTCCTCCTCATGCGTGCGGCGGATGCAGCCTCGCTGCCGATAGCGGGCGACCTCGCTGTTGATGACTTTCCAGGCAAACTCGATCGTGATGCGGTCCATTTCCATCTGCTTGTCTTTCTGTTTCTTCGCGCAGCCACCGCGCCGAGGCACAGGGCCGCGTTGAGTGCTGTCAAGTGGAATGACGGGTCTGGGGTGGGCCGCGGTGCCGAGCGAACTCGGACGCGACCGGGGGTGATGGGCGGATTCGCCAAGAGGCGGAGCGCGTATTGCGCCCGCCGATCGCGCTACGCGCGCATGACTCCGAGCGGAGGCGAGCGCCAGCGGGTTTCAGGAACGGGTGAGATGCACGTCATCGTGAGACTCCTTGTGCCCTCGGGGGCAGACCAGTGATCAACTGGCGGGAGTCTCGCGCCTTTGAGGCGTCGGATCAGTCCTGACTAGTCATGACTGGTCGATCAGTTTGGACGCCTCAAGGCCGAGCGGCGTGAGGAAGTAGCCGCCGCGGGTTCCGTGGTGGCGCGCGTTGTCGAGAAGACCCATCTTCACAAGATTCGACATCGCGGCCTTGAATGTCGCATCGGCGTCGTAGTTGCCTGCCCACTTTGCGAGGAGGGCTTGCCCCGGCAGCCGGCCCGAGTTGGGGCCTACCAGGCCCTTCTCCGCCAGCGCGACAATCGCCTCTCGCTCCATCGGCTTGAGGCGTTGCACCTGCGCCTTGAGCGCTGCGAGGTCAATCGGCGGCGATGCCGACGCGGCGTGAGGAATCGCCTGCTGCGCGAACGTCTCCCAGGCGGAAAGGCGATGCCACGCGCCGTCGCGTTCGTCGAGCACGTCCTCGAGCGGCACGAGCACCACTCGGCCATCTGCGACGGCGGGGTTCTGCGACTCAGACCAGTGCTGCCGCGTGAACGTCGTGACAATCACCGGACGATGCGCCTTCTGCCGCACATCCAGAAGGTGCCGCGCGAGATCGCCGCGAGAATACGAGACCACGACCGACACGCGGGTGCTCACCACTGGCTCCGGCCGCCATTCCCCGATGAAGAGCACGCCAGGGAGTGGCGTCGTTGGCTCGCGCGTCTCGTGGAGCCCCAGCACGCCGCACAGGTGGCTTCGAAGCCGCCGCTCGCAGGGGCGACGAAGCACGCGATCCGCGTGCGACAGCTCGACCGGCCCATCCATCTCCTCGTCGCACACGGCCACCGCGCGACCGTCGCCATGCTCCACAATCCGCATCGCGGGCTTGCCTGGTCGCGACCACCGCTGAGCGAGACGACTCGTGTCTCGAAGCAACGACTGAATCACGGCGAAGCCGTCACCGGCCTCGCGTTGCCAGTCCGCCAGCGTCGCTCCCGCCAGGGAAAAGCGTTCAAGACACAGCAAAGAGCGTCTGGGCGACGGCATTCAGGGACTCCGTTCGCGTCATGAGGAACTTCCGATCCTCCAGGAACAGCTCGATGACCTCGGCCGCATCGTCGTGCTCGTATGTCGCTTTGATCGGCGGCTCGAGTAAGACGGGCCGAACCCGCTTCTCACCGACGAGTTTGAAGCAGAGCTTGGCCTTGGTCATGAGCGCGGAGTCGTCGATCCGATTGCCGACCAACTGCAACGCGGTGAACACGTTGTCCGGTCCCAGCCGCACTTCGACGTGATCGAGTGCTGGGTGCTCGAGGTCGAGGGTGGCCAAGGTGACTTCCTCGATCTCTTTGAATTCGCCCGGGTCCAGAATGGACGGGTCTATGGCACGGATCGGCTCAAGCGAGTACCGCGGCGGCGGCTCGAATGAATCGAACAGGGCCTGGTTGTTAAAGATGTGTAGGCCGATGTAGTGGCAGTAGGCGCGCACGTCCCCCTGCGCCCGGGCGTTGACCAGGAGATCCCCGTGACGCGGATCGTACCGGACCACGTCATACAACTCGGGCCGAAGCACCAGCCGCCGCGACTCGTCCTGGTCGTCGATCACGGGCTGAGTCCGAAGCGTGTCTCCGCGGCGGATCATCAGCCGTAGTCCATCACCTTCCGGGAATGCATGCACCCTTGTGCCGCCGCCTCGGTTCCGCTTCTGGAAGTCCCGGCGGAGGCTCGCCTCGACAAGTGAGCACCGCTTCTTCCAGTCCTTGGGCAACTTGGGGATCGCCTTCTTCACGGCGAGGTAGCGGCAGATCCGCCGCGGCCGAAGCGAGGCCAGTTCGACGTGGAGGTCTTCGAGGAGATTCGGCGCCTTCAGGAAGACGCGAACGGCGAGGTCGGCGGTCGGGTCCTTCGGGTCCGCCTTGAGTTTTGCGCGCCCGACGAGCGCCACGAGGCGATCGTGCATCTCCGGCTTGGACACGTCCCCCAGCAGCACCAGCATCTCGGGCAAGCCGGGGGGCAGGTTCGTCCCCGCCATGACGACGAGCGAGAGGCGGTCGAGCACCTCGCTGTCGAGGTCGCGCTCGCTTCGGATCTTCAGGCCTTGAGCCGCGAACCACTCCAGGTAGGGCCCGAGCAGGCGGAAAAGGCCCGGCCTGTCGATGTCGCGGAGGATGGAGGGCGTGAGAAACCGGGGTCGGAAGGGGTCTGCCATCGCTCTACTCCTGGGGTCGCTGAGTCATGCCTGCCCGAGATGTTGTGCTCTGCCTGCTCAGGGCCCGAGAATCGCCTGCGGGACGGGGTGGTGAAGGTCCTTTCCGGCCGGGCCGAACCGAACCCGGTCGAGTTTCGTAGATTGCACTGGTTGCGATTATTGCAGATGGACGATAGACTGTCCACTGGAGAGGACCCACCCATGTCGACTACCGCCATGCCACCCCGAAACGCCCGGATCGGCCCGGTCGCCCCGACCGACCACGACGTTCGGCTCGCCCGGGAGTCCAGTCGGAGGCTCTCGCCGTACGCCAAGCAGGACCTTCGGGTCCGTATTACCGACGGTGACGGCCCCGACATCCTGCTCCCCGCCGCCGCCGTCCAGTTGCTGGTCCACCTGCTGACGCAGATGGCCGAGGGCAACGCCGTAACGCTCATGCCGATCCACGCCGAACTGACCACACAGCAGGCCGCCGATCTCCTGGGCGTCTCGCGACCGTTCCTCGTCAAGGAGCTTGACGCCGGGAGGATCGACTACCGCAAGGTCGGCACCCACCGGCGTGTACTCTTCGTCGAGCTGATGCGGTACAAGGACGCGATGGACGCCAAGCGCCACGAGGCCCTCGACGAGCTGACGAAGCAGGCGCAGGAACTCCGTATGGGCTATTGATGCGCCGGCCACCCGGCAAGGATGCGACGGCGCGATGGCGACGTTCACAGCGCTCTACGACTCATGCGTGCTGTACCCGGCTCCGCTCCGGGACTTCCTCATGCGCCTGGCGCTGACGGACCTGTTCCGCGCACGCTGGACCGACCGCATCCACGATGAGTGGATCGGCGCGGTGCTGAAGGAGCGAGAGGACCTCAAGCGGGAGCAGTTGGAGCGCACGCGCGAGTTGATGAATGCCCACGTCCGGGACTGCCTCGTCGTCGGATACGAGCCGTTGATCAACGGCCTGGAACTGCCGGACCCGGATGATCGCCATGTCGTTGCGGCGGCGATCCGCGCCCGGGCCGATGTGATCGTCACGTTCAACCTGAAGGATTTCCCCAACCAGTACCTCGCAGGGTTCGGCATCGAGGCCCAGCACCCCGACGAGTTCATCTCGCACCTGATCGATCTAGCCCCGGGCGCGGTGTGCTCCGCGGCAAAACGCCAGCGGGAGGCGCTGCGCAACCCGGCGAAGTCCGTCGAGGAGTACCTCGACTCGCTAGCCGCGCAGCGCCTTCCGGACACCGTCTCCCGCCTCAGCGAGTTCGGCCACCTTCTATAGAGCCAATGAGCGCTCGCCACGTCTCCCGTTGCTTCCCCCAATCCGCTTCCGCCGCGATCGTCCGAACCTCCCGCTCCGACACCGTCTCCCGTTCCCCCGCCACCCGCGGCAGGAACAGGATCGCCTCCTGGATGTCGGGCGCGAGATTCAGCAAGTTGACGATCTGGCTCACGCGGGCCCGGGTGACATGGCCCAGCTCGGCGATATCCGCGAAGTCGGCCACCTCGCCACTACGGACCAATTCCTCGAAGCGGATCGCCAGCGCCATCAACTTCGAGATGCGCGGCACGCGGCCCTTGGGCATCTCTGCCGGCCTCGCGCATTCACCCGCGTGCATCACGCGCGTGCCACACTGGCCCCTGGTGAAGTGGATCTTGAAGTCGATGGTGACGCCGTCGTTCATGCCACCTCCTCTTCAACGCCGCGCTGTCCGATGGATCGCAGGCCGAGCGGGTGGAACGTGATCGAGACCGATCCCTTTGTTGCGTCGTAGTCCACGCGTTGGACCAGCATCCGCATCAGGCGAGCCTGCTCCTTGGGCGACAGCCGGGACCAGACGCCGTCGAACTCAGCGAGCGCCGCGTCCACCTCCACCTTCGTGATCTGGCCCGCGTCCGCCTCGTCGATCTGGCCGCGAAGCGCTGCCGCCCGCTCCTCGGCGGCCTGGACCTTCTGATGGAGGTCCGCCAACCGGGCGGTCGCGTGGGCGTTGGCTGCCGCGTCGCCCGCGACGTGCCCAAGCTCGGCGTGGAGGTGGGTAAGTTCCCGCTCGACCCCGCTCAACTCGCCCTCCGCGGCCGTCCGCAGCGCCGCCATCTGCTCGCGGCACTTGGCCAGCGTGAGCGAGAGGAGCGCCGGGTCCGTGCCGATGCTCCGAATCTGCTCGACCACGAACCCCTCGATCTGCTCCGCGGGCAGGGACCGGCACGGGCACGAGCCCCACCCCTGCTTCTGCGCCTTGTAGCAGACGTAGTAGCGGTACACCCGCGTGCCGTTCTTGTTCGCTGTGGTGTGCCCCATCGTCAGCCCGCACGGACCGCAGTGGATGAGCCCCTTGAGGAGCGCGCCGTACTTGTTACGGATGTACATTCCGCCGGCGCGGCCGTTGGCCCGCAGCATCTCGTGGGCCTTCGTCCACAGGTCCTCCGGAACGATCGCCTCGTGCTCGCCGGGGTATGTCTCGGCCTTGTACCGCACCTGTCCCCGGTACAGGACGTTGCCCAGGACCTTCAACACCGTGGGCTTGTCCCATTCGCGCCCGCCGTACGCCGCGCCCTTCGGCGTGCTGACGGACTTGGTCCTCAGCCCGCGTCGGTTCAACTCGCGGGCGACGTCCAACAGTGACCGCTTCGCCAAATACGTCCGGAAGACCTCGCGGACCAACTCCGCCTCGGCGCGGTTCACGACGAGTTTCTTCGTCACCGGGTCCACGTCGTACCCGAGCACGGAGCGGCCCCCCGACCACTTCCCCTTGCGCCGGGCCGCGGCGATCTTGTCACGCGTGCGCTCCGAGATGATCTCCCGCTCGAACTGGGCGAAGGAGAGCAGGATGTTCAACGTGAGCCGTCCCATCGACTGCGTCGTGTTGAACTGCTGGGTGACGGAGACGAACGAGACCTTCTTCCGCTCGAACACCTCCATCATTCGGGCGAAGTCGATCAGGGAGCGGCTCAGGCGGTCCACCTTGTAGACCACGACGCAGTCCACTTTACCAGCCTCGATGTCCGCCATCAGGCGCTTGACGGCGGGACGCTCCATGTTCCCGCCGGTGAACCCGCCGTCGTCGTACCGATCCGAAAGGCAGACCCAACCCTCATTCTTCTGGCTGGTGATGTACGCCTCCGCGCTCTCTCGCTGCGCGTCGAGCGAATTGAACTCCTGCTCGAGCCCCTCCTCGGTGCTCTTGCGGGTGTAAATCGCACATCGAACCCGCGTTGGTGCCTTGGCCTCGGTGGGGGAGCGTTTCTTCATGCGTCAACCTCCGATCCCTTCTTCCCGCGCGCCGACGGCAGGCCGAAGAAGCTCACGCCGTTCCAGTGCGCCCCGGTGATCTTCTGGGCGATTGCCGTCAGTGACCGGTAGACCTCGCCCTCGTACTCGAACCCGCGCGGCAACACCCGCACCACGATGGCCTGTCCCTTGTACTCGCGTCGAAGCACGGTCCCCGGCTTGGGGAACGACGCCGACCGTCCGGCGTCGAACGCGGCCGTGACCACGGTGCCCGGCCCCCGCGCGGGCGCTTTGGGGGCGCTCAGGCGGATCTCCGCGTCGTGGGCCAGTTCGAGCGCCCGGCGGCGTGCCCGTTCCGACAACCCGCCCTCGCGGAGCGCCTGCATCCGCCAGACGATCCGCTTGATCAGGTACTGCTTGTGGTTCGTCCGCGTCGGCTCGCCGAAGACCTCGGCGTAGCGCTGCTTCAGCTCGGGGACGGTCAATCGGCCGAGGGTCTGGACCGTCGCGTGGATGTCATCGGGTGGGGGGGACATGGGGACTCTCCGGTTCGCAAGGCGTCAACCAAGCGGACGATCAAGGCGAACCGGTCCAAACGGTTCAAGTCCATAATCCTCTCTTTCTTGATGCGGCCCGATCTCGCCCATACGGCGGCGGTCGTCGCGCCGGCGGCGAACACCCTTGGCCAGGATCTCGGCGATGATGTGCAGCCGCTGGGCCGGCGCGAGGTCATCGCGCTCGACCTGCTCGTCGTGGTCGATCGTCATGGCTGCGTCCGTGCGATGGCTCGCCCGAAGGCGAGTCAGCGATGAGGTTGAGCCGCCCTCCAATGGGGCGTTAACCACCATCTACGCAAACGGTTCCGATCGTGGCGGAAGCAGCCGATCGGAACTGTGCTCCGGCAACCCTGTTTACAATGGGCGCCATGCGTGTGCTGCTCGTCATCCACGGTTACCCACCGCGGTACAACGCCGGTTCAGAGGTGTATACCCAAGCGTTGGCCCGTGGGCTGGCCGACCGCCACGAGGTGCGGGTCTTCACCCGACAGGAGGACCCGTTCCTCACCCAGTTCGCAGCGGTTGATGAATCGGACGCTGGCGATCGGCGCATTGCACTGCGAGTCGTGAACAACGCGGTGTCTCGCGACCGTTACCGATATGACGGCATCGACACAGAGCTGCGGAGGCTGCTGGACGAGTTTCCGCCTGACGTCGTTCACGTAAACCATGTCTCCCATCTCTCCACGACCATGCTCCGGACGATTCGGGAGCGCGGCCTGCCGCTCGTGTACACCCTCCACGACTTCTGGCTGATGTGTCCGCGCGGGCAGTTCATCCAGCGCTCCGCGGAGAGCGGGCAGGAACCGTTCTCGTTGTGCGACGGGCAACAGGATCGCAAGTGCGCCGAGCGTTGCTACTCGTTGTACTTCTCGGGCGGTCAGGAGCACTACGAGGCGGACGTGGCCCGCTGGACGGCATGGGTCGCTGAACGCATGGCCAACGTCCGCGAGATGGCCGCCCACGTCGATCGGTTCATAGCGCCGTCGCGGCATCTGCTCGTTCGATTCCGCGACGAGTTCGGTCTGCCGGAAAGCAAGCTCACCTTCCTGGACTACGGATTTGATCTGGCACGGCTGGCCGGACGGTCGAGAGCCCCTGAGGCAAAGTGTGTCCTTGGGTACATCGGCACCCACATCCCCGCCAAGGGCATCCATCATCTCCTGGACGCGTTTGCTCTGGTACAGGGCGAACCGCTGCTTCGCATCTGGGGTCGCCCGCGAGATCCGTACACGACCTCCCTCCGTCGGATTGCCGCGAGCCTGCCCAATGGCGCGGGAGATCGAATCCAGTGGCTCGGCGAGTACCAGAACGAGCGGATCATGGAGGACGTGTTCAACCGCGTGGACGCCATTGTGGTGCCCTCCATTTGGGAGGAGAACTCGCCGCTCGTCATTCACGAGGCCCAGCAGGCGCGGGTGCCGGTGGTGACCGCGGATGTAGGTGGCATGGCCGAGTACGTCCGGCACGAGGTCAACGGGCTTCTGTTCAAGCACCGCGACCGCCGTGCCCTGGCCGAGCAGATGCAGCGGCTGGTTGACGACCCGCGCCTCGCCTCTCGCCTGGGAGCACGCGGCTACCTGCATTCGGCATCGGGTGACGTCCCCTCCATGCAGGAGCACGCGCTGGCAGTCGAGGGCGTGTACCGGGAACTCCTCCGGCATAAGCCGGCGTCGACCGTCGAGGCCAAACCCGGGCCGTGGCGCATCACGTTCGATACCAACCCCGACGACTGCAACCTGCGCTGCGTGATGTGCGAGGAGCACTCCCCCCACAGCACGCTGCAGGTCCAGCGGCGGGCCGCCGGCAAGCCCCGCCGTCGCATGGACATCGCGATGGTGAGGCGAGTCCTTGAGAGTTGTAGGGGAACGCGCCTGCGGGAGGTCATCCCGAGCACCATGGGCGAGCCCCTCCTGTACGAGCACTTCGATGAGTTCATCGACCTTTGTCACGAGTTCGGCGTGCAGATGAACCTCACAACCAACGGCACTTTCCCGAAGCGCGGCGCACGCGGATGGGCCGAGCGGCTGGTCCCTATCTGCTCTGACGTAAAGGTCTCGATCAACGGCGCAAGCGCGGCCACGCAGGAAGCGATCATGCTCGGCACGAAGCTGGAGCACGTGCTGGCCAACGTGCGGGAGTTTGTGGCCGTTCGAGATGCACACGCCGCCTCCGGCGGTAACCGCTGCAGGGTCACGTTCCAGACCACGTTTCTCGACAACAACGTGGCGGAGTTGCCCGACCTCGTGAGGCTCGGCGCTTCGCTCGGCGTGGACCGCGTCAAGGGGCATCACCTCTGGGCGCATTTCACGCAGATCCAAGGCCTGTCGATGCGACGCTCGCTGGAATCGGTTGAGCGATGGAACCGGATTGTGGAGGAGACGAAGAAGGCCGTGGCCGAGCATCCCCTCCCGAACGGTCAGCGCGTACTGCTGGAGAACATCCATCGACTCGACCCAACCCACCGCGAAGACATCGCACCAGGCGGGCCTTGCCCCTTCCTGGGCGAGGAGGCCTGGGTCAGCACGGAAGGGCGCTTCAATCCGTGCTGCGCACCTGACGCGCAGCGTCGCACGCTCGGCGAGTTCGGCAACCTCACCGACAAGTCGCTCATGGGGATCTGGAACGGCCCGGAGTATCGCACGCTGCGCGAGACCTACCGCGACCACAACCTCTGCAGGGGCTGCAACATGCGCAAACCGGCGGGACCGGCATGACGTGGCACCCGTGGCACCGGTCCTCCATCGCGCCGGACGGAACGCACCATCGGGTCGATGGGCGAGAGATGTATGCAGCCCGGTTCCACTGCGTGCAGAAGTACCACGAGCCCGGGCTCGCTCCTGTCGTTGATGAGTCGGGCGCCTATCACATCACGGCCGACGGCATCGCTGCCTATGCGGCTCGCTTTCTGCAGGCATGGGGTTTCTACGGGGGCCGCGCGGCCGTGCAGGACCAGCGGGGGTGGTTTCACATACTCGCCGATGGTCAGGAGCTCACGCGCGACCGCTTCGACTGGTGCGGGAATTTCCAAGAAGGCCGATGTACCGTGCGGTCGCGTTCGGGGCAGTACTTCCACATCACGCACGTAGGCTCGCCTGCGTACACGGAGCGATACCTGTACGCCGGCGACTTCCGCGACGGTTCAGCCGTGGTGCGTTGTGCTGAGAGGGGACTGTGTACCCACATCAATCCCGATGGACACCACACCCACGGCCAGTGGCACCTTGACCTCGATGTGTTCCACAAGGGATACGCGAGAGCGCGGGACCGATCGGGGTGGTTCCACGTCGATGCCACCGGGCGACCAATCACGCTGCGTCGATACGCCGAGGTCGAGCCGTTCTACAACGGTCAGGCGCGGGTTCTCACCCATGATGGCGAGTATCAGGTCGTCGATGAGCGGGGCCACGTGTGCGCTTCCGTGGGGCGTGATTCGTACGATCGGTTTCACCAAGTCTCGGCCGCGCTGGTAGGGCACTGGCGAACTGACGCGATCGCCGCGGCGGTGTCGCTTGGCGTGTTCGAGCACCTGCCGGCCCGTGGCGCCGAACTGGCTGGAGCGATCGCCGCCCCTGCGGACTCGCTTTCACGATTGCTCGGTGCCCTATGGGAACTCCGCTTGGTCGATCGGCGGGAGGGTGGGCTGTGGGAGGCGACGCTCAGCGGGCAACTGCTCGATCGCCGCTCCGCCCCCAACTTGGCCGATGCTGCAACCGAGTACGGAGGGCCGCTCCGCGACTGCTGGAGTAGTCTCCGCAAAGCGATCATGTCGGCGCGGTGGCGTCCCCCGGATGTGTTTGCGAGTGCCGCGTCCGATCCTGCGCGAGTCGCTGCGATTCAGCGGATGATGGCGGCCTACGCGCAGCACGACTACTCCGATATCGCTCATGTGCTGCCTTTCAAAGAGGCGCGGACCATCGTGGACGTGGCCGGAGGGACCGGGGTACTGGCACGGATGCTGGCCGATCGGTTTCCCGCGGTGGATGTCGTCGTGCTGGAACGCCCCGAGGTGTGCGAGTTCGCGGGCACCGGCAGCATCCATCCGCGTGTACGGTTCGTGAGCGGCGATGTCTACGAGCCCTGGCCGGTGCGAGCGGACGGGTTCGTCATGTCGCGTGTGCTCCACGACTGGAACGACGACGACGCCCGGCGCATCCTGAGGCAAGCCCGCGCCGCGACGTCGCCTGGAAGTAGCGGTGTCATCTTGGAGATGCTCCTCGATGATGCGACACCATTCGGCCGCGTGTGCGATCTTCACCTCATGGTCGTCACTGGGGGTCGGGAACGAACACTGGATCAGATCGGAAGTCTCTTGCGGGAGGCGGGGTTTCGACTCGTGCGTGTCGAACCCACGGCCTCACTCGTGAGCGCTGTTCTCGTGGAGGCCGTGTGAATATCGCTTCCGACATTGCCGAACTGGGGGCTTGGCGCGACCGCCGCGGGCTCGTCGTGTTTGTACGTCACGGCGAGCGGGAGTCCGTACCCTCCCACGAGTTTCCTCGCCACGATGCGCCGCTTACCGAGAGCGGCCGACGCGCGGCGGAGTCGATGGGGCAGCTGCTGGAAGGTCGGCTGGGTGCGGTGCGAAGCAGCCCTGTTCCCCGGTGTGTCGACACTGCGCTCGCCGTGATTGCCGGAGCGAAGCACGCGAGCGCTCCCATACACGATCGGCTGCTTGGGGACCCCGGGGCCTTTGTCGTTGATGGCGAATGCGCAATGGCTGAGCTGGTGAGTCGAGGGTTTCATCCGGCCGCACGGCAGTTGGGGAACGGTGAACAGCTGCCAGGTTTCGCAGATCCCGATCGCGCGACACAGCAACTCCTGGCGCTGGCACATTCACTCCTCGCAGCTGAACCTTCGCGCGTGCATGTACTTGTGACGCACGACCTGATTCTCTCGACAATGGTCGCTCGCGTCAGAGGAGTCGCCCTGGAGGGGCGGGAGTGGCCTGGATACCTGCATGGGTTGGCTGTGTGGCGTGACAAACTGCAACTGGTCAGCCGGTACGCCGCCGTCGAGCATGCAGTGCCGAATCGGCTGGTGCTTGAGCTCAGAACCGACCTTCACGCGGGGTAGACACCGGAGATTTGGAGCCAGCACGCCTCGGGCATGTCGCTGTCGTCCGGTGCCCACCATCGGGACAGTGAAACACGCACGATCGCGCCTTTCGGGCACTTTGTCGGAGGCGCTTCGAGGCCAACAAATGGTGCGCTTACGGGCAGCAGTCCGTTCATCACATACCGCTTCTTCTCCCCAGGCTCTAGTTCCAGCGGCGCGGGCAACTCCCAGAAGCCCACACTGTGCGTTGGAAGAGGGTCACCACGATCAACATGGCCCTTGCCGTACGAGGTGAACCGGAGCTTGCCGTCAAACAGATTTGACCGATCGCCATTCCATACCACGCAGTGCTTTCGGATCCAAGCGTGTAGGTTCTTGCCAGACTTGCCCGTGGGCTTCCAACTGGACACGAGATAGTCTTCGACGTGCGGAGGGTCGACCGTGCTGGCCTTGGAACCATTCACGGTAATCAGATCCCCGATGTCCGCCTTGAACTCCTGCCAGCTGTGGTACTCCGCACCGTCGCGCGGAATGAGCCGCAAGAGCGCTCCGGACTCGACATCGACGGCGCCGACGCAGATGTTCTGGCCCATCTTGGTTTTTGCGACTACGACAACGTTCATGGCAGGATGTGCTCCACAGGCAATCCGGTTTGCCGAGAGATCTCATCCGTGAGCAATGATCGATGGCATGCCGCCGGGGTACGTTCGACACAGAAGAAGACAGGCCGACAGGCGGCGCCGATGTGCCTATTCAATAGTGCGCTGGCGTCCAGCCCCGCCAGGCATGTCTCGCGGTATTTGGCCTTGAACGCCTCACCCAGCTCGTCTCTGCTTCGCTTCCCCGTCCCGGTGCGCAGGTCTTCCTGCTTTTGTGCGTCTCTGACCTCAGGCGGCGGCGCAAGATCCTTGATGTGAACGTAGCGGATGCCGCGCTCTGCGAGCCTCGCTTGCAGCCGCTGCGCATTGGCGAATGCATACTCCGAACCGCGCAAGCCTCGACGAGCCCGCACATCGCAGAAGAGGTCCACATGGGCATCGACGAGGGCTTGAAAAAACCGCTGTTCCACGAAGCCGTACACGCCGATGGTGAGGAGCTTCTCGGGCATCGCTCAGTTCTCCTCTTCAATCGGCGGGGGAGCGTATCGCCCTCGTGACGTGAACGACTCACCAAACAGCGCTGACTGCCCCCCGGTGAGCCGTCCAATGACCGCCTGCTGAGTGATTTCTGCGCCATCGCGGTCGATGTGCAACAGAGGAACGTTGCGCCGTTGCAGGGCCTCTCCGATGAGCTTCGAGCGATGGCATCGCTCTGGGTCCAACTCACTGCACATCAACGCCACACGGTGCCCGCCCTTCAGTGCCGCAGTCAGCCGCTCCAGGCCGGCGGAAAAGACAGGACGAGCCTCACACCGCGAATAATCGACCTTTCCGTCAACGTAGCACGATGGGTCGTCTGGCTTTCCGCCGAGCGAATCGCCCATGAACAGGTACTTGATACCGGCTTGGCCGAGCAGCACCTTCAGCGCGTCGCCATTGAACTCGGGCAGTCTTGAACGCGGCTGGGAACGGACATCGATCAGGTACTGAATGCGGTGGCCCTTTAGCCTGGACAGGAAATCGCTCCAAGGGCGATCGCCATAGCCGATCGTCGTGAGAAGTCCGCGCTGATCCACGTCGCTGTCCATCGCGTCCATTTTATCGCTCCCACTTTGGCCAGGATCGCCGCGAGGAAGTGCGGTCGCTCGGTCGTGGTCATGTGGCCAGGCGCGAGGTCATCGCATTGGGCTTCGTCGAGGTCGATGGTCATGCGTGCGTCCGTGCGTGATCCCTGTGGGGGCCGGTGATGGCCAGTTGTGCTTGCCCGCCGGGCGGCAGGCCGTTAACCACCATCTACGCAAACGATTCGGATTGTGGCGAACGAACCGATCGGAAGGGACTTGGACACGATCTCGATGTCAGGACGCCGAAGCCCTGGTGGTCCAACGATTCAGTACGCGAACTGCCTCTTCGATGGTTCCGACGGTCTGATCAGCTTCGCCGTTTGAGTTCGCACGCGATGCTCCATACGCCACCAAGAGTGTCTTTGCTTGTACCGATCGCCCTGCCTCGCAATCCCGCGGGCTGTCGCCAACCATGATGCAGTCCGCAAGGTCCAATTGAAGGTCAGCGGCGGCCTGCCTCAACAGCCCTGGCCTCGGTTTCCTGCATTCGCAGCTGACACGGTACTCGCCATCTCCGACCTCTGGATGGTGAGGACAGTAATAGATTGCGTCAAGGTAGAGGCCGTTGTCCTCAAGCAGTGCGAGCAGGTGCTCATGGATGCGCTGCAGGTCCGCTTCCGTGAAGAAGCCCCGTGCGATCCCGCTCTGGTTTGTCACAACGACAAGCCGGTGCGACTTTGCGACCACCTTCAAGCACTCGATCATGGGCGTGAGCAAGCGGAGCTGCTCAGGTTTGGACAAGTAGCTGACATCCTCGATCACGATGCCATCACGATCCAGGAACACAGCCCGCCGCAGCGATTTCCGCTCTTCCCGTCGCCCGTATTCGGTGATCTGCGCTCGCACAAACGGGGGAACTTCGGTGAGCTCCTGCGCCTTCTCCATGATGAGGTCCAAATGCTCGGCGTAGGCATCGAAGACCTCTTGATTGGCCTCGTTGCGCCGCAGCACGAACGTGGGTGCTGAGCGGCCAACGCGACGATGGAGGTACGGCTCGAGATAGATCTCGTCATCGCGCTGCAGAAGGAATGCTGAGGGAGCGAATCGCTCGTCAACGAACACACGAAAGCGAGATCCCACGTTGCCGAGTGACTTTCGCAAGGAGACCGCTCGACGAATGTGGGCCAAGCAGTCATGGCTGATTCGACCTCTGTACTTCTCCTCCTCTTGCTCGCGCTGATCCACGATTGCACTGAACGGACGACGGAAGATCAGGTCGATTTCGAGCCTGGGGTTATTCGCAAGGGCCGCAGGGACAGCCTGAATGAACTGCTCATCAGTCATGAGCGTGTGGAGCGAAATCCCTACGACCCGAAACCTGCTCGTGGCATCACGCAGGACACTGGCGTAGTGATCCATCAGATGGGAACGAGATGCGTACAAATCGCGGACAAGGCCGACGAAGCGGTGGTGACGGTACCTGAACCGGTAATGGAGGGCGACATGTACGGTGACCGCGACGGCCGTGATGGCGATTACCAATGCCACCGCCGAGATGATGAGCCGTGTCCTTAGGCTGACCGGGTTCGCCGGGTCATACCACAACAACAGCCCCGTGAGCGTGCCAACCGCGCCTAGCGTGGCCAGAAAGTACACTCCCGCGATCCGCAGCCAATGGCTGATCGGCAGGGGACCAGTGATACTCCGATCCTCGCGGGACTGCGACATCGGTGCCTCCGGGCTCAGTAGACCAAATGATTCTAGAACGATCCCGCGATCACCCGGCTCTCGGTTTGAAACTGCGCAGGGGGATCGCGGACGTCTATCGGAACCCCGCGTCAAATCCGCGGTGGCGCTAACCGAGAGACTCAGAGAGTTTGAGAGGTTCGGGCGAGAGGTCGACCGGAACCCGGCGGGTTCCCGTGGCCCGCCCGATGGGCCGGCCCAAACCGAGAGCGCGGCGGCCCACGCCACCCCGCGTTTGACCACGGAATCTCCGTCGATTCCGCCACCCCGCTCGGACGCCGGAAACCAGCCGGGCCGTAAAGCAAAACCGGCCCGCTTTCGCGGGCCGGTCAGAAGCTCCCTGTGCAAGACCGTTTCGGAGGGTTCGCGGACCACTCTCGGGGTGGCCCGATGGGTGTGCGATCGACACGGGTCGTTAACGGGTACGGGCCGAAACCCGGTTTCAGGGCCGCCAGCAGGGTCCAGACCTGCCCAATGGCGTCGTGAGCGAGGTTGGGGGTGCGGATTCAGGGCATTTGTGGTCAAGCCGAGGTAGGTTCGGTCACCCACTATGCCGAGTCCGCGGCAGTGGCCTTTCCGAGCGCACGGCGGATGCCCTTCTCGAACTCCACCACGACCAGCACGCCCGCCCCGACCAACATGACCCGCACCCAGGCGCTCGCGTCGAGCGGGGCTGAGTGGAACAGGCGGTTGATGATCGGCACATGGGCGAAGGCGAACTGCACGGCCAGCATCGCGGCGATGCCCGCCCACAGCCACATGTTCGAGAAGAGCGGGACGGCCCACGCCGGACGGAGGAGCGCCCGGCTGGAGAACAAGTAGAAGATCTCGCCCACGACGATCACCGACACCGCCGCGGTGCGGGCCGTTGCTTCGCTCATGCCCCGGGCCAGTTCCCAGTGGAACAGTCCCATCGCCCCGGTACACAGGAGCAGCGAGACCAGCCCCGTGCGCATGATGAGTTCATACGTCAGGATCGGGCGCTTGGGGTCGCGCGGCGGGCGGGCCATGACCCCCGGCTCTCTCGCCTCGAAGATCAATGGCATCCCGAGCAGGATCGCGGTGACCATATTGATGTAGAGCGCGTGCACGGGCAGGATTGGCAGCGGCCAGCCGAGCATGATCGCCGTGAGGATGATGAACGCCTCGCCGCCGTTGGTGGGGAGCGTCCAGACGATGAACTTGGTGAGGTTGCTGAAGACATTGCGGCCCTCTTCGACCGCCGCCTCGATGGTGGCGAAGTTGTCGTCGGCCAGGACCATGTCCGCCGCGTCCTTAGCGACCTCGGTGCCGGCGATGCCCATCGCCACGCCGATGTCGGACTGGCGGAGCGCGGGGGCGTCGTTCACGCCGTCGCCGGTCATGGCGACGATGTGCCCGCGCGATTGGAGGCCCTTCACGAGCCGGAGTTTCTGCTCCGGCGTCATGCGGGCGAAGACGGCGGTGGCCTCGGCGTGCGACGGAAGGTCGACATCGGGGATCGCGGCCATCTCAGCGCCCGTGAGGACGCGCGGCGACGCGGCGCCCATTCCATCCGCGTGAGTCGAGGCCCCGTCGATCCCGATCATCCCCGCGATGGTCGCGGCCGTCAGCGCATGATCGCCGGTGATCATCTTCACGCGCACGCCCGCGCGCTGGCACGCGGCGACGGCCTCGATCGCCTCGGGCCGCGGCGGGTCGAGCATCCCCTGCACGCCCAGGAACGTGAGGCCGCCTTCGGCGTGCTCGACCATCGGGTGCGTGAGGTCGCCCACGTCCGGGGGCGCACGCCCTCGCGCGAAGGCGAGCACGCGCAGGCCGCGCTGCGCGAGGTCGGCGACGGCCCGCTGCACGGGCATCTTGTCGAGCGCGACGACCTCGCCCCGAGCGTCCATCGCGGTTTCGCACATGCCCAGCACGCGCTCGACGGAGCCTTTGACGTAGATCACCCGGCTCGTGGTGGCACGGTTCTTGGGGCCGTGCAGCGTGGCCATGTACTGGCGGTCGGGCTCGGAGGGGGGGGCGGCCACGCGCGGGGAGCGGGCCCCCCGGGCATCGCGCGTGAGGGCAAGGCCGGCCCCCCCCCCCCCCCCCCCCCCG
>OEIV010000515.1_pt1 | contig 21002 bp, 18 predicted proteins | sample 1539231 | NCBI WGS metagenome assembly OEIV01 (sample SAMN03794762, study PRJEB22550) | activated sludge metagenome | feature: wastewater treatment plant; material: activated sludge; isolation source: Wastewater treatment plant of a petroleum refinery complex | place: Argentina: Buenos Aires ...
TCGATCAGCGCCGTCGCGATGATGGTCAGCGAGCCGCCTTCCTCGATGTTGCGGGCCGCGCCGAAGAAGCGCTTGGGCCGCTGCAGCGCGTTGGCGTCGACGCCGCCGGTCAGCACCTTGCCCGACGAGGGCACCACGGTGTTGTAGGCGCGGCCGAGGCGGGTGATCGAATCCAGCAGGATGACGACATCGCGGCCATGCTCGACCAGGCGCTTGGCCTTCTCGATCACCATCTCGGCGACCGCGACGTGGCGGGTCGCCGGCTCGTCGAAGGTCGAGGAAATGACCTCCCCCTTCACCGTGCGCTGCATGTCGGTGACTTCTTCCGGGCGCTCGTCGATCAGCAGGACGATCAGGTAGCACTCGGGGTGGTTGGCGGTGATCGACTTGGCGATGTTCTGCAGCAGCACGGTCTTGCCGGTGCGCGGCGGGGCGACGATCAGGCCGCGCTGGCCTTTGCCGAGCGGGGCGACGATGTCGATGATGCGGGCCGAGCGGTCCTTCAGCGTCGGATCGTTCACTTCCATGCGCAGCCGCTCGTCGGGATAGAGCGGCGTCAGGTTGTCGAAATGAACCTTGTGGCCGGCCTTCTCGGGGCTGTCGAAATTGATGGTCGCGACCTTGACGAGGGCGAAGTAGCGCTCGCCGTCCTTCGGCCCGCGGATCTGGCCCTCGACCGTGTCACCGGTACGCAGGCTGAAGCGGCGGATCTGCGAGGGACTGACATAGATGTCGTCCGGCCCGGCGAGATAGTTCGATTCCGGGCTGCGCAGGAAGCCGAAGCCGTCGGGCAGGACCTCCAGGACGCCGGCGCCCATGATCTCGATGTCGCTCTCGGCCAGCGCCTTGAGGATCGCGAACATCAGCTCCTGCTTGCGCATGGTGCTGGCGCCCTCGATCTCCAGCTCCTCGGCGAAGGCCAGCATCTCGGTCGGCGACTTGGCCTTGAGGTCCTGCAGCTTGACGGTCTGCAGCCTGAAATCCTGCATGGTCATGGGCGGGGTCTTCTCAGGGACGGGCGGGGGCTCGGGCGCGGCCGGAGCCTCGGGCTCGACGGCGGCGGGAAGGGACTCGGCGGCGGCGACGACCTCGGCGGCGGGTTCGCGAACAGACGTGCTGGCGCGCAGCGTGGTGCTTTTGCGTCCGGTGGTGGGGGGCTTGGAAGAAATGGGACTGACCTGACGAAATTGGAGATTCAAGCTGACCGCCGCATGAGGCGCCACAGGCGGCTCACGCGCATGCCCGCTCATCAAGGCGAAGCGGACATCGATGGTGATGACGGGTCCGGAGCGGACGGGCCTGGGCGCAGCGCCCCGCGTTCCCCGCTCCGATGACCTTCGGAAGAAGGCCGCCCCCAAGACCTAGCGCGATTTCAAACGCCTGTATAGCGCCTTTCCAGCGCTCTGCCCTTCGTTGACGCCGACGTCAAAAGGGCTTCACGACCACCAGGATCACCACGGCGATCGCCGCAAAGCTGGGAATCTCGTTCAGAAACCGCCAGGTCCGTCCGTTGCGCAGGCCGCCATCGGCGCGGAATCTGCGCACCTGCCCGGCAAGAAAGCCGTGGAATCCCGAAAGCCCCACGACCAGCGCCAGTTTGGCGTGTAGCCAGTACTGGCCGTCGAAAATTTCCGGCCGGGCAATGAGCATCAGCACCGCAAAGGCCCAGGCAACGATCATTGCCGGATTGGCGATGATCCGCAGCAGCCGCGCCTCGCGCAGCTTCCAGCCCTCGCTCTCCGCCGATCCGACCGCCGCCTCGCAGTGATAGGCGAAATAGCGCGGCAGCATGAACAGGCCCGCCATCCAGAAGATCACGAAGATCACATGGCCGGCCTTGAGCCACAGGAAGCCCTCACCCTCGAGCCAGCTCATGCCGCGCGCGTCTCCCTGCAGGGACAGCCTGCCGCCGCGCCGCAACCGGGCCAGGCCGGGTCCGGCGCGATGCCGGAGCGGCCGATCGTCTGGCGAACCAGAGCGGCGAGCCCGGCGATGAAGCGGGGATGCCGACCGACCGCCGGCACCCGGACATAGGCCGGCGCCCCGGCTCCGAGGGCCGCGTCGCGATAGACCTGGTCCAGCTCGTAGAGCGTCTCGGAGTGCTCCGATACGAAAGCCAGCGGGACGACGACCGGCACCTGCCCGGCTTTGGCCGTCGCCAGGATCTCGGCGTCGGTATCCGGACCGATCCACTTCAGCGGCCCGACCCGGCTCTGATAGGTGACGATGCTCGCCACCCCTTCGGCCCCGGCGGCGGCGGCGATCGCCTTGGCCCCGGCCTCGACCTGCAGCGGGTAGGGATCGCCCGCCCTGACGATGCGCTCGGGCAAGCCATGCGCGGAGAAGATGATCCTCGGCACGGCCCCGTCAGGAACCTCGGCCAAACCTTGCTTCAGAAGGTCGCCATAGGCGGCGACGAAGCCCGCCTCGAGCGGATAGCAGCAGATCGCGGCATCGGGAGCGTCCAGCCCAGCCCGCTTCGCCGCGCCGCGCCACTCGGCGAGCGAGGACGCCGTCGTCGTCGTCGAGAATTGCGGGTAGAGCGGGATGAGCGCCACGCGATCGGGTCGCCACGCCGCCAGCGTGCGCGCCGCTTCGTCGGCCCGGGGATGCCAGTAGCGCATGGCGATCACGGTCTTCGCCTCGATCCCGACGCCGGCCAGGGCCTGCGTCAACGCTTCGGCCTGTGCCTCGGTCTGCGGCACGATCGGCGATCCGCCACCGATGGAAGTGTAGATCGACTGCGCGTAGGCGCGGCGGCGCGATGCAATGAAGCGCGCCAGCGGCCAGCGGATGAAGCCCGGCGCGCGAATGATCGCCTTGTCCGAGAAGAGATTGGTCAGAAACGGCTGGACCGCGTCCAGCGTGTCCGGCCCGCCCAGATTGAACAGGACAACGCCCAGACGCATCAGTTGGCGCCTCGTACCACTGCGACCAGCCGGGCCACGTTCTCCGGCGGGGTCGGGGGGGTTACGCCATGGCCGAGATTGAAGATGAAGGGCCGCCCCTTCATGGCGGCGACGATCCGGCGCGCCTCGTCTTCCATGACCGGGCCGCCGTCCAGCACCAGAACCGGATCGAGATTTCCTTGCAGGGCGACATTTGGCGGTACGACGGTGGCCGCAAAGGCGATGTCGCACATATGATCGACGCCGATCCCGTCGACGCCGGTCGCCCGTGCATAGGGGCCAAGATGTCCGCCGGCGCCGCGCGGAAATCCGATGATCGGCACATCGGGGTGCTTGGCCTTCACCGCGGCGACGATGCGCGCCGTCGGACCGGTGACCGCGCGCTCGAAAAGGCCGGCCGGAACGCTCCCCGCCCAAGTATCGAAGATCTGCAGCGCCTCGGCGCCCGCCTCCACCTGCGCCATCAGATAGGCCGAGGTCGCCTCGACCAGGCGATCGATCAGCGCATCGAACAAGACCGGCTCCTGCCAAGCCATGCGGCGGATGATCGTATGGTCGCTGCCGCCCGCGCCCTCGACCATATAGGTCGCGACCGTCCAGGGCGCGCCCGCGAAGCCGATCAGCGCGGTTTCGGGCGGCAGGCTGGCCCGGATGCCGCGTACCGACTCCATGACGGGCGACAGGATCTCGGCGGCCCGCGCGTCCGACAGCCGCGCCAGCCCGGCGGCGTCGCGGATCGGCTCCAGCTTCGGCCCTTCCCCTTCCAGGAAGGCGACGCTCTGGCCGAGCGCATGCGGAATGAGCAGAATGTCGGCGAACAGGATTGCCGCGTCGAAGCCGTAGCGCCTGATCGGCTGCAGCGTCGCCTCGATGGCGAGCTCCGGCGTCAGGCAGAAGTCGATGAAATTGCGCGCCTTGAGCCGCAGTGCCCGATACTCAGGCAGATAGCGGCCGGCCTGACGCATGATCCAGATCGGGGGGACCGCTCGTGCCTGCCCGCGCAGAGTCTCTAGAAAGGGCTTGGACACGGGTGACATGCTCGGCTGGCTGCTTCTCTACCATCTCTTAAGGAGAAGAGGTGGTGGTGGGAAGTGGTAGAAGGGCCTGTGCAGAACGTGGATCAAGCGCTCGCAGGAAATGTCCCCAGAGACCTGTGGATGGGGGTTCGGAGTCGGCTTTCCGGCCCCGATCGGTTAATGAGCGGTTAATGAAGCCCGGATTCCGCCTGTGATCACTCCTGTGGACGATGTGAACAATGGGGATCGCCCCGCGCCGCGACGCTGTCCCCATGACTCTAGGTCACCACGAAAATGCATCCCCGGACTCATGACTCGGCTCGCAAGACGCCCGCGTCGTCGGGAGGCGCTGTGAGGCACGGGGAGGAAGCGTCGCGCGTGGCGCTACGCACAGGATTGCCCAGAGGCTTGCCCACAGGAGCGGCGCGATGAGCGAAAACGTATCGGCCGCCGCGCTCAGCCAGGGCTGGGGGCCGACCAATGTCTATTTTCACCTCCACCTCGTCTCGGATTCGACCGGCGAGACGCTGCAGGCCTATGCCCAGGCCGTGTGCGCCCAGTTCGAGGAAGGACGGCCGATCCTTCACATCCACCCGCTCATCCGCTCGCCGCGCCAGCTCGACCGCGCCCTCGCCGCGATCGAGGATGCGCCGGGGCTGGTTCTCTACACGCTCATGAAGGAAGACAAGCGCGAGGCCCTGGAAACGCTCTGCCTGCGTCTCGGCCTCCCGCACCTGAGCGTGCTCGACCCCGCCATCGCCATGACGGGCCGTTATCTCGGGATCGAATCGAGCCACCGGATGGGCGGCCAGCACGAGCTCGACCAGCGCTATTTCGCGCGTATCGATGCGCTCAACTACACCCTCGCCCATGACGACGGCCAGAACGTCGCCGGCTTCCATCAGGCCGACATCGTGCTGCTGGGCATCTCGCGCACCTCGAAGACCCCGACCAGCCTCTATCTCGCCAATCGCGGCTACAAGACCGCCAACCTTCCCCTGGTCCCCGGCGTCCCGCTGCCGCCCGACGTCGAGGCGCTGGAGGGGATGAGCGCCGGCCCCCTGGTGGTCGGGCTCATCGCCAGCCCCGAGCGCATCGTGCAGATCCGCCGCAACCGCCTGATGGCGCTGCAGGAGCGTCACGAAACCGACTATGTCGACGAGGATCACGTGCGCGACGAGATGTCGTCGGCGCGCAAGCTGCGGCGGCGGTGATCGCGCTGCTCAACCGGCGCCGGACCGAAGGCCTCACCCTGGCCGGCAACAATGATTTCTGATCTCTCGGTCCCGCTCGTTCTGGCCTCGTCCAGCGCGTCCCGCGCGGCGATCCTGAAGGCCGCGGGCCTCGCCTTTTCCGCGGTGCCGGCCCGGATCGACGAAACCGCGCTCATCGAGAGCCTGCTGGCGGAAGGGGCTCGCCCCCGCGACATCGCGGAGGCGCTCGCCGAGGCCAAAACTCTGAAGGTGGCCGCCTCCGCGCCGGCCGATGCCATCGTGCTCGGCGCCGACCAGCTTCTCGTCTGCGAGGGACGCATCCTCGAAAAGCCGGCGGGCCGGGCCGAAGCGGAAACCCATCTCGCCTTCCTCAGCGGCAAGCGGCACGAGTTGGTCGGCGGCGTAACCGCGGCGCGCGGCGGCCGCATCGTCTGGCGCCATGTCGAAACCGCACGCCTGACGATGAGAAGCATGGACGCGCGCTTCATCGCGGACTATCTCGACCAGGCTGGCGCTGACGTGTTCGCCAGCGTCGGCGCCTATCATCTGGAAGGGTTGGGGCCCCATCTGATGAGCCGGATCGAAGGCGACTTCTATTCCATTCTCGGGTTGCCGCTGCTGGCGGTGCTCGATTTCCTGCGGACCCAGGGGGCGCTGCGCGCATGACGATTTCGGGCCGGGCGAAGATCGCCGGCGTGATTGGCTGGCCGGTGGCGCAATCGCGTTCGCCGCTGATGCACAATCACTGGATCTCGACGCTGGGGCTGGAGGCGGCCTATGTGCCGCTGGCCGTGAAGCCGGAAAACATCGAGCGCGCCGTGCGCGCCTTGCCGGCACTCGGTTTCCAGGGCGCGAACGTCACCGTCCCCCACAAGGAAGCGGCGCTGAAGGCCTGCGACGGGCTCGACGCGGCCGCCCGGCGGATCGGTGCGGTCAACACCATCGTGGTTCGCGAGGACGGCGGCCTTGAAGGGCGCAATACCGATGCCGTCGGGTTCGCCGAAAGCCTGCGCGCCGCCTCGTGCAGCGCCGGCAATGCCGGCGCGACGGCTCTGGTGCTGGGCGCCGGCGGCGCGGCAAGGGCGATCGTCGCGGCGCTGATCGACCTCAAGTTCGGCCATATCCGCATCGCCAACCGGACCGATGCGCGCGCTTCGGCGGTGGCTGCGGCCTTTTCGGCGGAGAAGGTGAAGATCGAGCCCATCGCGTGGGATCAGCGCAGCGACGCTCTCGACGGCGCCTCGCTGCTGGTCAACACGACCAGCCTCGGCATGGTCGGCCAGCCGCCGCTGGAGATCGACCTCGCGCCGCTCTCTCAGGGCGCGGTCGTTGCCGACATCGTCTATTCGCCTCTGGCGACGCCGCTGCTGCGCGCCGCTCACGAACTCGGCCTGACGACGGTCGGAGGTCTGAGAATGCTGATCGAGCAGGCCCGCCCGGGTTTCGCGGCCTGGTTCGGGCAGACGCCCCCCGTCACCAGGGAGCTGATCGAGATGCTTGAAGCCGACGTCAGGGCGCGGGCCGGCTGATGCTGCTCGTCGGTCTCACTGGCTCGATCGGCATGGGCAAGAGCGAGACGGCGAAGATGTTCGCCGCCCTCGGCGTGCCGGTCTACGACGCCGACGCCGCCGTCCATGCCCTCTATGACGTCGGCGGCCTCGCGGTCGAACCCATCGGCGCGGCCTTTCCCGGAACGGTGGTCGACGGCAAGGTCGACCGCACGCGCCTTGCCGCGGCGACGCTCGGCGACGAGGCCGCGATCAAGCGCCTGGAGTCGATCATTCACCCCCTCGTCGGCAGGGCGCAGCTGGATTTCCTGCATGGCGCCGAGGCCGCGGGCGCCCACATCGTGGTCCTCGACGTGCCGCTTCTCTTCGAGACCGGCGGCGATGCGCGGGTCGATGCGGTAGTCGTCGTCTCCGCCCCGGCCGACATCCAGCGCGCCCGCGTTCTCGCCCGGCCCGGCATGACGGCGGACAAGTTCGAAGCGATCCTCAAGCGCCAGACGGCCGACGCGGCGAAACGGGCCAGGGCGCATTACGTGATCGACACCCATCTCGGCCTCGACCATGCGCGCGAACGGGTCGCCTATGTGCTGGAGGATCTCAAGCGGCGCGAGGCCCGCATCTGGGCGGCCCGCAAGGCGGCGGCGCCATGATGCGCGAGATCGCGCTGGATACCGAAACGACCGGTCTCAAGCCGGAAGAGGGCCACCGCATCGTCGAACTCGGCTGTCTGGAGCTCGTCAATCACGTCCCCACCGGACGGACGCTGCACGCCTATTTCGATCCCGGGCGGCCGATGGAGCCGGACGCCACCCGCGTTTCGGGCATTACCGACGAGATGCTGCGCGGCAAGCCGGTCTTCGCCGATCTCGCCCCGCAATTCCTCGATTTCATTGCCGACGCCCCGCTGGTGATCCACAATGCCGCCTTCGACATGGGCTTCCTCAACGCCGAGCTGACGCGGGCAGGCTTCGCGGCCCTGCTGCCCGAGCGGGCGATCGACACGCTGCTGATCGCGCGGCGCAGATTCCCCGGCGCACCCGCCTCGCTCGACGCGCTCTGTAAGCGTTTCGGCATCGATCTCTCCGAGCGCATCAGGCACGGCGCGCTGCTCGATGCCGGATTGCTGGCGCAGGTCTATCTGGAACTTTGCGGCGGCCGTCAGCCCGGTCTGGTGCTGGCGGTGGAGGCCGGCGTCCGCGTCGCCGCGACCGCGCCGGAAGCGGCCGCCGGGCAACGCGTCCGGCCACACCCGCTCGCGCCGCGGCTGACCGACGAGGAGGCGGCCGCCCACGCCGCCTTCGTCGCCTCCCTGAAGGGCGAGGCGATCTGGAAGCGCTACCAGTCCTAGCGGACGATCAGGCGGTGCCGGTCTGCCCGCTGGCCTGCGCCGCCCTCTGGCGCTCCATCTGGGCGCGGTAGAGGCCGGCGAAATCGATCGGGTCCAGCATCAGCGGCTGGTAGCCGCCGTCGCGCACCGTGTCCGCGACGATCCGCCGGGCGAACGGGAACAGCAGGCGGGGCGCCTCGATCAGCAGGAAAGGCTGCTGCTGGTCCGCGGGAATGCCGCGCAGCAGGAAAGCCCCGGCATAGACCAGCTCCATGACATAGACGGAGGCGTCGCCGGACTTGGCGTCGATCATGATCCGCAGCCCGACCTCGAACTGGTCGGCGCCCAGCGGGCGGACCTGGACGTCGATCCCCACCTGGATCTGCGGCTTGGTCTGGGCGAGCTGCGCCGCCACGCCCGGGTTCTCGAAGGACAAGTCCTTGACGAACTGGCCGAGGATGGAAATCTGCGGACCTGCGCCCTGGGGGGCGGCTTCGGGAGCGTCTGTCATCTGATCGGGTGCCTTTGCGGAGGCGGGGCAGCTACCATGCCGGACGCGGCTGGCGCAAGCGAAGCGGCTGGCGCAGCGCGCCGTCGCGGCCTATATTGATTGAAACGGTGGCCGTCCGGGGCCGCAGGACCTTCATCCTGCCGGATTTCCGGGCGATACCGAATACTGGGGCGCAGGCAGCGCCGGAGGCTTCAGCGTGGCCCGAGGGGCCCGGAGCAGCTATGACTACGATCGAAGTGTTCGACATCATCCTGCTCGCGGCGATCGCCGGGTTCTTCGTGTTCCGCCTGTGGTCGGTGCTGGGCACCCGCACCGGCAGCGAACGCTCGCCCGAAACGACCAATGGCGACGCCAAGACCCGTCCGTCCGGCGCCCCTGCAGCGCCCCTGCCCGCCAACGACAAGGGGCCCGCGCCGGTCGCGCGCCCGGCCCTGTCGCTGCCCCCCGCCGTCCAGCGCGGTGTTGCCGAGATCGCCGCCGCCGACCGCAGCTTCGATGCCGAAGGCTTCCTCCAGGGCGCGTTGGCGGCCCACGAGCGCGTGGTCGATGCCTTCGCCGCCGGTGACCGCGCCGAGCTGAAGATGCTCCTCGGTCCGGAAGTCTACGCCGCCTTCGACCGGGCGATCGGCGAGCGCGAGCGGGCCGGACTGACCGCCTCGTCGGTCTTCGTCAAACAGGCCGCACCCCAGATGGTGGCCGCCTCGCTGAAGGGCCGCAACGCGGAAATCGACATTCGTTACGAGAGCGAATTGATACAGTTCTCCAAGAATGCCGCCGGCGAGCTCGTCGAGGGCAGCGAAAGCGCGGTCAAGCGCATCGTCGATCGCTGGACCTGGCTGCGCGACGTGAGGTCGGGCGACCCGAACTGGAAGCTGGTCGATACCGACTACGGCGATTGATCGCAGCGGCGTCGTCATGGGCGCCGGCGGCGCGATCACGACCGGCCGCCTGACGGCCTTCGCAGCCCTGACGACCGGGCTTCTGGCCGCCGCCGCCGTCGCGCTGTCCCCGCCCGTCGAGCTGCGCCGCACGCCGACCGCCCCCGCCGCCACTTTGACCCCGGTCGCCTTCGCGGACCTGCCCGGCCTGCCCGGCTGGGCCGAGGACGATCCGGCCGGCGCCCTCGCGGCCTTCCGCGCCAGCTGTCCCGGCATTCTCGCCGACCCGGGGCGTTTTTCCCCCGTCTTCGGGGCTGCGGCCGACTGGGCAAGGGTCTGCGCGACGGCCGCGGACACCCTCCCGGCCGGCGCAAGGGCGTTCTTCGAAACCCGTTTCGAAGCCTTCGCGGTTTCCGGTCCTGACGGCGCCACCGGCCTCGTCACCGGCTATTACGAGCCCGAGCTGGACGGCAGCCGCACCTGGTCGATGGTGTTCCCGGAGCCCGCCTATCCCGCGCCCGCCGACCTCGTGACGGTCGATGCGGCGGCCTTTGCCGCGCTGCTGAACGGCCAGCGCTTGGCGGGAAAGGTGGTCGGCGCCAGGCTCGTCCCCTACGACACCCGCGGCCAGATCGGCGCCTACACCTATGGCCGCCGCAACCGCCCCTTGCTCTATCTGCGCTCGCAGGCCGACGGTTTCTTTCTGCAGATCCAGGGCTCGGGCCGGGTCCGCCTGAGCGATGGCACGCTGGTCCGCCTCGGCTATGCCGCCCAGAACGGCCATCCCTATACGGCGATCGGCGGCGAACTGATCGCCCGCGGCGAGATCGCGCGCGAAGACATGTCGATGGCGGCGATCAGGGCCTGGCTTGCCGCCAACCCGCTCGAGGCGGAGGCCCTGATGAACCGCAACGCCTCCTATGTCTTCTTCGCGGAAAGCCCGCTCGACGATCCCTCGGTCGGACCGAAGGGGGCCGAGGGCGTCGCGCTGACGCCCGGCCGCAGCCTGGCGGTCGATGCGCGCGTCTGGCCCTATGGACTGCCCGTCTTCGTCGCCGGACGGATCGCCGCCGCCGACGGCATCGGCGAGGAGGACATGGCGCGGCTGATGGTGGCGCAGGACACCGGCGGCGCGATCCGCGGCGTCGTCCGCGGCGACATTTTCTTCGGCTGGGGGGCGGAGGCCGAGCGGCGGGCCGGCGGCACCGATGGCGCGGCGCGGTTCTATGTGCTGCTGCCCAGGCCGCGATGGCGCGGCGCGGTTCTATGTGCTGCTGCCCAGGCCGCCAGAAGCCGTCCCGTCCGTCCCGGAACCTCTTTCGGTTGCGCCCCGGCCATGACGCGCCGCCTCACGCCGGACGAGCAGGCGCTCTGGCAGAGCGTCGCCGCGACGGTCAAGCCGCGCCGCCGTGCCGCGGCCCCGGCGGCAACCCCAGCGGTACCCGCGCCGGCCCCGGCCGGGACCAGGCCAGCCAAGCGCCGAGCGCCGCCGGCCGCCTCGCCCGCGCCGCCCGCCGCGCCGCGCCCGGCGTCGCCGCCCTTCGACACCGCCGGGCTGGACGGCAAGCGCGCCGCCCGCCTGCGCAAGGGCGAGATCGCCATCGACGCCCGGATCGACCTGCACGGCCTCACCCTCGCCCCGGCCCACGATGCGCTGCTGCGCTTCGTCCATGATGCCCGCCAGCGCGGCGACCGGCTGGTCCTCGTCATCACCGGCAAGGGCGGCGGCGGCGACGGCGCGCTGAAGCGCCTGGTGCCGCTCTGGCTGCACGAGGCGGCGGTCCGGCCCGCCATCGCCGCGATGACGCCGGCCCATCGCCGCCATGGCGGGGGCGGGGCGATCTATGTTTATCTGCGCCGCCGCAGAGGCGAGGCCCGGGGGAGCAAGGCGTGACGGGAGAGCCCGACGACATCGATATCGCCGCCTCCTATTCGCGCCAGGACACGGCGCGTGTCGTCCCGCTGCTCGATGCGCTGAAGGCGCGCGGCGTCGGGGTCTGGTTCGACAAGAACATCCCCGGCGGCGCCCTCTGGGAAGAGACCATCACCCGCAACATGCGGCGGGCGAAGGCGGTGCTGTTCTTCGTCTCGCGCGCCTCGCTGGACAGCGACCGCTGCTTCGACGAGGTCTCGGCCGCCCGGACGCTGCGCAAGCCGATCGTTCCGGTTCTGGTCGAGCCGGTGCGCATGCCGGACGACCTCCCCGACCGGCTGGTCCTGACGCTGCAGACGCGCAACACGGTCGATGCCTTTCCGGGCGCGGACGGCGATCCCGTCGCGACGCTCATGCATGCCCTCTCGCTGTTCGGCGTCCGCCCGAAGGATGGCGCGCCTGCGCCGGCCGCCGAAGCCGTCCCGGTCGCGCCGCCCGCCCCTGCGATCGCCGTTGCCGCGCCGCCGCCCGCCGCCGCCCCGCTTGTCCCGCCGCCCGGCGCCCGGCCGCGCCGGGCGCTGATGTGGGGGACGCTTGCCGCGATGGCCCTCGTTCTCGTAGCGGCGGCCGGTCTCTATGCCGGAGGCGTCATCGGCGGCGCCGCGCCGCCGAAGGTGCAGATCGCCGAAGCCGATTGGTGCCTGCGCTCCGCGCCCCACCTCCTGAAGAGCGCGATGCCGCCGGCCGGGCTGTCCGCGCTCCAATCCGCCGCCGACGATGGCGATCTCGATGCGCAGACCCTCGTCTGCCTCTCGGCCAACAAGGCCTGCACCGGCGGCGAGGGCGACGCGGCGGCGATGGCTGCCGCCTATGCCGCATGCGTCAAGGCGGGCGATCGCGGCCGCTGGCGCGCCGTCTTCAACCAGGGCTGGCTCAAGCAGCGCGGCTGCGGCGTTCCGGTCGACGGGTCCGGCGCCGCGGCGGCGGTGACCCGCGCCGCCGAGGCGAACTGCGCCATCGCGCAATTCTATCTCGGCACGCTCTACCAGGACGGCGAATTGGTCGACTTCGACGAGGCCAAGGCGATCCGCTGGCTGCAGGCTGCGGCCGACCAGAACTATCCCCCGGCCCTCAATCGCATGGGCGCCGCCTATGCGCTCGGGCGCGGCGTGCCGGAAGACGATGCCAAGGGCACCGAGTACTATCGCCGGGCCGCCGATCTCGGCGACGCCCGCGCCATGCTGAACTACGCTCGCGCGCTGGAACAGGGCGTCGGAACGGACCGCAACACCGGCGCCGCCATCGCCTATTACCGCCGCGCCGCCGAACAGAGCGACGAACAGGAAATCCGCGACCTCGCGAACCAGGCGCTCGAGCGCCTGGGCGCCGCGAAGCCCGCCCGGACGTGAGAGCCACATGAGCCAGACTGCGCCCGATCGCGTCGATGCCGCCGTTTCCTATTCGCGCGCCGACCAGGACCGCGTCGAGCCGCTGCTGGAGGGCCTCAAGGCGCGCGGCCTCGCGATCTGGTTCGACAAGGACATTCCCGGCGGCGCGCTGTGGGAAGAGATCATCGCGCGCAAATACCGCATGAGCGGCGCGCTGCTGTTCTTCGTGTCGCGCGACTCGCTGGCCTCGCAGCGCTGCTCCGAGGAAGTCTCGACCGCCCGCACGCTCGGCAAGCCGATCATCCCGATCCTGCTCGATCCCTTGAAACTGCCCGACGACCTGCCCGACCGCTTCGTCCTCACCCTCCAGGCCCGCAATACGGTCGAGGCGCACAACCGGCCCGCGCCGCTGGTCGAGGCGGCGATCATCAGCGCTCTGGCTGGGTTCGGCATTGCGCCCGGCGCCCCGCCGCCGGCTGCGCCCGCCCCTCAGCCGCGCGCCGCCGCCCCCGGTCCCGGCGCCCCGGCGCCGCGGCAGGACAAGCGGCGCAGCGGCGCGATCATTGCGTTCGGCGGGGCTGCGCTGGCGACCGTCCTCGTCGCGGCGGCCTATTCCCCCTCCACGCGCCCGGCGCCGCCGGCAGCCACCGCCGGCGCCCCCGCGGCGGCCTCGCCCGTCGCCGCCGGCAGCCCCCGCCGGCGCCCCCGCGGCGGCCTCGCCCGTCGCATCGGCCTCGCCGGCCAAGCCTGCGCCTACCCCTGCGCCTGCGGCCGATCCCGCCCCGCCCCGCCCCACGCCGGCGGCCCCGGCCGCGACTCCCGCGCCCACCGATGTCGCCGCCGCAACGGCGGTCACGCTGGCGCTCGACAAGACGGCCTATGTGGAAGGCGACGAGCCCGTGGCGACCGTCGCCGGCCTGCCCGGCAACGCCGAGGACTGGGTCGCCATCGCCCTTGCCGGCACGCCCGACAGCCAGAGCGTCAGCTACGTCTATACCGGCGGCATCAAGGCCGGGACGCTGACGCTCAAGCCGGTCATGCTCGCAGGCCGCTACGAGGCGCGCGTCTTCCTCGGCAAGGCAGCGGGCGGCGACAAGGTTCAGGCGCGTGTCGCCTTCGACGTCACGCCGTTTCCGCCGCCGACCCTCGCGCTCGACCAGGAGACCTATCTGGAGGGCGAAGCCGTCACCGCGACGGTCTCCGGCATGCTGGGCGCCAAGGAGGACTGGGTGGCGATCGCCGAGGAAGACGCGGAGCCCGGCGTTTTCGTGTCCTACAAGTATACCGGCGGCGGCGCCGGCAAGACGCTGCGCCTCAAGCCGGTGATGCAGCCCGGCCGCTACGAGGCGCGGGTCTTCTTCAACGACGCCAGCGGCGACCGGACGATCCCGGCGCGCGCCGCGTTCGAGGTCCTGCCCGCCCCGCCCGTGATTCTGACGCCCCAGGCCGGGCTCTACGCCCCGGGCGAGGCGATCGAGGTGGCCTTCAGCGGCATGCCGGGCAACGACAATGACTGGGTGGCGATCGCCGGCCTTGCGGCGGACGACGCCCCCTTTCTCGACTACGTCTATACCGGCGGCCAGCGCTCCGGATCGGTCACGCTGACCGCCCCGGAAATCCCCGGGGTCTACGAGCTGCGGGCCTTTTTCGACGACACGACCGGCGACAAGACGATCCGCGGCAGCGTGACGGTCGAGGTCTTGGCCGAAGCGCCCGAGCCCGAGCCCGAGCCTCAGGACCCGGCCGAGCCGGTCGCCGACCCTGAGCCCTCGCCGGAGGCCGTCGACGAGGCGCCGCCGCCTGAAGCGGCGGAACCGCAGGACGGGGCGGCGATCGAACCCGAGTCCGCCGAAGAAACCCTGTCACCGCTCGACTGCGCCCTGCCCGAAAGCGTCGTGGCGGAGCCCGATCAATGCCCGCTCGATTGCGCCAATCCGGCGCACGCCGCCGCCTTCCCCGAGGACTGCCCGGCGCCGCCCTGAGGCGGGCCGGGCCGCTCTCCTCAGGGGATCTGGGTCACGGTCAGCTCCCTGGCGCCCGGGGCGACCAGCGGCACTTTCAGCTTCTCCTCGACGGTCTTGATCTCGCCCGTCTCCTGTTCGACCCAGCTCCGGCTGACCTTCAGGACGACATGGTCCTTCGTCTGCTCGGCGATTTCCCAGCTGTTGAAGTCGCCGATCTGAAAGACCGTCCAGCCGCCGTCGGGCGACTCGCCGGCGACGGCGAGGAAGGTATAGAGGCCGTTGATGGCCGGATCGCCCCCGGCGGTCGAATAGATCTTCGCGCCCGTTTCGGATGCCTCGATGAAGGTGACGTCGGTGACATAGGCCTCGGGCGTATCGCCCTCGACCGCCTTGATGGTCTGCGCGGCCCCGGCCGCCAGGGCCGCAGAACCCGCCATCAGGCCGAGAACCAGTCCGGCCAGAATACTCGTGCGCATCCGTCTCTCCTTGGGGACCCGCGCCCCTCATGTGCCGGTCCGACACTGGAATGACGGCGCCAGCGAGGCAAGCGGGCCGCGTGGCGGCCGTGGCGGCCCGGGCGCGGCATTAGATCGCGCCAGTGTGATCGGCCTGCGCAGGGGCGGGCTTTGATTTCGCCCGGCCGGGCAGTAGACGGACACCATTGCGCTGAGGGGATCTTGACCACCATGCTGTCCATCCGTCGCGCGGCGTTCGCCGCGTCGCTACTCGTTCTTGCGGCCGTGCCGCTGCCCGCCCTGGCCGCCGAAAAGGCCGTCATCGGCGCCTGGGGCTTCGACACCGCCACCATGGACACCTCGGTCCGGCCGGGCGACGATTTCTTCAAGTACGTCAACGGCACTTGGATCAAGAACACGACGATGCCCGCCGACAAGGCGCGCTACGGCGCGTTCGACGCGCTGCGCGACAAGTCGGAAGCCGACGTCCGCGCGACCATCGAGGAGATCGCCAAGCTCCAGCACGAGCCGGGCTCGGCCGGCCAGAAGGTCGGCGACTTCTACAACGCCTTCCTCGACGTTCGGCCGGCCAGAAGGTCGGCGACTTCTACAACGCCTTCCTCGACGTCGCGGTGATCGAGGCCAAGGGCCTCGAGCCGGCCCGCGCCGATCTCGACGCCATCGCCGCCGCCGCGACCATCCAGGACATCGCCGTCCTCATGGCCCGGCCCGGCATTCCGGGCGGCCCGGTCGGCATGGGCGTCGGCCTCGATTCCAAGAACCCCGATGCCTACACGATCGACGTGGCGCAGAGCGGCCTCGGCCTGCCCGACCGTGACTATTACCTGCGCGACGATGCGCAGTTCGCCGACATCCGGACGGCCTATGCCGCCTATATCGAGCAGATTCTGACCATGGCGGGCTACCCCCAGCCCAAGGAGTCGGCGGCCGCGATCCTCGCCGTGGAAACGGCGATCGCCACCGAGTCGTGGGAGCGCGCCCGGCGCCGCGACCCGAACGCGACCTACAACCCCATGACCCGCGCCGAGCTGCGCGCCTTCGCGCCGGACTTCCCGTGGGATGCGGCGTTCGAGGCCATGCAGCTGCCGGCCTCGTTCGAGCGCTTCGTGGTCAACGAGAAGGACGCGGTGCAGAAGCTCGCCGCGATCTTCGCCGCGACCCCCGTCGAGACCTGGAAGGCCTACCTGACCTTCCACTACCTCGACGCCTATGCCGGCGTTCTGCCCAAGGCCTATGACGATGCCGCTTTCGCTTTCGCGTCGAAGATCTCGGGCCAGGAAGAACAGCGCGAGCGCTGGAAGCGCGGCATCGGCGCCGTGAACCGGACCCTCGGCGAGGCGGTGGGCGAGCTCTATGTCGCCCGCTATTTCAGCCCCGAGTCCAAGGCCGAGATGCTGAAGCTGGTCGAAAACCTGCGCGCTGCCTACAAGGCCCGCATCGAGGCGCTCGACTGGATGGGCCCTGAGACCAAGACCCAGGCGCTCGCCAAGCTCGCCGCCTTCCGCGTCAAGATCGGCTACCCCGACACCTGGCGCGACTATTCCGATCTTGAGGTCGTGGCGGGCGAGCCGCCCCGCCACACAGAACGCGCCCCCCCCCCCGAACGGGGCCGCCGCCCGGCGGACGGCCTCGGGGACATGAAGCGCGCCGCCGCCTATGAATGGCGCCGCGACCTGGCGCGGCTCGACAAGCCGACCGACAAGGACGAATGGTTCATGTCGCCCCAGACGGTGAACGCCTACTACAACCCGATCTTCAACGAGATCGTGTTCCCGGCCGCCATCCTGCAGGCGCCGTTCTTCGACCTCGCCGCCGACCCGGCGATCAACTACGGCGCGATCGGCGCGGTCATCGGCCATGAAATGGGCCACGGCTTCGACGATCAGGGCGCCAAGTTCGACGCCACCGGCAATCTGCGCAACTGGTGGACCGCCGAGGACGAGGCCCGCTTCAAGGAGCGGACCAAGACGCTGGGCGAGCAATATGCGGCGTTCGAGCCGCTGCCGGGCATCCACGTCAACGGCGAGCTGACCATGGGCGAGAACATCGGCGACCTCGGCGGCATCTCGGTCGCGCACGAGGCCTACATGATGTCGCTGAACGGCGCCGAGGCCCCGGTGCTCGACGGCTTCACCGGCGAGCAGCGCTTCTTCCTCGGCTACGCCCAGGTCTGGCGCTCCATCCAGCGCGACGAGTCGCTGCGCAACCAGATCCTGTCGGACCCGCATTCGCCGCCGATGTACCGCGTCAACGGCGTCGTCCCCAATGTCGACGACTGGTATGCGGCGTTCGGCGTCGAACAGGACGCCAAGATGTTCATGGCGCCGGAAAAGCGCGTCCGCATCTGGTGATCTGAAGCGTCAGTCATGACGAAGGGCCCGTGCGGTGCGCGGGCCCTTTTTCTATGCACCGGTTCTATGCACCGGGCCGGCGGCGGCCCCGGGGCCGCAGGCTTGGCGTCAGTTGGTCGGCGTCGCGGCGACGGCGCCGGGCGAGACTGCCGTCCTCGCCGCGCAGCGTGTTCGCGTCGAGCACGATGAGCGTGGTCGAGATCGCCGACTGCCCGTCGATCGCCACGGCGGCGTTGCAGCTGTCGGTGCTGGGGCCGGGGGCGGCGTCCCAGGTGCCGCTCAGCGAGGTCTCGCTCGCCGCCATGCCGGCCGGCTCGATCCGCACCGTGGCGCGGAAGGCGCCGTCCGCGCCGTAGGAGGCGCGGGTGACGATGCGTCCGCTCTGCCCGTTCATGTCGGTCTCGACCGCCATGTCCCAGGTGCCGGCGAGGAACGCCTTGCAGCCGGTATTGTCGAAGGTCGCGGCGCTCATCGAAAGCGCGGCGGCGGCGGCCAGGACAAGCGGGATCATGGAGTGCTCCGGTCGGTCGTCGAGGCGCGCCTTATAGCCGTCCGCTCCGGCGAAGTCAGCCGGGTCAGGGTGACGCTACGATACCCTCGCGCCGCGGGTCGGCGCCGCCCGCAAGACGCCCGTCGGCGCCGAGCATCACGGCGTGCAGGCCTGACGCCTCGCCCGCCCGCGCCTCGGAGATCTCGTGCCCCATGGCGCTCAGCGCGGCGCGAAGCCCGCCATCGAATCCCGCCTCGACCACCGGCTTGCCGCGCGCCACCACATTGGGCAGCGCGATCGCCTGCTGCGGCGTCAGGCCCCAGTCGAGCACGCCGACGAGGGTTTTCAGCACATAGCCGATGATCGCATTGCCGCCCGGCGAGCCCGCCGCCAGCAGGAAGCGCCCGTCGCGGAAGACGATGGTCGGGGCCATCGACGAGCGCGGCTTCTTGCCCGGCGCGACGGCGTTGGCGATCGGCCGCCCCTTCTCGTCGGCCGGACGGAACGAGAAATCCGTCATCTGGTTGTTGAGGAAGAAACCCGCCGCCATCCGCTGCGAGCCGAACGGGCCCTCGATGGTCGTCGTCATCGAGACGACATTGCCCTGGGCGTCGACCACGACGAAATGGCTGGTCCCGGTCCAGCGCCCGGACAGGTCGGCCGCCCGCGCCGGCGAGCGCCCGGACAGGTCCGCCGCCCGCTGCGGCGCGCCGGGCGGGGTTCCGGCTTGGGCCTCGGCCATCGCCCGGTCGGGTGCGATCAGCGTCGCGCGGCCGGCGAGATAGTCCGCGTCGATCAGACCCGCGACCGGCACGGCGACGAAGCGGTCGTCGGCGGCATAGAGATCGCGGTCGGCATAGGCGAGCCGCTCCGCCTCGATCAGCAGGTGCCAGGCCCTCGCATCGCCCGCGCCGCCCGAAAGGTCGAACTGGCCGAGCATCCCCAGCGCCGCCAGTACGGCGATGCCGCCCGACGAGGGCGGCCCCATGCCGCAGACCAGCACGGCGCGATAGGGCCGGCAGAGCGGCTCCAGGCGGCGGGCCTCGAAGCCCTTGAGATCCTCCGCCGTCAGCGTCCCCGGCGCGTTGCCGCGGCGGATGGCGGCGACCATCGCCGCGGCGACCTCGCCCTCGTAGAAGCCCCTGGGGCCTTCGGCAGCGATCCGCTTCAGCGTCTCGCCATAGGCCGGGTTTTTAAGGATATGCCCGGCCGGCAGCGGCGTCGTGCCGTCGGTGGTCAGGTAGGCCGCCGCGTCGGGCAGAAGCGGGCCGAAGCCGGCGACCGCCGCGATCACCCGGCTGAGGCGCGGCGAGACCGCGAAACCCTCTTCGGCCAGGCGGATGGCCGGGCCGAGATCGGCGGCGAGGGAAAGCCTGCCGTGGTCGCGGTGGGCTGCGGCCAGCAGGGCGACGAGGCCCGGAACCCCAACCGCATCGCCGCTCTGCACGGCGGCGAGGAAGGCCTCGGGTTCCCCGGAGGCGGTCAGGAACATGTCCGGCCGCGCCCCGGCCGGGGCGGTCTCGCGGCCGTCATAGGCGGCGACATCGCCGCTCGCGGCGTCGTAGTGGATCAGGAACGCACCGCCGCCGAGGCCGGAGGATTGCGGCTCGACGAGGCCCAGCACCGCCTGCACGGCGATCGCCGCATCGACCGCCGAGCCGCCCTGGCGCAGCACCGCCAGACCCGCCTCGACGGCGAGCGGATTGGCCGCGGCGACCATCGCCCCGGCCTGCCAGTCGGGAGCCGGCTTGGCCTCGACCGCGCCCATGTCCGGCGCCGGCGGCGCGGCGCAGCCGGCGATCAGAAGGACGGACAGCAGAAGGGCGCGGCGCATCATCGCGCCAGCCCATCACAGATCGCCAGAACGCGGAAGAGCGGCCCTAGAGGATGAACTTGGAGAGGTCGGTGTTCTTGGCCAGCGCCCCGATCCGCTCGCGCACATACGGCCCGTCGATCGTCACCGTCTCGCCGTCCCGGTCGGCGGCGGCGAAGGAGATGTCCTCCAGCACGCGCTCCAGCACGGTCTGCAACCGCCGCGCGCCGATGTTCTCGACGCTCGCATTCACCTCCGCCGCGACGTCCGCCAGCGCGTCGATCCCGTCCGGCGTGAAGTCCAGCGTCACGCCCTCGGTCGCCATCATGGCCTTGTACTGGGTGACGAGGCTCGCCTCCGGCTCGGTCAGGATGCGGCGCAGATCGTCGCGGGTGAGGCCGGCCAGCTCCACCCGGATCGGCAAGCGGCCCTGCAGCTCGGGCAGCAGGTCCGAGGGCTTGGCGAAGTGGAACGCGCCCGAGGCGATGAAGAGGATGTGGTCGGTCTTCACCGGGCCGTGCTTGGTGGAGACGGTGGTGCCCTCGATCAGCGGCAGCAGGTCGCGCTGCACGCCCTCGCGCGACACGTCCGCGCCGCGCGCCTCCGACCGGGCGCAGATCTTGTCGATCTCGTCCAGGAACACGATCCCGTCATTCTCGGCCAGCCGCAGCGCATCGCGGACCACCTCGTCGTCGTCGAGCAGCTTGTCGCTCTCCTCGGCGATCAGGATCGGGTGGGACTCCTTCACCGTCATCTTGCGCTTCTTGCGCTTGCCCCCGAACGCCTTGCCGAGCGTCTCCTGCAGGTTCAGCAGGCCGACCGAGGCGCCCGGCTGGCCGGGAATGTCGAACAGCGGCAGGCCGCCGCCGGGCTGGGCGACGTCCAGCTCGATTTCCTTGTCGTCCATCTCGCCGGACCGCAGCTTCCGGCGGAACGCCTCGCGGGTCGCCTCGCTGGCGCCCGCCCCGACCAGGGCCTCCAGGACCCGCTCCTCGGCGGCCCGCTCGGCCCGCACCTGGACGTCCTTGCGCCGGGCCTCGCGCACCTGGCCGATGGCGATCTCCACCAGGTCGCGGACGATCTGCTCGACGTCGCGGCCGACATAGCCGACCTCGGTGAACTTGGTCGCCTCGACCTTCAGGAACGGCGCCTCGGCCAGCCGGGCGAGGCGGCGCGAGATCTCTGTCTTGCCGCACCCGGTCGGGCCGATCATCAGGATGTTCTTGGGCGTCACCTCCTGGCGCAGCGCCTCGGGCAGGCGCTGGCGGCGCCAGCGGTTGCGCA
>OEIV010000516.1_pt1 | contig 20999 bp, 25 predicted proteins | sample 1539231 | NCBI WGS metagenome assembly OEIV01 (sample SAMN03794762, study PRJEB22550) | activated sludge metagenome | feature: wastewater treatment plant; material: activated sludge; isolation source: Wastewater treatment plant of a petroleum refinery complex | place: Argentina: Buenos Aires ...
CAACCGGCGGCCAGATGGCGAGCGTTTCGCCTTCCCGCAGCACGCGAATGGGGCGTTCCGCGGGCGGCACGAAGTGGCCGTCGATCAGGACGAGGTGACAGGATTTCCGCGGCAGGGCGAAGCGCTCGATGACCTGCTGGACGGTGGCGGCCTCTTCCAGGTCCAGCACGAGCGCGTTGCTCGTCTTCGCCTCCGCCGGCAGGTAGTCCTGCAGCGAGGCGAAGAGCTTGAAGACAATCTTCATGCAGTCATCATGCAGCCTTCTGCGCCGTGGCGAGATAGGCGGTCATGAACTGCGTCGGGTCGGCCTTGAGCCGTTCCTTCCATGCCCCGAGACGGGCGCGCGTCTGGATCAGGCCGCGCAGCGCGCCGACGTGGTCGGTCCAGCCGATGCTGGTGGCGCCGATCAGCACGTCATCCTTGAACTGGAGCGAGAGGTAGCGGAAATTCTCCGCGTCGACCAGTTCGACGCCGTCACCGACCCCTTGCCACTGTCCGAAGGAGGTCGAGATCAAGCCGAGCGTGTCGAGGACATTGATCGCCAGGCTGCCCTGCGATGCCGATGCGTCGTCGACCATGTTGTGTGCCGCGATGCGCGCCTGATCGGCGGCATTGGGCTGGATGGCGTTCAACTCGGGCTGGCCAGAGTGGAAGCCGGTCGCCTCCGTGACGTCGCCCGCCGCGAAAATGTCCGCCACGGATGTCCGCATGCCGCCATCGACGCGAATGCCGCGGCCCATCTCGATGCCGCTGCCGGCGAGGAACTCGATGTTGGGCCGCACGCCGGCCGCGCAGATGACGAGATCGGCCATCATCGGCGTGCCGCCGCCGCTGACTTTCACCGCGAGCGCATCGCCCTGCCGTTCGATCGCCGTGATCGCCGCATTGACGTGCACGGCGATGCCCTTGGCTTCGACCCAGCATCGGATCATGCCGCCGGCCGTCTCAGTCATCATGCGCGGCACCATGCGGTCGCCCATCTCGACCACGGCCAGCTTGACGCCGCGCGCCGCCAGGGCCTCCATGATGATGCAGCCGATGAAACCGGCGCCGAGTTGCAGCACGCGGCTGCCGGGTTTCGCCTTCTCGGCGATGGCGCGCGCGTCGGCGAGTGTCCAGCAGGTATGCACATTCGGCAAATCCATGCCGGGCACGCTCGGCCGGATCGGCCGCGAGCCGGTGGCGATCAGCAGTTTGTCATAGCCCTGGCGCTGGCCATCGGCGAACTCGACCTGCTTCGCCAACGGGGCCACCCGGGCGACGCGCCCTTGCACGAGCCGGATGTTCAGCCGCGCGTAGTGGTCGGCATCCTTGCGCAGATAGGTACCCTGCTCGGCGATGTTGCCGTGCAGGAAATAAGGAATCGCCATGCGCGAATACGGCGGCTCCGGCTCGTCGCCGATCAGGACGATATCGGCCGCCGGTTGCAGGCGGCGTAGCGTTTCCGCGGCAAAGACCCCGGCGGGGCCGTTGCCGACGATGACATGCTTCATCGCTCAGAGCCCCAGACGCTTGAGCGTATCCTGCGTCGGCACGCCGTTGGCATCCCAGCCGCGCGTCTTGTAATACTCGGGCTTCATCTTGTCGATGCCGTTCACCAGGCCCTTGGCCGGGCCGGTCTTGGCCGGTTCGGTCTTCAGGCGCGGTGGCAGGTCGTCATCCTTGGCGGTGAATCCCGCCGCCAGGTTGAACTGGCGTTCCATGTTCCAGATACGCTCGCCGACCTCGTTCAGCTTCTCCATCGACCAGTCGCCCTCGCAGGCGGCGGCGATCTGCGGCTGCACGTCGGCCAGCGTCCAGGCGAAGGACGTGAACACACAAATGCCGGCGGAATCGAACACCGCCGTCGCGTCCTGGAAAGCCTTGACCAGATCGGCCTTGCCATCGGTGACGAGAGGATCGGTCTTGACCGGAATGCCGAACACCTCGGAGGCGACCGTGTAGCTGCGCAGGTGGCAGGCACCGCGATTGGAAGTGGCATAGGTCAGGCCCATGCCCTGAATACCGCGCGAATCGTAGGCCGGAAATTCCTGCTTCTTCACCGACATCGAGAGTTCCGGCCGGCCGTACTTCGCGCACATGCGCGCCGAACCCAGCCCGAGTTCCTTGCCGAAGCCCTCGCCCCTCGCGGTCATCTGCGCCAGCTCGCACAATGCCTTGGCAGAGCCGAACGGTGCTTCCATGCCGATCTGCTCCTGCTTGATGATGCCCAGCTCGTAGAGTTCCATCGCCGCGCCGACGGTGGCGCCAAAGGAGATCGGGTCGAAACCATCCTCGTTGCAGATCAGGTTGGCGAACTGCAAGGCTTCGAGGTCGCCCACGCCGTTGGCGGCCCCCAGCGCCCAGGCCGCCTCGTATTCCAGACCGCCGGAGGCGCCCCAGTATTCCGGCTTGTTCACCACGCTGAAATGGGTCTCGTCGATCTTCGAGATACGCCCGCAAGCAATCGTGCAGCCGAAGCAGGCGGCGTTGGTGACCAGGTGCGATTTGCCGTCGGTCGGCCGCTTTTCGTGCATGGCCTCGGCGGAAATCTTGCGTGCCTCCTCGAACTGCACGTCGCGGTGGTTGCGCGTCGGCAGCGCGCCCATTTCGTTGATGACATTCATCAGCACCTGCGTGCCGTAGGTCGGCAAGCCCTGGCCGGTGACGGCGTTGTCGGCCAACACTTTCTTGCCGGCGGCGGCGGCGGCCATGAACGCCTTGGGGTCCCTGACGCCCGAGTTGCCAAGCGTGCCGCGCACCGCGACCGCCTTGAGGTTCTTCGAGCCCATCACCGTGCCGACACCCGAACGGCCGGCGGCGCGGTGCAGGTCGTTGACGATGCAGGCGTACAGCACGCCGTTCTCGCCGGCGCGGCCGATGCTGGAAACGCGAACTTGCGGGTCCTGGTGGGCCTTCTTGATGATCTCCTCGGTCTGCCAGACGGTCTTGCCCCACAGGTGGCCGGCATCGCGCAGCTCGGCCTTGCCGTTCTCGAGCCACAGGTAAACAGGCTTGGGGCTCCTGCCCTCGAAGATGATCATGTCCCAGCCGGCGAACTTGAGTTCGGCACCGAAATAGCCGCCGGAGTTCGAACAGGCGATCGCGCCGGTCAGCGCGCCCTTGGTCACCACCGAGTAACGGCCACCGGTCGAGGCTGGCGTGCCGGTCAGCGGGCCGGTGGTCATGATCAGCTTGTTGGCCGGCGAAAGCGGATCGACCTTGGGATCGACTTCGCTGACGAAATACTTGGTGGCCAGTCCGCGCTGGCCGAGATACTGCTGCGCCCATTCCATGTTGAGCGGTTCGCGCTTGCAGGTGCCGTTGGTGAGGTCAACGCGCAATACATTACGGGTCCATGCCATGGTGTTTCCCTCCGTTCAGGCGCTGGCGCGCGATGAAGTATCGGTCTTGCCAGCCCAGGCGCGCATCTTGTCGAGGCCCGTCCAGTCGGCATCGACGTAGGTGATGGCGCCGGTGGGGCAGGCGGTCGCACAAGCAGGATCGCCGCCGCAGAGGTCGCATTTCTGCACCTTGCCGGTATCGGCGACGTAATTGACCGTGCCGAACGGGCAGGCGATGGTGCACACCTTGCAGCCGACGCAGGTGGCCTCATTCACCACCTTGGCGCCGGTGCCGGCATCGACGCGGATCGCATCGACCGGGCAGGCATTCAGGCACCAGGCCTCGGCGCACTGCGTGCAGGTGTAGGGTACCTTGCGACCTTCATGCTCGAAGTTGAATACCTTGATGCGGGACTTCGCGGGGTTGAAGACGCCATGGTGCTCGAATGAACACGCCATCTCGCACTGCAGGCAGCCGGTGCACTTGGCGGCGTTGATGTGCAGCGATTTCTGCATATCGGGCTCCTCGGTTGGTTTGTTGTTGTAGCCGGTCCCGGAACGAAACCGGATATGTGCAAGCTAGCATATTCACCCTGGCGCTTCAACAGCGCGGCAACCGGCGACGGGTTATCGGCGCCCGCGGAATACGGGGATGTGCCGCACGTTCGACGAAGCGTGGGAAAACAGGGTCGAACCCGCCACGATCAGCCAGAACAGCACCGCTCGCACCGATTCGTCCCACGCCATCCACACGACCAGCACCAGTTTGATTTCCAGGGCCACGCCGGAGGCTTCGAGCAGGTGGCCCGGGTGTTTCCAGGTGTCGAGCGCCAGCATGATCAGGCCGGTGACGACCAGGGCCGCCACCGCCCGACCCGCCGATACCGGCGCCCCGAGCAAGGCCGCGCCCAACACCACGACGGCCACCATGTGCAGGCCGCGCAGCAGGATATTGGCCCAGCGCAGCGGTTCGGAAAGTTTGCGGTTCATAATCGGCTCGATCGAGGCAACAGCAAGCGCATTTCTAACATGACCAAGCCGCCGTCGGCGTTCCACATCGAACGCGAAACCGGTGCCACGCGCCAGGAATACCTTCGCCAGCTGCGCCTCGCCCTGCCGGGCGCCATCTCGGCTGACGATGGCCTCGTCATCGCGGCGGATGGCCGGGCCAGCCTGGAAATCACGGTCACCGAGCTGCCGCCGCACACCATTGCCGCCCTGACGCTGCCCCGCCTGAAAGTCAGCCTTCGCGGCACGGCGGGCGACGACGCCGAACTGGCCGCCCTGCTCGACCGCCTCGACCGCGCCATGCAGCGCGGTGGCGGCTAGGCGGACGCACCGACCCGTTCGTAATAGCGCGCCCGGTAGAGCAAGCGCCGCCGCCAAGGGGTTTCGCTGAACCCGGCGCGGTCATGCAGCACGTTGTTGCTGACCAGACCCATGCCGGGTTCGAGTCGACCGTGCAGCGTCCAGGGTGTCGGCCTCGCCAGGATGCCTTCCAGCGCCGCCCTGGCAGCCTGCATCGCTGCATCCTGTCTCCAGGCGATGCTGACCGTGCGCGCCGTGTAGCGCATGTGCAGCGTGCCATCGGCGTTCACCGAGAACACCGGCCCCGGCTGCTCGGCGCGCGCGACTCCGTTCTCGTCGAGGCGCGGCGGAATGGTCATCGCGTCGGGCTCCGAGAGTGCGCGAACGTAATCCGGATTCTCGTCGCGCAGCAGGATGTAGGCGATCTCGTGATCGAGCAGCTGGTTCTCGCCGCCGCTGGCCGCGCTTTCGACGCAATGGAGCAGCAGGCCGCGCACGGTACGCTCGGGCGGGTTGTAGTAGCCGTCAGTGTGCCACTTGATCGGCTTGTCGGTGTATGGAATGAATTCGCGCCGCTCGCTGCGTTCCTCGGCGCCGCGCACCGAGATCGGCGAAATGGCATCGTCGTCGGTGAGCCAGTGGTTGTCGAGCGTCGTCAGGCCGAGTTGGGCGCCGAGCCGGCGCGGGATGTCCTTGTCGGCATCGCGGCCGGACCGCCCCGCATACACGGCCATGTTGGCAACGGCGTTCAGCCCCAGCAGGCGGTCGCGTTCCGCCAAAGTCAGGCGCCGCGGATCGCCGATCTCGACGAGGATGTCTTCGAGCCGGCGCGGCGCGGTGTCGAGCTTGCGCTGCCGCCACCGAGCATAGGCCCGCGTGTCGTCGAGCTCGAAAGGCGAAGTCACATCATTCTCCAGGTGCAGTGTCTGGCCTGGCTCGCTGGGCGCCGCCGCCAAACAACCCCGCCAGCGTCTTTTCCAGGGCCTTGAGCGCCTCGGGCACCTCGATCTCCATCACCTGATCGATCGCCCACAGGCGGTCCTTTTCCGGCAGGCCTTCGCGCAGGCAGGCAGCGAACAGACGCTTGAAGCCGAAATCGGGTCCATCGACACCGTAGTCGAAATCGGCATACTCCCCACCGCGGCGGTTGAACAGGTCGATGACATGGCGCCGACAGGAGTCCGGCTCGGCGACATCCAGCAGCATGTCGCTGTTTTCCTCGACAATGTCCGCCACGCGGCGCGCCAGTGCCGTGGTGAACTCGACGCGCCGCTCGGGCGGCAACTTGATGGCGGCGATGCGGTCGGCCGCGACGACGATGAAGACCAGGAACTCGCAAACGAAATCGAAGTACGGCCGGCCGATGTCGATGTCGTAATTCGCCTGGCGCATCCGCTTGATCGCGTCGATCGCCAGTTTCCAGCCCAGGATGCCCGCCACCGACGCCAGCGCTGCGGCGGACCGCTCGCCCTCGGTGTGGAAGCGGCTGCGGATGCGAACGGCCATATCGTGCCTAAGGCGGGTACCTCAGTACCCGCCCTTGCCCTTCGGTTGCGGCAAGCCGGCGACCTTGCAGCCCTGCTTGGCCGCGCCGCCATCCGGGAACAGATCGAACAGCAGGTTGCTGTCGGCCTCGGGCATGCCGCCTTCGTCTTGCAAGCCCTTGACCAGATTGCGCAGGTTGGGCGTATGGCCGTCCTCCCGGTACTTCTCGCGCAGATACTTGATGACCTTGTGATGCTGCTCGGTCAGCGCCAGACCGCAAGCCTCGGCGATCACCCGCGCCGCCTCGTCGCTGTAATCCGGCTCGAGCAGATAGCCGTAATCGTCGACTTCCCTCTCCTCGCCGTTGATGACATAGCCCATGACGTGCTCCTGTTCGATGAAGAATCAATGAGTTACTTCTTGCGCAGATAAAACTCGTGGGCGCCGCGCGCCATCGGCAGCGTCGCCAACACCTCGACCGAGGCGCTGTGACCCCAGGCCTGCACATCATCGACCGCGCCCGGGCAGTCGCTGACCATTTGCAGCACTTCGCCGGCCTTCATGCCGTCGAGCAGCTTTTTGGCTTCCAGAATCGGTCCGGGGCAGGACACGCCGCGCATGTCGAGCGTGACGTGCGCCACCGGTGTCGCGTGCGCGCCGCCCGCCTTGCGCAAGGTGTAGGCGGTCTTGCCATCCGGCCGCCGGTCGCTGGCCACCAGTTCGTTGCCGGTGAACTTGCACCAAGCGAACAGGTCGTCCGACGTACCGGGACAATCGGAGACCAGCAGCATGCTCTGCCCCGGCTGCAGGTCGTCGATGATCTTCTTGGCGCCCAGCAACGGCGCGGGACAAGGCATCCCGCTCATGTCGATGGTTACCGTGGGTTGCTCCAACATGTGAAATCTCCTTCCGTGAATGCTCTATCTACGCTTCGCCGACGGCGGCCACCGACTTGTGCGGGACGAAGATGCCGCAACCCCGGCCGCGCTCGCCGCCGATGCCCCGGTGCTGGAGACGCAGCGACGTTGGGGCGTCGAGGCCGGCGATCATCAAGCTGAAGCCGCGCCATTCGCCTTCGCGACCCACCGACCGCCGCGCCTTGCCGCAGACCAGTTGCGCCGCGCCGACACCGAGGGCCGCCAGATCCGACTGGCAGCGCTCGAGGAAGCGCTCCTCGTCGGACTCGCCCACCGAAACGAACGACGCGTACAAGACCCTTGCCGGCCACAGTCTCCGCTCACTCATCGCGCTGACGCCAACCTCGCCGCCCAGGTCGAGCCGCTGCCCGACCAGCCCGGCGGCGGCCTTCGCCCGCCAGCCCGGCAAGCGCAGTATCAACCGCGCGCGCCGTGTCAGGTACAACTCGAAGTCACCCGCGCTGACGCCGGCCAACGGGTGCACCCCGGCGCCGGGTTCATCCGCCAACCAGCTCATGCTCTCGCGCAGGGCGCGCCAGAGCCGGTCGGCATAGTCGATGGCGATCGCCCGACCTTGCAGGCCGAACACGAAGTCGAGGACTTCGTCGTCCGCGCCGCCTAACCCGACAGAGTCCGCCTTGACCATTCCAACATTCCCTTCGCCCAACGTTCCGCCGTGACCGGATCGATGTCGAAAATTGTGAAACGCGTCCGCTCGCGGATGCGGATCCGCAGCATGGCCATGCCGCCGGCCTCGTATTCCACCTGCTGCAATTCGATTTCCTGATTGCCGATGGGCACCCGGAATTTGTCTATGCTGGCAACACGCTCCACGGCTTGGCTCCGACGGCGATAACGGGGCCGTACTATGGCACCGGAGCCGCCGTCGCGGCCATCACCGGATTGGCTTGCCGTCATGCACTCCTTTCGGGTAGGTGAGGCTAGCCCGTTTTGGGAGGAAAATCTACCAATCAGAGGTATGGCCGCCTGGCGGCTGGCTACTTACCATGCGTCAGCCTGATGTCGATCGAAGCACGTCCCGGAACTTGCGCTTGCCTGGCCGGCGGCACGTCGAAGCAAACAGAACCTTGCGAGGAGAGAACACGATGGCCAAGCCACTTTACCCAACCCCATTGCTGGACCAGCTCGAATCCGGTCCGTGGCCCAGTTTCGTCACCGGCCTGAAGCGGCTGGCGAAGGACAAGGATTACATGGTCGATGTACTCGGCCACCTCGAACACTCCTACAAGACCCGCAAGGGTTACTGGAAAGGTGGCACCGTGGGCGTCATCGGCTATGGCGGCGGCGTCATCCCCCGCTTCACCGAGATCAAGGACGAAAAAGGCGAGCCCGTGTTCAAGGATGCCGCCGAGTTTCACACCCTGCGCATCATGCCTCCGCCCGGCATGCACTACGATACCGCCACCTTGCGCAAGTTCTGCGATATCTGGGAAAAGCATGGTTCGGGCCTGATCGCGCTGCACGGCCAGTCCGGCGACATCATGATGCAGGGCTGCACCACCGAGAACGTGCAAAAGGCCTGGGACGAAATCAACATGATGGGCTTCGACATGGGCGGCGCCGGACCGGCGGTGCGCACCTCGATGTCCTGTGTCGGCGCGGCACGCTGCGAGCAGTCGTGCTTCGACGAAGCCAAGGCGCATCGCATGGTGGTCAATAACTTCCTCGACGACATCCATCGCCCCGCCCTGCCCTACAAGTTCAAGTTCAAGTTCTCCGGCTGCGGCAACGACTGCATGAATTCGATCCAGCGCGCCGACATGGCCGTCATCGGCACCTGGCGCGACAACATGGGCACCGACGAAGCGCTGGCGCGGAAATGGTTCGCCAAGCACGGCATGAACGAACTGGTGAACGACGTCATCGGCATGTGCCCGACCCGCGCCATCCAGCTCAAGGATGCCGGTGCCGTCGGCAAGGACGCGCACATCTCGAGCGTCAAGATCAACGACACCCAGGCCCTGGAAATCAACAACAAGGACTGCGTGCGTTGCATGCATTGCATCAACGTCATGACCGGCGCGCTGGCGCCGGGCCAGGACAAGGGCGCCACCATCCTGGTCGGCGGCAAGCGCACCCTCAAGATCGGCGACCTGATGGGCACGGTCATCGTGCCCTTCTTCGACCTGAAAACCGACGACGACTACGAAAAGCTGGTCGAGCTGGCGCAGACCATCGTCGATTTCTTCGCCGAGAACGCGCTCGAGCACGAGCGCACCGGCGAGATGATCGAACGCATCGGCCTGGTGAATTTCCTCGAAGGCATCGGCCTCGACATCGACCCGAACATGGTGTCGAGCCCGCGCATGAATCCCTATGTGCGCATGGATGGCTGGGACGAGGAAGTGGCCAGGGTCAACGCCCGCAAGGCGGCGGCCTGACGTCTCCGCGAGCCAAAGTCAGGCGTGGTGCCACGCCTGACTTTCGCCGAACCCGAGACCCTGCTCCGATAGCGACAATTAGCGACCTTCCTGGAGACAAGCAATGACACAAGCCCAACCACGACGCGCCGACGAATGCGGCGTGCCGGACAGCAAGAAGTTCCTGCACCCGAAGCTAGCCGCCAATTACGGCAACTGGAAGACCCATGACCGCCCCCGCCCCGGCGTGCTGCACCATGTCGCGAAGACCGGCGACGAGGTATGGTCGGTTCGCGCCGGCACGCAGCGCCAGATGGACGTCTATACCATCCGCAAGCTGTGCGACATCGCCGACCAGTTCGCCGAGGGCCATGTCCGCTTCACCATCCGCTCCAATATCGAATTCATGGTCTCCGACGAGGCCAAGGTGGCGCCGCTGATCGCCAAGCTGGAAGCGGAAGGCTTTCCCGTCGGCGGCACCGGCAACTCGGTGTCGATGGTCGCCCACACCCAGGGCTGGCTGCATTGCGACATCCCCGGCACCGACGCCTCGGGCGCGGTGAAGGCCTTGATGGATGAACTGATCGACGAGTACAAGCACGAGCAGATGCCGAATCGCGTCCGCCTCTCCACCTCCTGCTGCGAGATCAATTGCGGCGGCCAGGCCGACATCGCGATCGTCATCCAGCACACCAAGCCGCCAAAAATCAACCACGACCTCGTCGCCAACGTCTGCGAGCGCCCGGCGGTCGTCGCGCGCTGCCCGGTGGCGGCGATCCGGCCGGCGCTGGTGAACGGCAAGCCGACGCTGGAAGTCGATGAGAAGAAGTGCGTCTGTTGCGGCGCCTGCTATCCGCCCTGCCCGCCCATGCAGATCAACGACCCGGAGCACTCCAAGTTCGCCATCTGGGTCGGCGGCAAGAATTCCAATGCCCGCAGCAAACCGACTTTCCACAAGATGGTGGCCGCCGGCATCCCGAACAATCCACCGCGCTGGCCCGAAGTCAGCACCATCGTCAAGACGATCCTGACCACCTACAAGGAAGACGCCCGCCCCTGGGAGCGCATGGCCGACTGGATCGACCGCATCGGCTGGCCGCGTTTCTTCGAAAAGACCGGTCTACCCTTCACCAAGTACATGATCGACGACTGGCGTGGCGGACGCGCCAACCTCAACGCGTCGGCCCATATCAGGTTCTGAACGCGGGGGAACGATGAAGTTTGCCATCCTGATCAACGAAGGCCCCTACACGCACCAGGCGTCGGATTCGGCCTACCAGTTCGCCAAGGCGGTACTGGCCAAGGGGCACGAAATCTTCCGTATTTTCTTCTACCACGACGGGGTCAATAACGCGACCCGCCTGACCACGCCGCCGCAGGACGACCGCAACATCGTCAATCGCTGGTCAAAGCTGGCCGAGGAGCACAAGCTGGACATGGTGGTCTGCGTCGCCGCCGCCCAGCGTCGTGGCATCGTGGACGAAGGCGAAGCCAAGCGCAACGGCAAGGACGCCACCAACCTGGCGCCCGGTTTTCGCATCTCTGGCCTCGGCCAGTTGATCGAAGCCGGCATCCAGGCCGACCGCATGGTCACGTTCGGCGACTGAGGGGAACCCCATGACAATCAAGAAATTCATGATGGTGAACCGCAAGGCGCCCTACGGCACGGTCTATGCGCTGGAGTCGCTGGAGGTCGTGCTGATCGCCGCCGCCTTCGAGCAGGATGTTTCGCTCGCCTTCATGGACGACGGCGTCTATCAGCTCAAGAAAGGCCATCAGACCAAGGGCATCGAGATGAAAGCCTTCGAAAAAACCTATGGCGCGCTCGAGGACTACGACGTCACCAAGCTTTACGTCGACCAGGAGTCGCTGGCCGCGCGCGGCCTGACCGCCGACGACCTGTGCGTGCCGGTGGAAATCATGTCGCGCGCCGATCTGGGCAAGCGCATGGAGGAGCAGGACGTGCTCCTGTCGTTCTGAGGGAAACATCATGCTGAATATCGTCAACAAGTCCCCCCTGGATCGCGGTTCGCTCGACTCCTGCCTGCAATCGGCCGGGTCCGGCGCTATCCTGCTGATCGAGGACGGGGTGTACGCAGCCACCCGCGGCAGCATCGGCGAAACCAAGTTGAAGGCCGCCGCCGGCAGGTTCAAACTCTTCGCGCTGGGTCCAGACATGGAAGCGCGCGGCATCGCCGATCGCGCCATGGATGGGCTCACGCTGGTGGATTACGCCGGCTTCGTCGATCTGGTGGCCGAATACAACACCTGCCAATCCTGGCTCTGAACGCAGCACGAACACCCACTTAGGAGAACATCGAAATGGCTATCGAAGTTAATGGCAAGTCCTACGAAGTCGACGAAGAAGGTTATCTGATCAACCTCGGCGACTGGAACGAGGAAGTCGGCAACTTCCTGGCGCAGCAGGAAGGCGTCAACATGACCGACCAGCACTGGGAAGTCATCAATTTCCTGCGCGACTACTACAACGAATTCCAGATCGCCCCGGCCGTGCGCGTGCTGACCAAAGCCATCGGCAAAAAGCTCGGCCCGGAGAAGGGCAACAGCCAGTACCTGTACGAGTTGTTCCCCTATGGCCCCGCCAAGCAGGCGTGCAAGATCGCCGGCCTGCCGAAGCCGACCGGCTGCGTCTAGCCGTCGTTTACGCCAAGCGGGCGGCAGCGCCCGCCTGGCGGTTCCTCGGCCCTGCTCCCCCAGCAAGCCGTACTTGCGAGATGCCATGACGACCTTCTTCGCGATCCTCTTCTACCTTGCCACGGCCTTGTTTGTCGCCGGGCTGGCGTACAAGGTTCTCGATTTCGCCCGTACACCGGCGCCATTGTCGATTCCGACGACGCCGGCACCGACCACGCGCGGCGGCGTCGTCTTTCGCATGTGCCGCGAAGTCGTGTTCTTCGAAAGCCTGTTCAAGGGCAATCTCTGGATCTGGACATTCGCGGCCCTGTTCCACTTCGGCCTGGCCCTGGTCGCGGTTCGGCATCTGCGTTACTTCACCGAACCGGTGTGGTCGTGGGTAGCTTTCGCCCAGCCCTTCGGCATGTACGCCGGCTTCGCCATGGTTGCCGGCCTTGGCGGTCTGTGGGCGCGACGTTTTCTGGTCGAGCGCATCCGCTACATCTCGACGGTCTCCGATCACCTGATGCTCGCCCTGCTGGTGCTGATCGGCCTCAGCGGCCTGGCCATGAAGTTCCTGACGCACACCGACATCGTCGGCGTCAAGGCATTTTTCCTCGGCCTGATGCGCTTCGACATCCAGCCGCTGCCCGATGACCCGCTCCTTGGTGTTCATCTTCTGCTGGTGGCGACGTTGATGATCGTGTTCCCGTTCAGCAAGCTGCTGCACGCGCCCGGAGTGTTTTTCAGCCCTTCGCGCAATCAGGCTGACAACCCGCGCGAAGCGCGCCATCTGTCGCCCTGGGCGGCCGCCCTGGAGAAGCACTGAGATGGCCGCCCCGGACGCCAAGGCCAAGGCCAAGGTCGAAGCCCCCGCATTCCGGGAGTTTGCCACCGTGCCCGCGATCCAGCCAGACGCGACCGAGAATGTCCGCTCTTATGTCGCCAGCGACAAGATCCAGGAGGCCATCGGCTTTCCCGGCAAGCTAGCCGAGGACTGGCGGGAAACCCATGACAAAGCGATTGGCCGCATGGGCGAACTGCTCGAGCGCTATCGCTCGCTCAAGGTCTATCTCGACGCCTGCGTGCATTGCGGCGCGTGCACGGATAAGTGCCACTACTTCATCGGCACCAGCGACCCCAAAAACATGCCGGTCGCCCGCCAGGATCTGATGCGCAGCGTCTACCGCCGCTATTTCACCCCGGCGGGCAAGTGGTTCCCAAGCCTGGTCGGCGCGCGCGACCTGACCAGGGAAGTGCTCGACGAGTGGTTCACCTACTACTGGCAGTGCTCCGAGTGCCGGCGCTGCTCGGTGTTCTGCCCTTACGGCATCGATACCGCCGAAATCACCATGGCCGGCCGCGAGATCCTCGATTCAGTGGGCTATGGCCAGAAGTACTCGAACGAGATCATCGGCAAGGTGCACAAGATCGGCAATAACCTCGGTCTGCCCGGCCCGGCGCTCGAAGACACCCTCAACGGCCTCGAAGAGGACGTCAAGGAGGACACCGGTGTTGACGTCAAGTATCCGCTCGACGTACAGGGCGCCGAGGTGTTGCTGGTCACCCCCTCGGCGGACTTCTTCGCCGAGCCGCACATCGAAAGCCTGATCGGCTATGGCAAGGTCTTCCACGCCGCCGGCATTTCCTGGACGCTGTCGACCAAGGCTTCCGAAGCCGGCAACTTCGGCATGTTCATCGGCAACTACGACCAGTTGCGCAGGATCGCCCTGCGCGTGCGCGAAGCGGCGCTGGAACTCGGCGTCAAGCGCATCGTGGTCGGCGAATGCGGCCATGCCTGGCGCGTCGCCTATGCCTTCTGGAACACCCTGACCGGCATCGGCGCCGGCGCCAACGATCCCTTTGCCGTCGAACTGCAAAAGCAGCTCGATCCGCACTACAAGCAGCCCTCGCACATCTGCGAAGTCACCTGGGACTTGATCCAGGCCGGCCGCCTGAAGTTCGACAAGGAGGCCAACGACGGCCGCATCATCACCTTCCACGATTCCTGCAACGTGGCCCGCGCCTCGCGCATGGGCGACTATCCCGGCGGCCAATTCGACATTCCGCGCAACATCATCAAGGTGGTCGCCAATAACTATTTCGATATGGCGCCCGACACCACCCGCGAAAAGACCTTCTGTTGCGGCGGTGGCGGCGGCCTGCTGACCGATGAGTTGCTGGACATCCGCGTCAAGGGCGCGCTGCCGCGCATGGAGGCTCTCAAACGGGTCGTCGACGATCACGGCGTCAATTTCATGGCCACCATCTGCGCCATCTGCAAGGCCCAATTCACCAAGGTGCTGCCCTACTACGGCTTCAAGATGGGCCTGGTGGGCGGCGTGCACCAACTGGTCAGCACCGCCATCCGCCTCGGCAACGAGCAATAACATTCCCGGAGACAAACGCCATGTCACTCACGACCGAAGCCAAGGACACCAAGCTGTCATTCCGCCGATTCAAGGACGGCGACACCAAGGTCAAGCGCTGGCAGGACAATATTTTCCAGGCCAGTTGGTCGCACAAGTGCCCGACCTACATCCAGTCCACGCCGCCCTGCCAGGGTTCCTGCCCGTCTGGCGAAGACATCCGCGGTTACCTGAACATCGTGCGCGGCATTGAAAAGCCACCGGTCGGCGCCGACGGCAAGCCGGCGATGCCTTGGCAGGAGTATGCCTGGCGGCGCCTCACCGAGGCCAACCCGCTGCCGGCGGTGATGGGCCGTGTCTGCCCCGCGCCGTGCGAGACCGGCTGCAACCGCAACCAGGTCGAGGACCATGTCGGCATCAACTCGGTGGAGCATTTCCTCGGCGAATACGCCATCAAGAACAACCTCCAGTTCAACAAGCCCGAGAAGCTCAGCGGCAAGAAAGTCGCGGTGATCGGCGGCGGCCCGGCCGGCCTGTCGGTGGCCTACCAACTGGCGCTCAAGGGTCATGCTGTCACCATCTTTGAAGAGCATGAGTTCCTCGGTGGCATGATGCGCTACGGCATCCCGGGCTACCGGACGCCGCGCGACGTGCTCGACGCCGAGGTCCAGCGCATCCTCAACCTTGGCGTCGTCGCCAGGACCAAGACCCGCATCGGTACCGACATCACCATGGCGAAGATCCGCCAGGACTTCGATGCCGTGTTCCTCGGCCTCGGCGCCCAGGCGGGCCGCGCCTTGCCCATCGACGGCGACACCAGCGCGTCGAACGTGGTTACCGCCACCGCCTTCCTCAAGGCCTTCAATGACGGTCGGCTGCGCCACGTCGGCAAGCGCGTGGTCGTGGTCGGTGGTGGCGATACCTCGATGGACGTCGCCACGGTCGCCCGCCGTCTCGGTCATATCACCGATGCGAAGCCGACCGACTGGGAAGGGGCCATCGCCGGCAAGCTGGCGCAGGACGTCGCCGATGTCTCGGCGCGTCAGGGTGCCGACGTGGTGCTGACCTCGGTATTCACCACCGACAAGATGATGGCCAGCAAGCATGAAATCGAGCATGCGCAAGCCGAGGGCATCGAGATCATGGGCGGCTGGATGCCGGTCGGCGTCGTCAAGGGCGCCGACGGTCGCGCCACCGCCCTGAAGGTTTGCCAGTGCGAAGCCAAGATGGCCGGCGGCAAGCTTGAGATCAAGAAGATCGAGGGTAGCGAGAAGGACCTGCCAGCCGACCTGATCGTTTCCGCGATCGGCCAAGCGGTTGATTTCACCGGTCTCGAGGAATTCAACAACGGCAAGGGTGGCCTCACCGCCGACAAGAACTACCAGGTGCAGAACCAGCCAGGCGTATTCGCCGGCGGCGACGTGATCCGGCCGCATCTGCTCACGACCGCCATCGGCCACGGCGCGATCGCCGCCGACACCATCGACCAGTTCCTGATGGGCATTCCGGTCGGTCGCCGTCCGAAGATCGACGTGCACACCTTCGACCTCATGCGCAAGTACGTCGAGAAGGGCGTCGGCTTCGAGGAAATCAAAGAGCCGTTACGCGGTACCAGCGACTCGAAAAACGTGGTGCACAACTTCGACAACCGATCCGACCGCTACGTCATTCCCCACGATGAGTTGTTTCTCGGCCACTTCCAGTACACGCCGCGTAACCAGCGCGTCATCACGCACCTGACCAAGGATGAAGCACTGGGCAACTTCGAGGAGCGTCTCGACCCGCTCGACGAAAAGCAGGCGATGGCCGAGGCCAAGCGCTGCATGAGCTGCGGCCTCTGTTTCGAGTGCGACAACTGCGTCGTCTATTGCCCACAGACCGCCGTCTACAAGGTCAAGAAGACCGACGCGACCACCGGCCGCTACGTCGCCACCGACTACGACAAATGCATCGGCTGCCACATCTGCCACGATGTCTGCCCAACCGGCTACATCCAGATGGGCTTGGGCGAATAGCGAGGAGTTGCTCGATGCGACGTGCGGCAACACTGCTTGCGCTCGGCGTCCTGTCATGGCTGACTTTGCCGGTCGGCCCCGTCCGGGCGGCCGATGCCACTCCCAAGCCGGCCATCAGGATCGCCAGCGAGGGCACCTGCATCGCGCCAGCCGAGGAGATGCGCCGCAATCACATGGACATGCTCAAACATCAGCGTGATCGCACGCTGCGCCAGGGTATCCGCGGCGAAAAGGCCAGCCTCAACGAGTGCATCGCCTGTCACGCCAGCAAGTCGACCGGCTCGGTACTGGGCATGGATAATTTCTGCGAAAGCTGCCATGCCTATGCCGCCGTGAAGCTCGACTGCTGGGACTGCCACCAGCCCAAGGCGGGATTCAGTGCCACCGGAGCCAAGCCATGAGCCATAACGATCGCCGCGGCTTCCTCGCCGCAACGGCCGGTCTCGGGATGGTCGCCCTCGCCCCCGGCGTGCACCTGATGCAGGTGGCGCAGGCCCAGATCAAGCGGGCGGCAGGTGAACCCGCTTCCAGGCTCCAGCGCTGGGGCATGCTGATCGACACCACCCAGTGCGCCACTGGCTGCGACGCCTGCGTCAAGGCCTGTGCCGCCGAGAATGGCATCAACGAGACGGTGGCCGACCCGCGTCAGGCCTCGCAGTGGATCCGCAAGATCGATATCAAGGACCCCAAGAATGGCCGCCAGCATTCGCTGCCGATGATGTGCCAGCACTGCGCCGAGCCTCCGTGCGTCGATGTCTGCCCGACCGGCGCCTCGATGAAGCGCGCCGACGGCATCGTGCTGGTCGACCGCCACATCTGCATCGGCTGCCGGTATTGCATGATGGCCTGCCCGTACAAGGCACGTTCCTTCGTGCACCAGCCGCTGACGCGGCAGAATCCCGAAGTGCCGCGCGGCATCGGCTGCGTCGAGTCCTGCACCCTCTGCGTACATCGCGTCGACAAGGGCCAGAAACCGGCCTGCGTCGAAGCCTGCCCCGAACAGGCGATGCTTTTCGGCGATCTGGAAGACCCGAACAGCGAGATCGCCCGTCGCGCCGCCAGCGTCGCCACCACCCAGGTCCGGGCCGACCTCAAGCTCAACACCGGCGTTCGCTACCTAGGAATCTGACATCATGAGCCTGGTCCCGTACTCCCGCGCCGAGGAACGGCTGTTCTACGTGCTCGCCGCCGTCGGCGCCTTGGTCGTCACCATCGGCCTGGCGGCGGCGCTGCACATGGAGCACAGCGGCCATGTCGTCACCGGCATGACCAACCAGGTGGTCTGGGGCATGCCGCACGTGTTCGCCATCTTCCTCATCGTCGCCGCATCCGGTGTACTCAACGTCGCCTCGATCGGCTCGGTATTCGGCAAGACCGTCTACAAGAAGCGCGCGCCGCTGTCGGCCCTGCTCTGCATCGCCATGCTGGCCGGCGGCCTCGCCGTCATCATGCTCGACCTCGGCCGCGCCGACCGCTTGGTCGTGGCCATGACCCATTTCAACCCGAGCTCGGTGTTCGGCTGGAACGTCATCCTCTATCCCGGCATGTTCGGCATCGCCGCCGTCTACATCTGGACGATGATGGAGCGGCGCATGAACCCGTGGTCGAAGCCGGCCGGTTTCGCCGCCTTCATCTGGCGCCTGCTGCTGACCACTGGCACCGGCTCGATCTTCGGCTTCCTGGTGGCGCGCCAGGCCTACCAGTCGGCGATCCTGGCGCCGATGTTCATCATCATGTCGTTCGCCTGGGGCCTGGCGGTATTCCTGATCGTCCAGGCGGCGATGTTCCGCTGGAACCGGATGACGCTGCATCCGGCCGTGCAGAAACGGATGAAGAACCTGCTCGGCCTCTTCCTCGCCGCCACGCTGTACTTCGTCGCGGTCTACCACCTGACCAACCTGTACTTCGCCCGGCAAATGGACTTCGAGAAGTTCCTGCTGGTCGATAGCGAGTTCGCACCGCTGTTCTGGATCGGCCAGGTGCTGATCGGCGGGTTTGTGCCGCTGCTGCTGCTCTATCTGCCATCATTGAGCATGCGTTGCAGTTCGCTGATCGCCGCCGCGTTGCTGATCGTGGTCGGGGCGTTCTTCACCCTCTACGTATTCATCATCGGCGGCCAGGCCTATCCGCTGGAACTGTTCCCGGGCATGATCGTCAGCAGCAGCTTCCACGACGGCCAGGTCGAACATTACGCACCCAGGCTGCCGGAAATCCTGCTCGGCCTGGGCGGCGTCGGCATCGCCTTCCTGATGACCACCATCGGCGTGCGCGTCCTCAAGTTCCTGCCCGAGGACGACTTGGCGCACCTCGACCAGGCCGCGGTCCACCAGGGCGATTGATTCCCGCCCGCCACGCCGGCCACGCCCGCCGCGTTTTTCGCCGGCCGCGCCGATACCGATGAATCATGCATCGCTTCCTCGTTTCCGCCGCGCATAAGTCATCGGGCAAGACCACCGTCAGCATTGGCCTGGCGGCGGCGTTGCGATCGCGCGGTCTGGTCGTCCAACCGTTCAAGAAGGGGCCCGATTACATCGACCCGCTCTGGCTGGGCATGGCCGCCGGCCGCGCCTGCCGCAACCTCGACTTTTTCCTGTCGGCCGACGAAGAAATTCGCGCCCAGTTCGCCCGCTTCGGTCATGATGCCGACGTCTGTCTGGTCGAAGGCAACAAGGGACTCTACGACGGTCTGGCGCTCGATGGCGCCAACAGCAATGCCGCCCTGGCGCGCCTGCTCGACCTGCCAGTCGTGCTGGTACTCGATGCGCGCGGCATGACGCGCGGCATCGCGCCGCTGATTCTTGGCTACCAGGCCTTCGACCGCCAGATCCGCATTGCCGGTGTCATCCTCAATCGCCTCGGCGGCAGCCGTCACGAATCGAAGCTGCGCGCCGTCATCGAGCATTACACCGACGTTGCGGTGCTTGGCGCGATCCACGAGGACGACCGCCTGGCGCTGGTGGAGCGCCATCTCGGCCTGATGCCGGTAAACGAGATGCCCGCCGCCGGTCCCAGAATCGTCGAGATTGCCGGACGGATCGCGGCGCAGGTCGATCTCGACGCCCTGCTGAAAGTCAGCCGTGACGACACGCCGCTACCCTCGCCGGCTACGCGCGAGACGAGACCCGGGGCACCACTGCGGCTCGCCATCGCCCGCGATGCGGCCTTCGGCTTCTATTACGCCGACGATCTCGACGCCCTCGTCGCCACCGGCGCCACGCTGGTACCGTTCGATACTCTGCGCGATGCCCGCCTGCCCACCTGCGATGCCCTGCTGATCGGTGGCGGCTTTCCGGAGTCGTTCGTCGACGCGCTGGAAGCCAACACCGCGTTGCGGGCCGATATTCGCACCGCCATCGAGGCCGGGCTGCCCACCTACGCCGAATGCGGGGGCCTGATGTACCTGGCCAGGTCCATAGCGTGGCGAGGCAGGGCGCGCCAAATGGTCGGCGCCATACCCGGCGACATCACGATGCACGAGAAACCGGTTGGTCGCGGCTATGTCATCCTCGCGTCAAAAGGCAACCATCCCTGGCGCGCAGCCGGCAAACAGGCCGCCCTGCTGCGAGCCCACGAATTTCATTATTCCAGTCTCGACCATCTGGCGGTGGACACGCAATTCGCCTACGACGTGAAGCGCGGGCATGGTATCGACGGCGAACACGACGGCATCGTCTACAAGAACCTGCTGGCCTCCTACACGCACCTGCGCTCGACCGGTGACTGCGATTGGCCGAGCCGCTTCGTCGACTTCGCCCGACGTTGTAAGATGGCCGGCCGTTTGAAGGAGAGCCAATGATGTTCAGAGTCACCCCCGCCGCCGCCACACAGATCCTCAGCGCCGCGCAAACCCAACCGGAAAGCACGACCTTGCGGGTCGCGGCCAAGCTGGACGACGACGGCGAATTAACCTACGGCATGGGCTTCGACGAGGAACGCGAGAACGACCGAGTCGTCGAATGCGAGGGATTGCAGTTGTTGATCTCGCCGCGCAGCCAGGAATTGCTCGACGAGGCCACGCTCGACTTCGTCGAACTGCGACCTGGCGAATACCAGTTCATCTTCATCAATCCGATGGACAGCGCCCGCCACAGCGGCCAATGCGCCGGCGGCGGCGGTTCCTGCGGCGGAGGTTGCGCCTGATGCCGACGCGAACCTCGCTGCCGGCCCAGGCCGGAACGGTCTATCTCGTCGGTGCCGGACCCGGCGATCCGTCACTACTGACTTTGCGCGCCGCGCAATTGATCGGCGAGGCCGACGTCATCGTCTATGACAATCTGGTGTCCACCGAGATCCTCGCCATGCTCGCTCGCCCGGACGTCGAGAAGATTTATGCCGGCAAGGAGCGCGGCAACCACGCCCTGCCCCAGGAACAGCTCAATCGATTGCTGGTTCGTCTCGCCCGTGACAACAAGCGGGTGGTGCGCCTCAAGGGCGGCGATCCCTACACTTTCGGCCGTGGCGGCGAGGAAGTCGAGACACTGGTCGAACATGGCATCCCCTTCGAGGTGGCGCCGGGCATCACCGCCCCCGCCGGCGTGGCCGCCTACGCCGGCATTCCGCTGACGCA
>OEIV010000517.1_pt1 | contig 20947 bp, 14 predicted proteins | sample 1539231 | NCBI WGS metagenome assembly OEIV01 (sample SAMN03794762, study PRJEB22550) | activated sludge metagenome | feature: wastewater treatment plant; material: activated sludge; isolation source: Wastewater treatment plant of a petroleum refinery complex | place: Argentina: Buenos Aires ...
CGCCCTGCGGGGGGTCGTTGTCGGAGGCCGAATCGGTCCACACCAGCTTGCCGCGTGAGGCCGAAGCGTTCACGGGGACGGAGGTAGCGCCCGCCAGCGCGAAGAAGACGATCGCGAGCAATCCGGCGGTGAGTCTGATGCGTGTGGTGGACGTCATGGCGTCAGGCGTGCCCCGAATAGATGGCCAGCTCGCGCTTGCGCAGCACGGCGACGGCGGAAACGAACAGGATGCCCGAGACGCCCGCGAGATAGGCCACTCCGCGCGAGACGGCGTCCCACGAGAGTCGGCGGCCTTCGACGAGGCTGGCGACCGGGTCTAGGTCGCCGTAGAGCTTGAACACGCCGGCGATCGCCACGGCGACCGCGCGGACGACCGTCGCGACGGGGAGCACCTTGCCCTTCTCGTCCGTGGAGTTGTAATAGTCGAGGGCGTTCCAGAGGTAGGGCGTGAGCTCGGCCGAGACCAACGCCCCCACCGCCATCACGCAGGCGACAGGGAAGGACAGGAAGGTTGACGCGAAAATGGCGATCATGGAGATGAAGGCGAGCTTGACCCAGAGGACGATCATGACGCGGAGGAAGTTGGCGCGGTAGCTCCCGTCGGAATAGGACAACTCCAGCCCGTCGGGCGGGAACGCGATGGACAACGGGTTGTGTTGACCTCGGGAGGCGTCGCCGTTGAAAATCTCGACGGTGACGCGTCCCTGGTCGTCGACGGCCGCGGGCGAGATGTCGACAGTCTGCGAGTTTCCGAGGCTGACTTCGCGGATGAAAGGCTCGCTGCCGGAGATGATCATGGTGAGCCGGTAGAGCTGGTCGGGTGCGTTGGAGCCGGCGTTGATGCGGTAACGGAAGGTGAGGGGGCGGAGCGAGCCCTTGGCGCCGGCGAGCCCGTCGAAGACGTAGACCTCGCTCTTGGTTGGCTCGATCGAGCGGTAGGCGTCGCCGAAGGCCTTGATGAGGTCGGAGCGCATCTTGGCACGCTTCTCGGGCGTGTCCTTGAACTGGGAGTTGGCTCGCTTTTCGGCCTCGATCTTGGCCTCGACGGTCTGCTCGAGCGCCTCGGGGATGATGTCGGGGGGCGAGGCGACGACCGCCACGCGGGCGGTCAGCACCTGGGTTTCCAGCACGGCGCGGTCCTCACTGACCCCGCCGGATGCGGTGACATACGCCTCGCGCTCGCCCTGGGCCGGCTGCTGGCGAAGGTACTCCGTAAAGAGGAAGACCGCCGATCCGCAGACCAGCAGAAGCACGAGGTTGATGCCGATCACGCCCAGCCACTTCCCGAAGATGTACTGCCACGCAGACACGGGTTTGGTCATGGTTTGCCAGATGATCTTGTCGCGCTGATCGAACGAGACGGTGGCGACGGAGAACACGGCGCAGAGGAGGCCGATGATCCAGAACGAGCCACCGGTGGAATACTGGAGGAACGCCTGCACGCGATAGCGGAGCGGAGTCTGATCGGACAGCAGCATCGGGATCGCCGCGAGTGCGAAGACCAGGATGACCATCAGCACCAGCGACACACGCTGGCGCGAGGCCTCGGCGACGGCGGTCTTGGCGATCGAGAGCACGGGCCCCGGCCCGGCCAGCACGAGGCGCAGGATCTGCATGAGCGTCGTGAAGGCGAAGGTGAGTGCGATGACGCCGGCGAGCAGCTGGGCCAGTCCCCGGGTGGGCTCGAACATGGAGAGGGGAACGACGACGGCGGCACCGAGGATGGCCAAGCCAAGGTAGGTAAGGCAGAGGCCGAGCCACACGACGCCGACAAGGAGGAGCGTGACGAGCGCGATGCCGACGGCCATGAGGGTGGGGTCCGAGCGTCCGCCGAGCATATCCTCGATGATCCTTGCAGCCTGCGGATCCGGGATGGCCGAGAGATCGAGCCCGTTTCCCTGGACGCGGGTCAAGTAGAGCGTGCCGATGCCAACGAGGCCGGCCAGCGCGATGACGCAGGTCGCGATGATCTTGAAGGCGCGGCCTTGCTGCAGACGATCGAGCGCGCTGAATCGTTCCCACAACGTCACGGCTTGGGCTCCGATCCCTTGAAATCGGCGGGTTTCTCGCCGCCCGACAAGAGCGAATCGATCAACGAGCGATCAACATTCGAGGGCGGCGGCGGCGCGACGGGTGTGCCGCCAGATGTGGAACTCGGCGCGCTCGGGGCGGATGCTGCGACCGGCGCGGACGCCGCGCTGGGGGCGGTCGCGCTTGCGCTCGGGGCGGCGGAGACGAGTGAGCCGATAAAGGAGTCGTCGGGCCCGCTCGTCTTTGGGGCGGCCTTGGCGTCGGTTGCCGGGGTGGAGTCGCCGGCCGTCACCAGTCTTTCGATGAGCGCCTGTCCCGTATCGCCGGCGCGGAGGAACGCGGCGGTCTGCCCGCCCGAGGTCGCGCCCGAGGTCGAGACCTGCTCGGAGCGGGCGCGTTCGACGATATCGAGGAAGAGGTCCTCGAGGCGCTGGCGGGGGCGCGAAACGCGAAGGACCGACTTGTGCCCGCCCGAGCGTGCGCGGATCACGCGATCGATCTCCGCGAGCGTCGCGTCGTCAAGCGTGTCCGCCTCGATCGAGGTCTTGCTCTGGCTCTCCAGGAGCTGCTCGCAGGTTCCCTCGGCGCGGACGCGCCCGCCGTAGAGGATCACCATGCGATGGACGCAGTCCTCCACGTCCGACAGCAGGTGGCTGGAGAGGAGGATGGTCTTGCCGCGCCGTCCGAGTTCGATGATGAGGTCCTTGACCTGCTTGGTGCCGATGGGATCGAGGCCGGTGGTGGGCTCATCGAGGATGAGGAAGTCGGGGTCGTTGATGAGGGCCTGGGCGATGCCGATGCGTCGCTGCATGCCCTTGGAGTACTCGCGGACGGGGCGGAACTGAGCGCCGGTAAGGCCGACCATGTCGAGGAGTTCGTCGGTGCGGCGTGTGCGGGTCTTGGCGTCGAGGTTGAAGAGCTTGGCGTAGTAGTCGAGCGTCTCGCGCGCGTTGAGAAAGGGGTAGAGGTATGACTCTTCGGGCAGATAGCCGATGCGTTTCTTGATGTCGACTTCGTGGGGTGGCTTGCCGAAGACGGCGATGCGTCCGCGCGATGGTCGCAGGAGGCCCAGAATCATTTTGATGGTGGTGCTCTTGCCCGAGCCGTTGGGCCCGAGCAGGCCGAAGACCTCGCGCGGGCGTATGTCGAACGAGAGTTCGTCGACGGCGCGGACGCGGTCTCGCATCCAGAAGTCCTTGAAGACCTTGGTGAGCTTTTGGCAGGCGACGACGGGCGCCGCCGTCGCGCTGGAAGCGTTCCAAGCTGTGGCGGGCGCGGTCACCATCTCACTTGCACTCCGTGGCGGTCGTCACCAACTCTCCGATCTCCGGCCTCCCACGGCCCCGTTCACAGCTCCGCCCTCCGAGCGATCCTACTTGGGCTTCATCTTCAGGCTGCGGTCGACGTCGTGCTGGGCTTCCTGCTGCTTACGCTCGCGCTCGGCGGCGGAGTCTTGCGCCTCCTTGCGCTTGCGCAGGATGTCCAGCTCGCGCAGGATGTCCGGGTCGGCGTTGAGGAGGAGTTCGAGCGTGCGGGTGCCGGGGGGAGAGGCCATGAGTTGCACGTTTTCCCGACCGTACATCGCGGTGATCGCCTCCTGCCATTCCCGGTTCACCATCGCCAGCGGGTTGGATTTGTATTGCTCGAGCTTTGCCTGGTAGCTGATGAGCTGGCTCTGACGCTGGTTGACGATCTCGCTGCGATAGAGACGGGCCTGGCCGAGAAGCGACGCGACCTCGCCCGACGCCGAACCGGTGGCGATCGCGGCGCCCCCAACTTCCACCGCCTCGCCGTCGAGGAGCTTGTAGATGGTGGCGAGCACTTTCTCGGCCGCGGGCTGGTCGTTCTTCTCGCTCTGCAGCTCGTACTGGCGGATCAGCTCGAGGAGGGCCGGAGCGGCGGCGCCGGCGACCTTGTTGAGCTTCTGCTCGCGCTCCGATCTGGCCTTGTCCTGCTCGGTGCCGGCGTTGGACGCGGCGGTCTGGACCTTGGCAAAGCTCTCGCGGACGTAGAGCGGGGGCATCTTGTCCTTGAGGATCAACTGCTCGATGACGATGCCGCTCCGAGCGCGATCGAGGATGGCCTGCGCGACGTCGCGGGCGTTGGCGGCGACCGAGGCACGCTCGCTGGCGGACTGCTTGAGCAGGTCCTCGATGCTGGTCTGAGAGACAGCCTGGACCACGCCGCGTTGGACGGCGGCGCGGACGATGGCGGCCTCGTCGGTGGGCATGATGCTGGTGGCGTATTCGCCGGGCTTGACGCGTCGGTACGACGCCTTCCACTGGGTGTGGGCGATGTTGCCGTCGCCCGTCAGAACCGCGCCCTCGCTCTCGGGGTTGAGCTTGGGGAGCTTGGGGAGCGAGTCGATCGGCTTATCCTTGTCGGAGGACAAGACGCGGATCCAGAACTCGCTGTCGAGGTCGACGCTCTCGGCGCCGGTACTGACCTTGACCATCTCGCCCAGGGGCGCGGGAAGGCTGAACTGGAAGCCGGGCTCCAGGCCGTCGGCGTCGATCTTTCCGAACAGGAGTCGGATGCCTTGCTCGTTCTGTTTGACGGACTGGAAGCCGCTGAGGACATAGAGGGCGGCGAGCACGACCATGCCGATCTGGACGAGGCCGAAGGTAATGCGCAGGGCATCGGCGAGCGATTTGTGGGCCGCGTCCATGAGCGCGCCGGGCGACTCCATCTCGGAACCCTGGCGGAGCGTGATGGACTTGGCGCGGCGCGTCAACCTGGGCGACGCCTGGGGCTCGCCCGGTCCACGCTCGGGATGTAGTTGACCCTGATCGCTCACTGGCCGCCCTCCGTCTGCTTGGCGGGCTGCTGGGAGAGGGCGCGATCGAGGACCGGCATCTCCGGGATCTGGCCCTTCTTTAGGCCGTTGAGCGAATCGGGCTTGACGAGATCAAAGCCCGGCATGCTGGTGGGGAAGACGAAGGTCATGCGCTTGGCGGTGGCGTCGCGCAGGAACTCCATGCGGCGGAGGAACACGGCCAACTCGGGGTTGCTGTTCATCTGGCCCAGATAGGTGGCGGCCTCGCGATCGCCCTGCTTGCGGATTTCCTGGGCCCGGCTTTCGGCGAAGGCCCGGATCATCCGCGCCTCGTTCTCCGCGGTATCGCGGATGGCCTGGGCGACGGCCTGACCCTTGGCCTCGATCTCGGCGGCGAGGCGATCGCGGCTGGCGCCCATGCGCTCGAAGACGGCTTTGGTGGTTTCTTCGGGGAGCATGACACGGGTGACGCCGACGTCGACGGCCTCGATGCCGTAGTCCGCCAGCGAGACCGTCTTCTCGCCGCCAGCGGTCGTCTCGCGGACCACCAGCCCGGACAGGATCGCCTTTTCAAGATCAGGGAGCTTGGTCGGGCCGGCGACGTTGAAGAGATCGGACATGGCGAACTTGCTGGTGGTGCCGATGGCGGAGCGGAGGTTGGACTCGATGATCTCCTGTGCCTTGCGGAAGTGATCGGCGGAGCGATCGCCGGCGACACTGAAGCGTTCGAAGAAGCGGAGCGGGTCCTTGACGCGCCAGAAGCACGCCGCCTCGACGATGATCTGGCGGTTGTCGCTGGTCTGCTGGGTCTGGGCGCGGGTCTGGACGACGCGGAGGCGCGTGTCGTACTTGGTCACGGACTGGATCGGGCTTGGCCACTTGAACTTCAGGCCCGGATCGAGCTTCAGCGAGTCGTCGCTAGCCTTGCCGAACGTGGTCAGCACGGCCGCCTCGGTGAAGCGAACCTGATAGGTCATGCTGAACGCCAGCAGCACGACCAGAAGCACGCCCGCCAGCACGATGATCACCAACCTCTTCACGCCGTCGCTCCTGCTCGGGGCTCACGCCCCGTGAAAACTCGGTTCCAAACCATCAGCTCAGCATTCAAACAGTGTCGCGTTTCACTCGTTTCCCAGCGCCTTGCGGTATTCGGGGTCGAAGGTCGCCGCCCCGTTGTCCACGTCCTTGATGTCCCAGACCAGGCGGAGGTCGGGCACGTTGTCGTCGGTGACATAGACGCGCGCGTCCTTGATCGCGGCCTGGAGGGACTCCAGATACTGGGAGACCTGGAAGAGGGCGGGGTTGGCCTGGAAGGCCGCGATCTGCCCCTGGTAGCGGGCCGCCCGCCCGCGCTCGCTCATGTGGGTCGTCCAACGATCGGCGCGGGCCTTCTGGACCAGCGAGGCCGCCGCGCCTCCCGCGGTTTCCAGCAGCGTCTGGACCTTGAACTGCTGCTCCTTGATCGCGGCCAAATCGGCGCCTGAATCCGAGATGGCCGCCAGTGCCTTCAGCTCCGCGACGATCTTGTCGGCCAGCTCGACGCTTCCGACGACTTCCGTCAGCTTCTGGATGCGGTCTTTGCGGGCGTTTTCGAGGCGTGCTTCGCGCTTCTGTTCAGCCTGGACGACATACTCGAACTTGTCGGCCGACTCGCGCGGCGGGTGAACACCGTTGACACCAATAAACACGGCGCGCACGCCGGCGCCCTTGGAGCTGCCGTTGGGGATGTCGTTGAACGCTGCGTTGACGCGATCCTGCAATTGGCGTGCGAGCAGGTCGGGGTTGCCACCCAATACGTTGTCGACGTTCTGCCCGGAGAAGAACTGCACGATCTGGCGGCGTGCGACGGCGCCGAGGATCGCCTCGCGGGTCGGCTGGTCGGCCAGGCGGTCGTAGAGCTCGACGTTTTCGATGACGTAGTGGAGCGGGATCTCGGCGGACACGAGGGCCACGTCGCGTCCCGCCGCCGCGGACTCGCCCGCCTTGACGTCGGTCGCGCCGGGCTGGACGATCTGGTAGACCTCTTCCTGGGCGTGCTCGTTGGTCCAGAGGATGGCCTTTTTAGCGTCGACGGGAGGGAGGGAGCCAAGCTGGACGATGCGGACGCCGGTGGTGGTTTCGCCGACGACCGTCCGGTGCCCGTCGCGATCGACTTCCTCGAAGGTGGGCACCTCGACTCGCTCGACGGGCCAGGGGAGTTTCCAGTGCCAGCCGGGGCCGACCTCGCGCTGGAACGCGCCGAAGCGGAGCACGATGCCGCGCTGGTGGGGCTCGACGATCTCGACCGCGGACATGGCCCACAAAAGAACGGCGGCCATGGCGACCAGGGCGCCGATCGAGCGCGAAATCAGGTTGTAGAACCAGCTGGAGGAAACGTCGAAGCCGAGCTGGTAGTTGATGGCATCGCTGATCGAGGCGGCGATGCGGTCGGGGGCGGCGACGAAGCCCAGGATGCGCGAATCGAAGGCGGGAGCGGGCATCACGCCGGCCTTGCGCGGGCGGTAGAAGTTCAGAAGGAAGTTGGCGAAGACCTCGACGCCGAGCACCATCATCGCGATGGGGACGACAAGCGGCAGGGCGCGGCGGATGGCGTCGCTGCCCGCGAGGTCGGCAAAGGAACCGACCGCGATGCCCAGGCCCATGAGGGCGGTACCAACGATGGCGGCGGCCCCGGCGCGGAGGTTCGACCAGATGGCCTGCTTGGCCATTCCCGAAATGAAGCGGGCGAAGATGAAGCCGACGACGCTGGTGAGAAGGCCGATGGCCAGGCCCCAGCCGAGAGTGACGTGGGCGTCGCTGGGGTTGGCGGGCGTGTCGCTGGTGGCGAGAAAGGCACGGGCTGAGGTGAGCCGCCAGTAGCCGACGCCCAGGAACGCGAGCCCAAGCACGACGCTGACGATGGGGAGGAAGAGGCGGTGCATGGCGGCCAGGCGCTTGGCCGCGGGGCGGAACTCGCCGCCGGAGGTGTCAAAGACAGAGGTGGAGCCGCCCTGCTGGGCGAGGGCCTCGGCTTCGAGCGCTTCGACGCGCTCGCGTCGATGCTGATCGAAGACGATGGCAAGGGCGAGCCAGATGGGCACGCCCAGGATGCTGTAGGCGGAGGCGGTGACCGCGGCGTGGTCCTTGGTGATGATGCCGTAGACCACCAGGAGAGCGGCGAGCGCGCCCTGGAGCACCATCCCGAGAATGCAGCGCCCGGTGGCGATGCGATAACTGAGGTAATCAGCCTTCATCCGGTTCCCCGGTCAAGCACGAACCAACCCGCCGCGGGCATGAACGCCGCGCGGCCCCGGTACGCCGACGCTGGCGTCGCCCGGGCTCCAAGGGGGGTGGTATTCTGCCAGCCGCGTCGCGCCGTGTCCACTCGCGTGAACACTGACCTTCGCGGCGGACAAAGACCGACCCCCGCCACGACCATCCAGACCAACTCCCGATCGACCCGGCGGGGTCGGATCGGACCTGACGATACGGGCGCGCCCGCCGGGAACGGAACACGACGACGCGCCGGAGATGCGCACGAACGACGACAAGGACGGCAGACCGCCGCCCTTCTCTCGCGGAGAATCCGCGGAATCGACGCGTTGATGTACGCCCGCCGCGAACCTATGTTCGTCTCGGTCGGAACAATGGTGGGGATTTCTTTCCCCGATCCGGGACGCCCGATCGATCGCCCATGTGGACTGAGGCTGCCTGTAGCTGACCCACCGATGCCAGCGCAACTGATCGCCATCGCCCGCAACGCCTTCGTGGAGGGGATCCGCCAGCCGGTCTTCCTGCTGGTGATTCTGCTCTCTGGCCTGCTCCAGTTTTTCACGACCTGGAACACCGGCTTTGCGATGGGCTACGACGAGACGGGCGAGGTCTCGGGCGACAACAAGCTGCTGCTGGACGTGGGGATGGCGTCGATTTTTCTGTGCGGGATGATCCTGGCGGCGTTCGTGGCGACCAGCGTGATCAGCCGTGAGATCGAGAACAAGACCGTGCTGACGGTGGTGAGCAAGCCGGTGGCGCGGACGGTGCTGATCCTCGGGAAGTACCTGGGCATCGCCGGGGCGATCGTGCTGGCCATGATCCCCATGATCGCGTTCCTGATGTTCGCGCTGCGGCATGGCGTGATGAGCACGGCGGCGGACGACCCCGACATGCCCGCGATCGCGCTCTCCGGCGGCGCGGTGCTGCTGGCGGTATGCGCGGCGGCGTGGTGCAACTACTTCTATGGCTGGAGCTTCCCGCAGGTGTCGGTGGTGCTTCTGGCCCCGTTGTCGGTCGTGGGATATCTGGCGGTGCTGCTGGTGTCGAAGAAGTGGGAGTGGCAGCCGCCGAACGCCGACTTCAAGCCGCAGGTGCTGATCGCGTGCGCCTCGCTCACGATGGCGGTGCTGGTGATGACGGCGGTGGCGACGGCGGGGTCGACGCGGGTGTCGCAGGTCATGACGATCGTGGTGTGCTTCGGCATCTTTGTGGGCTCGCTGCTGTCCAACTACCTCTTCGGGCGGCACGCGTTCAAGAACACGCCGTACGGCACCATCGCGATGGTCGAACGTGTGGGGATGGCCAGCGAGACCTTTGACAAGCCGGGCGACACGCTCAAAGTCTCGTTCCAACTCCCGCCTCGGGTCGCGCTCAAGCCGGGTGATTCGTTTTATTTCGGGCCGGCGCCGAACGGGGCGGCGATGTACGTGTCGGAGTTTGCGCCGTTTTCTGGAGACCTGTCCAAGAGCGAATCGCTGCTGAGCGCGTCGGCGCCTTCGGGGCTGTATGTGACCGAGATTTCCGGGGACCGCACCATCACCGTTCGGAATCTCGGCGGGCGCGCGCAGCCGGTGATCAAGCCGCCCTCACCGGGCGACTATGCATTCCGCGAGGCGACGCGGATCGGGCCGATCGCGCTGACGCTGTGGGCCGCCAACCCGAACATGCAGTGCTTCTGGCTTCTGGACGCGGTGACGCAGAATACGCGTGTGCCTCCCGCGCACCTTGGGCTGATCGCGATCTACGGCGTCCTGGAGATCGGGGCCTTTCTGGCGCTGGGCGTGGTGCTCTTCCAGGGGCGGGACGTGGGGTAATGGGGCGGCGAAGCGGGCGTGGGCGGAATCCGAGCCCCGGCTTGCCGTATAATGGTTGAGCCGCCCGTTTCCGGGTCCGGCGATTCTGTGGAGAACGAACATGGCCGAAGAAGGCGACAAGGGCAAGATGATCAAGATCGGTGTGGCGGCGCTGTGCCTCCTGGTGGGTGGGTACCTGATCGCAGCGAACCAGGGCTGGGTGCCAGCGTTCTGGGGCAGCACGGAGAAACCCAAGGCCCCTGTCATCACCGAAGATCAACAGAAAGAGTTTGAGCAGCAGAAGAAGAAGGTCGAGGAGATGCCGGAGGAAGAGCGTCCCGGCGCCTGAGCGTTCGCCCCGATCCGACTCTTGGTGGAGCTTTGTGAAGCCCGGCGATATTCTCGTCGGGCTTTTTCGTGCGCGCTCGGCGCACGATTCGGCCGGACGCGAGAGACAACCCGCGCGCGATCACTCGCGGGTCGGCGTCGCGACCAGTCGCCGGCGAAGAATCGCCAGCAGCGTTTCGGGGCTCTCCATCACGCGATCGCCCGGCCGGAAATACACCTCGGAGAGCGTCTCTCCCGCCTTGGGCGGTAGCGCCACGACCGACTCGTTGGGCTTGGCGGGCGCCCCGGGACGCGGCCACGTCGACTTGCTCGGCGCGGGCTTGTCATCCTTGGGCACGACCTTCAATCGCTCCGCGATCAGGTTGGGCTCGGGCGTGCGGAAGATCACGTCCTTGTCGCGGATCGTCGCGGTCTTCACGCGCAGGTTCGCCAGCGCGATGCGCAGCTGGGCGAGCTCGATCAGCTTCTTCACCGGCGCGGGGGGCTCGCCGTAGGCTTCCTTCAGATCGACCTCGACCTGCGTGAGGTCCGCCTCGCCGGCCGCGATCGAGAGCCGCCGGTACGCCTCGAGTCGCCGCTGGTCCGACGGGATGTACGGCTTGGGGATCACGCCCGATACGCCGATCTCCACGCTCGTCTTGCTGGGCGGATCGGGGCGTTTCTCGTGCTTCAGCTCGTGCACCGCGTCCTCGAGCAATCGGCAGTACATCTCGTAGCCGACCAGCGCGATGTGCCCCGACTGCTCCGCGCCCAGGATGTTGCCCGCGCCGCGGATCTCCAGGTCGCGCATCGCGATCTTGAACCCCGCGCCCAGCATCGAATACTGCTCGATCGCCTTGAGCCGCTTCTGAGCCACCTCGGGCACCGGGCGGTCGGGCGGGAGCAGCAGGTAGCAGTACGCGCGGTGCTTCGACCGACCGACCCGCCCGCGCAGCTGGTGCAGGTCCGCCAGCCCGAACCGGTCCGCGTTGTTCACGATCATCGTGTTCGCGGTCGGGATGTCGATGCCCGACTCGATGATGGTCGTCGAGACGAGGATGTCCGCCTGGCGACGTGTGAACTTGAGCATCACGTCCTCGAGCTCGTCGGGGGACATCTGCCCGTGCCCGATCACGATCCGCGCCCCCGGCGCCATCTTCTGCACGTCGTCGGCCACGCTCTTGATGTCGCTCACGCGGTTGTGGACGAAGTACACCTGCCCCTCGCGCGAGAGCTCGCGCGCGATCGCCTGAGCGAGGCGTCGCTCGTTGTAGGGGATCACCTCCGTCACGATCGCGCGGCGATCGAGCGGCGGGGTGGCGAGGCTCGAAATGTCCCTGATCCCCAGCATCGCCATGTGGAGCGTGCGCGGGATGGGAGTCGCGGAGAGCGTCAGCACGTCGACCGTCATGCGCAGGCGCAGCAGGCGCTCCTTGTGCTCGACGCCGAAGCGCTGCTCTTCGTCGATGATGACGACGCCGAGGTCGCCGAATCGCACATCGTTTGAGAGCAGGCGGTGCGTGCCGATGATCACGTCGACCTGGCCCTTGCGGACCATCGCCAGGATCTCGTTGGCCTCTTTGTTCGTCTTGAATCGTGAAAGGCTCTCCACGCGGAACGGGTAGCCCGCGAAGCGCGACTTGAACGTGCGCTCGTGCTGCTCCGCGAGCACCGTGGTCGGGACGAGCACCGCGACCTGCCTGCCGAACTCGCACGCCTTGAACGCCGCCCGGATCGCAAGCTCGGTCTTGCCGAATCCGACGTCGCCGCAGAGCAGGCGGTCCATCGGGCGGTTGGCCTGCATGTCGCGCTTGATCTCCGCCAGTGCCGCCAGCTGGTCGGGCGTTTCGTCGTAGGGAAACTCCGCCTCGAACTCGGTCTGCCAGGGCGTGTCGGCGGGGAATCGGATCCCGGGCATGTGCTCGCGCGCGGCGCGCACCCGCATCAATTCCGCCGCCAGATCGCGCACGCTCTCGCCCGCGCGTTCCTTCTGGCTCTTCCACTTCTGCCCGCCCAGCGTCGAGAGCGGCGGCTTCCCGCTGAACCCGCCGCTGTACTTCTGCACCTGGTCGATCTTGCTCACGGGCACGTGCAGCTTCGAACGCCCCGCGAACTCAAGCGTCAGGTACTCCTCCGCGTCGCCGGATCGCTCGCTCCGCTCGTGCCCGGGCAGGTCGCGCGGCTTGAGCAACTGCAGCCCAACGAACCGTGCGATGCCGTGGTCCTGGTGGACCACATAGTCGCCCGCCTGCAGGTCCAGGAAGGTGTCCATCGCGCGCCCGGCCCGCATCCGCCCCGCGCGCCGGCGCATCGTGAAGCGGTTCAACAGCTCGTGATACGGCACGACCGCGAGCGCTTCACGCCCCTCCCACACGAACCCGCGATGGATGTACGCGTCGATCACCTCCGGCTTTGCGCCGGGCGCGTGCTGAGAGAGCAGCTCTCCGAGTCGCTGGCGCTCGCCCTCGTTCTGGCACGACACGATCACGCGCCGCCCGCCCGCCAGCGCCGCCAGCTCTGCAACCGCGGCCTTGGTGTCCTGGTCAAACGCCTGGAGCGCCGAGATCGGGAGCGAGATCCGCTCGTCGGCCTCGGCCGCCCCCGACGAAAACTGGTTGATCTCCGCCACCGCGGCCGCGCTGGTCTGCAGTTGCTTCAAGACCGCGGGCGGTCCGAGGATTCCGCGAGGGTCTGTCACCCGCTCGAAGTACCCGCGCGCCTGCTCGACGATTTCCATCGTCTCGGCGAGGATCACGATCGTGCCGCGCGGGAGAAGCGTCGCCAGACCGACGGTCTTCTCGTCGCTCTGGAACTTGCCGGGCTCGACGCACACGAGTTGCACGCTCTGCACCGCGCGATCCGAGCCCATGGTGTCCAGGTCGATCTCGGTGATGCGATCGACCTGATCGCCGAAGAAATCCAGTCGCGTCGGCGCGCCGCCCGGCGAGAAAACATCGACGATGCCGCCGCGGATCGCGAACTCACCTTGATCTTCGATCGCGTCGCGGCGCCGATAGCCCGCGGCCTCCAGCCACGCCGCGAGCTCGGTGAGATTCACCGTCTGCCCGCCGGTGATCGTCCGCGCAAGCGTGTCCAATCCTGACGGGGCGGGGACGGTCTGCATCATCGCCTGGATCGGGGCCGCCAGCACGCGCGGCGTTCCTGGCGTGGTGATCAGCTCGCGCACGATCGCGACCCGCTCGGCGAATAACTCCGCGTTGGCGCCGCCGTCGCCGGTGGCGGCCTCGAGCGCGGGGAATCGCGCCACCTCGCGTCCCAGCGATTCAAGCTCGTCGCGGGCTTCGTCCGCATCGTCGATGTGCGCGACGACCAGCACCACCGGCGCGCGGGCCATCGCCGCAATCGCTGACGCCAGGAACGCGGTCGACGATCCCGACGCGCCCGCCGCGATGACGCGACGCCCGCGCGAGAGCGCCTGGGCCAGCGCCGCCGTGGTGGGGTCCGCTTGCAGAAGTTGAACGGGATCGACGGGCACGATCGCTCCGCGCAAACGCCGGCACGCCACGCACCAACGCGAGGCGTCGCCGGAGACTCGGTTGGGCAATGCTAGGGCCTTCGCACCGTCGCTCTCAAGAACGCCCGTCGCTCGCCGCTGCGTGTTCCACGCCGGGACCGGCTTGGATGCTCCCTCGGTTTCACGCCGCGACGAAGAGTCACGGCGAGTCCTTCGGAAGGACACACTCCACCAGCGGCGTCACGCGTTCGATGGTGCCTTTGCCGATGCCGCGAACGCGATCGAGGTCCTTGGCCGAGTGGAATGGTCCGTCCTTCTCGCGTGATTCCACGATCCTCGCCGCCAGCGCCGGCCCGATCTCCGGGAGCAATTCAATCTCCGCGACCGACGCTGAGTTGAGATCGATGAGCGACGCCTGCGGCAAATCGCGTGGGGATTCGCGCGCCCGCGCACGTTGATCGAGCAGCACCACGCCGACCATGACCGCGCACGCGAGGCACAAAGCGATCGTGATGACCCAATCGGCACGGAGATCGAGCTGCGCGTCCCCGCTTTGCACCGATCACACTCCGGCGAGCGCGGCGAACGACTTGCCCGCACGGAGCGCCTGCCTGATCTGCGCCATGCGGAGCGCCGAGGGCTTGGGCGTGCCGGCTTGCGTGGCAATGCCGCCGCCGGGCATTTCCGCGCGTGGGGAGCCATCGCCCAGGTCTTGCCAGCACACGCTCTGCACATAGGGCTTGGACACGCAGATCGCCAGGAGCTTTCCGATCCAGTCCGCCTGCGTCGTTTCGTTCCACGGGGTGCGCCAGAACCCGCCGTCGCGCGCCGGCTCGCCGCTCGACGCCGTCGGCGCGCTGGGCACGCCGGCCGCGGTGATCACCAGCGGTTTCTGCAGCGTCGCATACCGATCGAGCAGCGACGAGATCGCCATGAGGTCGCGTGTGGTGCGTCCCTGGGCCGCGTGCCCCATCTGCAGGCGCAGTCCGATCGCGTCGACCGCGAGCCCGGCCTGCACGATCGCCTCGGCATACATGTGAGGAGGAAGGCTGCGCTTCTGCTCGGCGTGGTAGTCGCCCCAGGGCTGCGCGATGTCGACCTCGATCTTCGCCGCCGGGTGCAGCTTTTTCACGACCAGCACGCACAGGCGCGTCAGGTCCATGATCTGCTCAAAGCTCAGCTTGAAGTTCGTGTTGACGTGGAGACCCGAGCAGACCGACCAGCGCGACACCGTCCGCCGATAGCGAGTGACAATCTGTTGCACGTGGTCGTACACCAGTTCGCGCAGCGTCTCGTAGTCGTTCTCCCAAATATACAGCCACTCGGGCACGCATGACGCACGCAGATCGATCAAGGGACCGCCGAACACGGGCACTTTCGCGTGGCGAACCGCCCATTCGATCCATCGATCCGTGGGGGCAAAGTCGTACTTGCCCTCGCCGGGCTCGAGATCGACCCAGCGCATCGGGCAGCGGATGAAATCGCACGCGCCCGCCGCCACCTTCTGCAAGCCCTCGTTGCACTGGTCGGGCCCGACGGCACAGCCCACCATCGGCGCGCCGGGGAGCACCGCGTAGTCCGTTCCCGGGACAACCACCGCGTGCCCTGGTGTGGGCGCCTCGCCCACGATCGACGTGTATTGCTGAGACGCCTTCGCGTAGGCCTTGCCCGAAAGCCGCAACTCGAGCGCCCGATCCGCGTGGCGCATCGCCAGTTTGTCGCCCGCGTCGATTGCCTGCGCCAGCGCCGCTCGCGCCAGTCGATCCGCGTCGATCGCCGCCCCCTCCTTTGAGCCGCGCTGCGCCACGATCGCCTGCGTGAAGGTCTGTCTCGCCAGCTCGAACTCCTGCAGCACCTCGTCGTCCGCGGGCAGATCGAACATCCCCCACTCTTCGAGGCGGTTCAGGAACTCCATGATCCGGTGGCGCGCCAGCTCCAGCGACAACAGATACGGCGTGTCGCGCTCGGGCAGCAGCGTCGTGCGGAGCGTGAGCAACCCCTGCGTGCCGTCGCCACCCTTGGGGATCGCCTGCTCGCCCGCGAGTTTCCGCAGCGTGGGGGAATCGACCGGGTACTGCACCGTCAGCGCCGCCGCATCGGTCGACGCCTTGTCGCAGATCAGCTTTCCCTGGTCGAGCCTGACCGGCGACTGCAGCGGCAGTTCGCCGGCGATGCTGGTATACGCCAAGCGCACCGGCCACTCGCGCAACGGACCTTCGGAATCAAAAACCGCGAAGCTGAGCATGCCGCGAGCCGACCTCCAGGTGCGCGGCACGAGACACCGCGCGGGAAGACCATCATTGTCCGCTTCCCGGCCCGGGCCGCAAGTTGCCCCCAAGGAATCTTCCGGACTCCCCCCACCCCCGGGACCCGACAGGTCCCGACTATCCTTGGGCCATGACTCCCGCATCGAACTCCTCATTGGCGTCCGGCCCCGGCCTCTTCCACACCGACCTCTCCCTTCCCGGCATGCGCCGCGGGAAAGTCCGCGATGTCTACGACCTTCCCGACTCGCGACTCCTCATCGTCGCCTCCGACCGCATCTCGGCCTTGGACGTCGTCATGCCCACGCCCGTCGCGGGCAAGGGCCGGCTGCTTACCCGACTCTCGCTCTTCTGGCTGCGCTTCATCGAATCACGCGGCCTTGCACGGACGCATCTGCTCAGCGACGCCGTCGGCGACATTCCAACCTCCGCCTTCAAGGGCTCGACCCGCGCCATCGACCTCGAAGGGCGCGTCATGATCGGGCGAAACTGCAGGGTCGTCCCCATTGAGTGCGTCGTCCGCGGCTATCTCGAGGGCTCCGGCTGGAGCGAGTACAAGTCCACGGGCAAGGTCTGTGGCATCGCGCTCCCGCCCGGCCTGCGCCAGTGCGACCGCCTCCCACAACCCATCTTCACACCCGCCACCAAGGAAGAACTCGGCAAGCACGACGAGAACATCGATTTCGCCACCGCCTGCGCCAAGGTGGGCGAGCCGGCGATGAACAAGCTCCGCGACATGTCGATCGCGATCTACAACGCCGCCAGTGAGCACGCCCGCTCCCGCGGCATCATCATCGCCGACACCAAGTTTGAGTTCGGCATCCCCGAGTCGGGCGGCGATCCCATCGTGATCGACGAGGCCCTCACGCCCGACAGCTCGCGCTTCTGGCCCGCCGATACCTACGCGCCGGGCAAGGCCCAGCGCAGCTTCGACAAGCAGTACCTCCGCGAGTACCTCCAGGACCTCGTCGACCGCGGCCTGTGGAACAAGCAGGCGCCCGGGCCGGAGCTGCCGGACGCAATCGTGAACGCGACCGTGGAGAAGTATCGAGAGGCGTGCGAGCGGCTGGTGTGACCATCGGCGCGTCCTCGCTCCGCAAATAGGAAACCGAGGCCCGCGCTTAGAAGCAGGCCTCGGACAGGTTTCCCCACGAGTCTCTTCACTCTCTTCTCGTTCGTGGCCTCGCGAACCCGCGAGCGTTACTTCTTCTTCAGGGTGATCCTGACGCGCACGGTTTCACCCGGGCGAACCGCCGCCCGCTCCTGCCCTCGGCCGACTTCGACCTTGCCCGCCTGGACCAAGTAGCGACCCGGGCGCAGGTCCTTGAAAACATAGTGGCCTTCGGCGTTGGTGCGCAAGTGCGCGACGACCTTCTCGCCGTGCTTGAGGACAACGTGCGCGTCGGCGACGGGCTTGCCGTCGGCGTCGACGACGGTGCCGACGATCTTTCCCGGCGCGGGTTGGGCGCTGGCGGTGTCGGGTGTCGCGAGCATGAAGATGCCGACGATCGCCGCGATGAGGAGGGAGAGGAAGTTCCGTTTGGTCATGGCGCGTGCTCCGGTGCGAGGGGTGTGGCAACGGCACACCCCGCCGCACTCAACCAAGTGCGAACCAGCCATCCGGGGTATGCCGTTGTGCTCTCGTGCCGACAGTCAAACGCCGCCGACCCTCGCCGTATTTCACCGAGGAATATGAAATGAAGTTGCGGAAGCCATCACGAATCCTGAAAGCCGGGAGGGCCGATCCGAATCAGCAACCAGCGCGAAAGCACGGGGGTATACTCCCGGCACTCGTGGGAACCGATCAAACGCCGACCCATCGGCGGCGTCCCCGGCAAGGGTTTGCTCGGCGGACGGCACGGAACACCTGTTCATGAATCTCGACCACAGGAAAGGAATCGTCATGCCGGTCGCCACCCTTCGCACCCGGACGCTCTGTCTCTCCGCCGCCGCGCTGGCCCTCTTGGCCGGCCAGGCCCGCGCCGACTTGCCCCCCGCCCTCGATCGCGCACCCGCCAACATCCCGGTCGTGGTCGCGGTGCGCAACGCCGACAAGTTTGTCGCAAGCCTCGACAGTCTCATCAAGCTCGTCGCGCCCAACGCCGGCGCCGAAGGCGGCGAGGTTCTCGGCGAGATCCGCACGGCGCTCGCGTACCAGGGCGTCAAAAAGGACGGATCGTTCGCGATCGCCATGACCTCCATGCCCAAGCCCGCGGACCCCAACGCCGGCATGGTGGAACAGGAAGAGCCCGACGCCATCGTTCTGATCCCTGTCACGGACAGCGCGGGCTTCATCAAGGGCATGGGCGGCGACGGCGCGCAGGGCGTCGTTGAGCTGAAGGGCCCCAAGGACGCGACGGACTGGGAAGGCCCGGCCTTCGCCAAGGACATCGGCGGCGGGTACGTCGCCATGGGCAAGAAGAAGGAAGCCGTCGAGAAGTTCGAGGGCAAGGGCGGCCAGTTGGGAGCGCACAAGACCGCGCTCGGCGCGCAGGGCAACAAGCTCGCGGATCACGCCGACGTGCTCATCATCGCCAACATCCCGCTGCTCCAGGACCAGATCAAGGCGGGCCTTGATCAGGGCATGCAGCAGATGCAGATGGGGCTCATGATGGCCGGGGGCGGCGTGGCCGAGGGACAGGACCCAACCAAGGCCATGAAAGAAGCCGTCGAAGGCTACATGCGTGACGCCACCGTCGGCATCATGGGCGTCGGCATCGATGATGGCGGTATCTGGCTCGACTTCGGCTCGCAGTTCAAGGAGGGCTCGGAGTGGGCGGGCATCTGCCAGGGCAAGGGCAAGCCCGGAGCGCTGATGTCGGCCCTGCCGAATCAGCCGTTCCTGTTCGCCGTTGCCGCCGACACCAGCTCCGCGGGCGTGCGTTCGCTGCTCAAGAAGTTTGTCTCCATGGGGGCGCAGCAGCAGGTGCAGACGCCGGGCATGATGGACACGATGATGGCCATGATGGACAAGATCAACGGCACGTCGATGATGATCGGCGCGACTCCGTCGATCATGGGCGGCGGGCTCTTCGCCAACACGGTGCAGTACATCTCCACCACCGACGCCGCCGCGTACACCGGCACGATGAAGAAGTCGTTCGAGGAGATGAACGGCAAGACCTTCTCGGGCACGACCATTCAGTCCAAGTACGAGGCCGGCGCGGTCGACGTCGGCGGCGTAAAGGTTGATCGCTGGTCGATGCTGATGCAGGTCGATCCCAACTCGCCCACCGGGATGCAGATGCAGCAGGCGATGATGATGCTGTACGGCATGGGGGGCGGGCCCGCCGGCTTCATGAGCACGGTCGACAACGGCGTCGTCATGACCTTCGCCAACAACACGCCGCTCATGACGATGGCCCTCGACACTGCCAAGAAGAAGAACGGCGTGTCCGAGGACGCGGGCCTCAAGAGCGTCGGCGCCAAGCTCCCCGCCGATCGCCATGTCGAGATGTACCTGGGCACCAAGACGCTGATCGAAACCATCAACGGCATCATGGCGATGATGGGCGGCGGCGCGACCTACACGCCCCCGGCCGACCTGCCGCCCGTCGGCATGGGCGCCGCGATGGACAACGGCGGAATCCAGTTCCGCACCTTTGTCCCGACCGCGGTCTTCAAGGCCGCGGGCGAGATGGTCAAGGTCATGCAGGCCGCCCAGAAGGGCGAGATGGGCGAAGAGGGCGAGGCCCCGGCCGACGACAGCGGCAAGCCGTCGCGGTTCTGAGTTGCGAGCGATCGCCGGTCTTTGACGTCATTCCACGAAGGCCCGCCCGCAAGGCGGGTCTTTTCATTCGCGAGGGTGCCACGGACGTACCGGCGCGATCGCGCGCGGGTGATCCACGCGTGCATCTGCCGCGCACATGTTGCCTTGGACCCTTGGCGATCTGAGTATCTGGTGACCCGGCGACTTTCTCTACGCCCCGCTCACCGCCGCGTGCTTGCGAGGGTCGGTACGAGCGATGATGTCGCTGACACCCTGCTGGTTGAAGCCCTTGAACCCGTCGTTGCGTTCGAGGTTCTCAAGGTGCGAGCCCATCGCGCCCGTGGTGCGGAACTCTTCCGCCTGCGCCGGTGTGATCTGGCCCATCGATAGCACGCGCCGCAGCCGCGACTCCGCCACAGGCCAGCGCTCGCCCTCCGTGAATGCCTGGCGCAGGTACGGGAACGTCGTGAAGGGGTCCATCATTTTCACGTTCGCCTCGCGTTCGAGCTGCTCGGTCAGGCCGAACCAGTCGAACTGGCATTCGAGGTGGTGCATCCCGGACTGCAGGAAAGCCTCGCCGTGCAGCGAACACCACAGCCCGATCGTGCCAAGCTTTCCGCCCGGCACTTCGCTGAAGAATCCTTTGTGCGGGAAATCACCGAGCAGTTCGTCGGGCGTCATATCCACGTCGGCGAAGATCGTGATCCCCGCCGTGGCTTGCTCGATCACCTGCGCGCCCCAGAACGCTTCGTGACCGGCGTAGAACTTCTCGCGGCAGGTGAACCCGAATCGCTCGAGGAACGCGATCAGGTGCGTGTAGCAATGGCGGCTCGATCGGTATGTGTGGTGATCGTGGTTCGCCCAACCCAGCCCGAGCGCGTCCTGTCGCGCCTTCTGCACGCGTCCCGCGCGGCAGCGGCGCTGCCAGTAGTCGCGCTCAGCGTGGAACCACAGCTCGCACGCCCAATCACGCCCGAGGTCGCGGATCGCGGCGTCGGCCAGCGTGCCCGCGTGCTCATAGCCCCGCGCGTCGGCCGCGTGTCGCCGAATTCGCGTCGGCGCTTGCGGAAGTTCTCGAGGTGGCGCTGGGCGGCGATCGAGCGAGCCGGATCGGGCTTGGCGATCTCGAAACCGCGATAGCCGTGGCGCTCAAAGACCCACAGTTCGGCATGATCGCCCACGAACGCCTTGGCGCGGCGGAACTGCGACCAGGGCTCGCCCTCGATGAGATGGTCCAGCTTCCAGGTCGCCAGGAAGTCGGCAACGAAATCAACCTTGATCGCGCCGCGGCGGGTCTCGCCGGGCTCGAAGACGACGGCC
>OEIV010000518.1_pt1 | contig 20884 bp, 24 predicted proteins | sample 1539231 | NCBI WGS metagenome assembly OEIV01 (sample SAMN03794762, study PRJEB22550) | activated sludge metagenome | feature: wastewater treatment plant; material: activated sludge; isolation source: Wastewater treatment plant of a petroleum refinery complex | place: Argentina: Buenos Aires ...
CGAGATAAGGCCACGTGACTGGAGTTCAGACGTGTGCTCTTCCGATCTTGCTCGAGGACTGCTACATCCTCATCTACGAGAAGAAAATCAGCAACCTGCCGGACTTGCTCCCGCTCCTCAACAAGGTCGTGGCGACGGGCAAGCCCGTGCTGCTCATGGCCGAAGAGATCGAGAACGAGGCGCTGGCGACGCTTGTCGTGAACCGCCTGCGCGGCACGCTCAAGATCTGCGCCGTCAAGGCGCCGGGCTTCGGCGATCGTCGGAAGGCGATGCTGGGCGACATCGCGGTGCTGACGGGCGGTACGTTCATCAGCGAGGACCTCGGGCGCACGCTCGAGTCGGTCGAGCTCGCGGAGCTCGGTCGCGCCAAGAAGATTGTGGTGACCAAGGACAACTGCACGATCATCGAGGGCGCGGGCAAGAAGAGCGAGATCCAGGGTCGCGCCGATCAGATCAAGAGCCAGCACGAGAAGTCCACCAGCGACTACGACCGTGAAAAGCTGATGGAGCGCCTCGCGAAGCTGACCAGCGGCGTGGCGATGATCCAGGTCGGCGGCGCGACCGAGGTCGAGATGAAGTCGCAGAAGGACCTGGTCGAGGACGCGCTGCACGCGACCCGGGCCGCGGCCAAGGAGGGCTACGTGCCCGGCGGCGGCGTGGCGCTGGTGCGCACGCAGGCGGCGATCCAGGCGGCCCAGAAGAAGTCGCGCGTCACCGAAGACGAAAAGGTCGGGTACGACATCGTCGCGGCCGCGGTCGAGAGCTGCTGCTTCCAGATCGCCGAGAACGCGGGCTACGACGGCGACGTCGTGGTCGAGAAGGTCAAGGACGGGAGCAACAACTTCGGCTTCAACGCCGCGACAGGCGAGTACGGCGACTTGGTCAAGATGGGCATCATCGACCCGGCGCTGGTCGCCAAGACGGCGCTGATCAACGCGGCGAGCGTGGCCGGCCTGATGCTCACGACCGACGTCCTGATCACGGAACTGAAGGAAGAAACCACGCCCGCGACCGGAGCGACGGCGTAAAGGAAGATGCATCGGGCACGAGGCATTCGGTGCCAAGCCCGAGAGAGGAATGACGGCCTCGTGCGCGAAGGCGCACGGGGCTGATTGGTGAGTGGGAAACGAAAAAAGCCATGCGAGGTCTGCGGTTCGATAGAAAAATCGCCGGTGTACTGCGCCGAGTGCGGATGGACTCCTACGCCTGGGACCCGCGAGAATGCGGAGCACCGGTCGGATGAGAACCACGGGTTGTCCCTCACGCAAGCTCGTCGCATTGTGAGTCAGAGTCAAGCTTCGGTACTGAAGACGCTTCTCTTTGGTGGACCGACCGCCAGCGCGAGACTGAAACGGAGGTATCTAGGCAGCACAGAATGACCTTTGGATTCAGCGAGCTTCGTTCTTCGTTTGCAGCTACATTGACGGGGAAGTCAACGCAGAGACTCAGAGGTACCAAAGCACAAGGCTTGCACAGAGGGAGAAGCTGAGCGCGTCCGAGGCATTCGAGGAGACCAGCTCTTGAGTCAACGCCCAGGCCAACAACTCGAGAATGGCAAACTGGTGTACCAGTGCCTTTGTTGTGAGCAATTCACGCTCGACGAGGCCGGCTGCTGTTGCGACTGCATGCGGTGTGGCTGGTGCGACGATCCTGACGGCAACAATTACCCGACCGAGCGACATAGCCCGAACTATCGCAGCTTGACCGAGCTACGGGACATCGTGAGAAGATTCGGGTTTGGTGCGGCGTGCGGGGCCAATCGTGCGGGAGGGATTCGAGCGGCCGAGCTTGAGCGCATGACTGCCAACGAGCTATCCAAGCTCAGGACATGGGAGGAGGAGTCCAAGCACTGATGCCAACCGCCCGCGACTACTACGAAGTTCTTGGTGTTGAGCGAACCGCGGATGCGGAGGAAATCAAGCGCGCGTACCGGCGCATGGCGATGAAGTATCACCCGGACCGCAATCCGGGCGACGCCGAGGCGGAGGCCAGGTTCAAGGAGGCCGCCGAGGCCTACGAGGTCTTGGCGGACGAGGGCAAGCGGAAGACCTACGACCAGTTCGGGCACGAGGGCCTGCGCCGTGGCGGCGGGCCGGCGGCGCACGATTTCTCGCGCATGGACGTCACCGACATCTTCTCGATGTTCGAGGACATCTTTGCCGGGATGGGCGGCGGCGGTGGTGGTCGCGGCGGGCGTCGCGGGCCGTCGCGTGGCTATGACCTCGAGACCGAGGTGTCGCTGACGCTCGACGACGTGTTGAAGGGCGCGGAGCGCGATGTTGAATTCACGCGTCTTGACGTGTGCGAGAAGTGCACCGGTTCGGGTGCCAAGCCCGGCACCAAGCCGACGAAATGTCCGACCTGCGGCGGGCATGGCAAGGTCCAGCAATCGGGCCTGGGCGGCATGTTCCGCATGGTGACCGCGTGCCCGGCGTGCCGCGGACGGGGGAGCGTCGTTGCGGAGTTCTGCCCCGACTGTCGCGGCAAGGGGCGCGTGCCGCGGAAGCGCACGATCTCGGTGAAGATCCCCAAGGGGATCAGCGACGGGCAGGCGGTGCGGGTGCAGGGCGAGGGCGAGCCGCCACCTCCTGAGATGTCTCCGAGCGGCGAGGGAATGCGCGGCGATCTGCACGTCGTGGTGCGCGTGGAGGATCACGAACTTTTCGATCGCGAGGGGAATCACCTCGGGATGGAGATGCCGATCGGCTTCACGCAGGCGGCGCTGGGCGCGGAGATCGACGTGCCGACGCTCGAGGGCAAGCACACGCTGAAGATTCCCAAGGGCACGCAGCACGGCGCGATCTTCCGCATCGACGGACAGGGCCTGCCTGATCTTCGTTCGGGACGTCGCGGCGACCTGGTGGTTGGCGTGAAGGTCGAGATTCCGCGCAAGCTGACGGCCAAGCAGGAGAAGCTGCTGCGCGACTTCGCGGAGACCGAAGACAAGGCCGTGCTGCCGGAAAGCCACGGATTCATGGACAAGATCAAGGACATCTTCGGCGGCTGAGGCCGAACGGATTGGTGACGCATGAGCGCATGGTGGAAGAACAAGGACCGCGACGCCAAGCCGGGCGACCCCGGCGCGGCGGACCAGCACTCGCAGGGTGAAGGCGTGAACGATCCAGAAAAGCAGGCGAATCCTGGCGGCGAAGGCTGCTGCTGCTGCTGCGGCGGCGGCTCATGCGGCCAGGGCGCGGAAGCGGGCGACGCGGGCGAGTGCTGCGGCAATGAGGTCGACGCCAAGCTCGCGGAGCTTGAGGCGAAACTCGCCGAGGCGGAAGCGGCGCGATTGCGGGCGCTGGCGGATTTCCAGAATTACCAGCGCCGGGCGCTCTCCAACGAGCAGGAGGCGAAGGTCCAGGGCCGCACCGCGGTGGTGCAGAGCCTGCTGACGTTGCTCGATCACTTCGACATCGCGCTCTCGCAGGACCACAGCAAGGCGACGGCCGAGCAGATCGTGGGCGGCGTGAAGATGATCCGCGAGGAGTTCATCCGCGTGCTTCAATCGCACGGCGTCGGGCTCATCAATCCAGCGCGGGGCGATGAGTTCACGCCCGGCAGGCACGAGGCGATTATGCAGCAGGCGGCGGACGGCGTGGAGAGCGGCCGCGTCGTTTCGACGTTCCAGATGGGCTACACGCTTGGCGAGCGCGTCGTTCGCCCGGCGAAGGTGGCGGTGGCGCCGTAGGAAATGACCAAGCGGTCAATTGCCAAGGTGTCCCAAGCAGACATGGCGTCCTCGAAGTCCGCGGTGAAGGGTGTCGAATGCACATGTGCCATGTGAACACATGCGATGTGAGCCTGTTCCCTGAGAGTTTGTTCGAATCGAGTTGCTCGCACTGACGATCTGAGTCTGGATTCCACCATGCCCACCTACGACTATCGCTGCAAGGCCTGCAATCACGAGTTCGAGCTCTTCCAGTCGATGAGCGATGCCGTCAAGAAGAAGTGCCCCGCGTGCGGCAAGAGCGCACTGGAGCGTCTCATCGGCACGGGCGCGGCGCTGGTTTTCAAGGGCTCGGGGTTTTATCAGACGGACTATCGCTCGGAGTCATACAAGAAGGCCGCCAAGGCCGAGAGCGGCGGGGGAGAGGCGAAGAGTTCCGGCGAGGCGTCGGGCGGCGCCAAGAGCGAGGCGAAGGCGGACGGCCCGAGGGCCGACGCGGGCAAGGGCGAAGCCGCGAAACCCGAGTCCAAGCCCGTGAAGGCGGATTCCAAGAATGCGGCCGCGGGCGAGCCCAAGTCGCCCAGGGGTGAGAGCAAGTCGGGCGGCAAGAGCAAGAAGTAGAATGACGCGGCGGCGTGATCGCTCAGCGCGAGGCGTTCGCGGGTGACGGCGATGGCGGCGATCGGCGGGGCGAACGGGAACCACGCGATGGCGATCAAGGGGCACGGCGTCGACATCGTTGAGATCGCGCGCATCGCCGAGTTGCTTGAATCGCACGGTGAACGGTTTATCGCCAAGTGCTTCACGCCGGGCGAGGCGGCGTATTGCGGCCACGGGCCGACGCGCGCCGAGCGATTTGCGGCACGCTTTGCCGCCAAGGAAGCGACGCTCAAGGCGCTGGGCACGGGCTGGCGCGACGGCATCGCGTGGACGGACATCGAGGTCGCGAGCGAGCCCTCGGGCAGGCCCACGCTCCGCGTGACCGGCGAGGCGGCGCGGGTCGGCGGCGCCATGGGCGTCGCGGCGTGGCACATTTCCATCAGTCATTCGAGGTCGCACGCGATAGCGTCGGTGATCGCGGAGGGATAGCCGCGATGCGGTTCAGCCCGTGGGGCACGTCGTGGCCGCGGACGCCTCGGTGCGTGATACTCTCTTGCGATGTGCGGGCGCTTTACGCATCGGTATACATGGAAACAGTTGCACCGCCTGCTCGGGCTGATGACGCCTGAGGTGGCGATCCCCGCTCGGTACAACGTCGCGCCGACACAGCGGGCGCCGGTTGTGGTGCTCGATGAATCGCTACGCGGGCCGTCGCTCCGCGACATGCGCTGGGGGTTGATCCCGTCGTGGGCCAAGGACGACGCCATCGGCACCAGCCTCGTCAACGCGCGGGCTGAGGGGATCGAGACCAAGCCGTCGTTCCGTGCCGCGTTCAAGCGACGGCGTTGCGTTGTGCCCATTTCCGGGTTCTATGAGTGGAAAGTCGTCGCCGGGTCGGAGGGACGTGCCGCCAAACCGGCCAAGCAGCCGATGTACATCACGCCCGCCGACTCAAGTGACGAGCCATGGGTCCTCGCGGGGCTGTGGGAGTCGTGGTCGCCCTCCGACGCGATGGCATCGTCGCCCGTCGAGACTTTCACCATCATCACCACCGAGCCCAACGAGATGATGGCAACACTGCACAGCCGCATGCCCGTCATCCTCGCGCCCGACGCGGCCAAGACGTGGCTCGCCCCGGGCACCGGCAAGGGAACCGAAGTCACGCCCCAGGAGGCCGCTCAACTGCTCGGGCTGCTCGTGGCGTGCCCCGCCGAGTCCATGGTTGCCGTTCCCGTTTCCAAGCTGGTGAACAGCCCGAAGAATGACACGATCGAGTGCACGAAGCCGCTGGAATCACAGGAGTTCGGTGGACTTTTTGACGGCTAAACTCGACACTCTCCATTGATCAATGATCGGCATGCGTTAGCATGCCAATCATGTCCCGAACATCGAACATTCAAGCCCTTCGCGGAATGATCCGCGATCGAGAGGCCGGGGCGAGCGACGAGCCCCCGCGTTCGCTAGCGTGGCTGATCGATGTGCGATTGAACACCGTGCATGAATGGTTCGTCTCGGACGCGCCGCCCTTGGCGATCCTGGCGCACATGGCGGCCCGGGCGCTGCACGCGCGCGTGCTCTCGCGTGTTCTCTGGATCGGGCGCGAGGTCTTTCCCTATCCGCTGTTTCTGGATGCGCCCGTCCTGGCCGCGTCGGTCTTTGTCGACGCCACCGACGCGGACGCGAGGCTCTGGGCCGCGGATGTGGCGCTGCGCAGCGGCGTGCGATCATGCGTGATCGTGGATGGATGCAGGTTCACGCTGGCGTGTACACGACGACTGCAACTGGCGGCACGCAGCGGCGCGGGCGTCGCGCTCCTGGCACGCCCGGAGCGAGAATCATCCACGCTCTCGGCCGCCACGACTCGCTGGCTCGTGGAGCCCGCGCGTGAATCCCGCAGCGTCGCGTGGATGCTGACGCTGGTACGCAACAAGGACGATCCGACGGCGGCGATGGAGCGGCCGCGCTGGATGCTTCGAGGCGGAGCGCCGAGCGATGATGGTGTCCGTGTACCTGCCCTGGTGGCGAGCCGAGCGACTCGCACGACGGCTTAGGCCGCGCCCAGACGCCGTGCTCCTCGCTCGCGCCGAGCGCGGCCAGCGCATCGTCGCGGGGATGTGCGGCGCGGCTTTCAAGGCGGGCGTGCGCCATGGGCTTTCGATCGCGCACGCGCGGGCCCTGCTCGCGGGGAGGTCCGTTCATATCGCCGACGAAGACGCGCCAGCCGATGCCCGCAGGCTCGTAGCCATGGCGCAATGGGCCTCGCGCCGCTGGCGACGGCGGGCCCGCTGCGCCACGCCCCATGCGCCACGGCGACCGACCGGCCCGCCCCCGCCGGAGCACCCCTCCCGGCGCGGGCTGGATGGGCTCGTGCGCGACATGGAGCGAGCCGTGCGGGCGCTGTGCGTCACGCCGTTCATCGGCGCGGCTCGAACGATCGGGGCGGCGTGGGCTATGGCGAGGTTCGCCCCGCGCGAACTGAGGCTGGTTCCGAGCGGACGCGAGCGAGAGGCCCTCTCGCCCCTGCCCGTCGCGGCGCTGCGCATCGACGACGATATCGTGGGTGCGCTGGCGGAGGTCGGCATCGAGCGGATCGGTCAGCTTCTGGAACTCCCGCGTTCTTCGCTGCCCGCACGCTATGGCGACGATCTTCTGCTCCGGATCGATCAGGCGATGGGACACGCGATCGAGATGGTCGACCGCACCCGCGAGCGTAACGATCTGCTCGTCTCGCACGAGATTCCCGGCGGCACAACTCGCCTTGAATCGATCGAGGCCGTCACCAAGCGACTGCTGACGCACGTGGTCGACTCTCTACTCCGAATGGAATCGGGCCTGCGGCGTCTTTACGCCACCTTTGATCGCATGGGCGGCGCGCCGGAGCTCTGCGAAATCGAAGTCTCGCGCCCCAGCCGCGACCCGCGCCATCTCTGGATGCTCATTCATCCCAAGATCGAGCGCGTTCACATGGGCTTCGGCGTCGAACGTGTCACGCTGCGAGCGGCGGGAATCTCGCGGCTGGCGCACACGCAGGCATCGCTCCCCGGCGCGAGCAAAGACCCGCGCAACACAAACCACAACGATGAAGAGCCAGGCGATGAAGGGCCGATGGGCGTTCTCATCGATACGCTCGCGTCGCGCCTCGGGCGCGAACACGTCCAGCGTGCCCAACTCGTGCCCAGCCATCGCCCGGAGCGGGCGTTCCGCCTCCTGCCTGTCGAGCGTGTTGAGCCCTGGGCGTGCGAAGCAATCCCGGTCGGGCCGAGACCATCGGAGTTGTTCGTCGAGCCCGAGCCCGCGCAGGTCGTCGCGCTCCGCCCCGACGGCCCGGTGATGCGCGTGGCGTGGAGCGCCGGCAATTCATCCATTCTCTGCTGCATCGGGCCCGAACGCATCGGCCCCGAATGGTGGCGCGACAGCGACGACACCCGCGACTACTTCCGCGTGCAGGCCGAATCGGGCGGCTGGCTCTGGCTCTTTCGCACGCTCCACGCCGGTATGTGGTTTGTGCATGGGCGATGGAGCTAGCCATGCCAGACGCCGGATTCAGCAAGCCGCGCGTGCATCCGTTCCGGGCCAACGCGGACCGCCTCGGCCCGTCGCCGCCATCTCGCGAAGAGTTTTTCGAGCTCTTGACGACGACGAACTACACGTTCCTGACCGGCGCGAGCCATCCTGAGGAGTTTTCGCACGAGGCCGCGGCCCAGGGCTACAGCGCGATCGGGATCGCCGATACCAACACGCTCGCTGGGGTCGTTCGGGCGCACTGCAGCGCGAAAGATCGAGGCATCCGCTGCATCGTCGGTTCGCGCCTCGTGCTCAGCGATCCGCTCGGGCTCTCGATCGCGGCCTATCCGACCGATCGCGCGTCCTACGGGAGACTCTGCCGCCTGTTGACCGACGGAAAACGCCGGAGCGAGAAGGGCGAGTGCCGCCTGTCGCTCGCGGACATCGCGCGGCACCAGGAAGGCCTCGTCGCCGTCGTGGTCCCGACGCTGCCGCCCGAGGAACTCGCGAAATACATGGGCCCGCTCGGCGAGATATTCGGCGACGATCGCCTGTCGCTGGCGATCAGCATCGGTTACACCTCGGGTGACGCCGAGCGGCTGGAGCGACTCGCGGCGCTCGGCGCTCGCTTCGGCCTGCCACGCGTCGCGACCAACGACGTGCTCTATCACACACCGTCGCGCCGACCGCTGCAGGACGTGCTGGCGTGCATCCGCCTCGGAACGACCCTGGAGGCCGCGGGATATGCCCTGCAGGCCAACGCGGAGCGTCATCTCAAGCCGCCGCACGAGATGTCGCGTCTCTTTGCATGCGAGCCAGACGCCCTCTCGCGCAGCCTCGCGATCGCCGAGCGCACGAGCGGTTTCTCGCTCGATCAATTGAGGTACGAGTACCCCGACGAGGTCTGCCCGCGTGACCTGTCTCCGATCGAGTACCTGCGCGTGCTGACGGGCGAGGGAAGCCGCGAGCGATACCCCGATGGCGTGCCGGCGCCCGTCGCCCGCACGCTCGAGCACGAACTCACGCTGATCGAAGAGCTCAAGTACGCGCCGTATTTTCTCACGGTCTACGACATCGTGAAGTTCGCGCGTTCACGCGGCATCCTGTGCCAGGGGCGCGGCGCCGCCGCCAACTCCGCCGTGTGCTTCTGCCTGGGCATCACCAGCGTCGACCCGTCCCGCATCAATCTCCTCTTCGAGCGGTTCGTGAGCCGCGAGCGGAACGAGCCGCCCGACATCGACATCGACTTCGAGCACGAGCGGCGTGAGGAAGTGATCCAGTACATCTACGCCGCGTACGGACGCGATCGGGCCGCCCTCACCGCCGAGGTGATCTCATACCGCGGCAAGAGCGCGATCCGCGACGTGGGCAAGGCGATGGGTCTCTCGCTCGATTGCGTCGACAAGCTCGCCAAGTCGCTGGGCTGGTGGGACAAGGCGGAGTTCCCCGCCGAACGCATGCGCGAGATGGGCCTCGACCCCGACGACCGCACGATCCGCATGGTTCTCAGGCTCGCGGGCCAGTTGCAGGGCTTCCCGAGACACCTCTCGCAGCACGTGGGCGGGTTTGTCATCTCGCGCGGGCCGCTATGCGAGTCGGTGCCGATCGAGAACGCCGCGATGGAAGATCGCACCGTGATCGAGTGGGACAAGGACGACCTGGACGCGATGGGAATGCTCAAGGTCGACTGCCTGGGGCTCGGCATGCTCACCTGCATCCGTAAATGCTTCGAACTTGTGCGGCTACACCACGGGCGCGACCTGACGCTCGCCTCTGTGCCCGCCGAAGACCCCGCGGTCTACGACATGCTCTGCGAAGCGGACACGATCGGCGTCTTCCAGATCGAGAGCCGGGCCCAGATGTCGATGCTCCCGCGCCTCCGCCCTCGCTGCTTTTATGACCTGGTGATCGAGGTCGCGATCGTGCGCCCAGGTCCGATCCAGGGGAACATGGTCCACCCGTACCTCCGCCGGCGCAACGCCGAGGAGCGCGTCACCTATCCAAGCGAAGAGGTCCGCGCCGTCCTCTCGCGCACTCTTGGCGTCCCGCTCTTTCAGGAGCAGGCGATGGCGCTGGCGATCGTGGCGGCGGGCTTCACGCCCGGCGAAGCCGATCAATTGCGTCGCGCCATGGCCGCGTGGAAACGCAAGGGCAATCTCCTGTTCTCCTTCGGGCAGAAGCTCGTCGATGGCATGATCCGCAAGGGCTACCCAGCCGAGTTCGCAGCCCGCTGCTTCGAGCAGATCAAGGGCTTCAGTGAATACGGCTTTCCAGAGAGCCACGCCGCCAGCTTCGCGCTCCTCGTGTACGTCTCGTCTTGGCTGAAACGGCATCACCCCAGCGCCTTCGCCGCCGCGCTCATCAACAGCCAGCCGATGGGCTTCTATCAACCCGCCCAAATCGTCCGCGACGCGCAGGAGCACGGCGTAACCGTCCGCGCCATCGACGTCAATCACAGCGACTGGGATTGCACGCTCGAAGACGCCGGCGCCGTGCTGCGCCTCGGCATGCGATTGGTGAAAGGCATGAGCCGGGCTCACGCGGACGCGATCGTGTCGTCGCGCCGCGAGCGCGGTCGATTTTCGTCGATCGAATCGCTCCGGCGTCACTGCGCCACGCCCGTGGGCTGCCTGCGTGCCCTCGCGCGAGCGGATGCGTTCTCGTCGATGGGGCTCGATCGCCAGCACTCGCTCTGGGCCATCCAGCCCCTGCGCGACGCCGACGAGCCGCTGTTTGATTCGCACGATCCACCCGCCGCCTCGCCCGCGGAATCAACGGACGCCGAGCGGCTCCCTTCGCTCGCGCCCAGCCGTCTGGTTCACCACGATTATGCCGCGACAGGGCTTTCGCTGAAAGCCCACCCGATCGCGTTCCTGCGAGAGCAACTCTCGGCACGCCACGTCGAAAGGGCGAGCGACCTCGACGATGCCTCGCGCTTCCCTCACGGTTCGCACGCCGCCGTCGCGGGCATCGTGCTGCACCGCCAGCGCCCCGGCACCGCCGGCGGCATCGTCTTCATGACCCTCGAAGACGAGAGCGGCAAGGCCAACCTCATCGTCCGCCCCGATGTCTTCGAGAACCACCGCGCCGTCGCCAAGCTCAGCGTGTCACTCCTGGTCCGCGGCCGCGTCGAGCGAAACGGCAAGGTCGTGCATGTGCTCGTGACCGACCTCGAATCGATCGATGATTGGCAGCCAGGCCTGATCGCCCGCTCACGAGACTTTCATTGAGCCCGGCGTGAGACCCCTCGAATCGGCACGGGCCAAAGGCGACGCCAACGCCAAACGCCATACACCGTCCCGCGACGCACGGCTACACCGCGCCATCGCCGAAAAGTTCCGTCACCGCCGGCTCGCCGCGGAACGGCACGCCGACGTGCTCGCACCCGTCCTTGGTGAGCGCCCGTCCACGCCGCGTCCGCGCCAGGAACCCGATCTGCAGGAGGTACGGCTCGACCACGTCTTCGATCGTTCCCGCGTCCTCGTTCATCGTGGCCGCCACGGTCTCAAGCCCGACCGGCCCACCGCGATAGGTCGTCCCGATCGTCTTGAGGTACGAGCGATCGAGCTCGTCGAGGCCGAGCGCGTCAACGCCCTCGAGCTTCAGTGCGCTGTCAACCACCCGCGCGCTCACGTGCCCGTCGGCCTTCACCTGCGCAAAGTCGCGCACGCGGCGCAACAGCCTATTCGCGATCCGCGGCGTGCCCCGCGAGCGATCCGCGATGGAGCGCAGCGCCTCCGGCTCCACCTCCGCGAGGCCGAGCAGGTCCGAACTGCGCCGGAGGATCGTGAGAAGCTCCGCGACACCGTAGTAACGCAGGTGATGGGCGATGCCGAAGCGCGAGCGCAGAGGCGAGGAGAGCAGGCCCGCGCGGGTGGTGGCGCCGATGAGCGTGAAGGGCTTGCAGCGGATCTGAACGGTGCGGGCCGATAGGCCGCTGTCCACCGTCACGTCGATGCGATAGTCCTCCATCGCGGGATAGACGAACTCCTCGACCGCGATGGGCAGGCGGTGGATCTCGTCGATGAAGAGCACGTCGCGGGCCTGAAGGCGCGTGAGGGCGGCGACCAGATCGGTGCCCTTGGACAGCGCGGGCCCGGAGGTCATGACGAGCTGCGAGCCCATCTCCTTGGCGATGACGTGCGCGAGCGTGGTTTTTCCCAAGCCCGGAGGCCCGTGGAGCAGAACGTGCTCCATGGGCTCGTTCCGCGCCTTGCTGGCGCGGATAGCGATGGCGAGTTTTTCGATGAGATCGCGCTGCCCGACGTATTCGTCGATGTTCGTGGGGCGCAGGGCCCAATTGGCCTGCTCCTCCTCGGGCACGCGCGTGGTGGGAGAAATGAGGCGGTCCGTCGCCATGTCCGGAGTCTAGCGGGAGAACGCCGCGGCGCGAAGAGAGGAATCGTGAAAGTGCCCGCCCTCGCCTAATCCAGCGGGAGATTCTTGTCGCGCCACAGCCGCACCAGCGCCTTGGGGTCGATCGGCTCCCAGATGCTCCCGTCGGACAACTCGGTTCGGATGAGATCGCCCTGGTCGTTGAAGAGCGACACCATCGGCTTGCGGTCTTCCGACAGCCGCGTGGTCAGCTTCCACAGGCCCGGGCGATCGACCGGCTGTTCCAGCACTTCGCGCCGGAGCTGCACCTTTCCCGCCTCGCTCTGGTAGACGTAGAACCCGAACTCCGTCGGCACCTTGGAGCGGATCAGGATCTGCGGCAGGAGCATCGACTCGAAGCGCGACAGGTAGCCGTCGCCGCTCACCTGCGTCTTCACCGACTCATCCGGCTGGCCCGTCACCTCGGTGACGACGCTGATGATGTTCCCATCGCGGGCCCCCTTTTCGGTCGAGATCCCCACCGTGTCTTTCTTCCCAGCTTCGCGGATCGCCTGGCGGATCACCCACGCCTCCATCGAGCGATCCGGGCGGATGAAAAACGTGCCGCTCACGTCCACGACCTGCGGCCCGTTCACATAGCGGGCGTCGGTGCGGAGCAGGTATCCCTCTTCTCTTTCGGCCGCCGTGAAGTCCTTGGCCGGGCGCGAGGGATCAAGCTCGCCGCGCTTGCCGAACCAGGTGGTGACGCGTCGGTAGGCGACCTCGGCCTCGTCCATCCGGGCGCCGCCCACCGCCGGGCGATAGAGGCGCTCGAAGCGTCCGTTGCGCTGCTTCATGATGTCGCGCAGCGATTCGTCGGTGAGAGCGCCGAAGACGGTCTTCCCCGCCGCGACCGCCGCCGCACGGGCCGCCACGGTGCGCTCCGCGTCCTCGAACTTCGCGGTGCGTACGACGATCTGGTAGATCGATCCCGCGGCCTGGTACTTGTCCGCGGTCGTGATCAGCTCGAAATTCACGAAGCGATCGGCCGCGATTTTCACCAGCGTGTACCCGCGGATCGTGTCCGAATCACCCTTCCCGCGGGGGAGGCTCACCACGAACTGCTCGCCGACAAGCTCGGGGCGATCGGGGTCCAGCGCCAGCTGGTCGCTGCGCGAGAGGACTTTGCCGAGCGTCCTGATCTCCTGGGTGTCCTTGTCGATCTGGCCCACGCGCTCCAGCAGCTTGGCGATGAGTTCGTCGCACGCCGTCGTAACCGTGAGGTCGGGGTTGCTGGTACGGGGTGCGGTGACATTGATCTGCCACGATTCTTCTTCGGCGACCCCCAGCAATTCCGCCTCTTTGCCCGCCGTGTCCTGGATCACCCGCGAACCCACCGGGGTCAGGAACTTCAGCCCCACGGATTCCAGCACCTGGGGCTCATCCGAAAGCTCAACCGCGCCGGCCTGAGGCCCCCCAGCTTTCGCGGGCTTGGACGCCGGCCGCTCGCCCGGACGCGTTGCCGGTTGACCCCCGGTCTTCGGCCCGGACGCGGGCTCGGGCGGCTTGGAAATTCGGGGCTTGTCTGGAGTCGGCTGTTCCTGCGCGAGCAGCGCGGAAGCGGACGCCAGGGTCAGGCAAAGCGCAAGAGCCGCGGGAAATCGAGCGTTCGTCATGGCAATGGTCCGGGTCGGAGCGCACACCCAAATGGGGGAGGTCAGCGGCGGGCAAAGTCTGGACAGAGTTATATCGGCGCGGCGGGGGTCGGAGGGTTTGATCGATCGAAGACCCAGAAGGTTCGGCTTCACACCAATTTGACATGACGAGGGTCGTGGGTACTCTTACGGGCTCTGATCGTGCCGGGTGGGCACGAGCGTTTGTTGATCCACGTCGGCGGCGTCCTCGTCTCGCCCGCGTTCGGGAGAGACGGCGGAGGTGTCGTCGCGGTGGATCGCGGCGTTTGTGCAGGTGTCGGCGGCGTACGCCGATGCCACGGGCTTGGGCGATTGGAACTCCGAGAAGGCGGTCAGTCAATGACGGGCGGCAAGATTCGAATTCGGATGGAGGCCTACGACCACCTGGCGCTCGACGCGTCGGCCAAGGAAATCGTGGACCACGCCAAGCGCACCAACGCCAAAGTCGCGGGCCCGATCCCGCTCCCCACGCGCGTCGAGCGGTACACGGTTCTCCGCTCGCCGTTCATCGATAAGAAGAGCCGCGAGCAGTTCGAGATCCGCACCCACAAGCGGATCATCGATATCATTGAGCCCAACGCGCGCACGGTTGAAGCGCTCAATCGACTCGTGGTTCCCGCCGGTGTGTTCGTCAAGATCAAGGCATGAAATCGACGCGGGTCGGTCCCCTGGACCGGCCCGTGTGTGTTTGAGGTGAGGTATGGGCTTCTCGTTGCTGGGAAAGAAAGTCGGCATGACGCGTGTCTTCAAGGACAGCGTGAGCGTGCCCGTGACCGTGATCCAGGTCGGGCCCTGCGTCGTGACGCAGATCAAGACCCCGGACAAGGACGGCTACGCCGCCGTGCAGATCGGTTTCGAAGACATCAAGGCTCGCAACTCAACGATGCCGATGATCGGCCACGATTTCAAGGCCGGCACCGATCCCAAGCGGACCCACCGCGAGTTCCGCGTCAAGGCCGAGGAACTGGCCAACTACACCCTGGGTCAGTCCCTCACGCTCGACCAGCTCAAGGACCAGCTGTACGTCGATGTCATCGGGACCAGCAAGGGCAAGGGGTTCGCGGGCGTCATGAAGCGTTGGCACTTCAAGGGCATGTTCGCCTCGCACGGCACGGAGCGTAAGCACCGTTCGCCGGGCTCGATCGGCGGCCTCTGCTCGAACCGCGGCTTCGGCGGCGGTCTGGCCAAGGGCAAGAAGATGGCCGGGCACATGGGTGACGATCGCGTCACCGCCCGCAGCCTCGATGTCGTCAGTGTTGATGCGGCCCAGGGGCTTCTCCTGGTCAAGGGTCCGATCCCGGGTGCCAACCGTTCGACGGTCGAGATTCGCCCCGCGATTCGTCTCTACCGTTCCAAGGCCAAGAAAGTGGCGGCCAAGGCCGGCTGATCGAGCCGGGTCGGTTTTGGGTGGCAATAATGCCGACCCCGCGTTGGGGATCGGTTGGTGGAAAGAAGTTCGTCGGCCGGGCGCGAATGCGGGCCTGACCGGCGAGCCCGAAAGGTCCGAGGGGTTCTGCGAAGGAACCCAGGAAACCGTCGGGCAGGAACAAACGGTGCGGTCGATGGCCAAACACCATCGCCGCAAGGACAGCCGAGTCGAATCCGTGTCCCCCGATGTGTGACTGGGGTGGCCGGAGGAGGCGAGGTCTTTCAAGTGCCCGGATTCGTCCGGGCGTGAAGGCGGCCCGGCAACGGGCCCAGGCGTCGGACGAGGTAAGACAGATGGATGTCCCCGTCTACAACATGCAGGGCCAACAGGTTGGCTCGATGAAGATCGACGAGCAGTCGCTGGGCGGCGCCGTCAACCCCGCTCTGATCAAGCAGGCGTACGTGATGTATCACGCGAACCTGCGCCAGGGCTCCTCTAAGACCAAGAATCGCCACGAGGTCGAGGGCGCGACCCGGAAGATCTACAAGCAGAAGGGCACCGGCAACGCTCGTCACGGCGACCGCAAGGTCAACCTGATGAAGGGCGGCGGGCACGGGCACTCGAAGAAGCGCACGCGTGAGGACTTCCGCCTCACCATGCCGAAGAAGATGCGCCGCAAGGCCAACCGCAACGCATTCCTCGCGAAGCTGGTCGACAACGAGGTCCGCGTGATCGACAAGATCGAGTTCGCGGCCCCGAAGACCAAGGACTTCCAGGCGTTCCTTGGCGCTGTCAAGGTCGACAACACCGCGCTGGTCGCGGTGACCGCCGCGACGGCGGGTGAGAACACCCGCGCCTCGGCCCGCAACCTCGACAGTATCTCGACCTGCCGCGCCGACCAGCTCAACGCCTTCGACATGCTGAACCATCGCTACCTCGTGATCGCTAAGAGCGATCTTGAGGCGTGGCTCAAGGGCCCGTCGTCGCAGACGGGCAAGGAAGCCAAGATCAACCCCCTGGGCCGCAAGGCTGAGGAGGCCAAGTAATGGAAGCCATCTACGTCATCAAGAAGCCGCTGATCTCCGAGAAGGCGACGTACGGCATGAACGAGGAGAAGCGTTACAGCTTTCTCGTCGACCGCACCGCCAGCAAGGACGACATCAAGGCCGCCGTCGAGCAGCTCTACAAGGTTCGCGTCGTCGGCGTGAACACGCAGGTCCGCAAGGGCAAGCAGCGTCGCCTGAAGTACGGCCTGGTGGTCGAGCCGACCACCAAGAAGGCCGTCGTCCGCCTGCACCCCGAGGATCAGATCGAGTTGTTCTGAGTCGTGAGTGATTGACGGGAGCTCCCTCCCGAAGGATTCGAGGCCAGCCATGCCGATTCGCACATACAAGAAGACCAGCGCGGGACGCCGATTCGCGTCCGTGAACATGCACGCGGAGGTCACGAAAAAGGCCCCCGAGCACGCGCTCATGGTCCCCAAGCCCAAGAAGGGCGGGCGCAACCACTCCGGCAAGATCACGTCGCGCGGTCGCGGCGGCGGCGTCAAGCAGATGTACCGCCTCGTCGACTTCAAGCGCCGCAACCTCAACAACGTTGAGGGCAAGGTCGTCGGCATCGAGTACGACCCCAACCGTTCGGCGCACATCGCGCTCATCCAGTATCCGAATGGCGAGAAGCGCTACATCCCGTCGCCGGGCGGCCTGGTGGTCGGTCAGACCATCACCACCTTCGACGAGACCGCCGGCGAGCCGACGATCGGCAACAACATGCAGCTCCGGTTCATCCCGACGGGCCTCGATGTTCACTGCGTCGAGCTGATCCCGGGACGCGGCGCTCAGATGTGCCGTTCCGCGGGCAACTATGCCAAGCTGACCAACAAGGAAGGTGACTACGCCACCCTGACGCTCCCGTCGGGCGAAGTGCGTCGCGTTCCGATCCAGTGCCGCGCCACGATCGGGCAGGTCGGCAACCCCGACCATCGCCTGCGTCGTCTGGGCAAGGCCGGTCTGACCCGTCTCAAGGGTCGTCGTCCGATTACCCGTGGCGTGGCCAAGAGCCACCACGCCCACCCGCTGGGCGGCGGTTCGGGTCGTTCGAAGGGTAATCGTCCTCCCTGCGGTCCGACGGGCGTTCTGGCCAAGGGCGGCACGACGAGGAATCGCAAGAAGCACTCGAGCAAGCTCATCATCCGCCGCCGCGCCAACAAGCGGTACGGCGTGTTGAAGTAAAAGACACTGGGCTCTGGGCACTGGGAAAGACAAGAGACAGAAAGCAGACAGGCCGAAGGCAGACAGACGGCGGAGTGACGAAGGCCGCCGAGTGAGGATGGAACGATGGGTCGCAGCTTGAAGAAAGGTCCGTTCGTCGATGAGAAGCTCTACCGCAAGGTGGAGGAGATGAACCAGACTCGTCGGCGTGAGCCGCTGAAGACCTGGGCTCGTCGGTGCACGATCGTTCCCGAGTTCGTTGGGCACACCTTCAAGGTGCACAACGGCAAGCAGTTCAACGACGTGTTTGTGACCGAGGACATGGTGGGGCACAAGCTGGGCGAGTTCAGCCACACCCGCACGTTCCGCGGGCACACGAACAAGAAGGAAGGCATCGAGGCGGGCGCCACCGCGGCCCCGGCCAAGGGGTGATGCCGGCAGAATGGGAAAATCACGGGCGCCCATGGGCGCGGTGAGTGAAGCGTGAATCGGAGTTTGGATGCAGACGTGTTCGCAGGTATGTTCGCCGACATGTCCGCAGATTGGGGAATAGGCCGTGAGACTTCAACCTGAGAAACTCAAGGCGCTGGCGACTAAGGCGGGGATCTCCCGCGAGCAGCTGGCGCAGGCCGTGGAGCGTCCGGGATTGGCCGGCGAGCGTGCGTCGCGCGCGGTCGACAACTGGCTTGCCGGTCGGCATCTGCCGGTGTGCAAGGCGTCGGACATCGCGCGTCTGGCCTCGGCGGTGGGGGCGTCCGTGAAGGACATCTCCCGCTTCGAGAGCAAGGTGCGTTACCACCGCGGGAGCCCGCGCAAGGCGCGTCTGATCGCGGACCTTGTACGTGGCAAGTCGGTGGATCAGGCGCTCAACCTTCTGACGTTCAGCCCGAAGCGTGCCGCGGACAACGTTCGCAAGGCGCTGGCGGCCGCGATCGCGGACGCCGAGCAGTTCGAGGCGGACGTGACCAAGCTGGTGGTGTCGCTCTCGACGGTCGACGAAGGCCCGACGATGAAGCGTTTCCAGCCCAAGGACCGCGGTCGGGCCCACCCGATCATGAAGCGTTCGAGCCACATCACGATCGGCGTCGAGGAGCGTTCGGCCGGTCGCAAGAGGGGGAGCCGCTAATGGGACAGAAGACCCAGCCCTTTGGATTCCGCCTTGGAATCACCGAAGCCCACCGCAGCCGCTGGTACGCCCCCAAGGCCCTCTACGGTGAGCTGCTCGTTGAAGACGAGAAGATCCGTCGCTACCTGGACAAGCGTCTGAACCGCAAGCCACCGTCGGCCGCGGTGTCGGACATCCACATCGAGCGCACGCGTGAAGAGCTGAAGGTTGTGATCAAGACGGCGCGTCCGGGCCTGGTGATCGGTCCCAAGGGCGCCGAGGTCGATCGCATGACCGAAGAGCTCCAGTACATGACGGGGCGCAAGGTCGCGATCTCGATCATCGAAGTGAAGAACCCCGATCTTGATCCGCAGCTGGCCGCGGAGGCCGTCGCGGAGCAGATCGTGAAGCGAGTGGCGTTCCGTCGCGCCGCCAAGATGCGTGCCGAGGCGATCATGGCCGCGGGCGCCCTGGGCGTGAAGGTGACGATGTCGGGCCGCCTGGGCGGCGCCGAAATGAGCCGTCGCCTGGACATCAAGTTCGGATCGCTCCCGCTCTCGACGCTGCAGGCCCGGATCGAGTACGGCTTTGCCGAGGCTCGCACGACCTACGGCGTGATCGGGATCAAGGTGTGGATCTACAAGGGCATGTACACGACCGAGCGGACGGAGGAAGAGTCGAACGCGGCCGGTGGTCGCGCTCGTGCCCGCGGCCGGAAGTGATCGTGGAGTGTGGAAGGAACTGTGTTCAGGTTCGTTCGATCGGATGGACCTGTTTTCCCGGAGCTGACCGATGGCGTTGATGCCCAAACGAGTGAAGTACCGCAAGGAGATGCGGCGCGTCCGAGATCGCAAGGCGACCAAGGGCAACTACGTCGCGTACGGCGACTACGGCCTGCAGGCCCTCGAGGGCACCTGGCTCAAGGGCACGGTGATCGAGGCCGGTCGTATCGCGGCCCAGCACTTTCTGAAGCGCGAGGGCAAGCTCATCATCCGCGTTTTCCCCGACAAGCCCATCTCCAAGAAGCCCCTGGAAACCCGAATGGGTACGGGCAAGGCGGACGTGGACTACTGGGCGGCGCGCGTGAAGCCCGGCACGATGCTGTTCGAGATCGCGGGCGTGCCCGAGGCGGTCGCCAAGGCCGCGTTCGTCCGCGTCGCGATGAAGATGCCGGTGCGTTGCCGGATGGTCGGTCGACGCGTGGCGGTTTAAGGAAGAGTTCGATCGTGCCCCGGGCTCCGGGGCGCGTGAGTCTGCACGAGTCAGTCAAGGTGAGTTCTATGAACGCCAAAGAAGTTCGAGCGCTGCAGGACGAGGAGATCAAGATCGAGCTGACGCGCCTCCGCGCCAAGGTCTATGAGCTCCGCTCCGAGACAGTGACCGAGAAGATCAAAGACACGTCCCAGTTCGGGAAGCTCAAGAAGGACATCGCTCGTCTTCTGACGGAGCGGCGTTCGCGGAGCCTGGCGGCTGTCAAGAAGTAACCGGAACGGGATGAAGAGGACCTGGGTTCGGGGCGGCTCAACACCCCGACATGCAAGGTGGAACACGATGGCGAAGGCGACGACCAGCACGAGCAAGACCCCGGCCGCAAAGGCGCCGGCGAGCACGACCGCGAAGGCCGACAAGGCCACCAAGGTCGGCGTCGTCGAGAGCGACAAGCGGAGCAAGACCCGCAAGGTGGTGGTGAGCTACATGGCGAGCCACCCCAAGTACGGCAAGTACATCCGCCGGCGCACGGTGCTGCACGTGCACGACGAGAGGAACGAGTCCCGCACCGGCGACGTCGTCGAGTGCGTGCAGTGCCGCCCGCTCAGCAAGACCAAGTGCTGGCAGCTGGTGCGGATCGTTGAGAAGCGGGCCGAGAAGACCGCCCTCATGGAGAGCGCCAAGCAGGTTCAGTAAGCGTCGCACACTTCCCGGTCCCGCCAGTGAAGGCGGGCCCGAATCACGAACGATCGGTGAGTCATGCTCCAGCAAGAAACACGATGCGAGGTCGCGGACAACACGGGCGCCAAAATCGCCTACGTCATCCGCGTGTACGGCGGGTCGACCGCGACCGGCCGCTTCACCCGGCGAACCGCCGGCGTGGGCGACCGCGTGTTCGTCTCGATCAAGAAGGCCATGGCCGGCGGCGACGTCAAGCCCGGCGACAAGAGCAAGGCCGTGGTTGTCCGCACGACCAAGCCGACGCGCCGCGCCGACGGGTCGTATGTCGCGTTCGATTCGAACGCAGTCGTTCTGATCCAGGACGACGGCAACCCCAAGGGCACGCGCATCTTCGGGCCGGTCGCCCGCGAGCTGCGCGACAAGAACTACATGAAGATCGTGTCCCTCGCGACGGAGGTGGTGTGATGCCCGCGCATGTCCGCAAAGGCGATACTGTGATGGTGACCCGTGGCGACGATAAGGGCCGCGTCG
>OEIV010000519.1_pt1 | contig 20878 bp, 16 predicted proteins | sample 1539231 | NCBI WGS metagenome assembly OEIV01 (sample SAMN03794762, study PRJEB22550) | activated sludge metagenome | feature: wastewater treatment plant; material: activated sludge; isolation source: Wastewater treatment plant of a petroleum refinery complex | place: Argentina: Buenos Aires ...
GCTAAAGACTATGAGAAAGCTGTTAAACTAGATAAGTATTTTAAGTTGCCTAATCTCAAATATAAAAATAATTAGTGCTGTCACTTTCATCTACAAGTTTTACTGGAGAGGTATTGAGTTCATAATTATGTTTTTAAAAAAATCAGGCAAATGATATTGATTCGTATAATGGAGATCTTATAAACATTGTGTTTTCAGGGTTTTATTTTTATTTTGCAAACAAAACCAAATGAAGCCTGATTTTATATTACTCGACAATGTACTGATCATTCAGGGCCTATCTGTACGAAAAAAAATATTCTATGTATTACGAATTTTATTTCCTTTTTTGCTGACCGTTGCTATAATCTGGTTTACAGGAATACAAATGGCCTGGCTACTCATTTTTAATGTATTTCTATACATCAGTTTTAGTCATATATTGTTTGCACCTTCCGTTTTTTTTAATATCAGAATTACCAAAGTTGATGATGGTATTCTCATCAACAGGAAGAAAATGCTGACAGAAGAAATGCTGTTTCTGAGTATCAGGGAAAAGGATGCATACAAAGTGATCAGACTGGAAGCTCAAAGACGTAATATTATTAAAGCGAATGAAAAAGTCCTTAAAACGGATTGCATTGATTTTGAAGATGCTTACCGTATGTGCTGTTCGCTTCGCGATTTTATGAATCCAGCGCTTAAGATCAATCACATTAAAATTGGGTATAACACTGCCGGCAATCCGGATGAAAGTATTGAAGTGTGGGAGTACATGGCGTAAACATGTTTATATATGTACCAGTATAGGGACATTGAATAATTATTCAAAATACAACGAATGAAACAAATCCACAAAATCTTTCACACTCAATTGCTCAGCCCGTTTATTAAAAATTTCCCCTTGCAGTTTCTCAGGAGGTAAAATTGATTTTAAACTATTCCGTAATGTTTTTCTGCGTTGATTAAATGCAGCTTTTACAAAGACCTTAAATTTTTTTTCATCGCTTATTTGGTATGGATTATGATTACGTGTCAGCCTGATCACTCCTGAAACCACTTTAGGCGGCGGGGTAAAACTGGATGCAGGTACATCAAATAAATACTCGATATCGTAATAACATTGCACCAACACACTCATGATGCCATAGCTTTTACTGCCATGCTTAGAGGCAATGCGTTCAGCTACTTCTTTTTGAAACATGCCCACTACCTCATCTACATATGCTTTCCAATCGAGTACTTTAAAAATAATCTGGGTAGAAATATTATATGGAAAATTACCAATAATCGTAAAGTGTTCATCAAAAGGAAGTTCAGCATCCAGAAAATCGTCATGACTGATTTTGTCTTTTAAAGCAGGATATATTTTATACAAATAATCTATTTTGTCTTTATCCAGTTCGATACACAAATAGTTTTCGACAGGCAAATGCATAAGATACTTGGTGATAGCACCCCCGCCAGGTCCAATCTCCAAAAGATTTTTTATATTAGGGCTAAGCGCATCAACGATTTTCTGGCAGACATGTTCATCATGCAGGAAGTGTTGACCAAGCTGTTTTTTGAGGGTGTATTGCAATATATTTTATTTTAAATGTAATTTTTCTATTGGTAGGCTATGCAATATTATAATTTATATGAACAGCCTTTCTTGATTTTTAAAATAATGCACGCTGCTTACTTTCTTCCTCATCAAGCACCAAACTAATCTCAAGCAAATCTTTTTCACAGAGTTTAGTTCCAATGGCTTTCCATCCCATCACATCTACCAACTCTTCCAAGTTGATGATTTCTTCACTCGGTAAGTATTTTTTCTTGCCCGTTTTGATTTTGACAATAGGACTAACATGTGAAGTAATCCATTCTAAATAATTGCCTTCTCCTTCTTTAATAAATTGAAATTTTGTATTTAAAGTAAGGGTTTCAATTTTAAAACGTTTCGCATTGAATTGTTTTTTATCGGCATCGTAATAAACAGCACTCAAAATGGCTTGTGGTTTAAACTTTTCAATCATCACTACCTTGTCAGCATCAAAGCGATTGGTAAGTTCTGTATTATTTAAGGTATAACTGCCATCATTATAAAGGGTAATGATTTTATCTTCTTCGGCAAATGTGCCCAGATACATGCCCTTTTCATCGGTATTTAAACGGCCAACCACATCGTCGTACCATATTTTTTTGCCACCCAATGACGAAGTGCCTTTATATTTTTGCTTTATGCCTTTCACAGGATATTTGGTCACTTGATTGCCCATACTACTTCGTCCTTTGATAGACAATTCAGCAAAGTCAAATTCAAAAGTTTTTATTTTTGCTTTGCAGGCGGCACTCAATGAAATCGATACCACTTCACTTTCGCCATTGGCATTGGAGGTGAAATAAAGAATTTTACTTTTAGGAGAGCCTTTGGTGAGGTCATATTCCTTGTCGCGGGTGATGCCTGTTACATTAAATCTTTTTGCATATGAAATGCCTGTTTTGCCATCACTATAGATTACGTTAAAAGTAGTTCTGTCATCAGCTTTTTTAAATATTTCGGCATGAATGATGTCTTTACCTACAAACACTTTATCGGCCACTTTAAAAACCTTCATTTTTCCGTCACGTGTAAATGCTATGATATTGTCTACATCTGAACAATCAAATATAAATTCATCTTTTTTCAAGCTTGTGCCTATAAAACCCTCACTCCAATTGGCATACAGTTTAGTATTTGCGATGGCAATTTCAGCAATTTGTATATTATCAAATACTTTTATTTCGGTATTGCGTTCTCTTCCTTTGCCATATTTTTTTAACAAATTTTCGAAATAATCAATTGCATACTCCACCAAATGAGCTAAATGATGCTTTGTTTCTTCAATGCTTTTTTCAAGACCTCTGATATGTTCATTGGCTTTGAATGCATCAAATTTTGATATTCGCTTGATTTTGATTTCTGTCAAACGCACGATATCCTCTTCGGTGATTATGCGTTTAAATAGTTTTTTATAAGGCGTTAACCCTTTATCAATGGCACTGATAACACCTTCCCAGGTTTCTTCTTCTTCAATATCGCGATAGATTCTTTTTTCGATAAATATTTTTTCTAAAGAAGAATAATGCCAATTGTCTTCGAGCTCTTTTAGCTTTAATTCCAATTCAAGCCGTAAGGTTTCTTTGGTTTGATCGGTTGATAATTTGAGCAATTCGGTGGCGGTAATAAAAACAGGCTTGTCTTCAACAATCACACAAATATTGGGTGAAATTGATACTTCGCAACTTGTAAACGCATACAAGGCATCTATGGTTTGGTCAGCAGTTACGCCTGTAGCCAAATGAATTTCAATTTCAACTGCGGCTGCGGTATTGTCAGATACTTTTTTTATTTTTATTTTCCCACTGTCATTGGCTTTGACGATACTTTCTATCAATGAAGGTACCGTAACCCCAAAAGGGACATCTTTAATAAGTATGACCTTATTGTCATTTTTTTCAATATGACAACGAACCCTAACTTTTCCACCCCTTTTACCATCATTGTATTGGGCGATATCTATCATACCCCCGGTTAAAAAATCGGGGAATAGTTCAAATTTTTTACCCTTTAAATACTTGATTGATGCATCAATCAGTTCACAAAAATTGTGGGGTAATATTTTAGTCGATAAACCGACCGCAATCCCTTCGGCACCTTGAGCAAGCAATAAGGGAAACTTCATGGGAAGAAATACGGGTTCGTTTTTTCGACCATCATAACTGAGTTGCCATTCAGTAATTTTATTGTTGAAGGCCACTTCTAAGGCAAACTTCGACAAACGAGTTTCTATATATCGTGGGGCAGCCGCACTGTCTCCGGTGCGCACATCTCCCCAATTGCCCTGGGTATCAAGGAGTAAATCTTTTTGTCCGATATTGATGATTGCCTCACCAATACTTGCATCTCCATGCGGATGGTATTGCATGGTTTGGCCTATTACATTCGCTACTTTATTAAACCGGCCATCATCCATTTCTTTCAAAGCATGCAATATACGGCGTTGCACTGGCTTGAGTCCATCGCTCCCTGCTGGTACTGCCCGTTCAAGTATCACATAGCTGGCATAATCTAAAAACCAGTTTTGATACATTTCACTCACATGGTTTTTATGGGTGCCTTTATTTTCAATATTTAACTCTTCTGACATATCGTTTATTGTGCTGAATGCAAATGTAATTTGTAGCTTCTTTTTTAGTGAATATAGTTAATAACATCTATGTTGAATAATATTTTTAGCTTTTGAAACAGAAGCCACTACTTTTGACAAATTATTCAATCTATTGTTTTTATCATGGTTCGTATGTGGTTGCTGCTTTTATGGGTAGGTGTATGTTCGGTAGCAAATGCAGGTACATATACGGTTACCTTATTGGGCTATCCTTATGACGATACGACCACCCACTCAATAGAGCCCTTATTTCAAAAAGTTATGGCAAGGAGTGCCTTTCTCAATGATATTAAAGCGGTAGATGGTCAAGCGCCAAAACTCAGGCCACACAAGAATAAAACCACTGTATTTTTTATATCTATTTTGTTGTTATATGTGTTTGCTGGCGTAAGGCTAATGTTTGCGCATCAGTTTACGGGCAGTTTGCAGATGCTCAAAAATATGAATGACAAACGTAAGGTGCAGGCAGAAACTGATCATATTTCAATCATTAGTTTTTATGCCTTGTATTTAATCACCTTAGGATATACAACTTATTGTTTTTTAGTGCATTACAAAGGTTTCTTTGCACATATTTCTGTGATTTCAGGTGTGCTGATTTGTATTGCAGGGGTTACCTTTCTTTTTATGTTAAAAACAATCATGATGAATATCACTGCCTGGACCTTTGATAAAAAGGCAGTATTGCATCAATATTATCTTAATGTATCGATGGTATATAAAATTGGGGCTATCGTTCTTTTTCCATTAGCGATATTAATCCTGATTTCGTCTGAAAAATTAGCCTTGTTGTTCTTGCAATGTGCAGTCTTAATATTGATACTGGCAAGTCTACTTCGCATACTCAGAAATAGTAGCTTGATGAAGAAACTATTAACTGTTCATTTTTTGCATTTTATTGTTTACCTTTGCGCCTTTGAAATAATTCCACTCATGTTGCTGTTTAAGTTTCTGAGATGATTTTATTGAATAATATTGACTAAAACCTAATTGAAAACAATAAAGTATGGCAAAAGTTGCAAAAATTAAAGAGCCCACCACATCTGCTAAGGCCTCTGTAACTAAACCTATCAATACGATATTGATAACGCAACCCAGACCTGAGTCAGAAAAATCACCTTATTTTGAGTTAGAGAAAAAGTATCATGTTAAACTTGATTTCTGTCCTTTTATCATCGTTGAAGGTTTGCCATCAAAAGATTTTCGTAAGCAACGTGTAGAAATAAAAGAGCATGGTGCTATCATATTTAATAGCCGAAATGCCATCGACCACTTTTTTAGGATCTGTGAGGAGTTGAAAATGAAAGTTTCTCCTGAAATGAAATATTTTTGTATTACAGAAGCCATTTCTTTATACCTACAAAAATTTATTATTTACAGAAAACGTAAAATATTTTATGGGGAAGATGGTACTGTCAATAGTATGTTGGAAGTGATTGCCAAACACAAAACCAAAGAAAGGTATTTGGTACCTGTGAATGATATTTGTAGGAATGAAATTTTAGAATGTCTTCAAAAAAATAGTCTTGACTACTCTGAAGTGGTATTGTACAAAACCGTTTGTGCAGATGTAAAAGAATTGTTGGAGAAAAAGCACGACATGATTGTATTTTTTACCCCTGGAGGTGTTAAATCATTGTTTGAGAATATGCCATCCTTTAACCAAAACGGCACTTTGATTGGTGCTTTTGGTCCCATTACCACAAAAGCTGTTGAAGATGCAGGTTTGAATTTGCAATTAAAAGCACCTTTGCCGAATGCCCCTTCGATGGTTGCTGCCTTAGATATCTTTTTGGCCAATTACCAAAAGAAAAAATAAACTGATACGCTCATTTATTGCGTATCATACACTAGCTTGTTTATATTTATTTAGAAACGTCTAACAGCGATTTGCTTTATTATCCTTCAAAGTTATTTCAATCGGTCTTTACACCTGTAATATTTATAAAATCATGGCATGATTAGTAAGTCATGTTGCTATAATTATTCCTTTTCTTTTTGTTGCTTTTCAAGCCTTTTTTTTTCTCTTTTTTCGCGTTGTATATCGTCAAACATCAAAAATTGCTGGGTACTTAATACTTGTCTCAAGGAAGCATCTCTCTTTTTGTAAATCGAAATGGCACCCTGACGAGCTTGATCTTTGTCGGGCTTGGTGGCATACAAAGAATCGAATTGCAGCGATACCAGCAGATTGATTTCAAATACTTTGCTGGCCATACTTGAGTCAAGTTGTAAGTCCTTGACCATTTCATCGGTATAGTATTGAGCTTTTTCTGTTGGAGTACGTTTGGTATAAGTTTGTGCCCATACATAGGGTGTACATAGCACAATGGCTATCGTAATGAATATATATTTCATAGTAGGTAAAATAAAATATTTAAAAAAACTAAGAGCCCATAAGCCCTTTGAGCATATCAAAAATGCCACCACCTCCCTGTGGTTGTTGTTGGCCCTGATGTTGTTGTTGAGCATTTGATGCAGCACCTCCTATGAGGCCACTTAAATCATCTAAGCCAATGCTGCCATCTTGATTGGCATCTAAGCCACCACTCGTTATTTTTTTTAAGATACTTCCAAAATCGATGCCACCTGAGGATGTAGGGGCTATTTGACCACCTGGTATTTCTACCCCTGTATTACTTGCATTGCCACCTGTTAATGTACCGATTATATCATTGATTTCAAACCCATGATCATTGGGGTCATTGGTTTTGTTTACAAGTTTGCCAATGATTGAAGGAATCAGTGAACCAGCAATAGAAGTAGCCATGGGGCTGTCAATGCCAAATTTTTTCATGAGGCTAGCTACTAAGTTATTTACAATACCACCCACCAATGGATTATTGGTATTGGTATCTGATTGTCCCCCAAAGAGACCCATCACATCTTTAAGGCCTCCATTGGCCAAAGCGCCTTGAAGTCCGCTAAAAACAGATTCGGTTGCCAACCCAACGGCTTGATTATTATACTCGTTAGGGATAGCAGGGTTGTTAATGATTTCGTTTTGAGATTCTTGTTGAATTAAATTAAAAAGTTGTTCAATCATGATGTAAGTTTTTTATTATGTGAGATTCAAAAATAAATACTTTTTTTAAGTTTGCAAAAATTAATCATGACGACTACCTTCAGCTACTTTAAATACATGTAGTAATGCTGGAAATATCGCCTGCATGGTTTCAATGGCACCTTTGGTTGATCCTGGCAAAGTCAATACCAATGTTTGAGCAATAAAGCCTGCCACACCTCTTGATAACATGGCATAGGGTGTTCGTTGCTGACCATATTGCCTTGCAGCTTCCATGATACCTGGAATCTCTCGTTCTATCAGTTCGCTCACCGATTCGGGGGTAACATCACGAGGCGATAAACCCGTACCACCAACAAATAACACCATGTCAAATTGTTGATTTACACAGGTTTGTAACTGTTTTTGAATCTGTTCTTTTTCATCTGGAATAATGGTATATAATACAGCATCTATAGGGTATTTTTCGAGCAAACTTAATACCGCTTTACCCGCTTTATCTTCTTTTTTTTCTTTAAAAATGGTATCGCTACAAACAATTACTGCCGTTTTTAATTTATGTGTAAGTTGGTCATTAAAATCGTTTTTACCTCCGCTTTTTTCTATCAGTTTAATCGAATGTATTTCCACCTTTTTATCAATGGGTTTGAGCATATCGTACATGGTAAGGGCCGTAACAGATGCGCCATGCATGGCTTCTACTTCAACACCTGTTTTGTAAATGGTGGCTACTTCTACCATGATTTTTATTTGCAAGCCTTCTGTTTCATAGTTGATTTTTGCATATTCAATCGGTAAAGGATGACAATCAGGAATCACATCGCTGGTTTTTTTTAAAGCCAGCAAACCTGCAGCCCTGGCAAATTCAAACACATCGCCTTTGGGTACCAGTTTCTGTAAAATGGCATTCATGGTACTTTCGCTACTTACTTGTACAATGGCTTGTGCTAAGGCAATTCTTTTACTAATAATTTTATGTAAGATGTCTGTCATGATGCAAAATAAACATGTTTTCAATTAAAAAGTTGGGATTAAGAAGAATAATGTAAAAAAGGAAATTGTTGTTGCGACTTTATCAATAGATACCCATGAACTTGTCAAATACATTTTATTTCTTATACCAGCGACACATTAAAGATACTCTATTTGTGATTAGATGAAATGTAATGTGTGTGAGCATTATACCAAATTTTTTCAGACTACTTATTAAAAACATTTGAGATTACTTACAAAATGAAATTTCAATGAGTTTGTTTATAACCATAATAAAAGATATTACTTATTAGACCAGTAAATATTTCAAAATGACTATCAGGTATCTATGCATTTAATCATTGTTGGGTTTTATGTTGAAGGCCTTTATAAGTCATGTAAATAGCTTGACTAAACACTGGTAAAGGTTTTTAATGTTGAATGCTTAATCCTGATTTGTTCTGACGTTAATGTACAATCTCGAATTATACAATTTCTAATTATATACTATCTCGTGGTTAAATGATGAAACAATGAATGTATTAAGATGTAAATCCTCTTAACATTCATTCACATTGCATAGCTATGCATCTGTTTTAAATGGGTTGATAGGTCAACACTATGATGCCACAATCAAAATGTTTAACATGAAGCACATTAAATGCCTGCATTGCAGCAAGTTCTTTAAAAATAGGCATGCCATTGCCAATAGCAGTCGGATTGATAAACAAATGCAACTCATCAATGAGTTTATTTTTGATCAATGCAGATACAAATGTGCCACCCCCATAAACAATAATATCCTGGCCTTCCATGTTTTTTAAAACATTAATTTCTTCTACTAAGTCGCCATTGGCCATGGTTGTATTGTTCCAAATAGATTGATGAATTGTTTTTGAAAACACGACTTTTGGGGTAGATGTAAATTTTACACCACCGTCATATTCTGGATGCGCTGAATCTTGTACAACATTTTCCCAGTGAGGTATAAAACCCTCAGCCAGTTTTCTTCCTAACAGGATGGTGTCAACGGGTGCTGTTATTTCTCTTACATAGTTTTTGATGTCTTCAGTCCAGGTAAAACACAACCAATCCATTTCGCCATTGGGGCCGGATATAAAACCATCAACGGTCATTTGTACTTGCAATTTTAACTTACGCATAGATGCTCTTTTTTAATGATGATGAATAATGCATCGCAAATTTATTTTAATTTCTCATAGCTTGGTCTATTCAATCATAAACATTTTAATTTTTTTTTAAAACAAAGTCATTATTTCTTTTACCCCAATTGGTTTTAAATGATCAAGGGATATTTACTTTATATAATGTTGAGAGAACAAATATAGAGCCATCGCTAAATTCATTTTTTTATTCAACAGTAGCAATCAATTGTATAATTTAAAGGGCAAAATTTGGCTTTACACTTTCCTTCATTATCTTCGTTACTCAATTTATACTATGTCATTTAATATCAGTGAACTTTCTGGACGAAAAGGCTTAAAAGAAAATTTGTTTGAAAAATTGGGCGAAGCAGCAAAAGAAACAGGCAGTGTTTCGATTGAAGATAGTAATAGGCTTGCAAAAGAATTTCTGATTGGTACTGCTAATACCTATGGCAGTGCTACTTTTTATGATTTTACACGTCCTGAAAACAAAGGTAAAAAAGTTTATATATGTGAAGGCAGTGCTTGTATGTGTGCTGGTACGCAAAATGGTTTGAAAGAAAAGCTTAAGGACCATTTTAAGGAAGAAGAAATAGGCATGATGTATTGTTTGGGAAGATGTCATGAAAACAATGCATTTTTTTATCAAGGAAAAAATTACTCTGGTACTGATATCGATCAAATACAATTTGCAGGAAACGGAGAGCCAAACGAAATGCAGTCGGAGATTGCACTAACTAAAGCGCACAATGCAACATTATTAGACCATTATCATGTAGCACATGCAGGTACACCGGTATTGACCAGTCCTTTTACCGATATTGATTCCTATTATCAATTGTTGTTTGATTGCTTGCAAAAAACACCCGATGCTTTGCTTGCTGAACTTAAGTTAAGTGGTTTGAGAGGCAGAGGTGGGGCGGGTTTCCCTACGGCATTTAAGTTTGAAAGTTGCAAAAACACCCCCAGCGAACTTAAATTTGTGGTATGTAATGCTGATGAAGGTGATCCTGGTGCCTACAGCGATCGATATTTATTAGAGCAACAACCTCATGCTGTTTTATTGGGTATGATGCTGGCTGCTTATATGATTGGCGCACAACATGGAGTACTTTATATTCGTGGCGAGTATCCTGAAAGTATTGCGACATGTGAAGCAGAAATTAAAAAGCTGTATGAAAAAAAATTATTAGGTCAACATATTGCAGGAAGCAATTTTTCATTCGACTTTAAAGTGATACACGCTCAGGGAGCTTATATCTGTGGCGAGGAAACGGCCTTGCTTTCTTCTATCGAAGGGCAACGACCGGAAGTGCGTGTTCGTCCTCCCTATCCGGCGCAAGTAGGGCTCTTCAATAAACCTACCGTAGTGAATAATGTAGAAACACTTGCTTGTATTCCTTTTATATTGCGCGAAGGTGGAGAGCGATTTGCAGCCATTGGCAAAGGAAAATCGACAGGTACCAAACTGGTTTCACTTGATAGTTTTTTTAACAGACCAGGTATTTATGAAGTAGATATGGGCACGCCACTTCGAACAGTGATAGATGAATTAGGTCAAGGGTTTAAAAGTGATATCAAAGCAATGCATATAGGTGGACCTTTAGGCGGTTTGGTACCCATATCAAAAATCAACGCATTAGAAATGTCGTTTGAAAGTTTTCATGAAAACGGATTTCTTTTAGGACATGCATCTGTGGTTTGTATCCCTCAACAATTTCCCTTAATTAATTATCTACATCATTTGTTTGCCTTTACTGCCCATGAAAGTTGTGGTAAATGTTTTCCCTGCCGATTAGGTTCAACAAGAGGCGCTGAAATGATTTACAAAGCATTGCATGAAGATTATAAAATTGATAAAACCCTACTTACTGATTTGTTAGAAACGATGGAGATTGGATCCTTATGTGCATTAGGCGGTGGATTGCCATTACCCATTAAAAATGCATTGATGTATTTTGAAGATGAATTGCGTACATGGATTGAATAGTTGTTCGGTATTGTTGTATTTTATGACTGATCATCATTTGAATCTTTAAATCTAACATAGATGAATAATGAAAAAACAAGCTTGAAAAAAATCATATCCAATCATTTCTTTGATTTTTTTATGCTTTTTTTGGCAGTGTCTTTAGGCTTTTTAGTCGACAATTATCGCGATGAACAAAATTCAAAAAGTATTGCCACCGAAATGGCATTAGATGTAATCGAAGATATAAAATCAGATACCGCTGCAATTCAGGATATGCTATTGCATTGCGAACATAAACAACATCGACTTGATACTTTGTTTAACTTAATCAATGACGATATCACTCATTTTGATGATACTGTAATCTATCGATTATCAGCTTTTGTCAATAAACGACCATGGTTTGAAAGACATGGCAGTACGATATATCTATTACTGAATGCAGGCTATTTAAGTAGTTTTTCAAAAGATGCTTCTGTATGTATTACTACATACGACCTCGAATGTCAGAAGTTGTTTGCCCTTTTAGAAATTGAAAAGTCAACACTCAATAATAAGGTAGTGCCTTTTTTGCAACAAGTATTTCATACCGAAAATTTTGTATCTATCATTCATTCAAACACTTTTGTTTGTAAACCTGAATTGCGTAACTGGAACCAAGATACCCGATGGCTGTATCATAATTATATAACTGAAATGCAAATTTTAAATAATAATATATTGCAATACTATCAGCAGTTATTGGCACAGGCAACCTTAACCATTCAAATATTACAAAAAGAATATATGCTTGAACAAGGATGAGCGCGAACATTTGTTAATTTACCTAAATTGATTGCATACCCAATTAATTGTTTATAGATTTACTACTGACTAAAAAAAATGTTATGAGGTATTTATCACTTCCCATTGGGGATATTCAATCGAAGTATGATGTAGTGGTAATCGGATCAGGCTATGGTGGAGGTATCGCAGCTTCTCGATTGTCAAGAGCCGGTAAACAAGTTTGTGTTTTGGAGAGAGGTAAAGAATTACAACCAGGTGAATATCCTAATACGCTTGTAGAGGCGATGGAACAAATGCAAGTGCATACCGCTGGAGGGCACAAAGGTTCACCTACCGGTTTATACGATTTGCATGTTCACAAAGGCATTAGTGTATTGGTAGGATGTGGCTTAGGAGGTACATCATTGATCAATGCCAATGTATCGATTAAACCTGAAGAACGCGTTTTTGAAGACCCCCGTTGGCCAAAGCAATTGCGTGATGAATTTGCTCAGCCAGACAGTTTACTTAATCAGGGATATGCTTTAGCCAAAGAAATGCTTAAGGCAACGCCATTGCCGGCACATATTCAACTGAATAAACTGAAAGGATTACAAAAATCAGCCGATGCTTTGGGTGAAAAAATGTATCGTACAGATATCAATGTAAACTTTGATGTGGATGGTGAAAACCATGTAGGTATAGAACAAAAACCTTGCAACCTCTGTGGTGACTGTTGCTCAGGTTGTAATAACAGTGCTAAAAATACTTTAATCGTTAATTATTTACCCGATGCCAAAGCACATGGAGCTGAAATATTTACACAGGCCGCTGTAAGTCATCTCGAAAAAAAAGGAGATACATGGCTGGTACATTACTACCCACTTAATACAGGAGAAGATCAATTTAACGCACCCACCTTATTTGTAGAAGCATCTATGGTGATACTGTCAGCAGGGACCTTAGGGTCAACAGAAATTTTGCTACGTTCAAAAGAAAAAGGCCTTTCCGTTTCTGATCAATTGGGGCATGAGTTTTCGGGTAACGGCGACGTACTTGGTTTTGCTTATAACACCGATGAAGAAATTGATGGATTAGGTGCTGGCACACATGCAATAGATGAAGAAAAACTTGCAGGACCTTGTATCACAGGAGTGATTGATTTACGTTATCAAGCTGATTTAAATGATGGTATGATTATTGAAGACGCTGCCATACCGGGTGCATTGGCATCTATTTTGCCAGAAGCGATGGCCGTCAACGATTCATTGTTTGGTGTTACCGAAGAGAATGAAAATGACAAAGGATTTTTTGATAGTTTAAAACATAAAGAACGAATTTTGGCTTCTATTGCCAGAGGTGCCTATCATGGCGCTATTCGAAATACACAAACTTACTTATTGATGACCCATGATGGCGAACATGGCAAAATAAATTTAACCAATAATCGATTAAATATTGATTGGTCCAGCGTTGGCAAAGAAGCCATCTTCAGTAAAGCAGATGCCCAATTACGTAAAGAAACCAAAGCGCTTTCTGGGATTTATATCAAAAATCCTGTTTGGATAAAAGAAATGAATAATGAACTCGTAACTGTACATCCACTCGGTGGTTGTTATATGGGTGAATCTATTGAAACAGCAGTGGTAAACCATAAAGGTCAAGTGTTTACGCATGATGATGCGACTGGTGTATATGAAAATTTATATGTGACGGATGGATCTGTGATGCCAAGGTCATTGGGAGTGAATCCATTGCTTACTATCTCAGCGATCTCAGAACGCTGTAGTGCCTTAATTGCAAAAGACCGAGGTTGGACCATTGATTACACTTCTACAAAAAAAATCACTTTACAGGAAGAAAATGTCAAAACCATCGGTATTCAATTTACAGAAACCATGCGTGGATTTTATGCAACACAAGTGCCACTCAATGATTATCAATCAGGCTTTGATCAAGGAAAATTAAATAATTCACCCCTTGAATTTACCCTTACTATCCAGAGTGAAGATGTTTATGAAACCATTCGCAATGCAGCACATAACGCTATGATCAATGGCACGGTGACCGCTCCTGGTTTATCTGCCAAGCCACTCAATGTTACCCATGGGGTTTTTAGTTTGTTTGTAGACGACCCCACTTCATTAAATACAAAATTGATGAAGTATGCCATGCAACTTAATAGTGAAGAAGGGAAAGCTTATTATTTTTATGGTTTTAAATCAGTACATGACGATCGTGGTGTTGATGAATGGCCCGATACTTCTACGCTTTTTATTACCCTTTACGAAGGCAATGATATGAGTGGTCAAATAGTGGGGCAGGGGATGTTGCATATATTGCTTGATGACTTTGCAGTGCAAATGAAAACCATGAAAGCAATCAACGCACCTACGGTGGAAGAAGGACTTAAAGCCGTGGCTGCCTTTGGTGCTTATTTTTCAAAATCCTTGTTTGAAGTGTACGGCGGTATTGCGGTACCCAATGTGTTTTACAACCCTGATGCACCTCCTCGGAAAAAAAGAACCTTGCGATTAGGTACTCCTGAATTTTACCCAATCGTTACAGCAGATCAAAAGCAACTTTTACTCACCAGATACAAGGGCGGTACTAAAGGACCTTTGATGATGGTGCATCCTTTTAATGGCAATAGACTTAACTTTAGCATTGATACCATCGATACCAATCTGGCAGAATATTTTTACAATCAAGGATTTGATGTGTGGCTTTTAGATAATAGATTAAGCAGCTTTATGCCTTCTGCCAAAGAGCAACATACCTGTGATGCGATTGCACAATATGATTATCCTGCAGCGATTGAAAAAATTAAAGCCGTGGCACAATGCAATGAAATAGATGTATTAGCTCATTGTGTAGGTTCTATCACTTTGTTTATGTCGATGTTGCAAGGATTGCAAGGAGTACGTTCTATCATCAGTACACAAATTGCTTCTGATTTTTATCCAGCAGAACAAGTGCATCTAAAGGCGGGTTTACATTTGCCCAATGTACTGGATGCACTCGGTATTGATTCACTCAATGCCTTTGCAAGTAGCAATGAAAACTGGGAAAATAAATTGTATGATAAATTTATTAAACTTTATGCCGAAACCGTTGCTGGTTTTTGTACCGATCCTGTTTGTCAACGTATGACGTTTATGTTTGGACCTTTATACGAACATGCCAACATCAACGACGCCACACATAAAGCAAATGTTGAAATGTGGGGCATTGCCAATATGACTACTTATGAGCAATTAACAAAAATGATCCGTGCACAAAAATTATTAAGTGCAGACGGCGAAGATATATATATGCCTCATCTCGAAAGATTAGCCATCCCCATTACCTTTATTCATGGAGAAAAAAATCAGGTATTCAAGCCAGAAAGCACCTTGACTACCTACAAAAATCTTTGTGCTGCAAATGGCGAATCGCTTTATAAACATCACTTGATATCGGGGTACGGGCACAATGATTGTTTATATGGTAAAGATGCTGCCAGAGATGTATATCCATTAATGCTTCAGCACTTTGATCGTTTTTATAACCAACAAACTGTTTAATATCTTATTCATTATTTGCTAAAAAAAATACCCAGCATGTCTAATATCAAATATGTCATTTTTTCGGATTTACATTTAGGAGCCGAAAACAGTATTCTCACCAATTTAGTAAGCAATTCAGTGGAGACGGATGATACGCAAGCGAGTGAAGTGTTAATCAAGATGGTAGCTTGTTTACGCGATGTGGTGTCGAAAAATACAGATACGCAAAAGCCTGTATTGGTATTAAATGGTGATATTGTAGAGTTGGCACTAACTTCTACCAATAAAGCATCGATGGCTTTTGAGCGGTTTATTGAACTGGTGATGCCAGCAGATGGAGAAGCCTTGTTCGACAAAAATGTACTATACCTTTCAGGCAACCATGATCATAATCTGTGGGAACGTTCAAGAAATCATTACTATATTCAATACCTTGAATCTTTGAAAGCTGGCGATTATATTGAAGATGAAATACATTGCACAAAATTGTTTAATTCAGAAATCGTTCCTGCCACATTTTTAGGGGCCCTTTTTCACCGATATGCACATTTGCAAGATGTGAATGTAACAACAGTATATCCTTCACATGCATTGTTAAGTGAAGATAAACAAAAATGTGTAATCATCAGCCATGGTCATTATGTAGAATCGATTTATTCATTAATGACAAGTTTGCGGTCTAAAATTTTTCCTGACCGGGTAAATCCGCTGGTGATGGAAGAATTAGAAAATGAAAATTATGCCTGGGTCGATTTTTTTTGGTCTACCCTGGGTCGATCGGGCTCGGTAGGAAAAGATATCAATCTCATCTATGACAAACTGCAAGACCCCGCACAAGTAAAAATATTGATCAAAAATATCGCAGAGAGTTTTACCGAGAATATTAAAAATAAGGTGATGGGTTGGGTTGAAGAAAAACTATTGCAAGAACTGCTAACACTCACCCTGGGACGAATGGCCAGCAATGAACGCAACGAACCGGAAGTCGTATTGACCCCTGACGCCACAAATGGCCTCAAACAATTTATTGAATTGTATATTGCCAATCAAATAAAACAAGAACTCAATGGGTATTTGCCACCCAATGTGTCCTTCGTTTTTGGCCATACCCATAAGCCTTATCAACAAATGTATACTTATGAAGGATATGCAAATCCTGTTAAGGTTTACAACAGTGGAGGATGGGTTGTAGATACGATGAAAATGCAACCCTTACATGGAGGGTCAGTGATACTCATTGACGAACATCTGGATGTGCTGGCATTACAAATGTATCGTGAAGGAAAATTGACGGTGACAGTAGAAGACCTTAAAGATACTTTTGAAAAAAATTGTCCCTTTTATGAACATATTTCAAGTGTGATTAATATGCAAGCAGAACCCTGGGTCAGTTTTTCGGCAACGGTCGCTAAAGAAATTGAACAACGTTACCAAAATTTAGCTCAGATCGCACAAAGTGGCAATTAAACATTTTCATATTATCCGCTTATGGCTTAGAAATTGGACCCAAATCCCACTATTCCTTTTTTTTATTGGGTTAAGTATGCAGGGTATTGCCCAATCCACCATCTTGCTCACCGATAGTACTAAAAGTCATTTTATTGGTAAATCAATATACTATTTAAAAGACCCGGAAAATAAGTACCAGCTTCCTGCCCTCGATGATAAGGCAAATCATATATTGTTTCAGCCCTGCACCCAAGAAAGCCCTAATTTTGGTAATATTGAAACAAGCATCTGGAACAAGTTTACGATTTACAATCGTTCATCCAAAAAATGGCTTTTGTCTGTTTTAAATTACAATATCGATACCCTTACTTTTTATTATAAAAATAAAGAAGGTGTTTATGAAAAAATTGTTTCAGGAAGTTCACAACCTTTTAGTAGCAGAAAGTACAAAGCAGGTAGTTATGTTTTTGAATTACCCGTTAGGCAAGATGATTCGCTTACCTTTTATTTAAAAGTACAAACCTACCTCACGCAATATCCTTTACTGATTTCTTCAGAAGAACAGTTTGTCTATAATTTACATATCAACAATTTATTAAAAGGCATCTATTTCGGATTGGTCATCTTATTTATCATGTATAACGGGGTTTTGTTTTTTACCTTAAGAGACAGAAATTATTTATACTTTAACCTCAGTATTTTTTTTACTGCTTTATTAATGTCCGAACATGCTGGTATCAATGCTATGTTGTGGGGCGATCGCTTTCATTTTTTATGGCATCGAGGTCCTTTCATCCTGGCAATGGGATCATTGTTTTTTCTTATATTCTCAAGGTCATTTCTACAGGTAAAACAATATGCTCCTCGTTCTTACCTGATTATTCAATATTTTTTAATACCCCTTGTTGTACTAAGCATGTTTTTTAATGTGATAGGAATAAATTTATTTTCCTCCATTTTAAATCAGGTAACAGGATTAATTATTTTGGTTTTTATGACCATTTCGGCATTGGTGATTTACCGAAAGGGTAATCGATTTGCATTGTTTTATATCATTGCTTGTAGTTTTTATTTTGCAGGCGTTGTTATTTTTATTTTAAAAACATTTGCCATCTTACCTTATAATTTTTTTACTTCCAACTCAATGGAATTAGGCTCTGCCCTTGAAATGGTTTTGTTTTCCATGTCGATGGCTGATCGGATGCATACCTTTAAAAAAGAAAAAGAACTGGCGAGTCAACAATTAGTGGCCTCTTTGCAACAAAATGAAATATTAATAAAAGAGCAAAATAAAATGCTCGAAATTAAAGTGGATGAACGCACTCGTGCATTGAAACATACTTTGAGTGAACTGGAAATATCACAACAGCAACTGGAGCAAAAAAATATCGACATTACTTACGAAAAAGAAAGAAGTGAAAATTTATTGCTCAATATTTTGCCTTATGAAGTAGCTGATGAATTGAAACAAAAAGGAACTGCAGATGCCAAACAGTTTGATGAGGTAACTGTGATGTTTACCGATTTTAAAGACTTTACCAAAATAGCTGAAAAACTAAGCCCTACAGAACTTGTGAATGAGATACATACATGTTTCAAAGCCTTTGATGAAATCATCACAAAATATAATATTGAAAAAATAAAAACCATTGGAGATGCATATATGTGTGCAGGCGGGCTCCCTGTCAAAAATAATACCAACGCCCTTGACGTCGTAAATGCGGCCATCGAAATTTTATCATTTATCACTTCACATCTTGCTCAACGAGCCCAGGAAGGCAAGGAACAATTTGAAATCAGAATTGGTATTCATACAGGTCCTGTAGTGGCTGGCATTGTGGGTGTGAAGAAATTTGCCTATGATATATGGGGCGATACCGTTAACACCGCCAGTAGACTGGAAAGTAGTGGTATGCCAGGTAAAATTAATATCAGTGGTACAACCTATGAGCGTATTAAAGATTCTTTTCCATGTACCTATAGGGGCAAAATTCAAGCAAAAAATAAAGGGGAAATAGATATGTATTTTGTTGATACTTAATGTCAAGAATAGTAAAAGTATTTTAGAAAATTCTTACATTTAAACTTTTTAAAAATTAATTCTCATTTTTAGTCAACAAGTGTGCAATGTCTCAACATCATCATAAAATAAATTGGAAGGAAGTATTCCACATTAAATCCCTCGCATTAAATGTTACGGGCGTTGCTATTATTACCTTGGCTCTCAAGGGGTTTATGATACCCAATAGTTTTTTAGATGGTGGTATAACAGGCATCTCTATTTTAATTCATGAAATTACACATTGGCCTTTTGGTATCATTATACTTGTGCTCAATATTCCTTTTTTGTTTTTAGGTAAAAAAATTCTGGGAACCACTTTTGCGGTACAAAGTGCAATTACGCTATTGTTACTCTCCCTCAGTATGTCTTTTATTCATATAGAAGCAGTTACATCTGACAAGCTTTTAATCGCCTTGTTTGGCGGTTGTCTGATTGGGGTAGGTATGGGACTTTGTGTGCGTGGAGGTACTGCAGCTGATGGGGCTGAAATATTGGCTGTGCTGACTACCCGAAAAATTGGATTGAATGTGTCAGAAGTCATTTTTGCCATGAATGCCTTAATCTTTTTAGCCGCAGCTTATTCGTTTGGCATTTCAACCGCCCTGTATTCTATTGTTACCTATTTTGCGGCCATCAAATCATTAGATTATGTAGCAGATGGTTTAGAACAATACACCTCGCTAAATATCATCTCATCCAGAAGTGAGGAAATCAAAGAAATTATTGTAAAAAAATTTGGCAAGGGCATCACAGTCATCAAGGGCGAAAGAGGTTATTTGCCTCAAAGTTTTGATGTAAAACAAGATTGCGATATTATAGTTACGATAGTTACAAGGCTTGAATTGTTGAGAATCAAAGAAGCCATCAGCGAACTTGACCCAGCAGCCTTTATGTATATTCAATATATTAAAGAAGCAAGTGGAGGTATTTTAAGATTAAAGAAAAAACACTAAGGCATGAAAGACTGGAATGTATTGTACCATTATGTACTCGATTGTTTAAAACAAAAATTACCACCTTACCTCACTTATCATCATTGGCAACATACTTTACATGTCATTGAAATGTCGGAGTTTATAGCCCGGGAAGAGAATATTTCAAATGATGATATTTTGTTGATCAAAACAGCGGCACTCTTTCATGATGCTGGTTTTATACATATCAACAAAGGACATGAAGCTGAGAGTATCCGATTAGCTGTAAAAAAGCTACCCGAGTTTGGATACAACGACCTTGAAATTCAAACAATCAAAGGATTGATACGAGCCACTGAAATACCACAAAACCCGCAAAACAAATTAGAAGATATATTGGCAGATGCTGATTTGGAATATTTGGGTACAGATGATTTTGAAACCATTGGCACAAAACTCTATCTTGAATTAAAACATTATAAACCAGATTTAAGTATTCGTGACTGGAATCAAATTCAAATTGATTTTTTACAATCGCATCATTATCATACTGCTTATTGCATTCATCACAGAACAATGAAAAAAGAGGACAACTTACAAAAGTTGATACATAGTATGAACTATCCAGATTAGTTTCTCTTTTTCCAAACCTTCTCTGATGCCTCTAAGTATTCAGGCAAAGCAGCCGAGCCATACCAGGTATAAAATTCGGGCTCAAGCAAATTTGCTTGTATGGCATCATCAAGTTGTATCAATGCCTGTGCTTCTTCGAATGTAGCAACATCCAATATAAATATACCACGATAGGTTTTATCATTTTTTTTCATCGGTCC
>OEIV010000520.1_pt1 | contig 20821 bp, 18 predicted proteins | sample 1539231 | NCBI WGS metagenome assembly OEIV01 (sample SAMN03794762, study PRJEB22550) | activated sludge metagenome | feature: wastewater treatment plant; material: activated sludge; isolation source: Wastewater treatment plant of a petroleum refinery complex | place: Argentina: Buenos Aires ...
TCAACGTTCTGCTGCGCTTCTACGATCTCGAGGCGGGACGTATCGCGATCGATGGCCAGGACATCGCTGGCGTCAGGCAGGACAGTCTGCGTGCTGCCATCGGTATGGTGACGCAGGACACGTCGCTGCTGCATCGCTCGGTGCTGGAGAACATCGTCTATGGCCGGCCCGACGCGACGCGCGAGCAGGCGATCGAGGCGGCGAAGCGGGCCCACGCTCATCAGTTCATCACCGGGCTGGTCGATCAGAAGGGGCGCACCGGCTACGACGCCCATGTGGGCGAGCGCGGCGTGAAGCTGTCGGGTGGACAGCGCCAGCGTATCGCCATTGCCCGCGTGCTGCTGAAGGACGCGCCGATCCTGGTGCTCGACGAGGCGACGAGCGCGCTCGACAGCGAGGTGGAGGCCGCGATCCAGGAGCAGCTCGTCAACCTGATGGCCGGCAAGACCGTGATCGCCATCGCGCATCGGCTCTCGACCATCGCGGCCATGGATCGACTGATCATCATGGACAAGGGCGCGATCGTCGAGGAGGGATCACACGCGGAGCTGTTGCGGCGTGGCGGGCTCTACGCGGATCTGTGGGCGCGGCAGTCCGGTGGGTTCCTGGCAGCCGACATGACGGAGCAGGCGGCGGAGTAGGTCGTCCCCACGACGGGCCCGCCGCTTGCAAACACCGGCCCGCCGCTTGCAAACACGGGCCCGCCGCTTGCAAAGCGGTTCGCGCTCACCATCTTGCTCAGTCCGCGGGCGGGCCCCTCGAGAGGGGCGGTGGTGGCGCGGGTTGGCCGAGCGTGAAGCTCGACAGAGCGTGAGAGGCAAGAGGAACATGGCAAAGCGTGCAACAACGGGCCGTGGCGCGGCGCTACTCGCACTTTTTGCAGGCGTGGCCAGCTTGCTGCCGCTCGCCGCGCGCGCGGAGGACGATCCCGATCTCATCTTCCGCAAGACGACCGTCTGGAAGTTCCTGTCGCCGGACCACAAGCTCGCGACTTATGCCATCGACGACCCTTTGGTGGCAGGCGTGACGTGCCACTTCACCGTGCCGGAGAAGGGCGGGTGGACGGGCTGGCTAGGATTGGCGGAGGAGCTCTCGAACGCCTCGCTCGCCTGCCGGCAGGTCGGGCCCGTCACATTCAAGGAAAAATTCGAGCAGGGGGACGAGGCGTTCCGGCAGCGGCGCTCGATCCTGTTCAAGAAGATGCGCATCGTTCGCGGTTGCGATACCAAGCGCAACGTCCTGGTCTACGTGACCTACACGGACAAGCTGATCGAGGGCAGCCCCGAGAACTCGACCTCGACGGTTCCGATCATGCCCTGGGGCACCTCCGGCGAGCCGCCGCGCTGCGCCGATTGGGTGAAGGGGTAGGCCACTTTAGAGAACCCCTGCCGCGGGGAGCGGCAGGGGCCATGGGGGGGGCGGGCAGGTAAGGGCAGAGCGGCGAGGTTCGCCCGTGTTCACTTGTCCTTGCGGTACTGCTTGTGGCATCCGCCGCAATTGCCGACGACCTTCGGCCATTCCTCCTGGAACGAGAATTCGTCCGTAATGGACGTTTCCGCCGCCTTCGCGGCCGCCGCCAGCTTCTCGAAACGCTCGGTGAAGTCGGCCTTCTTTTCCCAGATCGAGGGGAGGGCCTCGGTCTCTCCGCCGGTCTTGGAATCGTCCGGGAAGAGAGCTGCGATCTTCGGAGCGTTGGCCTGGAACTTGGCCAGCGCCGCCTTGACCGGAGCGGGATCGAACGGGGTCTCCTGCTTCATCATCGCGCCAGGCTTCTTGGTCGCGTCAGCCATCTCTTTGAGCAGGGCCTTGCGTGCCTTGATCGCTTCGAGGTTCTGGGCACTGGCGCCCGTGAACGTCATTCCGGCGAGCGCGGAGATGGCAATGGCGAGTACGGCAGCGCGAAGCATCGGCAACTCCTGAATGTTGATTCCGCAGGAGGTTCGACAGGGGCGGTGGCAGGAATATGTCCTGCGCCGATCACGAATTGTTGGAGCTGGCGACACGAACTTTGTGTTGCTTGTTCGCTTCACCAGCGTCCAGCGGCCGGTCGTTCGAGATGAGACCGCGCAGTGCTGTCATCGAAAGCGAGATAAGCACGCGAAGGTGTGGCGCCGGGGCGAGATGGGGGCGGCGGCAGGGCAAACTGAAAGCCCGTCTGCACCCGGAGGTGCTGACGGGCTCGCTCCCGGTCGGGGGATGTACGCTATCTCAGGCTGCGGCGCGGCGGGTCAGCAGGCCGCTGAAGCTCATGCAGCTACGAAGCAGCGACTCCGTCAGGGATTTCTGGATGGCGGGGCGCGCCACGGGCACGAGCGCGTTCGCGTGGTGGTGCGCAGCAATCGCATCCGGCAGCGGCGGCACGGCGCGCGGCTCGTCCACGACCTCATCGACCGGATCGATCTCGTAGGAGGCCATGGCGTAGCCCGCAGCCTCGGCGACGGTCATCAGCGATTTCATTCTCATGATCTACGCCTCTCGCACTTGGGGCTTGTCGCCCCTTACTCGTCCATTACCCGCCACCACGAGGGCGAGCCGCTCCTATTCGGTATCGTGGCGGGGCTTTCTGAGCGCCCGATTCCATGATGATGTAACTTTGTCGCAGGTCAAGTAATTTTTCCGTTGTACTCGACGAGATTTTGAAGGACCTCGCGGTTGCGAGTAATTCTCAAGTCTATGTTGCAGCGCACAAAGACGTGCCGACGTCTGTACAACGTGGCTCTCCGGGGGCGGTTCCGGGCGTGAGCCAATGCCTTCGCGGATTGTGACGGGTGGCCCGGTCCGTCTGCAGCGTGTGCAATGCGGTGTCGCCGAACGCGCGTGCAGCATTGATCGAGGCCCTTGCGCGGGTATCGGGACGGCGCGAACATGATCGCGCTACGCACCCCTCGCAATCCGTGGGGTTGCTCGTGGAGGGCGTGGTCGCGTGTCGACGCGCGGGTAGTCCGCCGGCAGGTCCGGGCGGCGCGTTGCCCTCTGGATCTTCCTTCGAAGACGATGCCGATGCTCGCGCCGCGCCCATTTGCGGCGAGGCGGAGCTTGCCAATCGGGACAAGAACGGCCGGGCGGTCGATCGGCGCCGGACGCCCAGGGCCGCAAAAAAGGAGGACGACGTCATGCCAGACAAACAAGCCAGCGGCAGTGGTGACGGAAGATCGGCAGGTGGCGCGGGCCGCGGGGCTCGCGCCATTGCACTCATTGGACCCTATCTCTCAGGCAAGACGACGCTCCTCGAGGCGATACTCGAGCGGTGCGGAGCAATTCAGCGGGCCGGTAGCGTGACCGATGGCAACAGCGTCGGAGACCAGAGCCCCGAGGCCCGCGCCCATGGCATGAGCGTGTCACTCAACGCCGCGAGCGCCGAGTACCTCGGCGACACGTACACGTTCATCGATTGCCCAGGCTCGGTCGAATTCCAGCACGAAGGCGCGCTCGCGCTCTCCATCTGTGATCTCGCCATCGTCGTCTGCGAGCCCGACAGCCGCCGCGTTCCTGCACTCCAGCTCATCATGAAGCAGCTCGAGGATCGCGGCATTCCCCACCTCCTGTTCCTCAACAAGATCGACGTTTCCGATACGCCCGTGCGCGAGATCGTGCCGATGCTGCAACCGGCAAGCCGGCGTCCGCTGGTGCTGCGACAGATTCCGATCTGGCAGAACGGTGTCGCAACCGGCTTCGTCGACCTCGCCTCCGAGCGCGCCTACGTCTACCGCGAGCATGCCGTGTCGGAGATCGTGCCGCTGCCGGGCGACGTGGCGGGACGCGAGAAGGACGCGCGTTTCCACATGCTCGAGCAGCTCGCCGATTACGACGACGAGCTGATGGAGCAACTGCTGACCGAGATCGAGCCGCCGAAGGATCGCGTCTTCGACGATCTCACGCGAGAGCTGGCCGAGGGGCTCATTTGCCCGGTGCTGATCGGCTCGGCGGCACGTGGCCACGGCATTTCGCGGCTGCTCAAGGCGCTGCGTCACGAGGCACCCGCTGTGGACCGCGTGGCTGAGCGGCTGGGCGTCAGCGGCGAAGGCGTCGCTTTTGTCTACAAGACGATCCACACCAACCACGGCGGCAAGCTTTCGCTGGCCCGCGTATTGACGGGGCACATCGACGACGGCGCCACCATCATCGGCGCGGACGGTCACGAGGAGCGTGTCTCGGGCGTGTTCACGATGCACGGCGAGGACGCGCGCAAGCGCAACGGCGCGACGGCCGGCGAGACGGTCGCGTTCGGCCGGCTCGAAACGATCCGCTCGGGCGAAACGGTGACGTCCGGCAAGCACGCCGTCGCACAGATCGACGTGCCGCCGCCGATGGAGCCGGTGTTCGGTGTTGGCCTCGGCCTCAAGGACCGCAAGGACGAGGTGAAACTTTCCGCGGCGCTGGCGAAGCTCGTCGAGGAGGACCCATCACTGGTCTTCGTGCACGATCAGGAAACGCACCAGATGCTGCTGCTCGGGCAAGGCGAGATGCACATGCGCGTCGCCATCGAACGGCTTGAGCGAAAATTCGCCGTGCCCGTGGTGCGCGAGCGCCGGCACGTGCCCTACAAGGAGACGATCCGCAAACTGGTCGAAGTGCGCGGCCGCCACAAGAAGCAGTCGGGCGGCCATGGCCAGTTCGGCGACGTGCTGGTCGATATCGGGCCGCTGCCGCGTGGCACGGGCTTCGAGTTCAGCGAGACGATCACCGGTGGCGCCATCCCGCGCCCGTACATCCAGTCCGTCGAGCATGGCGTTCGCGACTACATGCGAGCAGGCCCGCTCGGCTTTCCCGTCGTCGACATCGCGGTGACGCTGAAGGATGGTTCGTTCCACACCGTCGACAGCTCGGACATGGCGTTCCGGCAGGCCGCGCGCCTCGCCATGAGCGAGGGCATGCCAAGCTGCCATCCGGTGCTGCTCGAACCGATCATGTCGGTCGACATCGCCATCCCATCCGACGCGACCGCGCGTATCAACGGTATGATCCCGCAGCGTCGCGGACAGATCCTCGGGTTCGACGGTCGCGATGGATGGCCGGGCTGGGATATCGTCAAGGCACACATCCCGGCGGCGGAGATGGATGATCTGATCGTCGAAGTGCGTTCGGCGACAGCGGGTGTCGGCACCTTCACCGCGCGTTTCGATCATCTCGCCGAATTGACGGGCAAGCTCGCGGATCATGTGCTCTCGCAGCACAAGCCGGCCGCCGCCTGAGTTCGCGGCAATTGCGCTTGGCGGCCGGGATGCGTTTGCGCACCCCGGCCGTTTTTTGATTTGCGGGCGACCGACGGCCGTGGTGAGGTTGGAGGGTATTGAAGAGGCATTTCATCGATCGGTTTCAATCTTCATGTCATCGGTACGCGATATGATCGAAGCGTGTGTGAGAGCGATCCTGCGCCCTCTTGCGCCCCCAGACGAGGCGGTGCAGCGCATCGCGGTGGCGATCGAGCTGTTCGAGCAGAAGAACCGTCACCGCACTCTGATCGGAACGGTTGCCTTCATGCTGGTGATCCTGGCCGTCGCATCGTTTGCGCCAGCGGCAGTACGCAACGATCTCATCGCCGTCATCGTGACGTTCACGCTGGCGATCTTCACGTTCGTAAAACCGTCGATACCGAAGATCGGGCGGGATGTGCTCCAGGCCGCGTGGGCGGGGCTGCCCCTGCCGGACGTCTACATCAAGGAACTGCAGGCGGTGGCCGATGGTGAGAGATCGCTGCAAGAGCGCTGGGCTGCATTTCTCGGCGCCGCGGTGGTGTTCTTCGCAGCGCTACTCAAATGGATGTCGTGACGGAACCATGTCGTAGTCGATGGGAGGAGCGGCGATGGCGCTCGAGCAATGTCCGAAGATGTCGCAGAAGTGCCCGCACAAGACGCTCGGCTGCGATGGCGCCGACGGCGATCAATGCCACTACGTGACGACGACGCTCGGGACCTCGATATCCGGCCTGACGCAATTGCATGCGGCGGGATTGGTCCGTGAGCACGGTCGCGAACTCGTCGAGCGCGCCGTGCGAGGGCGCGCCGAGGAGATCGCCTCGCGCCTTGCCGCGGCCTTGCGCGAGCCGGAAGGGCGCGACTGACCTTTCAGTCAATCGCGCGTTCGGCGGTGGGTGACTCAGCCGCTCGGCCGGTTGATCCACAGTTGCCGCAGGCGCTGGTCGCGCCCGCAACCGTGCCGGTAGATCGCGTACCGGATCGGGTTCTTGTGGTGGAAGTCCTGGTGCTCGGGCTCGGCGGGGGTGAACTTCGCGGCATCGAGGATGGGCACGACGATCGGCCGCCCGAAACGGCCGCTCTTCTCGAGCGCCGTTCGGCTTGCCTCCGCGAGCTTGCGCTGCTCGGGGGTGTGGACGAAGACTGCGGGCCGATACTGATTGCCGCGGTCGCAGAACTGTCCGCCACCGTCGACGGGATCGACGTTGTGCCAGAAGGTGGCGAGCAACCCTTCGTAGCTGACCTTCGCTGGATCGTAGACCACCTGCAACGCCTCGGTATGGCCGGTTCGGCCGGTTGAAACGCTGTCGTAATCCGGGTTCGGCGTGCGCCCTCCCGTGTAGCCCGAGGTCGTCGAGATGACGCCCTCGACCTTGTCGAAATCACTCTCGACGCACCAGAAGCATCCGGCAGCGAACGTAGCGACTGCCGCATTCGCGGGAAGAGGCTTGGCGTCGTTTGGCATTTCGGCCGCCGTGCTCGCCGGTTGCAGCGACGGCAGAAGAGAGACCAGCAGGGCGATGGTCGTGGCCGCTATCGCAGCCACCACCACGCGCCGCCGCCGGCCGCCGGGGGGCGAAGTCAGGGTCGGGTCGGTCATCCGTGCAATCCTCCCGCCAAGGTTCAGCCGGTGGCCTTGGGCACGAACTTGAGCGCGACACCATTGATGCAGTGGCGCAAGCCCGTGGGACGCGGCCCATCATTGAAGACGTGGCCAAGATGGCCGCCGCAGCGGCTGCAATGCACCTCGGTGCGCGTCATGAACCAGCTCTTGTCCACCGATGTGCCGACGGCCTTGTCGTCGATCGCCTGGAAAAAACTCGGCCAGCCCGTGCCACTGTCGAATTTGTGGTCCGAGGAGTACAGCGCCTGCTCGCAGCCGGCGCACTGGTAGGTGCCGGGTGAGTAGGTCTTGTCGAGGGGGCTCGAGCCGGCGCGCTCGGTCCCGTGCTCGCGCAGCACCTGGTACTGCATGGGGGTGAGCTGCTTCTTCCACTCCTCAGGCGTCTTGTTCACTTTGAACGTCTCCTTTCCGGCCGTCTCCGCGGCGGCGGTCTTCGCGCCAGCGAGCGCGGTCGTGCCGAGAGCGGCACCGAGTGCCGTCAGTCCGAATGTGCGGCGTGTCATCATGGCTTTGTCCTGCATCGAGGGAAACACCAGAGAGCGATCCGATCTACCGTCCAAGTAAACCGGGCCGAATAACCGGGCACGCGACCGGATGAAGGCGTGCCTGTGCCGGAGACCTGAAGCATCCTCTCTCCACCCTCGTCGCCGGGACGAAGGCTTGCGGTTGCATGATACTCCAGCAGATGTACGTGTCCCGGAGCGATTGGATGCCGACGCGCGCTCCGCGCATCGCTGCACGGAACGGCGGCGGCCCGCGCCGGGGTTTCTCGACGGTGGTACGGGGCGAGGGCCGGCGCCGTTACGCGCCGCGCCGGGCTCAGGCCCGCATCTCGATCTCGCCGTCGATCACGATTTCGTCAGGTGAAAGGCGGCATCTGAGGGCCATGGCCTCGACTCCGGCACTCAGCGCGGCGTCGAGGGCCCGCCCGTAGGTCGGATCGATGTCGCGGGCGACGCTGAAGGAGCGGGCGTCACCGCGCTGGACGAGGAACAGCATCACCGCGCGATGCCCCTCCGCGACCATCGCCGAAAGCTCCGCCAGATGCTTCACACCACGCTCGGTGACGCTATCGGGGAATTGGGCGTGCCCCGCCTCGCGCATCAGGTGGACGTTCTTGATCTCGACGTAGGCCCGGCCCTTGGCGTCGTCGTCGAGCAGCAGGTCGATCCGGCTCGCCGCGCCGTACTTCTGCTCGGGCTTCAATCGCTCGTAACCGCCGAGCGTGGCGATTTCTCCGGCGCGGATCGCCTCGGCTACGATCTTGTTGGGATGCGACGTGTTGATCCCGACGAGCACGGGGCCCTTGCCCATGTCGTTCTCGATCATCTCCCAGGTGTGCCGGTATTTGCGGGTCTTGCTGTCGCTTTCCGACAGCCAGACCGTGGCGCCCGGGGCGGTAAGGCCCAACATGGAGCCTGTGTTCGGACAGGTCGAGGTAACCTCCTCGCCGCTGTCGAGCACGACGTCGGCCAGGAACCTCTTGTAGCGGCGCACCAGACGGCCGCGCTTCAGGGGAGAGGGGAATCGCATGGCGCCGATGCTAGTCGCTGGTGTTACGAGGCTTCAAGTCCGCCGCGGCCTCACTTGCCGTCCGGGTCACCAGGGCGCGATCCGGCGAGAGGCGAGCGGGGCTCGTATCGCGTCAACTCGCGGCGCTCGATATAGCGCGACCACCGCCAACTGTAGGGATGCACCCAGTCCGTCTCGCCGAGAGAGTCGACCAGTTTCCGGTGGGCGTTATGCACGGCGAAAATGCCGCCGCGGAGATTGGCGACGCGCCGAGCGCCCTGCGCGACCATGGCATCTCGCACGCGCGCTGCGAGCTTCGAGCTGCGCACGCCGACGGAGCAGTAGATGACCACGTCGCGGCCCTTCGCGGCCTCGGCGAAGCGCGTGACGAACTCGTCCGTCGCAATGTCGGGATCGACCGGTACAGCGCCCGGGAGCCGGCTGACGTCGGTTTCGCCCGCCCCGCGCGCGTCGATCAGCAGCACGTCACCCGCGGCATGCGCCAATTGGGCCTCGAGCTCCACTGGGGCGACGTGGGCGATGGCAGGGTAGTCGCGCGCAACCTCGCGCTCGATCTTTTCGAGCGAGGCTTGGGCTTCGGCCGCTGCGGTGCCGCCCCCGCCAAGTCCGTTTGGGGCCGAGGCCAGGGCGCAGATTGCCAGTATCCGGGTCATGATTGCAAAAAGGCGGTTGGGAAGCATGTGGGGGGCGGGCTGCAGCTCAGCTTGAACGAACCAGTGTCAAGCCTGCTACGTAAGCCGATGGCGTTTGGTTACAATGGCGCAGAGCGACGCAATCAGGGGTAGGCAGCCGATGACGACCAGCGAAACCGTGGCTTCGGGGGAAGCGGCCGGCCCCGAGACGGCCAGAGCGGAGACTGCCAGGGCCGAGACTGCCGTCGTCACCGCGGCCGTTCTGGTGATCGGCGACGAAATCCTGTCCGGGCGGACCAAGGACCGCAACATCGGCACCATCGCCGAACATCTGACCTCTATCGGGATCGACCTGCGCGAGGCGCGGATCGTCGGCGACCGGCATGAGGACATCATCGAGGCGTTGAACGCGCTGCGTGCCCGCTACGACTACGTGCTGACGACGGGGGGCATCGGGCCGACGCACGACGACATCACGGCCGATGCCATCGCCGCCGCATTCGGCGTGCCGCTGCTGATGCACCAGGAAGCGCTCGAGCTGATCGCGGCCCATGCCGCGCGCCGCGGCGTGCCGATGACGGAGCCGCGCCGGCGCATGGCGCGCATTCCGCAGGGGGGCATGCTGGTGCGAAACGCGGTCTCGGCTGCCCCCGGTTTCGTCATCGGCAACGTGATCGTCATGGCCGGCGTTCCGAACATCATGGAGGCGATGCTCACCGACGTGACGCCGCAGTTGCGGCGCGGCCGGCCGATGATCGCGCGGAGTATCGACATCGACCGCCCGGAAGGCGACATCGCCGAGATCCTGGCGGCGCACCAGCTCCGTTATCCGGGCGTTCCGATGGGCAGCTACCCGCACTTCCGCGATGGCCGCCCGCAGGTTCAGATCGTCCTGCGCTCGCGTGACGAGCCACATCTCGACGCTGTCACGCGCGAGCTGGCCGACGAAATTGCACGTCAGGGTTTGATGGAGCCGCGCCCGGCGTGAGCGTCACGGGCGAGGGGGGGGGGCGCCCGGGGATCGTCAGCTGAGGCGGACACCGGCCGGTGGCGGCGCCGCATCGAGTTCGCGGACGTGGCGTTCACTCGTGGCGACACCGTCGTCGTCGTGCTGGCCGGTCGCCTCGCGGTCCTCGCCAGAGCTCGCGGCGTCCGGCGCTACGCTGGCCGCAACCGCGGCCTCGCCAGCTTCGTCTTCTTCTGCCTCGCAATAGAGGTCGTACTCCGCTTCGAGCGCGTCGATCAGCGCCACGATCATATCGACGAGCGGACCGAGCGGGACACGCCCGGCAACAAGAAAATCCGCGTCGATCGTCAGCGCTTTTCCCTCGGGCATGCCGCAGGCTTCCGCATCGATCACGCCGCGCCGGCGCAGATAGGCGACAAGGCAGTCGCCGGTGGCGAAATCGGCATGGCTGGCGTCGCCGAGTTCAGTCACGGCGTCCGCAAGTGGTGCGGTGCCGCCGACGAACAGACGCGCGAGACTGGCGAAGATGGCCTCCTCGCGGGCGAGTTCGTGAGCGCGCTGGCGGGCGCGCAGCACGCGGCCGATGAGAACGGCTTCGAACGCGCGCACGCGCTCGATCACGCGGCGCTCGGCGGCGCGGCGTTCGGAAATATCGTCGATCGTTCCGGGCTGCGGCCAGGCCGCCGGCGTCGCCTCGAGGTCCTCGGCGGCGGCGAGCGCCGCATCGAGGTGATCGGCGAGCAGCAGCGCGGCGGCGGGAACCTCATCGTCGCCGAGGTGGTTATGAAGCGTTCGCATCTGATCTCCAACGTCGTCGCGCGCCATCGATCATCGTTAGCGCGCGGTGATGTGTGGTACGCTGGCGCCATGCGCTCGCGTGTATCGGCAAGTGTGTCGTGATTCGTGTGCGGGAATGAAGCCCGGAGCGCGCTTTGTCACGGATTCCAAAGATGGAAGCGGCCGTGTGAGGTTGTGAAATAGCCTGTCTCGGGCGCTTCATGACCGGGCCGCGACGGCCTGCCAATGCGGTCCCGGTCCAAGGTCGCCGGCCGATCACCAGCGTCGCAACGAACGAGAGGTCTTGTGACGGTCTCAGTGATGAGACGTCCGACTTTGCGCGGGGCTCCGCCAAGAAGCGGGCCTTCTGGCGCCCGGTGGATCGGCCCGAGTCGTGGGGCGGCCAGTCGCAAAGATCGAATTCCGCCGCCGAAGAGAGAGGGGCGGCCGAAGGGCCGCCCCTTGCCGATCAGCTGCAGCCGCTCGTCGAGCCGCAGGTGTCGCATTTCAGGCAGGTGCCGTTGCGCACGAGCGTGAAGTTCTGGCACTCGCGGCAGGCTTCGCCCTCATAGCCGCGCAGGCGCGCTTCGGCCCTGCGGTCGGCTTCGGTGCGGCCGCCGCTGGCGCGAACCTCGGTGCGCGTCGTCACGGTCTGCTGCTTGAACATCACCTCGGCCTGCGGCTTCAGAGCCGTAGCGCCCTCGGTCGCGAATGCGGTCATCGCGTTCGACTGCATCTCCGCGACCGCGTTGACGCCGCCCGCTTCGGCAGCATGATTGCGACCGCCGCCGATGCGGACGATGCCGCGCACGAGGCCCATCGACACCAGCTTCTGGGCCTGCGGCTCGAGCGCCAGCTCGTCGTCGGTCTCCTCGTCCGAAGAACCAAGACCGGTCTCGCCGACGATCTCGCGCGGATCGACGTGGGCGAGGTCGTGACGGCCGAGATACGACACGGCGAGCTCGCGGAAGATGTAGTCGAGGATCGAGGTCGCGTTCTTGATCGCCTCGTTGCCCTGCACGATACCGGCCGGCTCGAAGCGCGTGAACGTGAAGGCCTCGACGTATTCCTCGAGCGGCACGCCGTACTGCAGGCCGAGCGAGATGGCGATGGCGAAGTTGTTCATCAACGAGCGGAAGGCGGCGCCTTCCTTGTGCATGTCGATGAAGATCTCGCCGACGCGGCCGTCGTCGTACTCACCGGTGCGCAGATACACCTTGTGCCCGCCGACGCTGGCCTTCTGCGTGTAGCCCTTGCGGCGCGAGGGCAGCTTCTCGCGCTCCTGCTTGCGCACCTCGATGATGCGCTCGACGATACGCTCGGCCATGACCTGGGCGCGCACGCTCGCCGGGTTCGAGGCGATCAGCTTCTCGGCCGTCTCCTCCTGCTCGTCGTCCGTCTCACCGAGAACCTGGGAGTTCAGCGGCTGCGACAGCTTGGAACCGTCGCGGTAGAGCGCGTTCGCCTTGAGGGCGAGGCGCCACGACAGCATGTAGCTCTGCTTGCAGTCGTCGACCGTCGCCTCGTTCGGCATGTTGATGGTCTTCGAGATGGCACCCGAGATGAACGGCTGCGAAGCCGCCATCATGCGAATGTGGCTCTCGACGGAGAGGAAGCGCTTGCCCTTGCGGCCGCAAGGATTGGCGCAGTCGAACACCGGGAGATGCTCGGTCTTGAGGTGCGGCGCGCCCTCGAGCGTCATGGCGCCGCAAACGTGCTCGTTGGCCGCTTCGATGTCCTTCTTCGAGAAGCCGAGATGCGCGAGCAACTCGAACGAAGGATCGGCAAGCTTCTCGGCCGGAACCTTGAGCGTGTCCTTCAGGAAACCTTCGCCGAGCGTCCACTTGTTGAACACGAACTTGATGTCGAAGGCGGTCTTGAGGTTGCTCTCGATCTTGTCGATCGCCACGGGCGTGAAGCCCTTGGCCCGCAGCGTGGAGTGGTTGATCGCCGGAGCCTGGGCGAGCGAGCCGTGGCCGACCGCGTAGGCTTCGATCTCGGCAATCTGGCTCTCGCGGTAGCCGAGCGTGCGCAGGGCTTCGGGCACCGAGCGGTTGATGATCTTGAAGTAGCCGCCGCCAGCGAGCTTCTTGAACTTCACCAGGGCGAAGTCGGGCTCGATGCCGGTGGTGTCGCAATCCATCACGAGACCGATCGTGCCGGTCGGCGCGACGACGGTCGCCTGCGCGTTGCGGAAGCCGTTTGCGCGGCCGAGGGCAAGAGCGTTGTCCCAGGAGCGGCAGGCCGCTGCGACGAGCTGCTTGTCCTTGCACGAGGCGTGGTCGAGCGGCACCGGCGCGACGTTCAGAGCTTCGTAGCCCGTGGCTTCGCCATAGGCGGCGCGGCGGTGATTACGGATGACGCGCAGCATGTCGCCGGCGTTGTCGCCATAGCCGGGGAACGGCCCGAGTTCGCCGGCCATCTCGGCGCTCGCCGCGTAGGACGAGCCCGTCATGAGCGCGGAGATCGCACCGCAGATCGCACGGCCCTCGAGCGAGTCGTAGGGAATGCCGGAAGCCATCAGCAGGCCGCCGATATTGGCGAAGCCGAGACCGAGCGTGCGATACCGGTAGGACAGCTCGGCGATCTGGCGCGAGGGGAACTGCGCCATCAGCACCGAGACCTCGAGCACGATGGTCCACAGGCGGCAAGCGTGCTCGAACGCCTCGACGTCGAACGAGCCGTCGTCGTGGCGGAACGTCATCAGGTTGAGCGAGGCGAGGTTGCAGGCCGTGTCGTCGAGGAACATGTATTCCGAGCACGGGTTCGACGCGCGGATCTCACCCGACTTCGGGCAGGTGTGCCAATCGTTGATGGTGGTGTGGAACTGGATGCCGGGATCGGCGGACGCCCAGGCGGCATAGCCGATCTGCTCCCAAAGGTCGCGCGCCTTCAGCGTCTTCGTCACCTTCTTGCCGAGGCGAGCGGTGAGCTTCCAGTCGCTGTCCGTCTCGACCGCCTTCAGGAACTCGTCCGTCACGCGCACCGAGTTGTTCGAGTTCTGGCCCGAGACGGTGAGATAGGCCTCCGAATCCCAGTCGGTATCGTAGGTGTCGAAGGCAATGTCCTTGTAGCCCTGCTTGGCGAACTGGACGACGCGCAGGATGTAGTTGTTCGGCACGTCGTCGCGGCGCGCGTCCTTGATGGCGCGCTTGAGGGCCGGGTTCTTCGCCGGGTCGTAGCAGTCGTCGCCGTCGGCCTCGCAGTTGACGCACGCCTTCATGATCGCCTTGAGGCGCTTGCCCGCGATCTTGGAGCCGGTGACGAGCGCAGCGACCTTCTGCTCCTCGCGCACCTTCCAGTTGATGTACTCTTCGATATCCGGGTGATCGACGTCGACGACGCACATCTTCGCGGCGCGGCGTGTGGTGCCGCCCGACTTGATGGCGCCGGCGGCGCGGTCACCGATCTTGAGGAAGCTCATCAGTCCGGACGAGCGGCCGCCGCCCGAAAGACGCTCGTTGGCGCCGCGCAGGCTCGAGAAGTTGGAGCCCGTACCCGAGCCGTACTTGAACAGGCGCGCCTCGCGCACCCAAAGGTCCATGATGCCGTTCTCGTTGACGAGATCGTCCTCGACCGACTGGATGAAGCAGGCGTGCGGCTGCGGGTGCTCGTAGGCCGACGATGAGAGCGTCAGCTCGCCCGTCTTGTAATCGACGTAGTAGTGGCCCTGACCGGGGCCGTCGATGCCATAGGCCCAGTGCATGCCGGTGTTGAACCACTGCGGGCTGTTCGGCGCGGCCATCTGGTTGGCCAGCATGTAGCGGTGCTCGTCGAAGAAGGCGCGGGCGTCGTCTTCGGTGGTGAAGTAGCCACCCTTCCAGCCCCAGTAGGGCCATGTGCCGGCGAGGCGGTCGAATACCTGGCGGGCATCCCGCTCACCGGGGAAGCGCTCGGCTTCGGCCATGTCGGCGAGGGCGCGGGTATCGGGGACCGAGCGCCACAGCCACGACGGCACGTCGTTTTCCTCGACGCGCTTCAGCGCGCGGGCGACGCCGGCCTTGCGGAAATACTTCTGCGCCAGGATGTCGGCTGCGACCTGGCTCCAGTGCTCGGGCACATCGAAGCCGTCGAGCAGGAAGACGATCGAGCCGTCGGGGTTCTTGATCTCGCTCGTGGCGCGGCGGAACGCGATCTTCTCGTAGGGCGATTTGCCAGCCTCGGTGAAGCGCCGCGTGATCTTCATGTCATCCCCCGACAATGCGTCTGCTGTTTGGCCCGGGCCGGTGTGTCATGGCGCTGGGCGTGATTGGATCGACTGGACTCGACGGGACTGACGCGACGCACACCCCCTCGCTCCGGGAAACCGTCAGCGACGGCCCAGGCAGGGCGAAACTCAAAGATGTCGGAGCATTCCCGACGCGACTGAAGTTCGCGGAACCGAGCGGGCGAACGACCCGGCTCAATTCCCGACGCAGGCACGCAGACACTCCTGCTCGTCAGCCACGACGGGGCGGACGGGAAGACGCTGTCTGTTACGGGAGGACGCGGAACGAGACCGAAGCAGGGCTTTCCGGGCGAGCGGAAGTTGCTTCGATGGTCAAAAGCTAGGACGATTCGAGCGCGCAGTCACCATCTCTTGTGTGTTGCGCCATCAAGACGACACAACATCTAGTGGTGTGGGCAACTTGTGGAGGGTATCCTCGAAAAACCGCCAGTTTCCGGCCTGGAAGCGGCATCGGCCCGCGGCGGAGCCTGTTGATAGCCGGTTGAGACAGGCAGAGAGCGGACAAGCGGAGCAAGACTAGACCGATTCCGCGGCCACTCTCTGTGGCACGAAAGCCGCGTCCAACGCCGTATGGACAGACGGGCACCCGTAGGGCTAATCCAGTTCGGAATCTTGAGTATCGCGCCGACGAGGGAGACGATTACGCATGGGCCTCTTCAAGGAGATTTTCTGCTGGTGGTCCGGCAACACCTGGGGGACGCGCCTCTTTATCGCGCGCAAGATGCGGTTCGTCGGCGAGGATGCGCTCGGCAACCGCTATTACGAGCAGCGCAAGGGCGTCGGCCCGACGGGCAAGAAGCGCCGCTTCGTCACCTACAAGGACTACGCTGAAGCGTCCAAGGTTCCGCCGGAGTGGCACGGGTGGCTGCATCACACCATCGATACGCCGCCGACCGAGGAAAACTATCAGCCGAAGGCCTGGGAAAAGCCGCATGTGCCGAACATGACGGGGACGGCGCAGGCGTACAGGCCCGCGGGCTCGATCCTCACCGCGGCGAAGCGGCCCAAGGCGACGGGCGATTACAAGGCCTGGAGCCCGGAATAGGCTGTCGTTGCCGCGCGCGACACGAGGTTCCGTCCCGTCGGCGAATCTGCGCCTTGGACACCTTGACGCCACCGTTACCGGCGATTGTGCGGGATGGACCGTCGACTATCATCGAAGCGGACGCGAATCGATGACGTAAACGGGTGAGTTCCGCCCGGCACGGCGTTCGTGTCAGCGGCATCGATGGTGTCGCTCGCCGTGCCACGATATCGCTCGGCGCCATCGCGAGTGTGGCAGGTGGGCCGTTCGCACGAAGGGCAGGCGTGTACGTCGCGGCAGAATCCAGCGTTCGTCATCGGGCGGGCGGCATGGGCATGAGATTGAGCGGGGCCGGCAATCGACGATGGATGTTTCGAACACGAAATCCGCACGCGGGGTTTCTCGTCCGATGATGCCGAAGCTGGTTCTCACCTCCTCAGTGGCGGCTCTTGCCGGCGCGCTCGCGGCCCTTACTGCGACGCTGGCGACGGCCGAGCCGACACCCAACGAAGTCGCGGTATTTGCCGCCCTCGACAAGGTGACGGCGCGCATCTCCAAACTTGAAGTGCCCTTGAACCAGACGGTCGAGTTCGGATCGCTGCGCCTGACGCCCCGCGTCTGCTATGCCCGCCCGCCGACCGAACAGCCGAAGACGACCTCTTTCGTCGAAGTGGACGAGGTTGGGCTCGAGGGCAACCAGGCGCGCATTTTCACCGGTTGGATGTTTGCCGAGAGCCCTGGCCTCAACGCGGTCGAGCATCCGGTGTTCGACATCTGGTTGACCGGTTGCCGGCAGCCGGTGGGCGCCGCGGCCCGTGCGGCGAAGGGCGAGCCGGGCCCGAGTGCGAGCGGGTCAGATGGTCTCGACCAGCCACGCCGCCGCGTTCGGCGCTAGGGTGCGATCGGTCGAGAGGGAAGCGCTCCGCGCTTTCGTCGAGACCGTGAATCGCACCCTTGGCTCATAGCGATGTCTGGGATCGGTCGAGAGGGAAGCGCTCCGCGCTTTCGTCGAGACCGTGAATCGCACCCTTGGCTCATAGCGATGTCTGCGATCGGTCGAGTAGGAAGCGCTTCGCTGTATCGCGAGTCCCTGACCGTTTCAGCCGACCGGCTTCGCCACCTTGCATCAGCCGAGCGTCGCGGCGCTGACCCACCAGCCCGGATGCGCTTGTCGTAGCGCGGCAGCGGCATCTTCAGCGGACATGCCGTCGTCGAAGAGCCCGAACGCGGTCGGTCCAGCACCAGAGAGGCGCGCGAGCCGGCAGCCTTCGCATGCGGTGAGCGCCGCGAGAACGTCGCCGATCTGCGGAACCACTTGGGCGGCGGCTGCCGTGAGATCGTTTGCATAACGCGACAGCTCGACGATTTGCCGGGGCGCATCCGCCTCGATACGCGGGCATGGGGTGATAGGCGTCTGGTTCGTGAGCGCGGGTGCGGCGAGGATGCGGAAAACCCGCGCTGTCTTATCGGGCGGCACCGCCACGCACGGGTTGACGAGGACAGCGGCGAACGCCGGCATTTCCACCACCGGCGTCAACGTTTCGCCGATGCCCGTCATCCAAGTGGTGGTGCCCGCGAGGCAGACCGGAACGTCCGCGCCGAGGCTCAAAGCCAACGCTTGCCAATCGATGGTGGTGGCCAAGTCGGGGAATGCGCGCCGCAGTGCTCTGAGCAGGGCGGCCGCGTCCGCCGAGCCGCCCCCGACGCCTGCCGCAACAGGCAACGCCTTGTCGAGCGTGATCGTCCCCGGCGATCGGCACTCGAGGTGCGGCGCGACGCGATCGAGCACGCGCTGGAGCAGGTTCTCGCCGACGATGGCCGAACCGAATGGCCCTGTGACCGCTATGCCGGCGGGACCGGCGGTATCAAGCTCGATCCGGTCTTCGGGGCCACCGCTGGCGAAGGCGACGAGGCTTGCAAGCTCGTGGTAGCCGTCGCCACGCCGCCCGCGGATGGCGAGCGTCAAGTTGACCTTCGGGCGGGCGTACTCGACGAAGATGCTCATGAGCGGGCCTGAACGTCGAGCAGCCGCATGAACGGCCGGACCGCTGCCGGGGTAGCCGTGGCCACAGGATCGCAACGTGGGACCGAGGACCGGAGCGGTTGCAACCCGCCCGCGCCCCTACTGCAAGGCATCCGTTCCAGCGGTGCTCTCGACGCGCTTGACCCGCCGCGTCTCGCGGCTGGCGGCCTTTGCCCGCTTCAGCGTCCGCGCGTCGGTGATCGACGGCAGACCGCTCGTAAGCTTCTTGCGGATCTTGTCGACCTCCTCGGGCTCCGGGCCGAGCGACAGTGATTGATCCCACTGGAAGCGGGCCTCACGCACGCGCCCGACACGCCAAAGCGCGTCGCCGAGGTGGTCGTTGAGAACGGGATCGTCAGGCCGCAACTCCACCGCACGCTCGAGGAAGCGCACCGCCTCGTCGTAGCGGCCCATGCGGAAATGGGCCCAGCCGAGGCTATCGACGATGTAGCCGTCGTCCGGCTTCAGCGAGACGGCCTTCTCGATGAGCTCGAAGCCCTGCTTCAGGTTCTTGCCCTGGTCGATCCAGGAGTATCCGAGGTAGTTGAGCACCAGCGGCTGATCGGGCGAGAGGGCCATTGCCTTCTTCAAGTCCGCTTCCGCCTTCGGCCATTGCTTGGTCCGCTCGTAGCAGGTGCCGCGCGAGTAGAAATAGCTCCAGTGCTGACGCTCGGCCTTGGGGAGCAGCTCGATCGCCCTGCTATAGTAGGTGATCGCCTCCTCGTAGCGCTTGCGGGCGCGCAGGATGTTGCCGAGCGCATCGTAGGGCGAGATGTCGCCCGGGGTGCGTGCGGCCACCGCCTCGAGCATGGCCTTGGCGGCGTCCACCTGATCGAGGGAGTTGAGGTTGAATGCCTTGCGGACGTCGATGGCATTTTGCAGCGGAGTGCCGCCCGGGATGCGCTCGTAGGTTTTGAGCGCGGCAGCGCTGTCACGCATCGTTTCGTAGGCGTGGGCGAGAGCGGCGAGCGCCAGCGGCTGATTGGGTTCGAGGAACAGCGAGAGCTGCAGATAGATGATGCCGATGCTGACGCCGCCCTCGGTGGTGAGTGCTTCGCCGAGGGCGTAGAGCACTTCGGCCATGCCCTCACCCGGCTTGGTGATCAGCAGGTCGACGGGCGTTCCGGCTTCGATCTTGTCGAGCAGCTCAGCAGCGAGCGGGTGCGGCGCGGCAGTGGACTTGCGAATGTATTCGCGCAGGATCGATTTGGCGAGCTTGGTGTCGCCCCAGTGTGCGGCGTGGCGCGCATAGGCGAGTGTCGTGCGCAACGTGCGGCTATCCTGCTTCAGCACGCGCTGGTAGGCGGAGCGCGCCTCGTTCTGGCGGCCGGCGCTGTCGGCGATGAGCGCGCGATGATAGCGGAGATAGAACTGCGCCCACTCGGCCTGGCGCGGCGCCTCGAGCAGCTCGAGCGCGTCGGAGGGCTTGTTCTCGGCGCGCTTCACCCAGGCGCGCATCAGCGCCGTCGTCAACTCGCCGATCGGGCCCGAACCGCCAGCGATGAACTGAGCGTCGGCTTTGGCGAGCTGTCCGCCCTTGAATGCGGCGAGCCCGAGGAACAGTCGCGCCAGTCGGTTCTGCGGCTGGTGGGTGATGAGCTGGCCGGCGAGATCGGCAACGCGGGCCCAATTGCCCGCCGATGCCTCCATCACGAACGCCTGCTCGATCAGCACCTCGTTCGTCGGGTCGTAGACCAGCGCCGTGCTGTAGTAGCTCGCGGCGCGCGTGACGTCGTTCTGCGATTTCGCGAACCGGCCGGCGAGGTAGCTGCCGACCAGTGACCGCGATAGCGCCTCGGCCTCTTCGGCATCGTTGCTGCGCGATTGCGCGGGGCCGGCGGCGAGCAACGCCGTCAGCGCCGCCACGACCACCGCCGAGCTGCGGACCACGGCCAGCTTGGAGCGCAGGCGCATGCGTATCGACCTTTCCCGGCAAAACCGCCGCCTGATCGGCTGGGGCGCCGTGCTGATTCCATCGTGCCGCCACGGTACCAAGAAAAATGGGGCGGCGCGACGGCGATTCGCTCGGCCTTCCGGCCACACCACAACCAAGCGCCGAAGCCAGTCATCCGTAATCGGTTCAATGTGTTGCGGGTTTTGGCTTCGGGCCTGGCAGAGCGCGATGAGAGCCCGCGGAGGAGCCTTGCCTGATGCACTCTCGGGCGAAGGCGGCTCGGCGGTGCGGATGGTGCCGGTGTTCCGTCACATCCCCGCGTAATTCGGTCCCCCGCCGCCTTCGGGGCAAACCCAGGTGATGTTCTGGCTCGGGTCCTTGATGTCACACGTTTTGCAGTGGACGCAGTTCTGGGCGTTGATCTGGAAGCGCGCGCGGCCATCGCCATCGGTGACGATCTCGTAGACGCCCGCGGGGCAGTAGCGCTGGGCGGGCTCGGCAAACTCCGGCAGGTTCACCTGCACGGGCACGCGCGGGTCCTTGAGCCGCAGGTGGACCGGCTGGTCCTCCTCGTGGTTGGTGGCGGAGAAAGAGACGTTGGTCAGCCGGTCGAAGGTCAGCACGCCGTCAGGACGCGGATAGGCGATCGGCTTGTACTTCGACGCCGGCTTCAGCGATTGGGCGTCCGTCTTGCCGTGGCCGAGCGTGTAGCCGAGCCCGATGCCGGGGATGAGCGTATTGGCCCACATATCGATGCCGCCGAGCGCGATGCCGGCGACCGTGCCGAGACGCGACCAGAGCGGCTTGGCATTGCGCACGCGCTTCAGGTCGCGGGCGATGTCGCCGCTGCGCACCTCGGCCTCATAGGCATCGAGCTTGTCGTGAGACCGACCCGCGGCGGGGGCATCGGCGGCGGGGGGGGCG